>Ga0075419_10002713_pt1 | contig 11331 bp, 10 predicted proteins | sample SoiMetdeltSBSDD3_FD_76900 | JGI IMG/M metagenome (GOLD analysis project Ga0075419, IMG submission 76900) | Bulk soil microbial communities from a Populus tree surrounding site in Tennessee, USA - Soil MetaG P. deltoides SBSDD3 | ecosystem: Environmental > Terrestrial > Soil > Tree plantation... | reverse complement strand
ACGAGGTCGTCCAGCGCGAGATCTTCGGCCCGGTCGTCACCGTCCAGCGCTTCGCCGACGACAACCAGGCGATCGAGTGGGCGAACGACGTCAACTACGGCCTGGCCGCCTCCGTGTGGACGAGGGACATCGGCCGGGCGTTGAACGCCGCGCGCCGGCTCCAGTTCGGGACCGTGTGGATCAACGACCACATCCCGCTCGTCTCCGAGATGCCGCACGGCGGGTACAAGCAGTCCGGGTACGGCAAGGACCTGTCGGCCTACTCGCTCGAGGACTACACGCAGATCAAGCACGTCATGGCGAAGATCGACTAGGCGAAGCGAAACGACGACTGTGGCAACCGTTCAGGCGGAGCGGTCTGCGGCGCAAGCCGGCCAAGCCGGGCTGAAAGCGAACGCGATCGGCTTCCTCGACGCGCTCGTCATCGGGTTGGCGTCGGCCGGTCCCGGCACGCACGCGAAACGTCCGCTGAAGGGCGCCATTCTCGGATCGACTCGGCACAAGCTCCTGCACCTGTCCGACAGGCCCGTGGTCGTCGTCCCGATCGGAGGCGGAGCCCCTAATGGCGGTTGAGGAGACGATCGACCAGGGACAGTGGAGCGGCACTCCAGTGGCCGACGTCCGCCTCGAGTCGGTCACGAAGCGCTTCGACGACGTCGCTGCGGTCGACGACGTCTCGCTGGAGATTCCGCGCGGGAGCTTCTTCGCGCTCCTCGGCCCCTCGGGGTGCGGCAAGACCACGAGCCTGAGGATGATCGGCGGCTTCGAGGAGCCGACCGCGGGCACGATCTACCTCGGTGACCGCGACGTCACGGGGCTGCCGCCCTACAAGCGGGACGTCAACACCGTCTTCCAGAGCTACGCGCTCTTCCCGCACCTGACCATCTTCGAGAACGTCGCGTTCGGCCTGCGCCGCCGCGGGATGCGCGGCGGTGAGCTGAACGAACGCGTCTCCGAGGCCCTGACGCTCGTCGACCTGGCGGGCTTCGAGCGGCGCAAGCCCCGCCAGCTCTCGGGCGGCCAGCAGCAGCGGGTCGCTCTGGCTCGCGCGCTCGTCAACCGGCCGCGTGTGCTGCTCCTCGACGAGCCGCTCGGCGCGCTCGACCTCAAGCTCCGCAAGCAAATGCAGCTCGAGCTCAAGCGGATCCAGCACGAGGTCGGCATCACGTTCGTGCACGTCACGCACGACCAGGAAGAGGCCATGACGATGGCCGACACGATCGCCGTCATGCAGGCGGGCAAGATCGAGCAGCTCGGGACGCCGACCGAGCTGTACGAGACTCCGCGCTCGGCGTTCGTCGCCGGCTTCCTGGGCATTTCCAACCTCCTCGCCGGCACCGTCGAATCCGACGAGACGGTGCGGCTTGCGGACGGGGCCGTCGTCCGCGTTCCCGCGGTGAGGGGCAGAAGCGGGGAGGTCTCCATCGGCATCCGGCCGGAGAAGGTGCGGCTGGGCGCCGTCGAGGAGAACCGACTCCCGGGCGAGGTACGCGAGAGCGCCTACATCGGGGTCTCCACGCAGTACATCGTCGACACGACCGCGGGCGCGGTCACGCTCTACGTCCAGAACACCGAGGCAGGGGCGACCTCGGTGCGGCCCGGCGACCAGGTCACGCTCAGCTGGAGCCCCGCAGCAACCTTCGTAGTGGATTGACTGGAGGCGAAGCACCCATGAACTACCCGTTCGAGCGTATTCACGGCCCGATGACGCGCAAGCAACTCCTACGGCGCGCCGCTGTCGGCGGCGCCACCCTTTCCCTGCCCGGGCTCCTCGCGGCCTGCGGCGGCGAAGGGGGAATCGAGGGCGAGCAGGCGGCGACGGGCGCCGGCGAGACGACGGTCGTCCAGGAGCTGGCGGACGAGATCACGGTCTCGAACTGGCCCTTCTACATCGACCAGAACGACGACGCGACCTCGTTCCCGACCCTCGACCAGTTCACCCAGGAAACCGGCGTCAAGGTCAACTACCTCGAGGACATCAACTCCAACGAGGAGTTCTTCGGCGAGATCCAGGCGCCGCTCTCGCGCGGGCAGGGAATCGACCGCGACATCATCGTGCCGACGGCCTGGCTCGCCGCCCGCCTGCTCGACCTCGGCTACCTCCAGAAGCTCGACAAGAGCGCCATCCCGAACATCGAGAACCTCGAGGACACGCTCGCGAGCCCTCCCTGGGATCCGAACCGCGACTACAGCCTTCCGTGGCAGTCGTACATCACCGGCGTCGGCTACGACCCGAAGAAGGTCGGAGGCGAGATCACGTCCGTCGAGCAGCTGCTCGACCCCGCCCTCAAGGGCAAGGTGACGATGCTCGACTCCATGGAGGACACGGCGGCCCTCTTCATGCTCGAGATGGGCGGCGATGTTGCCAACCCGGACCAGACCATGTTCAACGAGATCTGCGAGAAGCTGAAGAAGGCCGTCGACGACGGGCAGATCCGCCAGTTCACCGGCAACGACTACACCGGTCTGCTCGCCGGCGGCGACGCGTGGGCCTCGCTCGCCTGGTCGGGGGACATCGTCATCCTCCAGGCGGACAACCCGAATCTCGAGTTCAGGATCCCCGACGCCGGGGGCATCTCCTCGGTGGACACGATGGTGATCCCGACTGGCGGCGATGTCTTCACGGCCTCGACGTTCATGAACTTCTTCTACGACCCGGCGATCGCGGCCCAGGTCGCCGCGTACGTGAACTACATCACGCCGGTGAAGGGCACGAAGGAGGCGATCGCGGAGATCGATCCGGCGCTGGCCGAGAACCCCCTCATCTTCCCGCCCCCGGACGTGCTCGAGAACCTGCACGAGTTCAGCGCCGAGGCGATCGAGAATCCCGAGTTTCAGGAGCAGTGGCAGGCCGTGATCGGCGTCTAGCCGCTCGCTGCCGGCAGAGATGAGCTTCCTGCACCGACACTCCTGGCTCACGCCGTACCTGTTGCTGGCGCCGGGGATCGCCTTCCTGGTCCTCTTCTTCGTCGTCCCGCTCTACTACCTCGGGTATACGTCGCTCCAGGAGGGGACGGTCCAGGTCGGCTACACATTCAACTGGGCCTGGGACAACTACACGAGTGCGTTCAGCACGTACCGGGAGCAGTTCTTCCGTTCGCTCCAGTACGCGGGCATCGCCACGATCCTCGCTCTGCTCATCTCCTACCCGCTCACGTACTGGATCGCCTTTCGCGGCGGGCGCTGGAAGAACCTGCTGCTCCTCTTCATCATCGCGCCCTTCTTCGTCACGTACCTGATCCGCACGCTCGCGTGGCAGAACATCCTCGCGGACGACGGGTTCGTCGTCGGAGTCCTGCAGGCCCTGGGGATCGTCGCCGACGACGGTCGCCTGCTCGCGACTTCGACAGCCGTGATCGCGGGCATCACCTACAACTTCCTGCCCTTCATGGCCCTGCCGCTCTACGTGGCGCTGGAGCAGATCGACCCAAGGCTGATCGAGGCGGCCAAGGACCTCTACTCGTCGAGCACCAAGGCCTTCCTGCGGGTGACGCTGCCGCTCTCGATGCCGGGGGTGATCGCCGGGACGCTGCTGACCTTCATCCCGGCGGCCGGCGACTTCATCAACGCCGAGCTCCTGGGAACGCCGAACCAGGCGATGATCGGAAACGTCATCCAGTCGAAGTTCCTCGAGATCACCGACTACGGCCAGGCGGCGGCGATGTCGGTGATCCTCATGGCGGTCATCCTGCTCCTCATCGCTGTCTACACGCGCATCCTGGGGACGGAGAGGATGGCCGGATGACCACCGCCGCCGAGCCGCTCCCCCGCCGCCACCGTGGAAGCGCGGCGACGCGCCTCTGGGCGTTCGTGCGCCACCACACGCTCACGTTCTTCGGGGTCCTCGCGCTGGCGTACCTCATGCTCCCGATCGTGGTCGTGATCGTGTTCTCGTTCAACGACCCGGCTGGGCGCTACAACTACACGTGGGAGGGGTTCACCACCGAGCACTGGACCAACCCCTTCGGCCCGCCTTTCCTCGGTGACGCGGTCAAGACGAGCATCGAGGTCGCGCTCATCGCCACCCTCGTCGCGACCGTCCTCGGCACGCTCGTCGCGATGGCGCTCGTGCGCTACCACTTCCGTGGGCGCGGCGCGACGAACTTCCTCATCTTCGTGCCGCTGACCGCGCCCGAGATCGTTCTGGGCGCGTCGCTCCTCACGCTCTTCCTCAACCTGGGCACCGCCCTCGGCTTCTGGACGATCGTGCTCGCGCACATCATGTTCTGCATCAGCTTCGTCGTCGTGACGGTCCGCGCGCGACTGGTCGGCTTCGACCGTCACGTCGAGGAGGCGGCGGCGGACCTCGGCGCCAACGAGTGGGTCACCTTCCTCAGGATCACACTGCCGTTGATCGCGCCCGGCATCCTCGCCGGCGCGCTTCTCGCCTTCTCGCTCTCCATCGACGACTTCGTGATCACGAGCTTCAACTCGGGCACGACGACGACGTTCCCGCTCTTCGTCTGGAGCGCCGCCCAACGCGGGGTCCCGGCCGAGGTGAACGTCATCGGCACGATGATCTTCGGAGTCGCGATCGTCCTGATGCTCGCCAACGTCCTGTGGCAGTACCGCCGCACACCGAAAGGAGCCGTATGAGCGTTCCCGCAACCTCCCTCTCCGCGGACGAACTGCAGCAGGCCGCCCGCGATCACCTGTGGCTGCACTTCACCCGTATGTCCGGCTACATGGACGGCGAGGTGCCGATCATCGTCCGCGGTGACGGCTGCTACCTCGAGGACATCCACGGCAAGCGCTATCTGGACGCGCTGGCCGGCCTCTTCGCCGTCAACATCGGATACGGCTTCGGCGAGGAGATCGGGGAGGCGGCGGCGGCGCAGATGCGCGAGCTGCCGTTCTACACCAACTGGAGCTACGCGCACCCGAGGGCGATCGAGCTCGCGGCCGAGGTCGCATCGCTCGCGCCCGGCGACCTGAACCGGGTCTTCTTCGTCTCCGGCGGCTCGGAGGCGGTCGAGTCCGCCTGGAAGCTCGCGCGGCAGTACCACGCGGCGCGCGGCGAGCGGCGTTGGAAGGCGGTCGCGAGGCGCATCGCCTACCACGGGACGACGATGGGGGCGCTCTCCATCAACGGGATCGCGGCGCTCAAGGAGCCGTTCGAGCCGCTCGTGCCCGACACGCTGCACGTGCGCAACACGAACCGCTACCACCGGCCGCCCGAGGAGACGGAGGAGCAGTTCACCGCCTTCCTGCTCGACGACCTGGAGGAGACGATTCTGCAGGCAGGCCCGGGCACGGTCGCCATGGTGATCATGGAGCCGGTTCAGAACGCCGGCGGCTCCTACACGCCGCCGGAGGGCTACTGGGCGGGCGTCCGCGAGATCTGCGACCGCTACGGCATCCTCCTCTGCGCCGACGAGGTCATCACCGGCTTCGGCCGCGTCGGGGCGTGGTTCGGCTCGGAGCGCTACGACATCCGTCCCGACCTGATCACGTCCGCAAAGGGCCTTTCCTCGGCGTACGCGTCCATCGGGGCGCTGATCGCGAGCGACAAGGTCATGGAGCCGTTCCTCGCGGACACCTCCATGTACTCGCACGGGATCACGTTCGGCGGCCACCCGGTGCAGTGCGCGATCGCGCTCAAGAACATCGAGATCATGAAGCGCGAGCGGATCGTCGAGAACGTCGGCGAAAACCAGGACGCATTCCGCGCGACGTTGGCGCAGCTCCTCGATCTGCCCATCGTCGGCGACCTGCGCGGGACCGGCTACTTCTACGCGCTCGAGCTCGTGAAGGACAAGGAGACGCGCGAGACCTTCTCCGAGGAGGAGTGCGAGACGCTCCTGCGCGGGTTCCTCTCGCCGCGGCTCTTCGAGTCCGGCCTGATCTGCCGCGCCGACGACCGCGGCGACCCGGTGGTGCAGATCTCGCCGCCGCTCGTGGCCGGCCAGGAGCAGTTCGACGAGATCGCGGGCATCCTCGGCGACGCGCTGGCCGCCGCCTGGGACGAGCTCCGCTGAGACGACCGTGAGGGCGATGGTGCTCGCGGCTCCCGGGGAGGCCCTCCGGGAGTCCGAGCTCCCTGCCCCGGAGCCCGGTCCGGGCCAGGTTTCCGTCGCCGTGAGCGCCAGCGGCGTCTGCCGCACCGACCTGCACGTCGTCGACGGCGAGCTGCCCGACCCCAAGCTGCCGCTCGTCCCCGGCCACCAGGTCGTCGGGCGGGTCGTCGCGGGCGGGGAGCGCTTCGCCGCGGGTGACCGCGTCGGTATCCCGTGGCTCGGCTGGACGTGCGGTGAGTGCCGCTACTGCGTGAGCGGCCGCGAGAACCTCTGCGACCGCGCCCGCTTCACCGGGTACCAGCTGGACGGCGGCTACGCGGAGGCCGTCGTCGCGGACGAGCGCTTCTGCTTCCCGCTCCCGGAGGGCTACGACGACCTCCAGGCCGCGCCGCTCCTCTGCGCCGGGCTGATCGGGTACCGCGCCCTGCGGCTCGCCGGCGACGCCGAGCGGGTCGGGCTCTACGGCTTCGGCGCGAGCGCACACATCGTCGCTCAGGTCGCGCGCCACGAAGGGCGGCGCATCTTTGCCTTCACGCGCGCGGACGATGAGGCGGCGCAGGGCTTCGCGCGCGAGCTCGGCGCGGAGTGGGCCGGGGACGCCCTCGGCCCGGCGCCGGAGGAGCTCGACGCGGCGATCATCTTCGCCCCGGCCGGGGAGCTGGTTCCGGCCGCGCTCGCCGCCGTGGCGAAGGGAGGCACGGTCGTCTGCGCGGGGATCCACATGAGCGACATCCCCTCGTTTCCGTACGAGCTGCTCTGGGGCGAGCGCGTCGTGCGCTCCGTCGCCAACCTCACGCGCCGCGACGGCGAGGAGCTCCTCGAGGTTGCGCCGCAGGTGCCGGTGAGGACGGAGATCCAGATCTTCCCGCTCGAAGCGGCGAACGACGCCCTGGCGCGCCTGCGGGTGGGCGAGATCCGGGGCGCCGCGGTCCTCCAGGTTATGCCAATAGACGACTGACACCCGAGGCGACGATCGTCTAGTCTGCCGCCACCGTCAGACCCAGCAGGGGGTGGTTAAGTGAGGGTGTTCCAGGGATGGGCGCTTTGCGTCCTCTTCTCCGTCGTCCTGTTTCTCGGAGCTGGATGCTCCTTGGGAGACGACGACGACAACGGCGGCAACGGTGACGCCTCGGGCGACACCGGTTCGGCCGAAGCAGGCGGCGGCGGCGGCCAAGGTGGCGGCAGTCTCCTGCAGGAGGTACAGGACCGCGGCACGTTGCGCTGCGGAGTGAACGACGCCGTGCCCGGCTTCGGGTTCACCGGCGAGGGCGGGGAGCCGGAGGGCTTCGACATCGACTTCTGCAAGGTCATCGCCGCGGCAGTGCTCGGCGACGCAGATGCGGTCGAGTACACGCCGCTCTCGGCCGAGCAGCGGTTCACGGCGCTGCAGTCCGGCGAGATCGACGTCCTCAGCCGCAACACGACGTACACGGCCTCGCGCGACGGCACCGAGGGTGCACGCTTCCTGCACACGACGTTCTACGACGGGCAGGGAATGATGGTGCGCACCGAGTCGGGCCACCAGACGCTCGAGGACCTGGCCGGCGAGACGATCTGCGTGCTCTCCGGGACGACGACCGAGCTCAACCTCGAGTCGCAGTTCCAGGCCCGCGGGATCGACTACACGCCGCTGGCGTTCGAGGACAACGAGCCGCTTCAGGCCGCGTTCGTGGAGGAACGCTGCGGCGCGTGGACCTCGGACAAGTCGCAGCTCGCGGGCATCCGCTCGAACTGGCCCGAGGGCCAGGGCGGGCCGGAGGCGCTCACGATCCTCGACGAGACCATGTCCAAGGAGCCGCTCGGCCCCGTCGTGCGCGACGGTGACGACGACTGGGCGGACGCGGTCAACTGGGCGATCTACGCGACCATCCAGGCCGAGGAGTTCGGGCTCACGTCCGACAATATCGGCCAGGGGAGCGACGACCCGGAGATCCAGCGCTTCCTGGGGGAGGCCGTCGAGGGTGAGCCCTTCGACGCCGGCCTCGGCCTGCCGGATGACTTCGCGGTCCAGGTCGTGACCCAGGTCGGCAACTACGGCGAGATCTACGACCGGAACGTCGGCCCGGGCTCGGCGCTCGAGCTGCCGCGTGACTTCAACGCGCTCTGGACAGACGGCGGCCTGCAGTTCGCGCCGCCGTACCGCTAGACCGTCAGCCGGAGGGGGCGGCGGCCCGAGGTCGCCGCCCCCTCACCGCACCCCGTGACCGCCGCCACGCACACGACGACGCGCCGGCCGCCCTTCTGGCGGAACATCCGCGTGCTCCGCTGGACCTTCCAGCTTGTGTTCCTCGCTGCGGTCGTGCTGTTCCTGCTCTTCCTCTACGGCAACGTCACCTACAACCTCGACCGTGCCGGGCTTCCAACCGGCTTTTCCTATCTGGAACAGCCGGCGGGATTCGCGATCCCAGACTCGGATTTCCGATCGAGCCAGGCGCTCTGGGAAGCGTTGCTCGTGGGCGTCCAGAACACGATCAAGGTGGCGCTGCTCGGAATCGTGCTGGCCACGATCATCGGCGTCGTCGTCGGCGTCTCGCGGCTTTCCTCGAACTGGCTCGTGCGCAGGGCCGCCGCCCTGTACGTCGAGACATTCCGGAACATCCCGGTCCTCCTGATCATCATCTTCTGGTACCTCGGCGTTGTGATCCGCCTTCCGCCGATCCGGGAGGGCGTCGAGCTGCTCGACATGCTCGCGATCTCGAATCGCGGGATCGTCGTACCGTGGTTCGACAAGGTCGGCGGGGCAGCGCTCTTCGGGATCTTCGCCTTGGTGGGCTTCGCCGTGGCCGCCGGCGCGTGGATCTGGCGGACGCGACGCTTCGACCAAACCGGGCAGCCGCATCGCCGCGTCCTCTGGTCGCTGGGCGCGCTCCTCCTGATCCTGGCGATCGGCTTCGTCCTCAGCGGACGGCCGTGGACGCTCGACACACCCGAGACGGGTGAGCTATCCACGAGCGGCGGCTTCAGGCTCGCGCCCGAGTACGCCGCTCTTCTGATCGCGCTGGCGCTCTACACGGCCAGCCACATCGCCGAGATCGTGCGTGGCAGCATCCTGGCCGTCCCGCGCGGCCAGGGGGAGGCCGCCGACGCGGTAGGGCTCTCCGGCTTCCAGCGCCTGCGCTTCGTCGTACTGCCGCAGGCCTTCCGGATCTCGGTGCCGCCGATCTCCAACCAGTACCTGAACCTGACGAAGAACTCCTCGCTCGGCGTGGCGATCAGCTACTACGAGGCCACGAAGGTCACCCAGGTCTCGATCGCGCAGAGCGCGCCGGCCGTGCAGGCGATCCTCGTCCTCATGGGCATCTATCTCGTGCTGTCGCTCAGCATCGCGGCCGTCACGAACCTCTTCAACAGGCGCCTGACACTGAAGGGCCGTCGCTGATGGCGACTCGCGTGGACACGCTCGAGCCGATGCCGGGCCCGGACGCCGAGCCGGAGGGCCCGCCCGGGCGCAAGCTCACGCCGCGCGAGTGGATGCGCGCGAACCTCTTCGGCAGCAAGCTCGACACGGTCCTCACCATCCTCTTCGGGCTGCTCCTCGCCTGGCTCGCCTACCGGATCGGGCGCTTCGTGTTCGTCGACGCGCGCTGGGAGATCATCGAGCGCAACATCACGAACCTCATGGTGGGCGCGTATCCACGCGACCAGATCTGGCGCCTGTGGACGGCGCTCTTCGTCCTTGCGGCGTTCCTCGGCTGGGGCGCCGGCGCGATGGGCATGCAGCGGCGCCAGGAAGTCCGTGAAGGCCGGGCGCGCCCGATGCCCAAGGGCGGCGTTCGGCGCCTCGTCCCGATCATCCTCCTCGTCGTCGTCCTGCTCGGGTTTGCGCAATCGCTGCAGGCGCTCGTCCTGGTCGTCGCGATCGCCGCGGTCGGGGCCGCCTTCAACGTGATCGGCAGGCGCACGCCGGAACGCCTGTGGCGCTACGTGCCGCTGATCGTGCTCGGGGGGATCCTGATCGCCTTCATCGTCGTGACGGCCTTCGGCGGTGTGGGCTGGAGCCAGTGGGGCGGGTTCCTCCTGACGGTCTTCCTAGCCGTCTCCGCGATCCTGCTGTCCTTCCCGATCGGCGTCCTGCTCGCGCTGGGGCGGCGCTCGAGCCTCCCCGTCGTGCGCTGGGTGTGCATCACCTACATCGAGTTCTTCCGCGGCGTGCCGCTGATCACGATCCTCTTCTTGGCGTTCTTCATGATCGGCTTCATCCTGCCGGAAGGAGTCGAACCGCCCAGCCTCGTCACCCGAGCCATCATCGGCTTCACGCTCTTTACGTGCGCCTACATCGCGGAGATCGTCCGCGGCGGGCTCCAGTCGGTGCCCGCGGGCCAGATCGAGGCGGCGCAGGCGCTCGGCCTCTCGCCGTTCAGGACGACCTTCCGCATCGTCCTCCCGCAGGCGCTGCGGGCGGTGATCCCGGGCATCGTGGGCCAGTTCATCAGCCTTTTCAAGGACACCTCGCTCGTCTTCATCCTCGGGCTGTCGGAGCTCCTCGCCGTGGCGCAGAACATCACCAAGCAGCCGGATTTCCTCGCGGAGGGCCTCTACGTCGAGACGCTGATCTTCGCGAGCTTCGTGTACTGGGCAGGGTCATACTGGATGTCGCGCGAGAGCCAGCGGCTCGAGCGCCGGCTCGGAGTGGGGGAGTGATGAGCACAGAGAACGGCAAGGGCATGATCCAGCTCGAGCGTGTGTCGAAGTGGTTCGGCGACTTCCAGGCGCTCAAGGACGTCGACCTCGTGATCGACCGGCAGGAGGTTGTCGTCGTCTGCGGGCCCTCGGGCTCGGGCAAGTCGACGATGATCCGCTGCATCAACCGGCTCGAGAAGCACGACGGCGGCCGGATCGTCGTGGACGGGATCGAGCTCTCGGACGACCTGCGGAACATCCAGGAGATCCGCCGCGAGGTCGGGATGGTCTTCCAGCAGTTCAACCTCTTCCCGCACCTGAGCGTGCTCGAGAACATCACGCTCGCTCCGCGGAACGTCCGCCGGAGGCCGCGGAAGGAGGCCGAGGAACGGGCGATGGAGCAGCTCGAGCGCGTGCGCATCCCCGAGCAGGCGCACAAGTACCCGCTCCAGCTCTCGGGTGGCCAGCAGCAGCGCGTCGCGATCGCCCGGGCGCTGGCCATGGAGCCGAAGATCATGCTCTTCGACGAGCCGACCTCCGCGCTCGACCCGGAGATGATCAAGGAGGTGCTCGACGTGATGATCGAGCTGGCGGAGTCGGGCATGACGATGATCGTCGTCACGCACGAGATGGGCTTCGCCCGCGCCGTCGCGAACCGGATGGTCTTCATGGCCGACGGCGAGATCGTCGAGGT
>Ga0075419_10002712_pt1 | contig 11332 bp, 13 predicted proteins | sample SoiMetdeltSBSDD3_FD_76900 | JGI IMG/M metagenome (GOLD analysis project Ga0075419, IMG submission 76900) | Bulk soil microbial communities from a Populus tree surrounding site in Tennessee, USA - Soil MetaG P. deltoides SBSDD3 | ecosystem: Environmental > Terrestrial > Soil > Tree plantation... | reverse complement strand
GGCGGCTACTCCACGATGGTATAAGTCATAGGCAATGCCTAGGCAAGATTACCCCGCCGCGGAGGCCGCCCGCGCGCTCGGGGTCTCGCTCGACACGCTGCGCCGCTGGGACCGCGCGGGAAAGATCCGGGTCGAGCGGGACGCGTCGAACCGGCGTGTCGTGCCCGCCTCCGAGGTCGAACGGCTCAAGGGGCCGGAGGGCTCGGAACAGCTCTCGGCTCGGAATCGCCTGCGCGGAGTCGTGCGCTCGGTGACCGTCGAGGGGCTGCTCGCACAGGTCGAGCTGGACGTGACCGAGCCGGCGCACGTCGTCGCGATCATCACGCGAGACTCAGCGGAGCAGCTGGGGCTGAAGGCGGGCGCGAGCGCGACCGCAGTCGTGAAGGCGACCTCGGTCATGGTCGAGAGGTGAGGCGCGCCACCCTCGTCGCACTCGTCCTCGCCCTCGCACCGGGCGCTGCGACGGCAGCTCCCGACCACGCGAGCGCCGAGCGCCCGATCGTCCTCGCCGCCGCCTCGCTGACCGAGGTCCTGCCGCGGATCGCTCCGGACGGCCGCTACTCGTTCGGGAGCTCGAACGCGCTCGCCGAGCAGATCCGGCGCGGGGCGCCCTTCGACGTCTACCTGTCGGCGAGTCCCCTGTACACGCGGGCGCTCGGGGACGAGGGGCTCGTGCGCAGGCCGGTCCCGTTCGCGACGAACTCGCTCGTCCTGATCGTCCCGAAGTCGAACCCGGCGAGGATCAAGCGCGTCGCCGACCTCGCGAAGCGCCAGAAGCTCCGGCTCGTCGTCGCCGGCCCGAAGGTGCCGATCGGCCTGTACACGCGCGAGGTGCTGAAGCGGCTCGGGATGCTGAAGGTCCTCAGGAAGACGGTGAGCCTCGAGCCGGACGTGAAGGGTGTCGTCGGCAAGGTCGCCCTCGGGCAGGCGGACGCGGGCTTCGTCTACCGGACCGACGTGAAGCCAGTCTCGTCCAGGGTCCGGGCGATCCGGCTCCCCGCGCGGGCGCAGCCGACGGTGGCCTACGAGCTCGCGATCGCGACCCGCCCGCAGGACGACGAGGCGGCGCAGGACTTCGTCGTCGGCGTCCTCGGTCCGGATGGCCGGCGGGAGCTGCAGGCGGCCCTCTTCGGCCTGCCGGGCCCGTGAGGCCGTCGGCCTTCGGCGTCGCGCTCTGGGCGTCGGCCTGCGTCGCGCTCTCGTTCCTGCTGCTCCCGATCGTGGCGATCTTCTCGGAGCTCACGCTCGGCGAGCTGCGCGCGGGCCTGACGAGCGAGGTCGCGCGCGACGCGCTGCGCGTGACGCTGGAGACGAACCTCGTCGCGATGGCCCTCATCGTCCTCTTCGGGACGCCGACCGCGTACCTGCTCGCCTCGCGGGAGTTCCGCGGCCGGACGCTGCTCGTGACCCTCGTCGAGCTCCCGCTCGTGCTGCCGCCCGCCGTCGCCGGCATCGGACTGCTCGCCGCCTTCGGGCGGCTCGGCCTGCTCGGCGGCACGATGGAGTCGCTCGGGCTGGACATCGCGTTCACGAAGACGGCCGTGGTGCTCGCCGTCACGTTCGTCGCGAGCCCGTTCTACGTCCGCACCGCGATCGCCGCGTTCGAGGGGGTCGACCGGGATCTCGTCGCGGCGTCGCGGACGCTTGGTGCCGGCCCCGCACGGACGTTCTTCCGCGTCGCGCTCCCGCTCGCGGGCGGCGGCCTGGGAGCGGGCGCCGCGCTGGCTTTCGCCCGCGGCCTCGGCGAGTTCGGCGCGACGATCATGTTCGCCGGGTCGCTCCAGGGAGTGACCCAGACGCTCTCGCTCGCCATCTACCAGGAGTTCGACGTCGACTTCGACACCGCGCTCGCGATCGGGGCGCTCCTCGTCGTCGGCAGCGCCCTCGTCCTCTTCGCCGCGAAGGTGATCCCCGCGTGGAGACGCTCCACGTCGACCTCGACCACGCTCTTCGCTCCTTCCGCCTCTCGCTAGCGCTCGACGTCGCGGCCGAGACGGTCGCGCTCGTCGGGCCCTCGGGGGCCGGGAAGACGAGCGTGCTGCGGGCGATCGCCGGCCTGCTCCGGCCCGAGCGCGGCCGGATCGCGCTGGAAGACGAGACCTGGCTCGACACCGCCTCGCGTGTCGACCTTCCCCCGGAACGCCGCCGCGTCGGCCTCGTGTTCCAGGAGTACGCGCTCTTCCCGCACCTGAGCGTGCGGGCGAACGTCGCCTTCGGCGGCCGCGACCGCGTGGACGAGCTCCTCGAGCGTTTCGGGATCGCCGCCCTCGCGGACGCCCGCCCGGGCGCGATCTCGGGCGGCGAGCGCCAGCGGGTCGCGCTCGCGCGCGCGCTCGCCCGCGACCCCGGCGTCCTCCTCCTCGACGAGCCGCTCTCCGCGCTCGACGCGCACACGCGCCGCAGGGTGCGGGGTGAGCTGCGGGAGGTGCTCGGCGAGCTCGGGCTGCCCACGCTCATGGTCACCCACGACTTCGAGGACGCGACCTCGCTCGCAGACCGCGTCGGCGTGCTCGTGGACGGTCGCCTGCTGCAGGTGGGCAGCCCGTCGGAGCTCGTCGCCTCGCCCGCAGATGCCTTCGTCGCAGGGTTCACGGGCGCGAACCTGCTCCGCGGCGTCGCCTCGGCCTCGTCGAACGGGCTCACCGAGGTGGCACTGGATGCGGGCTTCACCGCCTACTCGGCGGACGAAGCGCGGGGGCGGGTGGCGCTGGCCGTCTACCCGTGGGAGATCTCCGTCGCCCGCGAGGCCCCCGACGACTCGGCCGTCAACCACCTGCGCGCGCCGATCGCCTCCATCGTCACCCTCGGGAACCGCGCCCGCGTGCGCATCGGGCCGGTGACGGCGGAGGTCACCACCCAGTCGGCGGAGCGGCTCGGGCTGCGCGAAGGCGAGGTCGTCGTCGCCTCGTTCAAGGCGACCGGGGCGCGGCTGCTGTCCGTCGAGTAGGCTCGGCGCGATGGCGCTCGAGGTGGTTCCTCCCGTCCCGGAGGGCGAAGGGGCCGCGCTCCGCCGCGCCCTGCCGACGCTCGGCGTCCGCCTCGACGGCCAGCCCGAGTCCTACCGCAGTGCCTGGCGCCGCACTGCGCTCCGTGAGGCGACGGACAACGAGCCGGTCCCGCGCTATGCGCCCTCGCCGCGGAGCACGCGCGGCGCGACACGCGCGTAGTCGAGCCCCGAGACCCAGGTCGCGATCAGGGCGACGAGGAGGGCCCACCAGGCGACGTCGTCGCTCCACGCGCCGGCCGCCGCCAGGCCGGCGATCGCGGCCGCGAGCGCCTGCGCCCACGTCTTGATGCGCCCGAGATCCCGCGCGCCGAGCACGACACCACGCTCGACCGCGGCGAGCCGGAGACCCGACACGAGGATCTCGCGCACGACGATCAGCGCGACCATCCAGGCCGGGGCGACGCCCTCGCCGATCAGCATCACGAGGGCGGCGAGCACGAGCACCTTGTCCGCGACCGGGTCGAGCAGCTTCCCGAGGGGCGAGCTCGTCCCTCGGCGCCGGGCGAGCCAGCCGTCGATCTGATCGGTCGCCATCGCGACGACGAAGACCGCGGTGGCCCAGTACGCGTGGTTCGGGAAGTCCCAGGCGAACAGCACGACGACGATCGGGACCGCGACGACGCGCGCGACCGTGAGCTGATCGGGAAGGCTCACCGTCGGAGAGAATACGCGTCCGATGCGGTCGTTCACGAAGGTCCTCGTTGCCAATCGCGGCGAGATCGCGGTCCGCGTGTTCCGGACGCTCCGGGAGCTCGGCATCGGCACCGTCGCGGTGTACTCGGAGGCCGATCGCGGTGCGCTCCACGTCGCCTCGGCGGACGAGGCGTATCTCCTCGGTGAGGGCCCGGCGTCCGAGAGCTACCTGCGCGGCGACCGCGTGATCGACGCAGCGCTGCGGGCGGGCGCGGAGGCGATCCATCCCGGCTATGGGTTCCTCGCCGAGAACGCCGCCTTCGCGCGGCGGGTGTCCGACGCCGGGCTGACGTGGATCGGGCCACCGCCCGAGGCGATCGAGGCGATGGGCTCGAAGACGGCGGCGCGCGAGCGGATGCGCGCGGCCGGCGTCCCCATCATCCCCGGGACGACCGAGCCCGCCACGAGCGTCGCGGACGTCCGCGACGCCGCCGACGAGATCGGCTACCCGATCGCGATCAAGGCCTCCGCGGGCGGCGGCGGGAAGGGGTTCCGGATCGCAGCGTCCGCCGGGGACGTCGAGCGCGCCTACGAGTCCGCCCGCCGTGAGGGCGAGGCGTACTTCTCCGACTCCTCCGTCTATGTCGAGCGCTACCTCGAGGATCCCCGCCACGTCGAGGTGCAGATCCTCGCGGACGACCACGGCGCCGTCGTCCACCTCGGAGAGCGCGACTGCACGATCCAGCGGCGCCACCAGAAGCTCGTCGAGGAGACGCCCTCGCCCGCGGTCGACGACGACCTGCGCGCGCGCATCGGCGAGATCGCGGTCGACGCCGCGAAAGCCGTGGGCTACCGCTCGGCGGGGACGATCGAGGGGCTCCTCGCACCCGACGGCGCCTACTACTTCCTCGAGATGAACACGCGTGTGCAGGTCGAGCACACGGTGACGGAGATGGTCACGGGGATCGACATCCTGCGCGAGCAGGTCCGCATCGCGGCCGGCGCGCCGCTGTCGTTCGCCCAGGCGGACGTCGTCCTGCGCGGCCACGCGATCGAGTGCCGCATCAACGCCGAGGACGTGAGCCTCGGGTTCCTCCCGGCGCCAGGGCTCGTCACGGCCTACCGCGAGCCGGGCGGCATCGGCGTGCGGGTCGACTCCGGGGTGCGCGCCGGCGACCGTGTCTCCGACCTGTACGACCCGCTCGTCGCGAAGCTGGTGGTCCACGACGTCGACCGCGAGAGCGCGCGGCGACGCATGCTCCGCGCCCTCGAGGAGTTCACGATCGAGGGGCCGACGACGCTGCTCGGCTTCCACCGTGCGCTGCTCTCGTCACCGTGCTTCGTCGAGGGCGGCACCTGCCGCGGCGTGACCGAGTCGGAGGAGCTCGCCGAGCGTGCACGAGAGCTCGACGAGCAATCGTCCCGCTCGTCCGCGAGCGTCGACGGCAGGCCGACCTCGAGTCGAGCGCAGCAGGTGGTCGTCGAGCTCGACGGGAGGCTGCACGAGGTCCGGCTGCACACGCCGGAGCCGCCGTGGGCGGAGCTCGCTCGTCGGCACCGGGAGCGGCGCACCGGGCTCGCTGGCGCGGAGAGCGGCGCGGTGGTGAGCCCGATGCAGGGCACGGTGCTCGGCGTCGAGGTCGCGGACGGCCAGGCGGTCGAGGCCGGAGGCCTGATCTGCGTGATCGAGGCGATGAAGATGGAGAACGAGATCGTCGCGCACCGCGAAGGGGTCGTCTCCGAGCTGGGCGTGGCCGTCGGTCAGCAGGTGACGAGCGGCCAGCTCATCTGCGTCGTCCGCGACCCCTGAGTGCCGCGCGCGCTCGGCTCACCGGCGCAGCCGGTACGCATGGTCCGTGATCCACACGACCCGCTCGGGCAGCTCGTCCGGCGGCTTCCCCGCGGCCACGAGCGTCCCGAAGACGACGCGTGCCCAACTGGCGGCGACCAGGGCGCCGGAGGCGGACATCGTCCCCTCCCAGGAGGCCCGCGGCTCGAGGAGCGCCGGGAGCGCCGGCGAGAAATTGGTCGCCGGGCGGGGCTCGGGCAGCTCCCCGCTCGCGTTGAGCCGTTCCAGCTCGTCCGCGTCGCCCGTCGAGAAGAGCATGAGCCCGAATGCACGGTCGAGCGTGACCCGCGGGTCGTTCACCTCGTACGCGACCGACGACTCGTTCTCGATCCCGATCCGCGCGCGCCAGCCGCGGCGCGTGACCTCGAGCCAGTCGACGGTGAACACGAGCCGCTCGCCTGCCGAGCCGAACGTCTCACGCCAGCCGAGGTCGGCGCTCTGAGGTCCCGCCGCGACGCTCGCGTCCGGCGTGGCGTCCGCACCGCGAAGGCGTCCCGCCGCGGACGAGAAGGCGAAGCCGGCGACAGCTGCTCCGAGAGCGACGAGCACGATGATCGTCGTCCGGCTCACCCGGCCATGCTCGCACACGGTCGCTGGCCATTCCCTGTCGCGGGTAGACTCGCCCGCGCCGTGGACCTCTACGAGTACCAGGGGAAGGAGCTCTTCCGCCGCCACGGCATCCCCGTCTCGGAGGGACGGCTCGCGACGAGCCCGGCTGCCGCGCGCGCCGCCGCCCAGGAGCTCGGCGGCGCAGTCGTGGTCAAGGCGCAGGTGCTGACGGGCGGGCGGGGCAAAGCGGGCGGAATCAAGCTCGCGGAGTCGCCGGCCGAAGCCGAGGCACGCGCTCGCGAGATCCTCGGTCTCGACATCCGCGGGCACACGGTCCAGAGGCTCTGGATCGAGCGCGCGTCGGACATCGAGCGCGAGTACTACCTCTCGCTCACCTTCGACCGCAGCGCGAAGAAGCCGCTCTTCATGTTCACGACGCAGGGCGGGGTCGACATCGAGGAGGTCGCGGCGACGAGCCCGGACGCGCTCGTGCGGCTTCACGTCGACCCGCTCGAGGGCTTCCACCCGTGGCAGGGCCGGCGGCTCGTGCACGAGGCGGGCGTGGAGAGCGTCGGCGAGCAGAAGCAGATCGCAGCGATCGCCGGACGCCTGTACGCGGCGTTCCTCGCCTACGAGGCGATGCTCTGCGAGGTCAACCCGCTGATCGTCACCCCCGAGGGCGAGGTGCGCGCGCTCGATTCCAAGTTCACGGTCGACGACAACGCGCTCTTCCGGCTGCCGGAGATCGCCGAGATGCGCGACCTCGCCGCGGCCGACCCGCTCGAGGCGCTCGCGCGCGAGAAGGGCGTCACCTACGTCAAGCTCGACGGCGACGTCGGCGTCCTCGGGAACGGCGCCGGGCTGACGATGTCCACGGTCGACGTCGTGACGTTCGTGGGCGGCCGGCCGGCCAACTTCTGCGACCTCGGCGGCGGCGGGGACGCCCAGGGCGTCGTCGACGCGCTCGAGGTGATCACGCGCGACCCGCAGGTGAGCGCGATCTTCTTCAACATCTTCGGCGGCATCACCCGCTGCGACGAGGTGGCGCGCGGGATCCTGCAGGCGCTCGAGCAGATGGGGATCGAGGACCCGATCGTCGTGCGGCTCGACGGCACGAATGCCGAGGAGGGCAGGCGCCTGCTGCAGGAGGCAGCGAAGCCGAACGTGCACGCGGAGGCGACGATGCTGGACGGCGCACGGCGCGCGGTGGAGCTGGCGGGAGCGGCAGGCTAGCGCGATGGCGATCGTCGTCGACACGGAGACGAGGCTCGTCGTCCAGGGGCTCACGGGCTCGGAGGGTCGCTTTCACGGGCTCCGGAACCGCGACTACGGCACGCAGCTCGTCGCCGGCGTGACCCCGGGCAAGGGGGGCCAGGACGTCGAGGGCGTGCCGGTGTTCGACACGGTCGCCGCCGCGGTGGGGGAGGCGGGCGCGAACACGTCGATGATCTTCGTGCCCGCGCCGTTCGCCGCGGACGCGATCTACGAGGCCGTGGACGCGGGCATCGCCACGATCGTCTGCATCACCGAGGGCATTCCCGCGCACGAGATGCTGCGGATCCACGCGTTCGTCCAGCCCCGCGGCGTGACGCTGATCGGCCCCAACTGCCCGGGCGCGCTCTCGCCCGGGAAGGCGAACGTGGGGATCATCCCCGCCGAGATCTTCCGGGAGGGCGCGATCGGGCTCGTGTCCCGGTCGGGGACGCTCACGTACCAGATCGGCCACGAGCTGACGCAGCTCGGCCTCGGGAACTCGACGATCGTCGGCATCGGCGGCGACCCGGTCGTGGGCTCGTCGTTCGTCGACGTGCTCGCGCTCTTCGAGGCAGACCCGCAGACGGAGCGTGTCGTCATGGTCGGGGAGATCGGCGGCGACGAGGAGGAGAAGGCAGCGGCCTTCATCGAGGGCGAGATGTCGAAGCCCGTCGTCGCGTACATCGCAGGCTTCACCGCGCCGCCGGGCAAGACGATGGGCCACGCGGGCGCGATCATCTCGGGCTCCGCGGGCACGGCCCAGGCGAAGAAGGATGCGCTCGAGGCGAAGGGGATCCGGGTCGGCACGACCCCGACCGAGACCGCCGAGCTCGTCGCCGCGCTCGCTCGCGCGTAGCGGGGCTCGTCGGAGTCGGCGGCTAGGCTCCGGCGCGATGGCCGAGCCGCCGATCTCCTTCGCGCGCGGGGCGCCCGGGCCCGAGCTCATCGCCGCGGACGAGCTCGCCGACTGCGCGCACGCGGCGGCGCTGCGCGAGGGAGCGAGCGTCTTCTCCTACGGCCCGGGCGCCGGCTACGCACCCCTGCGCGAGTGGGTGGCGGGTCGCCACGGGGTCGAGCCGGGGCGCGTCGTCCTCACCGTGGGCGGGCTGCTCGGATTCGTCCTCTACGCGGGAGCCCTGCTCGAGCGCCGGCCCGGCCGTGTGCTCGTCGAGGCGCCGACCTACGACCGCCCGCTGAAGGTGCTCGCCCGCGAGGGCGCCGAGATCGTGGCGCTGCGGATGGACGAGGAGGGCCTCGACCCCGACGCGCTCGAGGCGGAGCTGCGGAGGGAGGACGAGCCCGCGTCGTTCCTGTACACGATCCCGACCTTCCAGAACCCGACCGGGCGGACGCTGTCGACCGAGCGACGGCGCCGGGTCGCCGAGCTCCTCGCCGAGCACCGCCTTCCGGCGCTCGAGGACGACCCGTACGGGCTCGTGCGCTTCGAGGGCGTCTCGCCGCCGACCCTCCACGAGCTCGAGGGCGGCGAGCTCGTCACCTACACGTCGTCGTTCTCGAAGACGGTGGCGCCGGGGCTGCGCACCGGGTACTTCGTGCTGCCGGAAGGCGACGCCACCGGGTTCGAGGAGCGTGCCGCCTCGACGTACATCTCGCCGCCCTTCCTCGTGCAGGCCACGATCGCCGAGCTGATCGCGCGGGGTCGCTTCGAGCCGAACCTCGAGCATGCGCGCGCGGAGCTCCGGGCCCGTCGGGACGCGATGCTGAAGGCCCTCGCGGCGAGCTTCCCCGCGACATCGTCCTGGTCCGATCCGCGCGGGGGCTACTTCGTCTGGCTCGAGCTCGGCGAGGGGGTCGGCTCGGCGGGGTTCGCGGAGCGCGCGGCGGCGGCGGGAGTGCTCCTCGTCCGCGGCGCCGACTTCTTTCCTCCGGGCTCCGGCCTCGGGGCGACGTCCGCGCGGCTCGCCTTCAGCTTCGAGCCGCCGGAGCGGATCAGCGCGGGGATCGAGCGGCTGTCGGCGCTGCTGTAGCTGCGGCTACGCCTGCGAGCGGCGGCGCGAGCGCAGCTCGTCGAAGAGGTAGCCGGCCGCGAAGCCGAGCCCGACGCAGAGCAGGATGAGCACGAGCAGCGAGATCTCGGCCGAGAAGAAGACGAAGCTCACCTCGACCTGCTTGCGGTTGAAGAGGACGATGAGGACCGCGTAGACGGCGAGCGCCCCGAAGGCGATCAGCTTCCAGGGCGTCCCCTGCTGCTCCGCGGGCGGTGGCGCCGGCGGGGGCGACTCGCTCATGCCGGGATCCTATGCCGCGTGACCGACCACGACGCGCGGCGCCGGCCGCGGAACGAGCTGCGGCTGCCGCGGCGGCGTCAGCGTTCCGGCGGTCGCGGCCCGGAACGTGGGGCAGATGCTGTTGCCGGCCAGTGCACAGAGCCCTTCTCGCCGGAAGAAGCAGTCGTCGCAGGTGACCTGTGAGCGTCTCTTCACCATTTCTCTGAGGTCGCCCCTCGTCGACCAGCCCGCATTCTGGCGAGGGGTATACCCGCGGGCAACCCCCTCCGCGACGAATTCGCCGCAAATTGCGCCTGTTCTCAGGTCAGCAAAAATGCCTGGAAATCAGCACTTCGGCGGGTTCGTTGCCAATCTTCGCAACGCCTGTTGAAAACTCTCCACAGGGACGACCCGCAGGCCGTCCGCATTCTCCCTGGCAGTCGCCGCATTCTCGCCCACGGGCACGAGGAAGACATCCACATCGGACCGGCGCGCGCCGACGGTCTTCTGCTTCAGGGCGCCGACGGGGAGCACGGTCCCGTCGAGCGCGAGCGCCCCGGTCGCCGCCACCCGGCAGCCGTTCGTCACGTCGCGGCCCAGCTCGCGCGCGATCTCGAGCGCGAACGGGAGGCCTGCCGACGGGCCGCCGACCGGGCCGAGGTCGATGTCGACCTCGAACGGAAGCTCGATGTCCGCCGCCTGGTCGACCTGGATCCCGACGATCGGCCGGTCCGGGTCGGCGGGGCTCGGCACCGTCCGCACCGTGAGCTCGACCCGCTTTCCGTCGCGGAGCACGGCCAGCCGCACGTCGTCGCCCGGCGTGTGCCGTCCGATCCCCGCCCGCAGCTCGTCGGGCGTGCGGACCGGCTTGCCGTCCACGCGCACGATCACGTCGTCCTGCTCCAGCTCGGCCGAGGCCGGGGCGTCGGCAGAGACGGCGGTCACGAGGATTCCCGTCGGCGCCGCCTGGACGCGGTAGCCCAGGGCGCGGAGCGCGACGACGGCCGCGACCTTCTCGGACCGCTCCATGTCCGCCGTGTTCTGCTGGTCGCGCTCTGCCTCGGAGGTTCCGGGCGGGAGCAGCGCCCGCTCGGGGAGGACGGTGGAGCCGTCTGGCTTCGTGAACGGGAGCAGCTGCTCGAGCAGCGACGTCCTGCGGACGAAGACGTCGACGTAGTAGACGCTCGTGTCGCCCGCGGGCCGGGCGTCCTCGACCTCGACCTTCCCGGCGAGCGGCTTGGCGCGGTCCGGGGCGAGGATGAACTCCTCCGCCGGCACGCGCCAGAGCACGAAGGCCACGACGAGGCCGAGTGCGCCGAGGAGCGCGGCGATGACGGAGAGGCGCCTGGTCATCTCTGCTAGAGCAGGCTACGCGTCAGACCGCCGTCGACCGTGACGAGGGCCCCGGTGACGTAGGCGCCGCGGTCCGAGCAGAGGAAGGCGACGACGTCCCCGATCTCGCGGGGTGTCCCGAGCCGCCGGAGCGGGATCGTGCGCAGGTCTGCCTCCGTGGGGCCGTCCGGGTAGACCTCGCGGATGCGCTCGGTGTCGATGCGCCCGGGCGCGATCGAGTTCACCGTGATGCCCTTCGGCCCGAGCTCACGCGCCATCGTCTTCGCCCAGCCGACGACGCCGGGCCGCACCGCGTTCGACAGTGCGAGGTTCTCGATCGGCTCCTTGACGGAGCTCGAGGTGATGTTGACGACGCGTCCCGCCGGGCTCTGCTCGAGGTACGGCAGGCAGAGGCCCGTGAGCCTGACGACCGACACCAGCAGGAGGTCGACGGCGCCCTCGACCTGCTCGGCGTCGAGC
>Ga0075419_10002709_pt1 | contig 11346 bp, 13 predicted proteins | sample SoiMetdeltSBSDD3_FD_76900 | JGI IMG/M metagenome (GOLD analysis project Ga0075419, IMG submission 76900) | Bulk soil microbial communities from a Populus tree surrounding site in Tennessee, USA - Soil MetaG P. deltoides SBSDD3 | ecosystem: Environmental > Terrestrial > Soil > Tree plantation... | reverse complement strand
TCGAACGCGTCGACGCGCTCGATCGACGCTTCGACCGACCGGACGTAGAGCCAACTGCTGATCAGCGCGCCGCCACCGACCAACCCCAGCACGGCGACCAGGATCAGCGCGATCCGGCGGACCCGCCGCCGCCTGCGGTGGCTGCGGATCTCGCGATGCTTGACCACGCACGGTTCCGCCTCCACCCGGGGCAGCACCTGGGTGTCGTCCGACGCGCGGGGCATGCCCCGGATCCTACGTCACGATGCTGACCATTCGGCCGGGCACAATGATGACCTTGCGTGGCTCCTTGCCGGCCAGCTGGTCGGCGATCTCGGCCAGCGCGGCCTCCCGTACCGTTGCCTCGTCGGCGTCGGCCTCGACCTCGACCCGGGCGCGCACCTTGCCGTTGACCTGTACCGGGTAGGTGACCGTCTCGGCCGCCAGCCAGGCCGGGTCAGCGACCGGGAAGGGCTCGTACGCCAGCGACTCGTCGTGACCCAGCCGCTGCCACAGCTCCTCGGCGATGTGCGGAGCGGTTGGCGCCAGCATCAGCACCAGCGCCTCGACGGCCTCGCGCGGCACACCGTCACCGGCGATCGCGGTCAGCCGGTTGGTCAGCTCGATCAGCTTGGCGACCGCCGTGTTGAACCGCAGACCCTCCATATCGGACCGTACGCCGTCGATCGTCTTGTGCAGCAGGCGATTGGTCGCGTCGTCGATTCGCCCGTCCTCGAAGGCCCGCGTCTGTCCGGTGTCCTCGTCGACCACCAGCCGCCAGACCCGCTGCAGGAAGCGGTACGAGCCGATGACCGCCCGGGTCTCCCACGGCCGGGACACGTCCAGCGGGCCCATCGACATCTCGTACACCCGGAATGTGTCGGCGCCGTACACCCGGCACATCTCGTCGGGGGTCACCACGTTCTTCAGCGACTTGCCCATCTTGCCGTACTCGCGGCTGACCTCCCGCTCGCCGTAGAAGTACCGGCCGTCCCGCTCGACCACCTGCTCGGCCGGTACGTAGACACCGCGCTCGTCGGTGAAGGCGTAGGCCTGGATGTAGCCCTGGTTGAACAGCCGCCGGTACGGCTCGAACGACGACACGTAGCCCAGGTCGTACAGCACCTTGTGCCAGAACCGGGCGTACAGCAGGTGCAGCACCGCATGCTCGACGCCACCGACGTACAGGTCGACTCCGCCGCTGTCCTCGGCGTGCCGGGGACCCATCCAGTACCGCTCGTTCTCGGCGTCCACAAAGGACTTGTCGTTGTTCGGGTCCAGGTAGCGCAGCTCGTACCAGCACGAGCCGGCCCACTGCGGCATCACGTTGGTCTCGCGGTGGAAACGCCGGCGCCCACGCCCGTCGCCCAGGTCCAGTTCCACCTCGACCCAGTCGGAGTTGCGCGACAGCGGCGTCTCCGGGTCGGTATCGGAGTCGTCCGGGTCGAAGGTCTTCGGCGAGAAGTCGGCCACGTCCGGTAGCTCGACGGGCAGCATCTCCTCGGGCAGGGCGACGGGCAGGCCCGTCTCGTCGTACACGATGGGGAACGGCTCGCCCCAGTACCGCTGGCGGCTGAACAGCCAGTCGCGCAGCCGGTAGGTGATGGCACCCTCGCCGTAGCCGTTGTCCTCCAGCCACTGCGTTATCTTGGCCTTGGCGTCCTTTACGTTCAGGCCGTCCAGGAATCCACTGTGGATCGCCGGACCCTCGCCCAGATAGGCCTTGCCGTCGAAGTCCTCCGGTGGCTGGACGGTACGCACGATCGGCAGGTCGTACGCCTCCGCGAACTCCCAGTCCCGCTCGTCCTGCCCGGGAACGGCCATGATGGCTCCGGTGCCGTAGCCGGCCAGCACGTAGTCGGCGATGAACACCGGGATCGCCTCGCCGGTAGCCGGGTTGGTGGCGTACGCCCCGATGAACACCCCGGTCTTCTCGCGGGCCTCGGCCTGCCGCTCGACATCCGTCTTGCTCGCGGCCGCCTTGCGGTACGCGTCGACGGCCTCGCGCGGCGTCTTGTATCCGCCGGTCCAGCGGTCCTTTGTGGACGCAGGCCAGGCGTTGGCCACCAGCTCGTCGACCAGCTCGTGCTCGGGCGCCAGCACCATGTACGTCGCCCCGAACACGGTGTCCGGCCGCGTGGTGAACACGCGGATGCGCTTGCTGTCGATGGGGCTCACCCGCACAGGGAACCCGATGTGCGCGCCCGTGGACCGGCCGATCCAGTTGCGCTGCATCAGCTTGACCTTCTCCGGCCAGTCCAGCGTGTCCAGATCCTCCAGCAGCCGGTCGGCGTACGCCGTGATCCGCATCATCCACTGGCGCAGGCTGCGCTTGAACACCGGGAAGTTGCCGCGGTCGGACCGGCCGTCGGCGGTGACCTCCTCGTTGGCCAGTACCGTGCCCAGGCCGGGACACCAGTTGACCGGGGCCTCCGACACGTATGTCAGCCGGTAGTCGTCGACGATCCGCCGGCGCTCCACTTCGGACAGTTCCGTCCACGGTCGACCGTCGTCTGTCGGGCGCTCACCCGACTCGTACTCCGAGATCAGCTCGGCGATCGGGCGGGCCTTGCGCTGCCGCGGGTCGTACCAGGAATTGAAGATCTGTAGGAATATCCACTGTGTCCAGCGGTAGTAGCCGGGATGCATGGTGACGACCGACCGCCGCGGATCGTAGGCCAGGCCCAGCATGCGCAGTTGCGCCCGGTACCGGTCGATGTTCTCCTCGGTGGTCTTGCGCGGGTGCTGGCCGGTCTGCACCGCGTACTGCTCGGCCGGTAGCCCGAACGCGTCGAACCCCATGGCGTGCAGCACGTTGCGGCCGGCCATCCGCTTGAACCGGCCGTAGCAGTCGGTACCGATGTAGCCCAGCGGGTGCCCGACATGTAACCCCTCCCCCGAGGGGTAGGGGAACATGTCCAGGACGAACAGCTTGTCCGCGCCTGACCTCGGATGGCTGGGATCGGCCAGGTCACCGGTCGGGTTGGGCGCGTGGAAGGTGCCTGCCTCCTCCCACCGGTCCTGCCAGCGCGGCTCGATCTCGCCGGCCAGCGCCGCGGAGTACCGGAAGGGGGGGATATCCGTTGCCTCGCTCATGGTGTCCTCACTCGGGGTCGTCTTCTCCAGGGCATGAAAAAGCCCCTCTCGCAGGAGGGGTCGCCGTGCTGTCGCCGTCTATCGCGTCAGCACGGCTCACTAAGGAGCAGGCAGAAGCCCCGGGTCATGCCCGCAGTGTACCGTGTCGTCCCCCGTACCGCCCACCGGGTTCGACTATCTATGCTGCCCGGATGACGAGCTACCCGGCGCGGACCTGGTTCGATCCGCGTCTGGAGCTGCGGACCTCCCCGATCCAGGGACAGGGCTTGTTCGTGACGGGAGACGTCGCCCCGGACGAGGTGCTCATGGTGTGGGGCGGCACGGTCTACTCCGTCGCCCAACTGCGGGCGGGCGAGGTGCCGGGCGGCATCTCGTACTCCATTGTGGACGACGACGTGCTGCTGGCCGGACCCGAGGACGACCTCGACTATTACCTCAACCACTCGTGCGACCCGAACGTCTGGCTCGCCGACGGCTTGCGGATCGTCGCGCGCAGGCCCATCCGCGCGGGCGAGGAGATCACCGGCGACTACGCGCTGTGGGAAAGCGAGCCGGAGTACGTCCTGGCGCCGTGTCGCTGCGGCGCCGCACTGTGCCGCGGGCGGATCACCGGCCAGGACTGGACGAACGTCGAGCTGCGGCGACGGTACGCCGGGCATTTCCTGCCCTTCCTCCAGCGCCGGATGGTGCCGTAGCCCTGGCATGCGCAACCGAAGGTTGCACGATCGCGAAATCCGCGGTAGCGTGATGTGCAACCAAACGTTGCGCATGGAGGAAGCATGGAGTACGGCAGCATCGAACGCGAGATCCACGTCGACGCCTCGCCCGAGGTGGTCTTCGAGGTCGTCAGCCGCCCGGAGCACATATCGCAATGGTGGACCGACGACGCCGACCTCGAAGCGACTCCGGGCGCGGTCGGTGAGCTGGTCTGGGGCGACCGGGTTGACGTCGTACCGATCACCGTGGTGGACGTCGAACCGCCTCGATTGTTCTCGTTCCGATGGTGCTATACCGACGACGCCGCCCACTCGCTGCTGGTCACCTTCGAGCTCATTCCGTCGGGCAACGGCACAAGAATTCGGCTCACCGAGACCGGATTCCGGGAGATGGGCTGGGAGGCCGCCAAGTTGGCGGAGCAGTACCGCGAACACAGCGTCGGTTGGGACACCTTCGTTCCCCGACTCGGCGAGTACATCGCGAAGCTGGTGTCAACCCCATGACCGCCGCCGTCGACGACGATCTGTGGTCCGCGATTGGGGACCCGACCCGTCGGCGGATGCTCGACCTGCTCCTGGCGGACGGCGACGGCACCGCCACCAGCCTCAGCGAGCACCTGCCCGTGACCCGGCAGGCCATCGCGAAACATCTCGGCGTGCTCGACCGCGTCGGCCTGGTGCACGCGTCGCCGGTCGGGCGAGAGAGGAGGTACCGCGTGGACGAGGCGCAACTTGCCCGCGCGGTCGCCCAGCTGTCCTCGGTGGGGGCGGCGTGGGACGCCAGGCTCCGGCGCATCAAGCGGATCGCCGAGGCGATTCAGCGCACCAAAGACCAAGCTGAAGAGGAGAATCGAAAATGGTAGACATCCTGCACCGAGTGGGAATCAAGTCGTCGGCGGACGAGGTCTATGCGGCCTTGACTACCGCCGAGGGGCTCGCCGGTTGGTGGACGACCGATACTCGAGGCGAAGGCAACGACCCCGGCGGCGTGCTCCAATTCCGGTTCGGCGCCGGCGGATTCGACATGAAGGTCCTCGAGCTTCGCCCCGGCCAGCACGTGCTGTGGGAGGTGGTCGACGGACCTGACGAATGGATCGGCACGCACGTGGACTGGGGCCTCGATCAGGTAGGCGACCACACCATCGTTCTCTTCAAGCACGAAGGCTGGAAGGAGCCGGTGGAATTCATGCACCACTGCAGCACCAAGTGGGCGGTCTTTCTGATGAGCCTGAAGTCGCTGATCGAAACCGGGAAGGGCGCACCGGATCCCCACGACGTCAAAATCGACAACTGGAACTGACTGGATGGGTACTAGTCTCGGACGGCCTGGTAGGTGAGGAGGGCCAGGCCGTCCCCGACGGTCCGGTGGTCGACCAGCCGCATTCGTTTCCGATCGCTGATCCCGCCGAAGAGGCGATCGCCGCCCCCGAGCACGAACGGGAAGATCATCAGCCGCAGCTCGTCGACGAGGTCGTGCTCGATCAACGTATGCACGAGCTGGGCGCTGGCGTAGACGACGATGTCCCCGTTCACCCTCTGCTTCAGCTTGGAGATCTCGTCGACCTTCAGCACCGTCGAGTTGTTCCAGGCGAAGTCTTCGAGAGTCTTGGACACGACGTACTTGGGCAGGCTGTTCAACCGGTCCGCCCACTCACCAGTTCGGGATGCCCACCGCGCGGCGAACCACTCATAGCTTCGCCGACCCAGCAGCAGCGCTTCGGTGCCCAGCGCCTCGTCGAGTTCGACCTTGGCCCACGCTTCGCGGTCCTCGTTCCCGATCTGGCGGAACCAGCCACCGAAGCTGAAGCCCTCCTCACCCGTCGGGTCCTGGATGACCCCGTCGAGCGAGACGTTCTCACTGACGACGATCCTTCCCATTCCGGTCCCCTCCTGTTGTGTTGTCAGCTACCACTGGGGTAGACACCGTGACACCGCGAAAAGTGGCGGCCACCGACCGCCCCGTTTGTCTGTTGGCCGGTGTCCATACCGGAATGGGAGTGGAGGAAGTGGCAGCCGACTTGCTCTCCAGAGCGCGGGCCGGGGACGGCGAGGCGTTCCGGGAGCTGACCGAGCCGTACCGCCGGGAGCTGCAGGTGCACTGCTACCGGATGCTCGGGTCGTTCCAGGACGCCGAGGACGCCCTGCAGGACACGCTGCTGGCCGCCTGGCAAGGCGTCGGAGGGTACGCGGAACGCGCCTCGCTGCGCACCTGGCTCTACCGGATCGCGACGAACCAGTGCCTCAACGCACGCCGGTCGGCCAGCCGACGCTCGGCAAAGGAGTGGGACGTGCCCAGTGTGGAACCGCCCGAGCCGACCCGGCTCGGCGAGGTCGTCTGGCTCGAGCCGTTTCCGGATACCCTGCTCGGTCCGGAAGAGCGTTACGAGCAGACCGAGACCATCTCGTTGGCCTTCGTGACCGCCCTGCAGATCCTGCCGCCGCGCCAGCTCGCTGTGCTCCTGCTCCGCGACGTCCTCGGGTTCCACGCGAACGAGGTGGCCGACATGCTGGACTCGAGCGTCGAGTCGGTGAAGAGCGCCCTCAAACGGGCGCGCGCCACCATGCAGCACCGACGTCCGACCGAGTCGCCGCCCGCGTCCGGCTCACCCGCCGAGGACGAGATCGTGGCGAAATTTGTACGCGCGTGGGAGTCCGCCGATGTCGATGCGCTGGTGACCCTGCTGACCGACGACGTCTTCGTGTCCATGCCGCCGATTCCCTTCGAGTACGAGGGTCGGGACGTCGTGGCCCGATTCTGCGCCAGCATCTTCAGCGCAGGTCGCAGGTTCGATCTCGTCCCCACCCGAGCCAACGGTCAGCCGGCGTTCGGCGCCTATCTGCGCACGCCCACCGGCGTCAGTCACGGCGTCGGCCTCTACGTCCTCACTCTTGCCGGCGACCGGATCTGCGCCATGACCCGCTTCGAGAACAGCGTCTTCCCGTCGTTCGGGCTACCGCGCTCGCTCAGGTCTGCTGATGGCCGCCACGATAATGTCGTACCCCTTTCGTAGCGTCAGCGGCATGACAGCTAAAGCAAACGCCATCGGGTTCGTGGTCAGTGACATGACCGCCGCGGTCGCCTTCTACGGCCTTCTCGGCCTGGAGTTCCCCGGAGACGCCGCCGACCACCGCAACACCGAGCTCGCACCCGGCTTCGAGCTGATGCTCGACAGCGAGGAGTCCATCCAGCCGTTCAGCCCGCGCTGGGAGTCGCCATCGGGCAGCCCGCGATCGGCGCTGGCGTTCGAGTTCGACACGCCGGCCGACGTCGACGCGAAGTACGCCGAGCTGGTCGAGGCCGGCGCGGCGACTCTCCGCGAGCCCTGGGATGCCTTCTGGGGCCAGCGGTACGCATCCATCACCGACCCGGACGGCAACGGCATCGACCTCTACGCCGCGCTGCCGAAGGACTGACGCCGGCGCCACCACCACCACGGTCGGTAAATGCCTGGAATCCATCGATACGGGCCGTTAGCGTCGCGGCATGATCTATCAGCACCCGTTGGCGTACCTGCTGGGGCTCGAGGGGATCGCGTTGCTGCGCGGGTGGGCGGGCGACTACGACAAGGACTACATCGACGCGCGGCTGGCCGAGGTGCGCCGCCTTCTTGACGACGAGAAGCTCGCCGGTCACGAAGGCGTGATGGTCGAACGCGGTGACACGTGGACGGGCTACCGCCAGTGGGCGGCGAGCTACGACGAACCGCGCAACGACCTGTTCGACTGCGACGAGCCGATCATGCACGAGATCATCGACTCGCTGCCGACCGGTACCGCTCTCGACGCCGCCTGCGGCACCGGCCGGTACGCGGAGTACCTGAAGACGCGTGGACACCAGGTCATCGGGGTCGACAGCTCCGAAGAGATGCTCGACCGAGCCCGTGTCCGGGTGGGCGAGGCCACGTTCCTGCGAGGCGATCTGCGCCGACTCCCAGTGCCCGACAGCTCAGTCGACCTCGTCGTCAGCGGCCTCGCCCTGGCGCATGTCCAAGATCTGGAGCCGGTGATGGCGGAGTTCGCCCGGGTCCTGCGCCCCGGCGGACACGTCGTCATCTCCGACGCGCACCACGAGCTGATTCTCCGCGGCTCGGTCGTCGCGGCTCTCGGCCCCGCCGGCGAGCCCGGCCTGGTGGCCACGTACCGCCACACCGCCGGCACCTACCTGCGCGCTGCTCTTCGGGCGGGCTTGCAGGTGCGGCGCTGTGAGGAGCCCGGCGGCCACCCGCGCGCGGGCCAGTCGCCGCCCCGGTCCAACGACATCGAGCTCGAGCCAGGCAGTTGGTACGACTGGCCGTGGTCGCTCCTGGAGCTGGTCCCCGAGGCGACGTGGGGCGCCGGCGGCAACCCGTGCACAATCATCTGGCATTTCCAGCTCGACCGAGGGACGGCCGCGTGAACCGACTCATCGACCTGAGCCACCCGATCGAAGCCGGCATGACGACCTTCCCCGGGCTACCGGGTCCGGAGATCGGCCCGCACCTGACTCGCGAGCAATCGAGAGGAAGGTACGCGGAAGGCGTCGAGTTCGCGATCGACCGCATCTCGATGGTCGGCAACACGGGCACCTATGTGGACAGTCCGTTCCACCGGTACGCCGACGGCCCCGACCTCGCCGCCGTCCCGCTGGAGTCGGTGGCGGACCTGCCGATCGTCGTGGTCCGCCCGACCGGAAGGGCGATCGGGCCCGAGGCGTTCGACGGGCTGACGCTGGAGGACACCGCCGTGCTGCTGCACACCGGCTGGGATCGACACTGGCGCACACCGGAGTACGGCGGCGACGCACCCTACCTGACCGAGGCCGCCGCCGAAGAGCTGGTCCACAGTGGAGCCAAGTTGGTCGGGATCGACAGCGTGAATCTCGACAACGCGCAGGATCCACGAAGACCCGCGCACTCGATCCTGCTCGCGAACCGCATCCCGGTACTGGAGCATCTGACCAATCTCGAGCAGCTCCCCGCGACGGGCGCCCGGCTGCACGCGGCGCCGCCCCGAGTCGTCGGGTTCAGCTCGTTTCCGGTGCGGGCGTACGCCGTCGTTCCCGCCGATCCACCAAATGATTGGCAACAATGAATATTGTATTGGTGACCAGGATCGCCGGCGCGATGACGGCTACCGACCCGGCGTAGTACGCCTCCAACCGCAGCGCCAGGATGATCGCGGTGATTCCGTTCTGCTGCGCGAACGCGAGGTGCACCCGGTCGAGCCGCGGCAGGTGGCGGGTGAGCAGCCAGCCGACCACGATCTGAGCACCGAAGGCGGCGGCGCCGAGCGCTGCCCCCCGGCCGACACTGATGCCGCCGACCAGCAGCATGCCCAGTAGCACCACCGCGACCGCCAGCGCGCCCTGCGTGACCCGCGCGACCACCCGATCGAGCGGCGGTCGGTAGAACAGTCCCGCGATGGCGAGGCCGAGCATGAGGAACTGGCTCACGGCGACCGCGAAGAGCACCGCCAAACCGACGAAAGCCAGCACGCGGTGTCGCCGTACCACCAGCCACAGTAGATACGCCACCGCCGCGAAGGCCAGGTTCAACAGCAGATCAACGCCGTAGCCGACACCCAGTCCCTGACCATCCGGCTGGAGCACCGATATCGCGTACACGGAAAGAATCACCGTGATGGGGTCGTCGAAGGACGCCCACGCGGCGAGGATGGACTTCGCGCGAGGTGACATTCTCTTGTCGCCCATCAGCGCGGCGACCGACAATGGATCGATCTGCGCGACCGCGACGCCGAGAATGAGGAAGACCGGGTCGCGGAACGCGAGCGCGAGGCCGCCGCCGATCAGCACGGCCTTCGCCAGCACGCCGCCCGTGACGGCCACGAGCACGAGCCACCCGTCGCGACGAAGCTCGTCGACATCGATGCTGTACGTGCTGCCGAACAGCCCGATGCCGAGCAGCAGAGCGGTGCCGTAGAGGTACCAGGTCGAGTCGTCCAGACCTGTCAGCCCCGCCACCCGGGCGACGAGGTAGCCCAGGGCGGCGAGACCGACGAGCCTAAGAAGCCTGGCCATTCTTGGGCCGGGGCGGGAACGGCCGGACGTTGTCGTCGTCCCACCGGTCGAATTCCGGGTTCGGCCGGTGCCCCAGCGCTTCGCCCACCCGGTCGACGAGAAGCAGCATCTTCGCGTCGGTCTCCAGTACCTTCTCCTGGCTCATCGTGACGCCGAACAGGAACCTGTCCTCCTCGATCCGGAAATAGTAGAGAGCGCCCTTCTGCACATCGAGCACCACGCGGATCAGGTGACCTGAGTCGACGTCCTCGAATTTGCGATTGAGCATCTTCACCAGATCATGCGTGAGGCGCCCGAATGCCTCGTAATGCGATCGCCGCTCCTCCGGGCTCACCTCACCCACCATTCCGGCAATCCGGGCGTCGCCCAGGACATCCACGCAGAACCGGCAGGTCGACCTCGTGAAATAGGCGACGTAATGAAGATCGCGCACATCGAGCAGCTGCCCGCAGATGTTGACGACCCCCTCCATCGGCTGCCCGTACCCGCTGTAGGTGGTCAGCAGCGCGGGCGAGCCGCCGCCGAAGAGGGCGGTCGAGAGGTTCGGCTCGAGGTGGGTGTACTCCATCGCCGCGTCGACCTGCACGGCCTTGCGTTGCCTGGCCACGTAGACGCCGGCGAGGAAAGTGATCACCCCGGCGCTCATCATCGTCGTACCCAGGACATTGGACCAGACGTTGCTGGTCACCGGGACCACGTCGAGGACCAGCAGCAGCCCGACGGCGATCGCCGCGACGCCGACGACGAAGAGCACCCCGGCGACGACCACCCGCAGGCTCGTCTCCTGCTGCCGCGCGATGAGGAACACGAGCAGCATGACCAGGATGACCCCGAGCAGCGTGCCCAACCGTACGAGGTTGAGCTGCTCGCCCTTGGCAAAGGCGAGGATCACCTCCACCGCGATACCGGTGAGCAGCACGGTGAGGACGGCGGTACCCTGCTTGGCGGTCTCCATAGACCCTCATCTTGGGGGACCGCCGCCACCCGCGATAGTTGACGCTTCAACCTCTCGCGAGGTAGCCTCCGAACCCGACGGTTGAAGCTTCAACTAAGGAGTGCCGATGAACGTGTTCCTCTGGATACTGCAGGGCCTGCTCGCGGTCGCCTTCCTGGGCAGCGGTCTGATGAAGACGCTCGGCACGCGGGAACAGGCGATGAAGCGCGGGATGGCCTATGCCGAAGATCTGACGGACACGCAGTACCGGCTCATCGGTACCGCGGAGCTGCTCGGCGCGGTGGGTCTGATCCTGCCCGCGGTCACCGGCATCGCGACGATCCTCACCCCGATCGCGGCCACCGGCCTGGCCGTGACGATGGTGGGGGCGCTCACCCTGCACGCCCGCCGGCACGAGTTGGCGAAGACCGCCGCGGTGCCCGGCGTACTCTTGGTGCTCGCGGTTATCGTCGCCTGGGGGCGGTTCGGGCCGTACGCGTTCTAGACGAAAGGACCGGATGGCGGCGCGGCTGAGTGTCGACGAGGAGCGGGCGTGGTACGGCATGGTCACGCTGGCGCTCGTCGTCTTCCCCGAGGTCGAGCGC
>Ga0075419_10002703_pt1 | contig 11356 bp, 4 predicted proteins | sample SoiMetdeltSBSDD3_FD_76900 | JGI IMG/M metagenome (GOLD analysis project Ga0075419, IMG submission 76900) | Bulk soil microbial communities from a Populus tree surrounding site in Tennessee, USA - Soil MetaG P. deltoides SBSDD3 | ecosystem: Environmental > Terrestrial > Soil > Tree plantation... | reverse complement strand
TCATCCTGCAGCGCGAAAATGCTGGTCGCCGCGAGATCGCGATCGAAGGTCTCGGCCCAGAGGTGGGTTCCGGTCAGGGTCTCCACCAGCTGGACGGTCAGTCGAACGGTATTGCCCGACTTCCGGAGGCTGCCCTCGATGACGTACCGCGCGCCCAGTGCCTCACCCATCCGACGCACATCGGTTCCCGCTGGCAGATGCGCCGCCGACTGCCGTGCCACGACCTGGAGATGCGAAAACCGGGAGAGCCCTGTGGTGATGTCCTCGACGAGTCCCTCGGCCAGATCCGCGAGCGCCGGGTCGCGGCTCGCAAACGACAGCACCGCGATCCAGGGCAGCTGGGAACGGGCCCGCTCCGCCCCGGAATTCCGCTCGACCGCCATGGTGTCGCCCGGCGCGACACTCCGGACCAGCGCCTCGGCTGCCTCCGCGCCGGTGGCGTACCGCTGGGATGGATTGGTCGCCATGAGGCGGCGTGCCACCTCCGCAACGGCTTTCGGCACCGCGGGCCGTGCGGCGGTCGCATCGGGGGGCGGCTCGGTGAAGCGCTTCGCGATGATCGCGGCGGCCGTGGCCCCGATGAACGGCGGCGCACCGGCCAGCATTTCATAGAGGACGCATCCGAGACTGTAGAGATCGCTCCGCCCGTCGAGATTGGTCTCGCCTCCCGCCTGCTCCGGGCTCATGTATGCCGGAGTGCCCACCGCGAAGCCGACCTGGGTGAGCGTGGCCCCGGCGCTCGCGGTCGAAATCGCCTTGCCGATCCCGAAGTCGGTGATCAGGGCATGGCCTTCATGGAGCAGAATGTTTTCCGGCTTGATGTCGCGGTGCACCACCTCGTGGCGGTGGGCATAGTCCAGAGCATCCGCCACTTCCCGGGCCAGTCGCACCGCGTCAGCGACGGGAAGCTGCGATTCCCGCTTCAGGCGGTCGCGCAGGGACTCTCCCTCCGCCACCGGCATGACGTAATAGAGGTTGCCGTCGGCCTCTCCCGAATCGTAGAGCGGGAGGATGTTGGGGTGATGCAGTCCCGCGGCAAGCCGGATTTCGCGAAGGAAACGCTCCGGCCCCATCCCCGCGGAAAGCTCCTCCCGGATGACCTTGAGCGCCACCCGCCGGTGATGCCTGAGGTCCTGCGCAAGATAGACCGTCGCCATCCCGCCCGCGCCGAGCTCCCGCTCGATGCGGTAGCGGCCGGCCAGGGCGGCCGAGAGACGCGTGTTATGCGTCTCGTTCAATTGCCGGTCCGGACCGCGAGAGCCCGTTGCGGATAGAGCTTCCCGCCCCGCATGACGTGGGTGCGGGAGCGGAAGGCGCGGACATCCGCGAGCGGGTTCTCGGCGAGCACCAGCAAGTCCGCCAGCTTCCCGGCCTGAAGAGTGCCGAAGTCTCCTTCCCGTCGCATCGCCCGCGCCCCGTTCCGGGTCGACATCACGATCACGTCGGCCGCCGTGAGGCCGGCCGCCTGCATCGCTTCCATTTCGTCATAAATGGACGGCCCATGCAGGGTGAGCGGATTCCCGGCATCGGTCGCGGTCGCGATGATTCCGCCGGCCGCGTGGACTCGCCGCAGATTCTCCGCCATCACTACACCGCGAGCGCCGACGTTCTCCAGCCGCCGGAACGACGCGTCCACCGAGCGGATCCGCTCCGGCATCAGGGGACGCAGCGGCTCGATGTTGGCAATCTTCGCCACCGTCGCCGAGTCCACGCATCCGCCGGGATCGTCTATGGCAACCCGTACCCCGAGTGCGACGGAGACGCTGGCCCGGGTGGCGTTGCGTCCCACCACGAGCGTCGGCGCGTAGATCGCGCGGTTCTTGGCCAGCAGATCCAGGAATTCCTGATCGACGGCCAGGTCTTCCACGCTGTGCACCAGCAGAACGGCGCCGGCGCGGAGGGAGACTTTCGCCTCCCGAAGCCCGGTGGCGTGCACGATCAGGTCCAGGCCCGCTGCGCGTGCCGCGGCGCCGACTTCCAGCATCCGGGCGTCGAGCTCCTCCCGGCGGGCGGCAGGCGGTCCCAGGTACCAGACCTTGACCGCCGACGATCCCATACCCTTGAGCCGTGCCACACTGGCCTGCACTTCAGCGGAGCTGCCCATCGGGAGGAAGGTGTAGATCGTGTCGTCCACGTTGAGCGCCGACCGCCCGGCGTGGCTGATCAGCGGTCCGGCGGCGCGCACGTGCGGTGCCAGCGAATCGGACTCGGCCTGTGCCGGCAGCGCGGTGGTCCAGGGATGCCCGCCGACATCGAAGACCGCCGTGATGCCGGTGCACAGATAGGATCGATACCAGCGGGCCGGGTTGGCGCGGAGGGCGCGGGCCGTTTCCGGATAGGGGTAGAGCTCGGGCGCGCTGATCCCGTCGGGGCGGCCGTCCACCCAGCCGGTCTGGCTGAAGTGGACGTGGGCGTCGACGAGCCCCGGAGTGAGAAAGCGGCCGGTCACGTCCACCCGCGTTGCGCCTGAAGGAACCGGACACTGTTCCGCGGTGCCTACGCACTGCAGGCGGTCCCGCTGGACCACGACGACGCCGTTGCTGATTGCGGGACGGCCGGTGCCGTCGATGATGGTGCCGCCCGTCAGGGCAATGGTCTGGGCAGCCGAGCCGCCGGCCAGCAGCATCGCCGCCAGACCGAAGATCACAGACCGGGTCATGGGATGTTTCCCCCCTGTCGCAGCGGAGGGGTCGTCGCGGGGGGGCGGCGGTGCTTGGTGGCCTGCTCGTAGGCAAAGCCGTATCCCAGCAGAGTGGCTTCGCTGAACGGCCGCCCCAGAAACTCGAGTCCCACCGGCAGCATATCACTCGTGAAGCCCGCCGGCACGGTGAGCGCGGGGAATCCTATCGCGGGACTCAGGCCCCGGTTGTCGCCCCGGCCATAGGCGTCCGCCGTCCGCGAGTTGGTGAGCACGTCGTCCGCGATCGGCGTCGGAGGCGCATCGTAGGTGGCATACACGATCGCGTCGAGCCGGGCGTCCGCCATCGCCTTGAGAACCGCGATGCGAAGCGCGGCGCGCTGCTGCATCACCGTCAGATAGCCGGGGTCGGTGGTGCGCTTTCCCACCAGGTCCATCAGCCCCCGCGCGCGCCAGGGGTTCACCGTCCCCGCGAGCAGGATGTCCTTCAGCGTTTTGACCGGCGCGTTGGGATGTTCGGCCAGGTAGGCATCGGTGGCCTGCTCGGTTTCGAAGTCGTTGCCCACCCGGCGATCGGTGAGCGTCGGAATGACGAAGGAATCCACGACTTCGACGCCGAGCTTTCGCAGATCGGCGAGGGCCTGCTCCACGACGGTGCCCACCTTGGCGAATTCCTCGGGCGCTCGCGCGACCGCCGAGTCCCGGCGGACGCGGAGGACGCCGACTCGCACGCCGCGGAGCGCGTCCGGCTTGAGGGCGGTGAGATAGCTGGCCGGGATATGCCCGACCGTTTCGGCGGTGAGGGGATCGTTGGAATCGTAGCCCGCAATCACGTCGAGCACCCGGGCGGCATCCGCCACACAGCGCGCGATCGGCCCCATGGTGTCCTGGGTGGGATTGGCGGGCATCATTCCGAACCGGCTCACCAGAGGAGTGGTTGGCCGGAGCCCGACCAGGCTGCTCACTGCGGCGGGGCCGCGGATCGAGCCGCCGGGGTCCTCTCCGACCTCCACTAGGCCGAAAGTGGCGGCGACGCCGGAAGCCGAGCCGCCGGAAGAGCCGCTGGGATTCCGGGTCGGGTCATAAGCGTTGCGCACGATGCCGAATGCCGAGCCGACGAAGCGCGAGGCGAATTCCCCCATCGTGGTTTTGGCGAGGATGATCGCTCCGGCGCCAGCGAGCCGCTTCACGATGGTGGCATCGCGCTTCGGGATGAAATCCTTGAAGAGGACCGACCCATAGGTGGTCGGCATGGTGCTGGTCTCGACCTGGTCCTTGAGCAGGACGGGGACACAATGGAGCGATCCCCGAGGGCTCTTGCTCTTCCACACCGCATCGAGCGAATCGGCCTGGGCCAGCGCCTGCGGGTTGACGTATTGGATCGCGTTGAGAGTCGGGCCGGCCTTGTCGTATGCGGCGATGCGGTCGAGGTAGGACTGCACCAGGGCGTGACAGGTGAGCTTTCCGGACGCGAAGGCGGCGTGGACTCCGGCGATGGTCGTTTCCATCAGGTCGAACTTCTGGGCGTCAAGCCGCACCGGGAGCGCCAGCAGCAGCGCGACTGTGAGACGTAGCAGCGATGTATTCACGAACCCCCTCCGAATCTCGTTCATTGCGGCCGCGCGCCCTGCGCCGCCATGCGCCGCTCGACCTCGTCGAACCAGTTGAGGACGACGATGGGCGCCGCAGCTGCCTGGCTGGAACGCGGCATCTTGATAGCGATGAAGCGCCGCCCATCACGGGTCACGTCGTACTCTGGCGAAGAACGTCCGCCACTGTAGGGTGCCCAATCGACCAGGATTTTCCGTTCCAGCACGCGGACCGTTGCGCCGAACTCGAGCCGGGCCGCCATCAGGCTCCCGGTGCCGTAGTCGAGGTACACCACCTCGGAATTCGAGGCCCAGAGCGGGGTCCCCGCCGCCCCGGTCGAGATCAGCCAGCGTCCACCGGGCTTGAGGAAGGGGCGCACGTATGCCTGCCACTGGCCTCCCTCGTCGGATCCATAGGCCACCCATTTGCCGTCGGGCGACACGGCACCGGTTTCCTCCTCCGCTGCGGTCGCTACCACCGGCTTACGAGTTCGGTCGGTCCCGGTGCCGATCGCGTAAATGTCTTCATCGTCCTTCCCCTTCGTCACGTCGCCGTCGAAGACGATCCAGGCGCCGTCGCGGGTCCAGAAGGTGGTGCCCTCGGTCCGTTCCGCGGGCGAGACTGGCTCCGACGGTCCGGAGCCATCGGCGGGCATCCAGTGGATGCGCGTTGTGTCACCAGACTGGGACTGGAACGCGATCATCCGGCCATCGGGGGACCAGGTGGGACGCTGATTGACGCCAGACGAGGTGAGCTGGGAAAGCGTCTTCGAGCCCATATCATAAATCCAGATGTGATTGTCGATGGTCATGGCAATGCGATCACTGGTCGGCGACCAGCGGGGGTGGGAATACTGTGCCAGGGCGGGTATCAGAACTGTTTCGCGACCCGCCCGGTCGATCTCGACGACCTGCCTGCCGGTCACCGCGACTCCTGACAGGTAGATCATGGCCCCGGCAGCAGAAATCGTGAGCCGCGATCCATTGGCCTGCCCAGCCTGAACCTGGTCGAGGACCGGGACCGGAGAGCCCCGGACCTCTCGTCGCGCCGGATCGAACGGGATGGCATACAACGCGCCGTTGTCGGTGCTGTAGATCAAATGCCCGGTGCCGATGTACCAGCCACGGGTCGCGCCGGGAACCACGTCGGATATGGAATGCGTGGCGATATCAAGCACCGCCAGACTCTTCGTGTTGCAAGACGCAATACAGTGCTGGAACAGGACCGCTTTCCCGCCTGGGAGTGCCGAGGGCCAGAAGAAGGCGTCAGCGGCCAGAGTTCTGTCCGTGCTCAAGAGTGTTTCGGGCACGCCGCCGGTGCCGAGCACGCGGGACAGCCCCCAGTCCGCGTTGGTGTAGACGATATAGCCGTCATCACCCCACGAACCGGTGGCGAAACCGTCTCGCACATTCTCCGCAAGCGTGATGGCGGGTCCGCCGTTGACCGGAACCTTCTTGAGCTTGTCATCTTCGTCGGTGACGAACCCCACCCAGAGCCCATCCGGAGAGAAGAACGGTGATCTCGCATTCTCCGTCCCCTGGAGCGGGGTCCCGTCGAGTTGATCGAGGGTTCGGATGAACAACCTCGCGCCGGCGGTCCCCGAATCGATGGCGGCGTAGACGATGCGGGCGCCATTCGGCGAGATGGCGAACGGGGCGTCCTCATCGTTGGTGTTGAGCAACCGCTGCGTGGACGGCAGGTCGAGGCGGAACCGGACCACTGGGAGGGCCTCCGGAGCCGCGCCCAGAAGCAGGAACCCGAGGCTCGCCGCGACGACGCCGAGGAGAGCCGCGACGGCCAACAGCGGCACCCGTCGCCGGGCCGGCCAGCCGGGAGCCGCGATGGCGCCCGCGATTGTGGTACCGGCGATCGAGAAGGTCGGATTGCCCAGCGCCTCGGCGAACTTCGCCGCGCTGTCGAACCGGTCGGCGGGCAGCTTCTCCAGTGCTTTGGCCACGGCTGCCGCGACGTTCGGCGGCACCGACTTCCGGAGCTCGGTCACCGGACGGGCCACGTCCATCACGATCTTCATCACAATTTGCTGGGCCGAGGCGCCGACATGCGGGGGACTTCCGGTCAGCATCTCGTAGAGCACGCAGCTCAGCGAATAAATATCCGACCGGCCGGTGAGCTCCTTTTCCGCGGTGGCCTGCTCCGGGCTCATGTAGTGCGGCGTGCCGAGACTGAGCCCCGTTTCGGTCATCCGGCCACCTGCCGCCGCACTGACCGCCAACGCGATCCCGAAATCGGCCACCATCGGCCGGCCGTCGTGGAGCAGGATGTTCTCCGGCTTGATGTCGCGGTGGATCACGCCCTGGCGGTGGGCGTAATCGAGCGCGTCGGCCACCTCGCAGGTGATCCGCACCGCTTCCTCGATGCCGAGCTGGGTTTCCCGGGACAGCTTGTCGCGCAGCGTCTCGCCCCGGATGTAGGGCATGACATAGAACAGGAACCCGTCCGCGGTCCCGGAATCGAAGAGCGGCAGGATGTGCGGATGCTGAAGCGCAGCGGTGGTCTTGATCTCGACCACGAACCGCTCGGCGCCTAACACGGCGGCGAGCTCGGGCTTCAGCACCTTGAGCGCCACCTTGCGGTCGTGCTTGAGGTCCTGGGCCAGGTAGACAGTCGCCATCCCGCCCTGGCCGAGCTCGCGCTCGATGCGGTAGCGGTCGGCGAGGGCGGCCGTCAGCCGCTCATTGGTAGCACCGGTCATCGGACTCCCCCAATTCGTCGTCGCAGCTCTCGGGCCCAGTTGACCACCATCACGAGCCCTCGGCTCTGGTCCACCGGCCGCACCATGAGGAAGCTCTTGCCGTCGGGCGCGACGTCGTAGTTGGGATGAAAGACGTCGCTGGCGTACGGACCGCTGAACAGTACCCGGCGTCCGGTAACCTGCAGCGTTGGGGTCGTGGCGATCGTGGCCTCCACCACCTGGTCTCCGACGCGATAGAAGATGCGCAAGCCAACCGGCGCCCAGAGCGGTTCGCCCCCGCCCCCGGCCGAGACCGGAACCCGGCCCCCGCCCGGAGCCAGAGCCTTCACGTACACTTCCTCGCGCCCCGATTCGTTCGAGACATAGGCTAGCCAGCGCGAGTCCGGCGAGGCCCGGGGCTCCTTGTCGTCGTGTGGACCCGTGAGGAGCGCCACCGGCGTGGAATCGCCACTGAACTGTCGCAACCAGATGTCGCGGCTGTTGGTGGGATGGTCGGTACGGAACAGGAGCGCCTTCCCATCCGGCGTGAACGCCCCCTCACGAATGGGATCCGCGGCCGCCTGGAGCTTCGACGCGGCGGCGCTCCCATCGGCGGGTTGCCACCAGATCCCCTGGGGCCGATCCCTGGCGGATGAGTATGCGACCCGGCGCCCGTCCGTGCTCCACTCGGGGCGATCGTTGCCGCCGTCGCTGGTCATGCGTTCCAGCGCTCCGGATCCGAGATCGACGGTCCAGATGTCGATGCCGCCTGCACCCGCCACGCCGAAGGCGATGCGTCGACCGTCTGGTGAATACCGTGGATTCTGGTAGGGCCGGACCGAGTCCACCAGCACGGTGGCGGCACCGCTCGGAGTGACCCGGAGGAGCTGACTCGCCGCCCCACCTTGCTGGTACACCAGCGTTCCGGTCAGAGAGAGTGCCGCCCCGGCGTCCCAGTTGCGCACCGCCACGCTGTCACCGACCTGAATCGGCGTACCGACCGTGAGTCGCCGGGTGTCGAAGGGCACCGCCATCAGGGCGCCATCGCCCCGCACGTACACCAGCAGGTCGTCCACCATCCCGATGGCGCGGGCACCGCTCAGTCCGGGGAAGACCTTCGAGGTACCATCTCTGGTGTCGACCACGCCAATCGTCAGCACCAGGCTGGTGCCTCGGGTGCTGGTGTAGAGCACCAGCCTCCCTCCGTCGACCGCCCGGGGGGCAAGCTGAAACCGCTCGTTCGATGAGGTGTCCGACTGCGAGAACAGCGTGGGGGTGCCCCCCGAGGCGGAGACCTTGAGCAGGCCCGGGGTAGCACTGATGGCGCGCAACGCGTAGACGATTTCGTCGTTGCTGAGCCAGGTGAGTCCGCTACCTCCCGAGGGCCCCAGCTGTGTGATGGTCGTCAGGGCGCTTCCATCCACGGCGATCTTCTTGAGCGCGCCGCCACCTTCAAATGCGATCCAGCGCCCGTCGGGCGAAAACTCCGGATAGGTGCCTCCTTCGCTGCCCGGCAGCACGTGAGCGGTCAGCTGATCCAGGTTTCGCACCGCAAGGACCCAGCCACCTCCCTTTCGCGCTGAAAACACCACCCGCTCGCCGTCGGGCGAGATCGCCAGCGCCGTCACACTGCTGAGCATCGGAAACGCGAAGGGGAGATCGCCGACCGTGGTGAACTCGAGCCGGTGCACCGCGCCCTCGGAGACTGCCGTGTCTCGGACCCATCCCCACACCGCCGCTGTCAGCGCCGCGATGGTCACCAGACCAAGGATCGCGATCGTCCGGCGGGCCCGGGTCAGCGCGGGCCCTGTGGCCGGAACGACGGCTGCCGTGTTGAGCGTGGAAAACCGTTCCGTGCTGAGTGCCGCGGCAAATTCGGCGGCGGTCGCAAAGCGATCGGCGGGGAGCTTGGCCAGCGCGGTCAACACCGCCTGCTCCACATGGGGCGGCACCGTGTCGCGGAGCATGCGCAGCGGGGTGGGCCGCTCGCTCAGCACCTTGGCCACGATGGCCTGCACGCTCGACCCGGTGAACGGCGGATCGCCGGTGAGCATCTCGTAGGTCACCGCGCCCAGGGCGTAGATGTCGCTCTGGGCGCCGATGGCGCGCTCGCCCATCGCCTGCTCCGGGCTCATGTACTGCGGGGTACCGAGCGAAAGTCCGGTCTGGGTCATTCGCGCGCCGCCGGCCTGCTGCACTGCCAGCGCGATGCCGAAATCTGCCACCAGCGCATGGCCACCCTGGAGCAGGATGTTTTCCGGCTTGATGTCGCGGTGAATGATCCCGATCGCATGCGCGGCGCCCAGCGCGTCGGCCACTTCGCGGGCGATCCGAAGCGCCACGTCGATGGGCAGCTGGCGCTCCCGCTCCAGCCGGGTCCGCAGGGTCTCGCCCCGCACATACGGCATCACATAGAAGAGCAGCCCATCGGCTTCACCGCTGTCCAGCAGCGGCAGAATGTGGGGATGCTGGAGCCGGGCGGTGGTCTTGATCTCGCTGAGGAACCGGTCTCCTCCCAACGCCGCGCCGAGGTCGGGGTGCAGCACCTTGATGGCGACTTCGCGCTCGTGGCGGAGGTCGTGGGCAAGGTACACCGTCGCCATCCCGCCCTGGCCCAGCTCGCGCTCGATGCGGTAGCTGCGGCTCAGGGCAGTGCCCAGCCGCTCCAGGGTGGGATTCAGGCAGAACTCCGGGGTGGTGGGACGACAGGAAGTTACTCCAAACTCCCCCGGGGCGGAGTGCGCGGCTTGCCCCCCCGCGCTGCCACGGGATAGACTTGGCAGCCTCTCAGGAGCACCCCGAATTGGACGATCTGTTGGGCCGGGTCCAAGCGGCTTTGGGCGACGCGTTCCGCGTCGAGTCCGAGATGCCCGCGGGAGGGATGAGCCGGATCTTCCTGGCGACTGAGCAGTCGCTCAACCGCCGGGTCGTGGTGAAAGTGCTGCCTCCCAACATGACCAGCGAGGTCAGCTCGGCGCGCTTCCGTCAGGAAATGGAATTGCTGGCCCGCCTGCAGCACCCCCACATTCTGCCCATTCTGACCTCGGGCACTCGCGCCCAGCTGCTGTACTATGTGATGCCGTTCGTTGCGGGAGCATCACTCCGCCATCGCCTGAGCACCGAGGGGGCGCTTCCGGTCGACGACGCGGTCCGGATTCTCACTGAGGTCGCCGATGCCCTGGGGTACGCCCACGGAGCCGGCGTGTTGCACCGCGACATCAAGCCGGAAAACATTCTGCTCGAGGGACGCCACGCGGTGCTCGCCGATTTCGGCGTGGCGCGCGCGCTGGTGGACGCGCGCACCGGGGGCCGGCTCACGGCAACCGGCGCTTCCGTAGGAACCCCCGGGTACATGTCGCCGGAGCAGATTGCGGGAGACGCCATCGATGCGCGAGCCGAGATCTACGCGCTGGCGGTGGTGGGTTACGAAATGATGACCGGCAAGCCGCCGTTCAAGGGACCGACCGCGCAGGCGATCCTGACGGCGCACCTCACCACGCCTCCCCTCCCCCTCATCGAGCTCCGGCCGGAAGTCCCTGCGCACGTGAGCCGCGCGATCGCCCGCGCGCTCTCGAAGCAGCCCGAAGAGCGCTTCCTCACCGCGCAGGAATTCGCCGATGCGCTCGGGCGGCCGCGCCCGGACGCCCCGGCTCTGACTTCCGCGGCGAAATCCCGGCGTCCCGTGCTATGGGTCGCCGCCGGAGCCGCAATCCTAGCCGCGGTGGCGTGGATCGCGCTTCGACCGCGGGGCGGTTCGATCCCCGCACCGGTGCTCAACGACATTCGGGTCGCCGCCGATTCGGGGCGGCTCGATGCGATTGCCGCGCTGCTCGACAGCGCCGGCGTGCCCATATCGCATCGATCCCTCAGCGACCTGGCACCCAGAGTGTCGGGCTCGTTGCGCATCTCGAGCGATGCGTCGGGGGCCGAGGTCGCGATCGCTCGCGCCACCCCGCTGGCGAGCTTCGCCACGCGCCCCTTTCGCACCATCGACGCCAACCCGGCGGACGCCACGCTCCTCGTGGCGGGCGAGTACTCGCTGCGTTTCTCCCGCCCCGGGGTAGCACCCCGTTATGTCGTGACGCACATCGGATCAGGGACTGATCAAACGGTGGCCGTCGTCCTGGAGCCGGTCGACAGCATCCTCGGCGCCATGGTCCGGGTCAGCGCAGGACCCTCACCGGTGGACAGCTCGAGTGTCCCGGAGTTTTTTCTCACCCAGGTCGAAGTGACCAACGAGCAGTTTCAGCGGTTTGTCGCGGCGGGGGGCTATCGCAATCCGTCCTTATGGCCGTCCACCATGCTCGTTGCCGATCGGTCGGTACCCGTTGCGGATGCCCTTGGCCGGTTCGTGGATCGTACCGGCCTTCCAGGCCCCCGAAACTGGGAGGGCGGAAAATTCCCCTCCGGACGGGGCGACCACCCGGTCACCGGGG
>Ga0075419_10002699_pt1 | contig 11362 bp, 10 predicted proteins | sample SoiMetdeltSBSDD3_FD_76900 | JGI IMG/M metagenome (GOLD analysis project Ga0075419, IMG submission 76900) | Bulk soil microbial communities from a Populus tree surrounding site in Tennessee, USA - Soil MetaG P. deltoides SBSDD3 | ecosystem: Environmental > Terrestrial > Soil > Tree plantation... | reverse complement strand
GTGCCTGTTCCGCATCACGCCGCAGGAAGGCGTCGACCCGATCGAGGCGGCGGCGGCGGTCGCGGGCGAGTCGAGCACCGCCACCTGGACGGTGGTGTGGACCGACCGCCTCACCGCCTGCGACACCTACCGCGCCAAGGCCTACCAGGTGGAGCCGGTGCCCGGCACGCCGGGGCAGTACTTCGCGTGGGTGGCGTACGACCTCGTCCTGTTCGAGGAAGGCTCCATCGCCAACATGACGGCGAGCCTCATCGGCAACGTGTTCTCGTTCAAGCCGCTGAAGGCGGCGCGCCTCGAGGACATCCGCATCCCGGTCGCGTACGTGAAGACCTTCAAGGGCCCGCCCACCGGCCTGGTGGTCGAGCGCGAGCGCCTGGACAAGTTCGGCCGCCCGCTGCTGGGCGCCACCACCAAGCCGAAGCTGGGCCTGTCGGGCCGCAACTACGGCCGCGTGATCTACGAAGGCCTCAAGGGCGGGCTCGACTTCATGAAGGACGACGAGAACATCAACTCGCAGCCCTTCATGCACTGGCGCGACCGCTTCCTCTACGTGATGGATGCGGTGAACAAGGCGAGCGCGGCCACCGGCGAGGTGAAGGGCTCGTACCTCAACGTGACCGCCGGCACGATGGAGGAGATGTACGAGCGCGCCGAGTTCGCGAAGGAGCTGGGCTCGGTGGTCGTGATGGTGGACCTGGTGATCGGCTGGACCGCGATCCAGTCGATGGCCCACTGGGCGCGGCGCAACGACATCATCCTGCACATGCACCGCGCCGGCCACGGCACGTACACGCGGCAGAAGAACCACGGCGTGAGCTTCCGCGTGATCGCCAAGTGGCTGCGGCTGGCGGGCTGCGACCACCTGCACGCGGGCACCGCGGTGGGCAAGCTCGAGGGCGACCCGCTCACCGTGCAGGGCTACTACCACGTGTGCCGCGACGGCTTCACGAAGCGCGACCTGACGCGCGGCCTGTTCTTCGATCAGGACTGGGCCGACCTGCGCAAGGTGATGCCGGTGGCCTCCGGCGGCATCCATGCCGGCCAGATGCACCAGCTGCTCGACCTCTTCGGCGACGACGTGATCCTGCAGTTCGGCGGCGGCACGATCGGCCATCCGGCCGGCATCCAGGCCGGTGCGGTGGCCAACCGCGTCGCGCTGGAAGCGATGGTGAAGGCGCGCAACGAGGGCCGCGACATCGCGCGCGACGGCCCGCGCATCCTCGAGGACGCCGCGCGCTTCTGCACGCCGCTCAAGCAGGCGCTCGACACGTGGAAGGACGTCTCCTTCAACTACGCGCCCACCGACACCAGCGACTACGCGACCACCGCCACGGCGGCCTGAGCAGGAGGACGACGCCATGATGACCAACCCCGCCGGCCGCATCACGCAGGGCCAGTTCAGCTTCCTGCCCGACCTCACCGACGCCGAGATCGCGCGGCAGGTGCAGTACGGCCTCGAGAGGGGCTATGCCTGGAGCGTCGAATACACCGACGACCCGCACCCGCGCAACACGTACTGGGAGATGTTCGGCATGCCGATGTTCGACCTGCGCGACGCGGCGGGCGTGCTGGCCGGGCTGAAGGAATGCCGCAAGGCGTTCCCGAGCCACTACATCCGCCTGATGGCGTTCGACGCCTCGCGCGGGGTGGAGACCATCACGATGAGCTTCATCGTCAACCGGCCGCCGAGCGAGCCGGGGTTCGCGGTGGTGCGCGAGGAGGGGCCGGGCCGCTCGATGCGCTACACGGTGCGCGGGTATGCCGCGGACCGGCCGGAAGCCGAGCGGTATGGGGCCTGACCCGTTGCCGTGCGTGCCGAGCCTGTCGAGGGGTCGGGGCGAACGGAGACGGACCGCGAACGCATGATGAACGCCCCCCTGTACGCCATCCCCGGCGCGATCGCCAGCGCGGCGCCGGCGTCGCCGTCGGCCGCGCCGCCCCCCGCCCGCACCGTCGCCGACGTGCTCGCGCGCAGCCAGGTCGAGTCCGTGCTCGACGAGCTCGACCGCGACCTGGTCGGCCTCGCGCCCGTGAAGACGCGCCTGCGCGACATCGCCGCGCTGCTCGTGATCGACACGCTGCGCGCGCAGCACGGCCTGGCGTCGCAGGCGCCCTCGCTGCACATGTGCTTCACCGGCAACCCCGGCACCGGCAAGACGACGGTGGCGCTGCGCATCGCGCAGATCCTCCACCGCCTGGGCTACGTGCGTCAGGGCCACGTGGTGAGCGTCACGCGCGACGACCTGGTGGGCCAGTACATCGGCCACACTGCGCCCAAGACGAAGGAGGTGCTCAAGCGCGCGATGGGCGGCGTGCTCTTCGTCGACGAGGCGTACTACCTGTACCGCCCGGAGAACGAGCGCGACTACGGCCAGGAGGCGATCGAGATCCTGCTGCAGGTGATGGAGAACCAGCGCGACGACCTGGTCGTGATCCTCGCGGGCTACCGGGACCGCATGGACACCTTCTTCCAGTCCAACCCCGGCATGAGCTCGCGCATCGCCCACCACCTCGACTTCCCCGACTACGACGCCGGCGAGCTGCTGCAGATCGCCGACCGCATGCTCGCCGCCTCGCACTACCGCTTCGACGAGCGCGCGCGCGAGGCCTTCCAGGCGTACCTGCGCCGGCGCCTCCTGCAGCCGAACTTCGCCAACGCGCGCAGCGTGCGCAACGCGCTGGACCGCGCGCGGCTGCGCCAGGCGAGCCGGCTGTACGCCGAGCGCGACCGCGCGCTCGGCCGCGACGACCTGTGCACCCTCGCGGCGAGCGACATCCTCGCCAGCCGCGTCTTCGCCATCGACACCCAGGACACCACCGAATGAGCACCGCCCCCTGCGCCGCGCTGCGCGCGCTGATCTTCGACGTCGACGGCACGCTGGCCGACACGGAGGGCGCGCACCGCGACGCCTTCAACGAGGCCTTCGCCGACGCGGGCTTCGACTGGCACTGGGACGAGCCCACCTACGTGAAGCTGCTCGCGGTGTCCGGCGGCAAGGAGCGCATCGCGCACTGGTGGCGCGGGGTGAACGACGACATGACGGTGCTGGATCCGGCCGCGCTCGACGACACCGTGCAGCGCCTGCACGACCTGAAGACCGCGGCCTACGAGCGGCGCGTGCGCGAGGGCGCGGTGGCGCTGCGCCCCGGCGTGCCGGAGCTGATCGCCGCGGCGCACGCCGCCGGCCTGCGCCTGGCGATCGCGACCACCACCTCGCCGATCAACATCGCCGCGCTGCTGCGTGCCGCGCTCGGCCCCGACTGGCGCTACCTGTTCCAGGTGGTCGAGGACGCCTCGACCGCCCCGCTGAAGAAGCCGCATCCGCAGGTGTACCGCCAGACGCTGCAGCGCCTGCAGCGCCCCGCGGCCGAATGCCTCGCCTTCGAGGACTCGGCCAACGGGCTCGCCGCCGCGCGCGCAGCCGGGCTGGCGACGGTCGTCACGCCGAACCGCTTCACCGCCCACCACGACTTCGCCGGCGCGCTGCGCGTGCTGCCCACGCTCGCAGGCGTCACGCTCGGCGACCTGCGCGCCTGGCACGCGGCGTGCGAGCACGCCCCCGCGTAGCCCGCCGGCCCGCGCGCACACCCACTGCAGGAAACGTCCATGCCCCTCTCGCAACGTTCCACGCTGACGCAGTACCTCATCGAGCAGCGCCGCCGGTTCCCCGGCGCGACGGGCGACTTCAACGCGCTCATCCTGGACGTCGCGCTCGCCTGCAAGGCGATCGCGCGCGCCGTCGCGTTCGGCGAGCTCGGGCCGGCCGCGTGCGGCCACGACGCGCCGCTCGGCGGCGCGCTCAACGTGCAGGGCGAGACGCAGAAGCCGCTCGACGTCGTGAGCAACCAGGTGTTCCTGCGCATGAACGAATGGGGCGGGCATTGCGCGGGCATGGTGTCGGAGGAGATGGACCGCCCGCACCAGATCCCCGACGCGTATCCGCGCGGCCCGTACCTGCTGGTGTTCGACCCGCTCGACGGCTCGAGCAACATCGACGTGAACGTCTCGGTGGGCAGCGTCTTCAGCGTGCTGCGCGCGCCGGCCGACGTGGTCGAGAGCGGCCGCGACGTCGTCGAGGCCGATTTCCTGCAGCCCGGCGCGCGCCAGGTGGCCGCGGGCTACGCGCTGTACGGCCCCACCACCATGCTGGTGCTGACGGTGGGCAGCGGCGTCGTCGGCTTCACGCTCGACCCCAACCTCGGCGAGTTCATGCTCACGCATCCGTGCATGCGCGTGCCCGAGGACGCGCAGGAGTTCGCGATCAACGCGTCCAACAGCCGCTTCTGGGAGCCGCCGGTGCGCCGCTACGTCGACGAGTGCCTGGCCGGCCGCGACGGCCCGCGCGGCAAGGACTTCAACATGCGCTGGATCGCCTCCATGGTGGCGGAGGCGCACCGCATCCTGATGCGCGGCGGGGTGTTCCTGTACCCGCGCGACACCAAGGACGCGTCGCGCCCGGGTCGCCTGCGCCTGCTGTACGAGGCCAACCCCATCGGCTGGGTGATGGAGCAGGCGGGCGGTCGCGCGAGCACCGGCCGGCAGCCCGTGCTCGAGGTGCAGCCCGACTCGCTGCACCAGCGCGTCGGGCTGGTCTTCGGTTCGCGCCACGAGGTGGAGCGCATCGAGCGCTACCACGCCGAGCCGGCGAAGAAGGACCTCGAGGCGCCGCTGTTCTGCAAGCGCGGCCTGTTCCGCGAGTGACGACGAGATCCTGAAACGACAGACGAGGAGACGCCATGTCGGCACGCCATCCCATCATCGCCATCACCGGCTCGTCGGGCGCGGGCACCACGTCGGTGACGCGCACCTTCCAGCAGATCTTCCGCCGCGAAGGCGTGAACGCCGCGATCGTCGAGGGCGACAGCTTCCACCGCTACGACCGCCAGGAGATGAAGCGCCGCCAGGCCGAGGCCGAGGGCGCGGGCAACGGGCACTTCAGTCACTTCGGGCCGGAGAACAACCTGTTCCACGAGCTGGAGCAGCTGTTCCGCCAGTACGGCGAGACGGGCAGCGGCCGCTGCCGCAAGTACCTGCACGACGCGCAGGAGGCGGCCCCCTACCGGCAGGAGGCGGGCACCTTCACGCCGTGGGAGGACCTGCCGGGCGGCACCGACCTGCTGTTCTACGAGGGCCTGCACGGCGCCGTGGCGACGCCCGACGTGGACGTGGCGCGCCACCCGGACCTGCTGATCGGCGTGGTGCCGGTGATCAACCTGGAATGGATCCAGAAGCTCTACCGCGACAAGACGCAGCGCGGCTACAGCACCGAGGCGGTCACCGACACCATCCTGCGCCGCATGCCGGACTACGTGAACTACATCTGCCCGCAGTTCGCGCACACGCACGTGAACTTCCAGCGCGTGCCGGTGGTGGACACGTCCAACCCGTTCATCGCGCGCGACATCCCGACGCCCGACGAGAGCATCTGCGTGATCCGCTTCGCCGACCCGAAGGGCATCGACTTCGCGTACCTGCTCAACATGGTCCACAACTCGTGGATGTCGCGCGCCAACACGATCGTCGTGCCCGGCGGCAAGATGGCGCTCGCGATGCAGCTCATCTTCACGCCGTTCATCTGGCGAATGATGGAGCGCAGGAAGGCGGCGCTGGGGGCGTGAGCCGACGGAGCGACCGCATCCTTCGACAAGCTCAGGACAGGCCTGCGAAGCTGTGCCGCGGAGTCGGCTCACTCAGAGCCGAGCCGACCGTTCGCAGGCGAATCGTTCACAGGCTCTGAGGCCGCCGTTCGGAACCACGAGTGCACGTTGCTTTTCGTCTGAAGGGAGTCGACCCATGAGTTCCACCTCCACCGCCCGCGTGCTGCGCCCCGACGCCGGCCAGCGCAACGAGATGGCCGACGCGCTGCGCGCGCTCGCCATGGACGCCGTGCAGCGTGCCGGCTCCGGCCATCCCGGCGCCCCGATGGGCATGGCCGAGATGGCGGTGGCGCTCTGGCACGGCCACCTGCGCCACAACCCGGCCAACCCGCGCTGGCTCGACCGCGACCGCTTCGTGCTCTCCAACGGGCACGCGTCGATGCTGCTCTACGCGCTGCTGCACCTCACCGGCTACGACCTGCCGCTCGACGAGCTCAAGCGCTTCCGGCGCCTGCACAGCAAGACGCCGGGACACCCCGAGGCGGGCGTCACGCCCGGCGTGGAAACCACCACCGGACCGCTCGGCCAGGGCCTGGCCAACGCGGTGGGCATGGCGCTCGCCGAGAAGCTGCTCGCCGCCGAGTTCAACCGGCCGGGCCACGCGGTGGTGGACCACCGCACCTGGGTGTTCCTCGGCGACGGCTGCCTGATGGAAGGCATCAGCCACGAGGCGTGCTCGCTCGCCGGCGTGTGGAAGCTGGGCAAGCTGGTGGCGCTCTACGACGACAACGGCATCTCGATCGACGGCCCGGTCGAGGGCTGGTTCGCCGACGACACGCCGGCGCGCTTTCGCGCGTACGGCTGGCGCGTGATCGGTCCGGTGGACGGGCACGACACGCTCGCGCTCGACGCCGCCATCGCGCAGGCGAAGCAAGGCGCCGATGCGCCCGCATTGATCGTGTGCCGCACCACCATCGGCCGCGGCTCGCCCGGCCGCGCCGGCACGGCGAAGGCGCACGGCGAGCCGCTCGGCGACGACGAGATCCGCGCGACGCGCGAGGCGCTCGGCTGGCCGCACGCGCCGTTCGAGGTGCCCGAGGCGCTGCGCGCGCGCTGGAACGCGCGCCGCATCGGCACGGCCCGCGAGGCGCAGTGGGCGCAGCGCTTCGCGGCGTATCGCGCCGAGCATCCGGCGCTCGCCGCGGCGCTCGAGCGGCGCATGGCGGGCGAGCTGCCGCGCGACTTCGCCGAGACCGCGCTCTCGGTCATCGCCAGCTTCGGCCAGGGCCGCGAGGCGGTGGCCACGCGCAAGGCCTCGCAGCAGGTGCTCGCCGCGCTGGCCCCGAAGGTGCCCGAGCTGCTGGGCGGCAGCGCGGACCTCACGGGCTCCAACCTCACCGACTTCCCGGGCTGCGGCGCGGTGGGCGCGGGCGCCGGCGGGCGCCACGTGCACTACGGCGTGCGCGAGTTCGCGATGGCGGCGATCATGAACGGCCTCGCGCTGCACGGCGGCTTCATCCCCTACGGCGGCACCTTCCTCACCTTCAGCGACTACAGCCGCAACGCGATCCGCATGGCGGCGCTGATGCGCCAGCGCGTGATCCACGTGTTCACGCACGACTCCATCGGCCTCGGCGAGGACGGGCCCACGCACCAGAGCGTGGAGCACGCGGCGTCGCTGCGGCTGATCCCGAACCTCGACGTCTGGCGGCCGTGCGACGCGGCCGAGACGGCGGTCGCGTGGACGCATGCGCTGGCCGCCGGCCCGCGGCCGAGCGCGCTGCTGCTGTCGCGCCAGGGCCTGCCGGCGCAGGCGCGCACGCCGTCGCAGGTGCGCGCCATCGAGCGCGGCGGCTACGTGCTGAGCGAGCGCGAGGCGCCGGCCGCGGTGCTGATCGCCACCGGCTCGGAGGTCGCGCTCGCGATGGCCGCGCAGGCGACGCTCGACGAGCGCGGCGTGCCGGTGCGCGTGGTGTCGCTGCCGTCGTCGACGGTGTTCGACCGGCAGGACAAGGCCTGGCGCGACGCCGTGCTGGGCCCGGCCGGGTTGCCGCGCATCGGCGTGGAGGCCGGCGTGAGCCGCTGGTGGGGCCAGTACGGCTGCGTCGCGGCGCTCGGCATCGACGGCTTCGGCGAGTCGGCGCCCGCCGCCGCGGTGTTCGAGCACTTCGGCTTCACGCCGCAGCGGCTCGCCGACCTCGTGCAGCGCTGCTGCCCGCAGGCGCGCGTGGCGGCGCCGGCGCTCGCGTGAGGCCGCCGCCATGGGCATCGACATCCTCGGCGTCGACCTCGACGGCACGCTGGTCGACACGGCGCCCGCGATCGCCGAGGCGGCCAACCGCACGCTCGCCGCGCACGGGCTGCCGCCGCGCGCGCCGGGGCAGATCGCCGACCTGATCGGCCACGGCGCGCGCCATCTCATGCTGCAGCTGCTCGCGCGCGAGTACCACGAGCGGCCCGCGCTCGCGGACACGGTGCGCCACGACGCGGTGCTGGAGCGCTTCGAGCACGAGTGGCTCGCCCTGGTCGGCGCTTCGGCGCCGGCGTACCCCGGCGTGCGCGAGGCGCTGCAGCGCCTGCGCGACGCCGGCGTGCGGCTCGCCTGCGTGAGCAACAAGGAGCGCCGGCACGCCTGGCGCGTGCTCGCCGCCGCGGGGCTCGCCGACGCGTTCGACGTGGTGATCGGCGGCGACACGCTGCCGCACCGCAAGCCGCACGGCAGCGTGCTGCGCCACGTCGTCGAGCGCTTGCGCGGCGACGCGCGGCGCGCCGCGCACGTCGGCGATTCGAGCATCGACGTGGAGGCCGCGCGCAACGCGGGCGTCGCTGCCTGGGCGGTGCCTTACGGCTACAACGGCGGGCGGCCGGTCGCGCAGGCGCGGCCGGACCGCATCTTCGACAGCCTGTCGGCGGTCGCCGACCACGTCCTCGTGCTGCGCGCGCGGTGCGTCGAGCCGCGGGGCGTGGCCTGCGCGGCGCCGCGCGGCGCGCCCTGACGGCGGGATAACCCGCAGGCCGGCGGCCGGGCCGCGCGGCCACAGTGGATGCCCGCTCGATTCGATGATGGAGAAGAAATGGAACAGCGCTACGTCTTCCACGCCGGCGAGGCGACCGTCCTCGCGAAGGAGGGCCAGTTCACCGATGCCATGCCCGAGATCCTCGTCGGCCGCACCGACGGCCCGGTGGGCCAGGCCTTCGCCAACATGATGGCCCAGAGCAAGGGCCACACCGCGATGTTCGCGATCCGCGCCTGCAACCAGCTCGTGCGCCCGGCGACGATGCTGGTGCCGAAGGTGACGCTCGGGGACATGGGCAACATCGACCTGTTCGGCGGCGTGGTGCAGAGCGCGACGGCCGACGCGGTGCTCGACTGCGTGATCGAGGGCGTGATCCCGAAGGAGCTCGTCGACGAGCTGTGCATCGTGAGCCTGGTGTGGATCGACCCGCGCTGCGCGAAGGATCCCAACCTCGACAAGCGCGACATGTACCGCACCAACTACGAGGCGACGAAGCTGGCCATCCGCCGCGCGCTGAACGGCGAGCCCACGATCGACGAGCTGATCGCGAACCGGCACCGCATCCGGCACGACATGGACGACTGGAGCGCGTAGGCGCGGCGCCGGCGCGGCTTCATCTCCCCGCCGGCGAGGGACAGACCGATCAGGTCCCGGGGTCGCGCGGCGCCCGGGTCACGGCTTCGACGCTTCCACCAGCTTCTTCAGGTTCGCCAGCCCGCTCTGGTACACCCCCGTCACGGCCTTCAGCGCCGCCTCGTCGTTGAGCTCCGGCGGCGGGTCGCCGTTCGGGTGACCGCGATAGAACGCACCGCGCCACTCGACCACCGTCGCGCTGCCGTCGCCGCTCACCGAGATCGTCGACGTGTAGTTGGTGACCGGCAGCGCCCCGCCGTCCTTGGCGCGGTAGCTGTACTTCATGGCGGCGTCGTCGTAGGCCTCCAGCGTCTCGGTGAGCGCGCCGCCGCCCTTGAGCGAAAGCTGCCGCACCGAGCCGACGGCGTCGCCCTTGTCGGCCGGGCTCTCGGCGACCGCGGGGTGCCAGTCCTTCAGCGCGTCGAAGTGGCGGATGCGCGCCCACACCGCGGCGGGTGGCGCGTCGATGGCGATCTTCTCGAGCACCTTCTGGCGCGTCGGCCCGTGCGCGTGCACGGCGAGCGGCACGACGACGGCCGCGAGCGCGGCAAGCAAGGCAACGCGTCGCCGCGCGACGGGGGGGATGGGGTTGGGCATGGTGCGGTCGCTGCGTCGGCTCACTCGATGGCTTCGACCTTCGCGCGCGTGATCGCGCCGTCGGAGCGGCCCTTGAGGTACGCGTACAGCCGCTCCACGTTCTCCATCACCTGCGGGTTGCCGCCGAAGCTGACCATGCCCTTGTCGAGCCGCCCGTCGCGCACGGTCTTGACGAATTCCTCCTTCGACAGGTTCTTCAGGCTCGCGATGAGCGACGGCCCCACCATGCCTTCCTGGTTGGCGCCGTGGCAGCGGTCGCAGGCGGCCGCGCGCCACGTGCGAAAGCCCTTGAGCGTTTCGGCGTCGACCTTGTAGCCGTCGACCACCTTGTAGGGCGTGTCGTCGGCGGCGCGCGGCGCGCCGGCAACGCAGAGCAGGGCGGCGGACACGAAGAGCACGGAGAGGGATCGCATGAAGGCATCCTCGAAGGAGTGGCGGGTGACGCGCCGTTTCGCAACATCCATGCCGCACGGCCGGGGCGTCGGCGGCGCTCGCGTAAACCCTCGTTTTCGCGCCGGCGCGGGGCGCGCGCGGGCCTGCAGGTGCGCAGGGTGTTGCACGCGCGTGGCGCAATGTGCGAATGCGGAGCAGGCCGCTCTCGCGGCGACGACAATGGCCCGCCGCTGCCATGAACCTGCACCGTCTCGACCTCGTCTCCCTCTCGCTGTTCAACCTCGTGGTGCGCACCGGCAGCATCAGCAAGGGCGCGGAGCTGGCGCACCTGGCGGTGGGGGCGGCGAGCAAGCGCATCTCCGACCTCGAGGACGCGGTGGGCGCGGCGCTGTTCGAGCGCCATTCGCGCGGCGTCACGCTCACGCCCGCGGGGCAGGCGCTGCAGCGGCACGCGCAGCGCATCCTCGCCGACGTGGACCAGCTCGCCGCCGACCTGTCGGACCACGCGCAGGGCGTGGCCGGCGTCGTGCGGCTCGGGGCCAACACGTCGGCGGTGACGCAGTTCCTGCCGGCCGACCTGGCGCGCTTCGTCGCCGCGCATCCCGGCATCCGCATCCAGCTCGACGAGCAGAACAGCCGCGAGACGGTGCTCGCCCTGCTCGACGGCCGCGCCGACATCGGCATCTTCGCGGAGCGCACGCCCGCGCTCGGCCTGCAGACGATGCGCTATCGGGTCGACCGGCTCGTGCTCGTCGTGCCGCGGGCGCATCCGCTGGCCGCGCATGAGCGCCTGGCCTTCGCCGACGCCGCCGAGCACGACTTCGTGAGCCTGTCGCAGGGCACCTCGCTCGCGCAGCGGCTCGCGCTGGAGGCGCAGAACCTGGGCCGGCGCCTGCGCGTGCGCATCCACGTGCGCAGCTTCGACGCGGTGTGCCTGATGGTCGCCGCCGGGCTGGGCGTGGGCGTGCTGCCCGACGCCGCCGCGCGGCCGCACCTGCGGTCCATGGGGCTGGCGCGCATCCCGCTCACCGACCCGTGGGTGGAGCGCGAGCTGCTGCTCGGCGTGCGCGACCTCGGCGTGCTGGCGCGGCCGGTGCGCGCGCTGCTCGACCACCTGGTCGCGC
>Ga0075419_10002698_pt1 | contig 11364 bp, 10 predicted proteins | sample SoiMetdeltSBSDD3_FD_76900 | JGI IMG/M metagenome (GOLD analysis project Ga0075419, IMG submission 76900) | Bulk soil microbial communities from a Populus tree surrounding site in Tennessee, USA - Soil MetaG P. deltoides SBSDD3 | ecosystem: Environmental > Terrestrial > Soil > Tree plantation... | reverse complement strand
GCACACCCAGGCCTGCCAACCAGTCCAGCATGGCAGCGCTGCCGGAGCAGAACTCCCGTAGCGTCTGAGGCGTCACCGCGTCGCCGGTCTCGAGACTCAGGTAGTCGTACATCGCCTCGGGCGAGTCGGCGACGCCGGCCGCCCGCTGCACGACGGTGCCACCGCCCGCGTAGACCACCCCTCCGGAGAGCGCCGTCGCCCCACCGCCTCCGAAGCGGTCCAGCACGAGCACCCGCGCGCCACGGTCGGCGGCTTCGATCGCGGCACAGGCACCCGCGGCGCCGAAGCCGACGACGACCACATCGGCGGTATTGCTGGCATCCACGCCAAAACTATAACCTGTTCTAGTGACGGCGGATGGAGACGAGTTCGATGTCGTTGTCGTCGGCAGCGGCGCCGCCGGCATGACGGCCGCCCTCACCGCCGCGCACCACGGACTGCGCGTGGTCGTCCTGGAGAAGGCCGGTACGTTCGGCGGCTCCACCGCCCGGTCCGGCGGCGGCGTCTGGGTGCCCGGCAACGAGGTGCTGCGCCGCGCGGGCGTCGTCGACACCGCCGCGCAGGCGCGGGCGTATCTGGCGCACGTGGTCGGCGACGACGTACCGGTCGCAAGGCAGCGGGCGTTGCTCGACCACGGTCCGGCGATGCTGTCGTTCGTGCGCGCCCACGCGGGCGTGGACTTCGCCTGGGTGCCGAACTACGCCGACTACTACCCGGAGGCTCCCGGCGGTCTCGCGCGCGGACGGACGGTCGAGCCGGTACCGCTCGACGGCCGGCCCCTCGGCGCCGAGTTGGCGAACCTGGCCCCGCCGTACCTGAAGGCACCGAACGGCATCACCGTCACCGCCGCCGACTACCGGTGGCTCAGCCTCGGTACGCATCATCCGCGGGCAGTGCTCGCGGCCGCCCGGGTCACGATCCGCGGCTTCGTGTCGCGCGTGCTGCAGCGCCGGCCGCTGAGCATGGGCCAGGCGCTCGTCGCGGGGCTGCGTCTCGGACTGCGTGACACCGGCGTCCCGGTTTGGTTGAACACCCCCATGATCGACCTGCATACGGAAGACTCCCGGGTAGCCGGAGTCTGGGTCGTCGCGCGGGCAGGCGCGCCAGCGCCGGCCGGCGCGACGAAGGCTGAGGCTGGCACAGACCAGAAGCTCGTGCGCGCCCGGTACGGCGTGGTGCTGTGCAGCGGCGGCTTCGAGCACAATGGACGGATGCGCCGGCAACACCAACGCGCACCGATCGGTACCGAGTGGACGGTCTGGGCGGCCGGTAACACCGGCGACGGGATCGAGGCGGGACGGCGGCTCGGGGCCGCGCTCGACCTGATGGACGACGCGTGGTGGGGGCCGACGATCCCGCTGCCCGGCGGGCCGTACTTCTGCCTGGCCGAGCGCAGCCTACCCGGCTGCCTGATGGTCAACGGCGCCGGTACCCGGTTCGTCAACGAGGCCGCCCCATACGTCGACGCCGTGCACGCCATGTACGACAAGCACACGGCAGAGGTCCCGCACATCCCCGCCTGGCTCGTCGCCGACCAGCGGTACCGCGATCGCTACCTGTTCGCCGGCCGTGGGCCGCGCCAACCCCTGCCACGCCGGTGGTACGCGTCGAAAGCGGCGCACCGGGCGCCCACCCTCGACGAGCTGGCGGCGCGCATCGGAGTACCGGCCGAGGCACTGTCATCCACTGTGGACAGGTTCAACGGCTTCGCCCGGACCGGCCGCGACGAGGACTTCGGGCGGGGCGACTCGGTCTACGACCGGTACTACGGCGACCCGCGCAACCGCCCCAACCCGTGCCTCGGCCAGCTCACGAAGCCGCCGTTCTACGCGGTCCGGATCGTCCCCGGGGACCTCGGCACCAAGGGCGGGCTGCGTACCGACGAGCGCGCCCGGGTGCTGCGCGAGGACGGCACGCCGATCCCCGGGCTGTACGCCGCCGGCAACGCGAGCGCCGCGGTGATGGGCCGCAGCTACGCTGGTGCGGGTGCGACGATCGGACCGGCCATGACGTTCGGCTACCTGGCCGCCCTGGATCTAGCCGGCGCCCGCGACCGCGACTCCACAGTGGAGGTCTGATGCCCATCGACCCGGCCGTGGCCGTCGGCGCGGTCCTGCCCGCGCGCGAGCTGTCGTGGACGTCGAGCGACGTGCTGCTCTACCACCTCGCGCTCGGCGCGACCGGTGACGAGCTGCGCTACGTGTACGAACGCGACCTGCGCGTACTGCCGACCTTCGCAGTGGTCGCGAGCACCCTAGGGGTCTTCGAACCGCCGAGCTTGAAGATGCCCGGGGTCGACGTCGACCTCGTCCGCGCACTGCACGGCCGCGAGGAGTTGGTCGTGCACGAACCGCTGCCCGTGACCGGGCGCACCAACGCCACCTCGCGGATCGTCGAGGTGCAGGACAAGGGCAACGCCGCGGTCGTCGTCGTGGAGACGTCGACGGCGTACTTCACCCTTCGCAACAGCATCTTCCTCCGGGGCGAGGGCGGGTTCGGCGGGACGCGGGGCACCCCGACCCGGGTACCGGTGCCGGACCGCGAGCCGGACGCCGAGCTGCTCTGCCCCACGTGGCCACAGCAGGCGCTGTTCTACCGGCTCTGCGGTGACCGCAACCCGTTGCACGTCGACCCCGACTTCGCCGCCGCGGCCGGGTTTCCCCGGCCCATCCTGCACGGCCTGTGTACGTACGGCGTCGTCGCCAAGGCGGTCGTCGACGCGATGCTGGACGGGGATCCGAGTCGGCTGACGAGCTACTCGGCCCGGTTCGCCGGAGTGGTGTTCCCGGGCGAGACGCTACGCGTACGGGTCTGGCGGGAGGACGAGCGGATCGTGCTGACCGCGACGGTCGTCGAGCGCGACGATGCGCCGGCACTCGGCGACACCACGATCACTGTCCACTGAGGATCAGCCCGCTGGTCGGCACCCCGGTGCCCGCCGTCACCAGGACCGGACCGTCCCCGTCGACCTGGTTCACGGCCGTACCCCGCACCTGGCGGACGGCCTCCGCGATCCCGTTCATGCCGTGGATGTACGCCTCGCCTAGCTGCCCGCCGTGCGGATTGACCGGGAGCCGACCGCCCAACTCGATCCCTCCGTCGGCGACGAGGTGCCTGGCCTCCCCGCGCGGGCAGAACCCGAGTTCTTCGAGCTGCATCAGCACGTACGGCGTGAAATGGTCGTAGAGCACCGCCGTCCGCACGTCACCGGGAGTGAAGCCCGACTGCCGCCACAGCTGCCGGGCCACCACCCCCATCTCCGGCAGTCCGGTGAGCTCGTCGCGGTAATAGCTGGTCATGATGAACTGGTCGGCGCCACTGCCCTGCGCGGCGGCACAGACGACCGCCGGCCGTTGCGGCAGATCGCGCGCCCGGTCCACAGTGGTCACGACGAGCGCCACAGCGCCGTCGCTCTCCTGGCAGCAGTCGAGCAGCCGCAGCGGCTCGGCGATCCAGCGGGAGGCCTGATGCTCGTCCAGGGTGATGGGGCGCTGGTAGAACCACGCCTTCGGGTTGGTGGCGGCGTGCCGGCGGTCGGCGACCGCTACCCGGCCGAAGTCCTCCGTCGTCGCGCCGGACGTGTGCAGGTAGCGCCGGGCCACCATAGCCACCATGGCGGCCGGCGTGCCGAGCCCCATCGGGTAGTGCCAGCCGTTGTCTATACCGGCCGAGGTCGGCGCGCTGGCCGCGATCGTCGATACCTGGCCGAACCGACGGCCGGAGCGTTCGTTGAGCGCGCGGTAGCAGACGACCACCTCCGCGACCCCGGCGGCGACGGCCAGCACCGCCTGCGACACCGTCGCACATGCCGCACCGCCGCCGTAGCCCACCTGGCCGAAGAAGGACAGCTCCCCCATGCCCAGCTCCCGGGCGACGGCGATCTCCGCGTTGGTGTCCATCGTGAACGTCACCAGCCCGTCCACAGTAGACGGGTCCAGCCCCGCGTCGGTGAGCGCGGCCGACACCGCCTCGACCGCCAATCGCAGCTCACTGCGACCCGAGTCCTTGGAGAACTCGGTGGCGCCGATCCCCGCGATCGCCGCGGACCGGGCGATCACGCCGGCTCCGGCCACGGTACGAGGCGGACCGTGCCCGTGACGTGGTCTCCGAGGCTGTTGCGCCCGACGATGTCGACGACACACTCGCCGTCGACGCTCTCCACCACACGTCCGGTCAGCACCAGCGTGTCGTACGGGTAGCACGGCACGCCGAGCCGGATCGCGATCCCGCGTACGATCGCCTGCGGCCCGGCCCAGTCGGTGACGAACCGCTGTACCAGTCCCGTGGTGGTCAGGATGTTCAGAAAGATGTCCTTGCTGCCCAGCTGGACCGCCCGATCCCGGTCGTGGTGCACGTCCTGGAAGTCGCGGGTCGCGATCGCGGTACTGATCACGAAGGTGGGACTCACCTCGATACGCAGTTCCGGCAGAACGGTACCGACGTCGGTGTTCATGCCAGCCGCCATGCCGGCAGCGTCAGCCGGTCGTCGACCCGAACGAACTCGACCCGCACCGGCGCTCCAATGTGGACCGTAGCCGGGTCGGCGTCGAGCAGCTCGCCCACCATGCGTACCCCCTCGGCTAGCTCGACCAGCGCGACGACGATGGGCAGTCTGCGGCCGGGCACCGGCGGATGGTGGTGCACGACGTAGCTGTACAGCTCCCCCACCCCGCTGGCGACGACGTAGTCCGGCTGGGTTCGCCGGCACGATGGGCATGCCGGTCCGGGCGGGTGGCGCAGCGTGCCGCACGCACGGCAGCGTTGCACCCGCAGTTCGCGTATCGCTGTACCGGCCCAGAAGAACGCGGTGTCCGGGCTGACGACGGGGCGCAGCACATCGGCTCGCGGTGCGGACGGGCGGTACTTCAGGACCCGGAACAGCATCGAGGCCACCGCCTCGGACCCGACGTACCACGTGCTCTCCGTGGTGACGAACCACCCCTCGCCGAGCGCGGTGCGTTTCGGCCCGGACACGCCCGTCAATCGCGAACGCACCTCGACCTGCTCTCCGTGGCGGAGGTAGCGGTGGTACGTCTGCTCGCAGTTGGTCGCCACCACAGCGGTGTACCCGGCTTCGTCCAGCACCGCCGACATCTCCCCCAGCGGGTCACCTGGATCCGCCGCCGGCCGCAACCCACGCATCGTCCATACCTGCGTCATCGCCGGCGGCGCGAGTCCGGCGTCCACATAGGCCGAATTCGTATCGCCGAGCGCCTCCAGCCAGTTGCGGATCATCGGCAGGTTGACAGGGTCGCGCGCCCGCCTCGCCCCGCTCTCCCCCGCGGCGGCGATCCGCTCGGCCGCGGCCAGAATCGCCGCGGCCACGATCGCCGCGGGCGGAATCGGCGAGGGACGAGTCATCGGGGCACCCGCGGCAGTCCGAGCCCCGCCGTCGCGATGAGCTCCCGTTGGATCTCGTTGACACCGCCGCCGAACGTGAGGACCAAGTTCCGCTTGGCCTGGATGTCCAGCCACGTCAACAGATCGCCGGTCGGCCCGTCGGCCGGGTCGCCGTACCGGCCGACCAGTTCCTCGAGCGCCTGGCCGAGCCGTTGCAGCCGTTCCGAAGCGAAGACCTTTGTCGCAGAGGCGTCGGCGACCTCCACCGTTTCCGCCACCGCCACCTGCCAGTTGAGCAGCTCGTTGACCCGCATGCTCGCGTACGTTTCGGCAAGCACCCGCCGCACGTCGGGCCGGCCGGACAGACCGTCCTGTGTGGACACCCAGGCGCGGACTCGGTCGTAGAGGGCGCCGAGCCGGCCGGCCGGACCGAGCATCACGCGTTCGTGATTGAGCTGGGTGGTCACCAAACGCCAGCCATCGTTCTCCGCACCGACACGCATCCCCACCGGTACCCGCACATCGCTGTAGTAGGTCGCGTTGACGTGATGGGCGCCGTCGCAGGTGATGACCGGTGTCCACGAGTACCCGGGATCGCGAGTGTCCACAATGAGTATGGAGATCCCGCGGTGCCTGGGCGCGTCCGGCGCGGTCCGGCAGGCCAGCCATACGTAGTCCGCGTCCTGCGCACCGGTGGTGAACGCCTTCTGGCCGTTGACGGCGTACTCGTCACCGACCCGGATCGCGCGGGTCCGCAGCGAAGCCAGATCGGTACCCGCCTCCGGCTCGGTGTACCCGATGGCGAAGTGGACTTCCCCGGCGAGGATGCGGGGCAGAAAGAACTCCTGCTGTTCCAGTGTCCCGTACTCCTGCAGCGTCGGTCCGACGGTCTGCAGCGTGACCGCCGGCAGCGGTACGTCCGCCCGAGCCGCCTCGTTGACGAAGATCTGTTGCTCCACTGGGCCGAAGCCACGGCCGCCGTACCGCGTGGGCCATCCGACGCCGAGCCAGCCGTCCCGCCCCATCCGGCGTACCACGTCACGGTAGACCCCGCCGTGCCGCTGGGTGAGCAGCGTCGTCCGTTCATCCGCCGTCATCAGACCGGCGAAGTACTCCCGCAACTCCGCCCGCAGGGCGCGCTGTGGCTCAGTCAGCTCGATGTGCATCGCTGTCTCCGAGCCGTTCGAGGCGGTACTGCGTACCGCCGAGGAAGCGGACGAGGTCCTTCACCAACGCGGAGTACCGGTGCAGCGGGTAGCTCACGTCGAGGCCGAGCCCACCGTGCAGTTGGTGGCACGTACGCAGGGCGGCCGGCGCCTCGGTCGTCAGCCAGTGGGCGGCCACGTCGAGGTCCACATCGGACATTCGGTCGTGACTCAACCGCCAGCACGCGGAGAGCGTAGCCAGATGCAGGGTACGGGAAGCGATGTACACGTCGGCGATCTGCTGTGCGACCGCCTGGAACGCGGCGAGCGGTCGCCCGAACTGTTCCCGCGTACCGACGTGCGCCGTGGTCAGCGCGAGCGCCCCCGCCACTGCCCCGTCGCCCAGCGCGCACGCGCCCGCGATGGCGAGACGGTACAGATCCTCGACGGCACCGTCGCCCAGGATGCCTGCCGCCGCAACGTTGTCCAACCGCACCGTGCACTCCGGCATCCCGCTGGAGCTGACCGTCGGCCGCAGCGTGACGCCCGGCGCGGCCGGGTCGACGAGCGCGATCGCGCTACCGCCGGCTGTCAGACTCACCGGCACCAGGATCCGCCGAGCCCGTTGCGCGTAGGGCACACCGACCTTCGTACCCGTAACGCGAAGGTCCGGACCCGCGGTCGTGCGCGGCATCGCGGGCATCGGATCGGACGGCTCCCGGATGGCTGCCGTAAGCACAACGGGATCGTTGCCCAGTCCGGCAAGGAGTTCAGCCTGTTGGTCCCGACTGCCCCAGCGGACAACCGGCAGGATGCCGAGCGCGAGCGTCGCCATCGCCGGGACCGGAGCGGCCCGCCGCCCGACCTCGCCGAGCACGAGCATGGTCTCCAGCACACCGAGCCCGTGCCCACCGAGCCAGGTCGGCACGGCGAGCGCGAACACGCCAGCTTGCCCGAGCGCCTTCCACGTCCTCTCGGGCAGGTCGACGCCGGCTCCGTCGAGCGCCTCACCGGCCGCCTGGACGATCGCCTGCTGCGTCTCGTCTGGCTGGAACCGCACCGGCTCGGACCTCCTCCCTGGGCAGGCCCAGCACCCGTTCCGCGACCAGCGTGAGCAGGATCTGCGTGGTGCCGCCGGCGATACTCAGACATCTGGTGAGCAGGAACTGGTGCACCGCCTCGGCGGCCGGCCCGTCGGCGGACGCGCCGTCCAGGCCGCAGAACTGCAACGCGGCCTCGGCGACCGCCTGCCGCTGTCCGACTCCGACAAGCTTGCGCACGGCCGAATTGGAGCTGGGCTCGCCAGCGATCTGTTGTAGCGTGGCGCGAAGGTCCAATATGGACACGGCCAGGCCATCCGCGACCAGCGCACCGAGCCGGTCCCGCACTCCCGGCTCGTCGACGATCCCGGTCGAGCCGACCACGGCTATCAGCTTCTCGACGCCATCGCCGAACGACGAGCCGCGACCGATCGCGACGCGCTCGTGCTCGAGCGTCCCGCGGGCCAGCCGCCAGCCGTCCCCCGGCGCACCCACGAGGCACTCGTCGGGAACGAATACGTCGTCGAGGAATACCTCGTTGAACACCGCGTCTCCGGTGATTTCGCGCAGCGGGCGGATGTCGATTCCCGGAGTGTCCATCGCCACCAGGAAATAGCTCATGCCGCGATGCTTCGGTGCGTCCGGGTCGGTGCGAGCCAAGCAGATCGCCCAGTCCGCCTGCCGCGCCAACGACGTCCACACCTTCTGTCCGGACAGGCGCCACCCGCCGTCGGCACGCACTGCCCGCGTCCGCAGCGCCGCCAGGTCCGATCCCGCCTCGGGCTCGCTGAACAATTGACACCAGATGATTTCGCCGCGCAACGACGGGGCCGCGAAACGGTCGCGCTGCGCGGCGGTGCCATGTTGCAGAATTGTGGGTACCGCCCAACCGGCGATGGCCAGGTCCGGACGCTGCACACCCAGCCGCGTCAGCTCCTCGTCGATGACGAGCTGGTGCGCGGGAGAGGCGTCGAGGCCATACGGTACCGGCCAACCGGGCGCGAGGTACCCCGCATCGGCCAGCGCCGCTCGCTGCCGCTCCACCGGCAGTGCCGCGATCTCACCGGCCTTGGCTCGTACCGCCGGTCGTTCGGTCTCGCCTTCGACACCGGCGACCGCGCGCAAGCCGCGTCGAGCGCCACCCAATGCGAGGTCTGCCACCCGTTCGCGCCACCTCGCCGAGCCGCCGAGGAGCTGGCGCAGCGCCACCGCCCGGCGCAGGTACAGGTGAGCGTCGTGCTCCCAGGTGAAGCCGATCCCGCCGAGTACCTGCACGCAGTCCTTGGCGTTGTCGACTCCGGCGTCCAGGGCAACGGCCGCCGCCGCGGCTGCCGCGAGCGGGAACTCGTCGGGTGCCTTGTCGAAGGCGACCGCCGCGTCCCAGGCGACCGCCGCGGCCCGCTCGGCCCGGCAGAGCATGCCGGCGCAGAGGTGCTTCACCGCCTGGAACGAGCCGATCTCCCGGCCGAACTGGCGGCGGGTCTTGGCGTACTCGGTCGCAGTTAGGAGGCACCATCCGGCCACCGCCACCGCCTCGACGGCGCACAGGAATGCGGCGGTGTCGCGAACGCCGTACGGGTGCGGGTCGATCAGCCGATCCGCCTCGACGACCACATCGGACAGTTCGATGTCGGCCAACGCGCGGGAGAAGTCGACGGCTGGGCGACTCGTTACGCGTACGCCCGGCTGATCGGCCGTCACCAGGAACCACACCTGGCCGGTCGGCGTATCGGCCGCCAGCAACAGGTGTGACGTCTCGCCGGCGCCGAGGACCGGACCCGCCTTGCCGGACACCCGCATCTCGGTAGCGCCGAGCCGCGTCGCGGTCATCGAGCCGCTGGCAAAGGCGACCGCTACCGCTGCGCGGCCGGCCGCGATCTCGGGTAGCAGCTCGGCGACGGTGGGCAATTCGGCGTGTGTGGCAAGGACCAGGCTGGCCAGGACGGTGGGCAGGATCGGGCCCGGTACGAGCGCGTCGGTGACCTGTTCCAGCGCGGCGGCAAGGTCGGTCGCCGCGTTACCGGTGCCGCCGGCCTTCTCCGGCACCGCGAGCGAAAACAGGCCGAGATCAGTGATGCCGGTCCACAGCGATCGATCCAACCGAGCGGCTTGTCCTTCGCGGTCGCGCACCGCGGCCACGACGGCGGCATCGGTGGACCACCGGCGGATCGCGGCCTGGATGGCCCGTTGCTCCTCGGTACTGGCGATCGCCACACCAGAATTAGAACACGTTCCAGTATTGTAGCGCCAGCCACCACTGTAACGACCGCGATGGAGGCGTTGATAACCTTGGTTCACAGCAACGCACCGGTATCACGGAAGGACCATGAGGGCTTGCCCAGAACACGTAACACCAACACGCTCAGCTCGAGCGCGGAGGCCGAGCGCGGTTCGGCCGCGCAGCGCGACCGCCGCCGCCGGATCCTGGAGACGACGCTGGCGTTGGCCTCCAAGGGCGGGTACGACGCCGTGCAGATGCGGACGGTCGCCGAACGGGCCGACGTGGCGCTCGGCACGCTGTACCGGTACTTCCCGTCGAAGATTCATCTCTTGGTCGCCGCTCTGGCGATCGAGTTCGAGCACATCCAGGAACGGCTGGACCGCACGCCCAACCCCGGCGAGACTCCGTACGAGCGGACCATGTTCGTCCTGCAGCGGACCACGCGCGTCATGCAACGCGAGCCGCAGCTCACCGAGGCGATGACCCGGGCCTTCATGTTCGCCGACCCCTCGGCGGCCGCCGAAGTCAACGCGGTCGCCACGATGATGGAGGAGATGTTCGCCAGAGCTATGCGTGACGGCGAGCCGACCGACGACGACAGGGCGATCGCCCGGGTCATCGGTGACGTCTGGCTCTCCAACCTCGTGGCCTGGGTGACGCGGCGCGCGTCCGCGAAGGATGTGGTCAACCACCTCGAACTGGCGACGCGGCTCCTGCTGCGCTGACCGCGATCAGGTCAACATCGCGGCGAACTTCGCCAGCGACTGCTCCGCGGCCGCCCCCGCCTGCTTCTCCACCATCGCCGCCATGGGGCCGGCCAGCGCCGGTCCGTTGAACTCCATCTCGAGAGTGATCTGCGAGCCCGTGCCCGACGGCTCGATCACCATCCGGTTGTGGGCCTTGACCCCCATGGGACCGTCGCCCGCCTGCTCCAGCCGCCCGGCGTCGGCCGTGGTCACCCGCCAGGCCATGTCGGCCGGCATCCCCATGAGCTTCACCCGCTGCTTGTAGGACGTTCCCTCGCTCAGGGTCGCCGGTACCTCGCCGGTGAACGCGTCGTGCATGGTGTTCCACTCCGCCAGACGCGGCAGATCGATCGCAAGCTCCCACACGCGCTCCGGTCCGGCGGCGCTTTCCGTGGAGACGCTGACCTTCGGCATCGCATGCCTCCTCGATGACGTACCCGCTCAGGACTGTAACGTGTTCTAGTTCTGACATCAACCAGCTGTATCTTGTGGACGGTCTCACCTCCCGTAAAGCGTCCTAGGACAATAGGTCGCGACGGTCCCCCGGTCGGGGTCGCCCGTCAGATGTGGGGTTGTGGTAGATCGCGCTGGTGTCGGGGCCTCAACGCGGATGTGCAGTCGTATTGAACCCGCGTTTACTGAATCACCAGGCACGTACAGGAGGTTTTCAGTGTCAATTCAGAAACGAACATGGCTGCGGCTGGCAACGGTCGCGGCAGTCGCTTTGGTACTCGGACCGGCGGCCGCCTGGGCCGACAACGTCATAGCCGACGGCGACGGTTTGGTGCCGGTCGCCAGCAACGGCCTCAAGTTCGAGGTGTTCGCAGGCAGCGTGGAACTGACGTCCACGAGCATCATCGCGCCCATCTCCG
>Ga0075419_10002692_pt1 | contig 11379 bp, 7 predicted proteins | sample SoiMetdeltSBSDD3_FD_76900 | JGI IMG/M metagenome (GOLD analysis project Ga0075419, IMG submission 76900) | Bulk soil microbial communities from a Populus tree surrounding site in Tennessee, USA - Soil MetaG P. deltoides SBSDD3 | ecosystem: Environmental > Terrestrial > Soil > Tree plantation... | reverse complement strand
GCTCTTGATGCAATATTGATCTCAGAAAAATGGAAGCGCTTTAACTGGAATGATATACTTAATAATAAATACCCAACTATCCGGTACTTGCTACACAACTATCTTTCTTACACAGGAAAAGTAACAAAAGGTAAAAAATTGAAAGCGAATGAAGAAGTTAACCTCATTCTTTATTACCCTGATTCCAGCGCACAATTGATGCTGGCACTCTCAGACAGCCTTGGAAATATTTTTATTGATAATATATTATTCAGGGATGATGCTAAGATCTTTTACCAGCTAAACACAAAAAAATATGCGGCTAAATTAATTGATGTAAAATTTGAAAGAAATAATCGCTTTATCCCTTACACCCTTCCATTACCTGAAACATCGTACAAGCTTACCGAAACCACTCTTGCAGAAAAACCACCGGTGTGGATCACGAGAGCCAGCAGTGTGCTGAATATGGAAAAAGATATCGAGGGCAAATATAAAACGTTACAGGAAGTAGTAATAAGATCAAAGCTAAGATCAAGAACTGACGAATTGAATGAGAAATTAAGTTCTGGCCTCTTCCAAAGCATGAATGAAACAGTCATTGATTTTGTAAACGAAGAGCAACATGCTCAGGGCTACACAAATATTTTAGAATGGCTTCGGGGACGTGTTGCGGGTCTTGACATACGACTTGAAGATGGCGACTTTGTTCCATACATCCGTGGTGGCCGGGCTAGTGTATATATTGACGAAATGCCTGCCTATGGCGGGTCAGGCTATATTTCGACCGCTGATATTGCAATGATTAAAATAATAAAAGGGCCATGGGCATTCGCAATTGGTGGTGGGAGCGGCATAATAGCTATTTATACACTTCGTGGAAATATGCGACCGGCCCAGAAAGAACCCTCTTTACCTAATAACAAGATCATGGGATATGACCCGGTTAAAAAATTCTTTTCCCCTTATTATGATATTAAGTCAGTACCGCAGCCTGACAAAGACACCAGAGATCAATTGTTATGGCAAACTTTCCTGTCACCCGCGGTAGCGGTTGATAAATCCAAAGTTGATTTTTTTAATAATGACAACACAAAACGTTTAAGAGTCATCGTCCAGGGTTTTACAAACAAAGGATTTCCTGTATTTTTCCATAAAGTATTTGAGCTACCGCTAAAAGCATTCTAAGAGCCCGCTGGGTTGTATTATATTGTTTCTTATACTATTAATTTTTCGGATTGGTTTTTGTGTAATTAAACCTGTACCTGCATCCTCTTGGCTTAGAAGCTTAACTATCTGCTAACAGCAATACTTCGTAATTTTAAAAAGAGGAGGAAATGATGATGAAAAAGATCTTAATAATAGCCGCACTGTTTACAATTTCAGTTGCCACGTTAGCTCAAACTCGTGTGTCAAGGCCTAAAAGCCAGAAAGAAATATTAAACGAGCAATATGCCAGCGGTTTGTTTAAAAGCGCCGATGGAACAATATTCGATATAGAAAATGAAAACGTACAAGCATACTTCAACATTCTTGATTGGCTGGAAGGACGTGTAGCAGGTTTACAGGTTTTTGTTTCAAGAAGCGGGGTAAGAGTTCCCGTGATCCGTGGATCAGTAGCTAGTATTTTTGTGGATGAATTTCGAATGGATGCTTCATTCCTGAACTCACTTTCAGTTCATGATATAGCAATGATCAAGGTGATCAAAGGCCCGTTTGCTGGTGCCATTGGTAATGGTGGCGGTGGAACAATTGCTATTTATACTCTGAAAGGTGAAGTCGAGGAAGAAGAAGAAGATTGAGATTGAGATTAAGGCTTAGCCTAAATCTCAACCTTAACGTTAGCCTCACTTCAGTCCAATCCAAACATACCCTTATTCAATTGCTGCAGGATCTTTGTTTTGTTTTTCGCAGAAACAAGCAATGAAATATTATGCGGGCTGCCGCCATAAGAAACCATTCTCACAGGAATATTTACAATGGAACCGAAAAGCTTTTTAATAATGTCTCTTGTTTGAGAGATCTCATTACCCACCACAGATATAATTACCTGGTCTTTATCCACTTCAATTGAACCGAATGGCTCCAACTCTTTCAAGATATCTTTCAGGTGCGTTGTATGATCGATGGTAAGAGAAACGGCGACTTCGGATGTAGTGATCATATCGATTGGCGTACGATACTTTTCAAACACTTCAAATATTTTTCTTAAAAAACCATACGCCAGTAACATGCGACTACTCTTAATGCGAATTGCCGTAATATTATCTTTTGCCGCCACTGCCTTCACTCCCACTGATTCAGCTATTTCAGAGATCGTTGTTCCTTTTGCCTCAGGCTGCATCGTGTTCAGCAACTTCACCGGTACTTTATAAGTTTGCGCCGGCCATATAGATGCGGGGTGTAAAATTTTTGCGCCGAAATAAGCAAGCTCTGCGGCCTCCTCAAAACTTAATTGTTCAACAGGAACAGTTTTCTTTACAATTCGGGGATCGTTATTATGCATGCCATCAATATCCGTCCATATTTCACAAACACCTGCATTGATGGCTGCAGCAATCAATGAAGCCGTATAATCACTGCCTCCGCGTTTCAGGTTATCCACTTCACCTCTCGCATTGCGACAGATATAACCTTGTGTGACAAAAAGCTTTTTTGATTTATGTTGCTTCAGCAACTGTGATAGTTTTATTTTAATACTCCCGATCTGTGGTTCATCATAACTGTCAATGCTCATGAACTCCAATGCCGGCAACAATTCATGATCAATCTCTTTCTCTTCAAGGTAAACACAAAACAATTTTGTAGAAAGTAATTCACCCTGCGCAAGAATGTCTTTACTCAATGCTTCGCTAAAAGAAATTTTCAAAATGATGTTTAGAAATTCAAAATGCTCATCAATGATCGCTTTTGCTTTTGCCAAAGTCGCTGGCTTCTTTACCAACTTTGAAATAAAATCCTGGTAATGGGCCTCCAATTTTGCGATCTCTTGTTTAGCTACTGTTCTTTCACCTTTTGCAATATTTTCGCCGATAGTAACCAACGCATTGGTTGTACCACTCAATGCACTTAACACAACAATTGTTGGTTCATCGCCTGCAGTTACAAGCTCTGCCACCTGAAACATCCGCTCCGGCCTGCCCACAGACGTGCCGCCAAACTTCATTACTTTCATAAATACTCCTGAAAATTTTTAAGGCTGCAAAGATAGGCTTGCAGAGGGTTAACAATTGTTCGAAATGTGATGATTTGTTTATCAGCTTTCGTGCTACTATTTAACTACTGTTGCGTCGCACACTTGTACTGCATCAAGTCCATTCAGCGATTTCGAAGCTGACAATCTTGATCGAAACTGTTTTTTCATGAATGTTTCAGATTGCTTCGGTTTGCCATGTGCAATCAAATTATTTCAGCATTTCTCTCGCAAACCTCGCAATGACGGACACTCGGGGAACTAAGCTTTCGTCATTAACACGGAGCCTTCGTCATTGCGAGGCCGTCTGATCAAACGAGTTATCAAGTTGAGTTCAATAGGCCGAAGCAATCTGATACACTGAAACTCAAAACTCACAATTCGACTCCAAACTTCTCCCCCAAAAACTTCAGATCCTCAACCACGGGCTTAAGCAATGGAATTCCATTCTTCATTCTTTCAGTTTCCATTTCTCTTTCAGGATCACCGGGTATTAACACCTTTTCTTCACCCTTAACTGTCTTTGCACTCCGAAATCTCTTTATCCATTTATCCATATGCCTCTTAAATTCATCAGCAGGACGAAAAGCGTCAATCCTCATAGCACCAAAAAAATGACCAATGCCTTTTCCCGGTTGTTCATCAGGCATGGGAACATAAGCAGGGAAAGGAGGAACCCATGGACCATAATTAGCTCCACTTAATACAGCAGAAAAAATATCAACGATAGCACCAAGTGCATATCCTTTATGACTTCCATGATCCCGGTCACCACCTAATGGCAACAAGGCACCACCAGCTTTTAATTCATGCGGATCAGTTGAAGCATTTCCTTCTCTTGTTTGTATCCAGCCAAGTGGCGCAACACCGCCTTTTCGTTGCAAAATCTCCAATTTACCATTAGCAGCCGTGGTTGTTGCAAGATCAGCAACAAATGCGGGCTCTTCACCGGCCGGTATCACCACACAAATTGGATTTGTACCCAGCAATCTTTCAACAGAAAAGGTTGGAGAAACCAGGGGGCTTGCATTAGTGAATGCAATACCGATCATATCATACTGCAATGCCATCATTGCATGATAGCCTGCAATACCAAAATGATTACTGTTTTGGACGCTTACCCAACCTGTCCCAACATTCTTTGCTTTATCTATTGCCACCTGCATTGCAAATGGGGCAACAACCAAACCTAAACCACTATCGCCATCAACAACAGCCGTCGAAGGTGTCTCATGGATGATCTTTAATGCAGGATTGGTATTTACTCTTTTTACTTCCCATAACCTTACATAACCACTAAGTCTTGCTACACCGTGTGAATCTATTCCACGCAGATCGGCAGACAAAAGAACTTTTGCGGAAGTCGCAGCATGTTCTTCACTACAACCGATCTTTTGAAGAATTGATTTTGTAAAATCAAAAAGCTGTTGATAGGAGAATGTTTCCTGCGGCATGCGGCAAAGAAACGATAAAGTGGCGAATCAAGCATCTCTCAATTAAAAGACGATTTTCAATTAACTATTCACTTCACCAAACGATTTTACTTTTAACTTTGGCGCCACCGGTAAATTAACGGAAATAGTAAACTAAAGATGAAGAACAATTTATTTATTGCCTTTGAAGGCATTGACGGAAGCGGCAAAAGCACACAGGTAAAACTCTTAGCGCAGAAATTGGAACAGGCAGGTCATAAAGTGTATTGCACTTTTGAGCCAACAGATAGTCCTATCGGCTCGATGATCAAAGATATTTTCAAACATAAGTTTGAAGCGGATCACAGGACCATCGCAGGGCTTTATGTGGCTGACCGGGTTGAACATGTAGTGAACAAAAAAAATGGCATTCTCAAAAAAATGGAAGACGGCTACACGGTAATAACAGACCGTTATTATTTTTCATCCTATGCCTACCAGGGTGTGCATATGCCATTAGACTGGGTAATTGAAGCAAACTCATTGAGCGCAGACCTGCTGCGGCCTGACTTAAATATATTTATTGATATAACTCCTGAACTGAGCACGGAACGTATAAAGGCAGGAAGAAATTCAATGGAGCTTTATGAGAATATAGAAAACTTAAGGCATGTAAGAGAAAAATACCTTGAGGCATTTGAACTTTTAAAGTTGAAGGAAAATATTTTCATTACAGATGGGAATAAACAAGAAGAGGAAATAGCAAAGGATATTTGGAAAGAAGTTTCACAAATAAAAGTAGCAACCAAACATTAAAATCGGGATTGCTTCGGCTAACTGAACCAGGTATCTGATTGCCTTTATCTTTCGTCTCGCAATTGCAAATTAAACCATAGCCACCTGCATTTTCTCCGGATTCCAACTGATCACTTTCTTTTGAAAATAACTGTCATTAGCAGCAAGACACGGCGCAGCTGCCCGGAAACCAACAACTGGATCTTCAATCACTGGTTTATTATTTCTTACACCTTCAAAGAAATTGGTGAAATGTTCAAGATGATCATCATTGCCTTGCGGTGCAGAGTATTGCACAGCTTGTTTTTTCATACTCTTCTTGTCGTCAGCAGTCCATTTCGCATTGTAGCGCTTCATTAATTCATCCTGCATTGCTTGCGGATAAGTGCTGAGTGAGTCCCAACCGCCAATGCCAGGAGCTTTTGGCATTAGGCTGTAAGCAATGCGAACACCCTCCCAGCCTTTTTCCATCACTCCTTCACTGCCGATATAACGAACAACACTTCGGTCGCCACCGCCGCTAATGAAATTTACCCGCAGCATCGTTTGAAAAGCAGGATGTTCTTTTGTTTCAGGATAATCCATGATCGATACCATTACATCCGGCACATCACGACCATCTTTCCAATATGCCAGTTGACCTGATGAAACGATCTTTGTTGGACCCATCGAACCTGTTATATAATGTATACCTGTAAGCAGGTGAACAAACAGATCACCCGACATACCCGTGCCAAAATCTTTATAATTACGCCACCAGAAAAATTTCTTTGCATCATATTTTGGTTTGGGATTCATTAGTGAAACATAACGATCCCAATCAACGGTTTGTGGTGATTCATCTGTTGGAATAGTATATTGCCAGGCACCAATTGCACTTTGACGATCGTATGTCGCCTCAATACAATTCAACTTACCTATTTCACCCGCCTGGAAAAGTTCTCTTGCTTTTGTAAAACTTGCACCGCTAATACCTTGGCTGCCCACCTGCATTGTCTTTCCTGATTTTTTCCAGGCATTGATAACTTCGTTGCCCTGGCTAAGTTTATGCACCATTGGCTTTTCGCAATACACATGCTTGCCTTTATGTAGTGCATCAATACATATTCGTGAATGCCAGTTGTCGCTTGTAGCAACGATTACTGCATCAATATCTTTTTTCTCCAATATCTCCCGATAATCTCTTGTTGTAAACAAATTAGCGCCATACTTTTCTTTCATTCTTTCAAGCCGACCAGTGTAAAGATCACAAGCGGCTGCTAATTCAATACCCGGAACCTTTAACGCTGTTTCAAGATCGTTGTGTCCCATGATGCCTGTTCCAATAACAGCAATTCTTATTTTATCATTAGAGGAAATTTTTTTCTCCCATGGAATTACTCTTTGCTCATAATTTTCTTCTGCCAGAAGTTTTGATACACTACCACTGCCTACTATTAATGCAGTGCTGCTGAGATTTTGTAAGAATTTTCTTCGCGTTGACATAGCAAAACGTTTTGATGATACTATTTCCAAATCTACTTAATAAATCGATTAAATCTTCCGGCAGAGATTATTTCCTCTCTCCTGTGAAATTTACATTTTGAATAAAAGGATTTTGCGCAAGATCATCGATCATCACGGCTAATTCTTTTTTTGTAACAAATCGATTGCCATCAACATTCTCTTCCTTTAGCCGTGTTATGAATGTATGTTTCCATTCATTAGCAACTACAGAAGGATATTTATGAGGAATTCCAAGTCTTACTCTTAAAAAGTGCTGCATATCAGTGATCATTTTCCAGGCTTCGGCAACAGATAATTTTTTATTCACAACCGGGTAATTTTTCGGAAAAGTTTTTTCAAATTCGATTAATCCTTTTTTTAAATCGGAATCCGTAATCGTGCTGTCCGGATAAAAGAACGTTTTATTCGCCCAACCTTCTGATTTGCCAACTCCTGTTAATATGCCGGTTGCTCCTGCTTTTTGTACCGCTTCCCAATGCGGATCATCTGGTTTGACATCTACAAAAGGCATGAGGTAACACTTTAGTTTCAATAATTCATCCTGCACCGATCTTACTGAAACATCCCTTACTCTCTTTTTCTCTTTTATGCTCTTAGCTGCTAATACTCCCGCAGCCTGGCCCGTCAACAAGACAACTGGTTGCAATCTTGTACTTCCATTCGTGATATTAGTAACAGAAATTCCTTTTTCGCAAACGACCAATCCTTCGACCTTTTCGGGGATCAAGCAACCGAGTGGAACATTGAATGAATAAATTTTAGGAAACTCAATTTGCGGCACTTTTCCCGGATATTGCCCGTGATGATGATCAACGGGATAATCTCCTACCGAAATCCCTGTTCTGTACAAAGTGTAATCATATGGGTTTTTAAGATGATTGATATTTAATCTCACAACACCTTTTACACGTCGTCCTTCACGATTGTATGGTATCAAAGCCATGCCACCGTTCAACTCATCATCAGCAAGACCAATATTTTTCATTCCTAATGTCGTTTGCAAAAAATGAACAAAGCCAAGAGTTTGTTGTTTTGCTAACTTATAACCCTGAGCCCTTGCTTCTAAACTCATTTCAACTGCATTCAGATAAAAATCGTTGCCATGTATTGGCCAGTTCAACATGTACTTATCATGCATGGCACCCGGTGATCGTGGAAGTTTGCCATAATCCAATACTTTTTTTGTATCGAACTGATATGGCTTACCCTGACATGGGGCATCAGCCGTGCTGCAAAAATATTTTGTCGAGTCATATTCCGAAGGTCGTGGAATAGTTTTATCGGTACCGGCTCCATAATCTTTTAATACAGCGGCCCATGTCAGGTCCTGGATGATATTATTTTTTTGTTTTGCTTCCATTTCTCCACTAACTGTTGCATCATCCATTCCAACATCGTAAGCAACACCTGCTTTGGCAAATACATCTCCAAGTTCAGTTCCATCGATCATAATTTTTGCTTTTATTTGTAAAGCGCCTTTTTCCTCATTTCCAAAATATGCACCGGCAACACTGTTTCCCTCTTTTATTATTTCTTCAAAATGATAATTATAAATAATTATAAGATTTGTATCCTTTGTCGCCCAGGATTTAAAAATACTATCGCCAACGTGAGGTTCAAAGCTGGTATTACTTACCCAACCAGTGTTCAATTTATTTCTTCCATAATGTTTATATAAAGCCTGCCGAAACTCTTCCCACATTCCGCTTGGTAATTGATCATTACCATCGGTACAGCTAACTCCGGCAGCTGTTAACATTCCACCAAGCATGTTTGTTTCTTCCACCAAAACCGTCTTAACTCCCATTCTGGCGCATTGAATTGCTGCAGCTGTACCACCTGTTCCCCCACCGATGACCAAAACATCTGTCGTCATTGTTCTTCCTCGACGTTGTGCATCCGTTATGCAAGGCAAAATGAAACAAACGACTATCAACAATTTTTTCATCGGTTCAAGTTAACGAAAGCTATAAAATAATAATGCCCCCGTTTCCGGGGGCATTTTACCATCATAGTTCGATCGCTCGACTAGAACGGAAGATCGTCAACTGGTTCAGCAATGTCGCTGGCTGTTGGAACCGATGTTGCCGGCGCAGAAGCAGATGAAATAGTACTGCCATTATCACCCCTTCCTCCCAACAACTGGATCTCACGAACTCTTAACGAAAGAGACGAACCGGGTGTGCCGTCATTACGTTGAAATGAACGGGCTTCTGGTGTCCCTTCCACATATACTTGCTTTCCTTTGGTGAGATACGGAGAGACCCCTGTTTTATCGGTCCAATAGGCACAGTCAACCCAGGTTGTTTTTTCCTGGTTGTTGCCTTGTGAATCACGATACTTTTCGGTGTGTGCAACGGTAAAGTTGATTACATTCTTACCATTAACTGTGTTAACCACGCAATCCTTGCCGAGGTTTCCGATTACTTGTAACTTAATCATAGTGCTCAATTTTAAATCGTACTTAAATATTTATATCGGATGCAATTTAAGGTAATTCATGGGCAGAAGTCAATGCTACTTTCCGATAATTTTGTTGTTTTTTTTGGAAATTTTTTGATGTTTTAACGACGCGACAGGTGATAAGAAATCATTTTGAAATAATAAGGTATTTCACAATTACTATCCATTTGATCTGGCGTTATTGCCATCTAATTTTTTTTAGGACAGGAGTTTACTCTTCAGTCCTCGCACTCGCCGCATCAATTATTCTTCCAAAAAAAATTGCATTCATAAAAAGTTTACTCCCTCCCAACCAGAATGCCCGGAAGTTTGGATTGTCTGCAATATTGATCACTCTTCCGTTGCCAACCGTATTTACAACAACTGCAGCCGAGTTTTTTATTGCATCAAGATTTTCCCTGCTTACCCAACCACTTTGCAATGGCTTGCTGCCATAGTAAAATGGAGTACCATAAGGGTTCTTGCTTTTCTCCATAAAAACTTTATTCGCTTTGAATAAACTTATTGTTTTTTGATTGTAACCATACGTTAAAGGGTGAGCAAGATCGGCATCGGCACCAAAGATGGCACCGAATACTTGTTGTGCTCCATCTATTTGTTCACGGTCGGTATAAATTAACTTTTGTGTGCTGTCGACAGGAGCTTTGGCTCTTTTGAATTTTACATCACTAATTCCATTTTGCGCAGACCAGCTTACCGCTTCTTCAGTTAATATTAATACTCCCCCTGCCTGGACCCATGTTTTTAATTTGTCTTTATTCAGATCCGGGTAAGTACCACCCACCATAATTATCGTATTGTATTTGCTCGGATCAATACGGTTGAAAACAGAAATCTCAAGATGAGTTGCAGGGATATTCATTCGCTGATCAAGTAAATGCCATATCTCACCGGCATCAGTTGCATTTACTCCAGGACCAACTATCATGGCAACAGATGGCTTTGTTATCGATGCAAACCTGCTGCTGCCAAGATCACTGCCTGAGTTGACATTACCAGTTGACAATGCATAAATTCTTAAACGATACTTTTCTGTCAATGCATTTATTTTAGCTCCAACTGTCTCCGCATCATCCTTCTGAAGTTTTACAGGAATAAGGATTGTTCCATAATCAAATTTTTTGTTTGTGCCGCCCGCATTCATTTCAAAAGTATTGGTAGCTACTTTTACAACAAGACCGTCCGCTAGCATTTCATTCACCGCTGCGGGTGCATATAATTCATCCCATTCAAGTAAATATGCATAGTTTGATCTGCCACCAATTATTTCTCCTTTTGGAGAAGTCAATGACTCCACTTTTGCCCCGAGTGTTGGATTCGTTGTTATTTCTTTTGATGGTAATCCGAAAGCCAGTGGCATTGTCCATGCTGTGATATCATAAAACAAACTGTCTTTGTATTCAAGTGTTTTATCAAAAATGCCACGGATCAGACTATGTTGAGGTTGATTCAGTGAAACAATAAATGCTGAACCTTTCTGAAATTCATTATCATTCCATCCAGCAGGCAGCTCATTGATCTCAATTTGATGTCGTCTTAACATCGTGGCAAATTCAAATGTTTTTGCTTTATCGTTTTTATCACCAAATACATAGGCCTTAGTCGCAAAAGCAGCAGCACGATTGGATGATTGCTTGAAAAAATCTCTTTGATATTCTAAAAATTCTTTCCTCAATGCTTTTGCTCCTTCTAACGTTGAAAGTGCAGTTACAAACTGATTTCTTATCGTAAACGGAAAACTTAATAAACCGTTACTGGTTTGTTGCAAATGGCCTCTTGAAGATGCCTGTTCAAATAGAATTCCTATGCAGCCTTGCACATCAGGATACGTTGAACCTTTGCCATAATAAAAATCATCATAATTTTCTTTGGTGAAGTACAACGATCCGATACGATCAAGAAATGCAGCATGAAATTTTGCAAGCTTACCCGTAAGCTCCTGGTTTTTTTCCGGTGTCAACGGATTCACCCTTGAGGGCACACCCGGTTGAAAAAAGAATGTTGCATTACTACCTTGTTCATGATGATCGG
>Ga0075419_10002690_pt1 | contig 11385 bp, 8 predicted proteins | sample SoiMetdeltSBSDD3_FD_76900 | JGI IMG/M metagenome (GOLD analysis project Ga0075419, IMG submission 76900) | Bulk soil microbial communities from a Populus tree surrounding site in Tennessee, USA - Soil MetaG P. deltoides SBSDD3 | ecosystem: Environmental > Terrestrial > Soil > Tree plantation... | reverse complement strand
GGGTCATCGCGGTGGGCACGACGGTGACCCGGGCGCTGGAGACGGTCGCCGATCCGTCCGGCGTGGTGCGCCCGGGTGCCGGATGGACCGACTTGGTGATCACCCCCGAGCGCGGGGTGTGGGCGGTCGACGGCCTGATCAGCGGCTGGCACGACCCCGATGCGTCGCATCTGCTGCTGGTCGAGGCGGTGGCCGGGCGGGAGATCCTCGACCGCAGCTACGACCGGGCCGCCGGTGTCGGCTTCCACGGCCACGAGTTCGGCGACTTCCACCTGATCCTGCCCTGAGGACCAGGTGGAAGTCTGCCGGCGGTCAGGCGCTTCGACCGAGCGATCCCTCGATCACTCGATGCGGGCCATGTTGGCGAAGCGGGTGAACTGCTCGAGGAACGCCAGCCGGCAGACGCCGACCGGACCGTTCCGGTGCTTCGCCACGATGACCTCAGCCTGACCCCGGTCCGGCGAGTCGTTGTGGTAGACGTCGTCCCGGTAGATGAACATGACGACGTCGGCGTCCTGCTCGATCGACCCCGACTCGCGGAGGTCGGCGAGCATGGGGCGCTTGTCGGCTCGCATCTCGAGCTGGCGGGAGAGCTGGGAGAGGGCGACGACGGGGCACTCCAGCTCGCGGGCGAGGATCTTGAGGCCTCGGCTGATCTCGGACACCTCCACCTGACGGTTCTCGGCGCCGGACCGCCCGGTCATGAGCTGGAGGTAGTCGATGATGACCATGCCGAGCTCGCCGACCTGGCTCTTGAGGCGGCGGGCCTTGGCCCGGATCTCCATGACCGTGAGGTTGGGGTTGTCGTCGATCCAGATCGGCGCCGACGCCAGTCGCCCGATGGCCTGGCTGATGCGCCCCCAGTCGTCCTCGTTGAGCCGCCCGGTCCGCACCCGCTGCGAGTCGATCCGGGCCTCGCCGCACAGCATCCGCTGGCTGAGCTCGAGGTTCCCCATCTCCAAGCTGAACACCAGCACCGGCTTGTCCGCGTACAACGCCGCGTGCGTCGCCATCCCCAACGCGAATGACGTGTTGTGCGTCGGGATCATCGACTCGCCGGCCAGATAGAGGTGGTTCGGCGAGTCGACGGTGATGCACCGAACCGGAACCGAGCCCACCGCCCGGATGGCCCGCACCGCCCGGCGCGTCATCTTCCCGAAGGCCCGATCGCTCGCTTGCTTGATGAGCCGCTTGGCCTTCCGTTCGAGCCGGAAGACCTGGTCGAGTGGGGTCCACCGGAGCCGCCCTGCCGTCGCAACCCGGCCGTCGTCGAGCCGGATCTGCTTCTCGCTGATCTGCCCGGGCTTGTGGCCGAGCGAGCAGACCAGCTCGCGGGCCTGCCCGAGGAGCTGCCGGTTCGCGAGGCAGAGCTCCACCGCCCCATTGGCGTTGGTGACGCGACCGTCCGTGTCGAGCAACCCCTGCAGCAGCGCCAGCCGCTGCTTCACCGACGCGCGGAGATATCGGTCCGGGATGTGCTTCGTCGCGCCTCCCAGGAGGCCGACCTCCTGCAGCTCCCGAGCGAGGACCCGGTGCTCTCCGTCGTATCCGGCCGCGGCGAACTCTGCTTGGAAGTGCTCGCTGTCAGCGTCGCCCATCGTCGTCTCGGCCGACGTTTCGGTGCCGTCGCCGAGCCAGCAGCCGAGGACATAGGGGTCTACGGGCAGTTCTTGGTCGGATTGGTCGAGCGGCTGGGTCAGCGGCAGGTACCAGTTCGGCCGATCCCCCTTACGGCTACGGACGCCTTCGTCCACCATCTGCTGGGTGGTGACGACGCGAGGCTGGCACCAGCGAGCCGACTGGCCGCGGAGGAAGCGCTGGTCTCGGCCCAGGCTCGATCCGAGACGACGATGCCGTTCACGATGGGATCTCCAGGCCGGGAGGTCGTAGGCGAGCCATTGGTGGTCGGCGTCGGCGGTGATGACGGAGCCGTCGTCGAACTCGATCTCGTAGCACTGGTGGTCGAGCTGGATCGGGGTGGTGTAGGTGACTGTGCAGGGCTGTCCCTGCTCATCGAAGACTTGGTCGCCGACCTCCAGGTCGCCCATCGTCGTCCAGCCCGTCGGGGTCGGGATGGGAGTGTCGAGCGCGAGCGCCTTGCCCATGGCGGGGCGGGCGCCGACGATGACGAGGGTGTTGGGTTGGAGGCCGGAGAGGAGCTCGTCGAGGTCGGCGTAGCCGGTGGGGGTGCCGGTGATGGTGTCGCCCCGGCCGTAGAGCTGCTCGAGGCGGTCGAGGTTGAGGCCCAGCAGCTCCTCGATCTTGGCGGTGGTGTCGGTGACCCGGCGCTGGTTGACCTCGTAGACCAGTGACTCGGCCCGGTCGAGCGCCTTGGTGACGTCGTCGGGCAGCGAGTAGCCCAGCTCGGCGATCTCGCCGGCCACCCCGATGAGCCGGCGCAGCAGCGCGTGCTCCTCGATGATGTGGGCGTAGCCGGCGGCGTTCGTGGTGGCCGGCGTCGACGCCATGATCTGCACCAGTGCCTGGTGACCGCCGACGACGTCGAGCAGCCCGCTGCGGCGCAGCTCGTCGGCCACGGTGACCGGGTCGACCGGTTGGCCGGTGGCGTAGAGCGAGTGGATGGCGTCGTAGATGTGGGCGTGCGCCGGCTTGTAGAAGTCAGGCGCCCGGATGATCCCGGCGGCCGCGGCGATGGCCTCCTGCTCGAGCATCATGGCGCCGAGCAACGACTCCTCCGCCTGGAGGTCGTGCGGGGGGACCCGACTGCCGGGTGCCTTGCGAGGGGTTGTCTCGTCGTCGACTCGTGCCATGGGAGACCTCACCCTCGCAGTCCCGCCCTGTGAGATGGAAGACGTATAACCCTGTTGAAAAGCCGGGGACGGCCTGTTGAAAAACCCTGTGACCTGGGGATTACTCCCGGTGTTGTGGGCCGCGCGGGCGCGCTTGACCAGCCAGCAGGGTGTGGGTCCGTCCGGGGACGGTGTGGAGAAGTTGTGGACCGCTGTGGAGAACAGCGGCCCACAACTGCAGACCTACTCGGGAACGACTTCGACGGTCAGCGGGAACTGCACGTCGGAGTGCAGCTTCACCGAGACGACGTGGGTGCCGAGCGTCTTGATCGTCTCGCCCAGCTCCAGCTTGCGCCGGTCGAGCGACACCTCGGTCTGGTCCTCGACGGCAGCCGCGATGTCGAGGGCCGTGACCGAGCCGAAGAGCTTGCCCTCGCTCCCGGCCCGGGCGGTGATGGTGACCACCTTGGAGACCAGCGTGGTGGCGATCTCCTCGGCGGCCGAGCGGTCCTGGGCGTCACGCAGGTCGCGGGCCCGCCGCATGGCTTGGGCCTGCGCCTGGGTGCCGTCGGACGCCTTGATGGCGATGCCCTTCGGCACGAGGTAGTTGCGGGCGTAGCCGTCGGCGACGTCGAGGATGTCTCCCCGCTTGCCGAGGTCGGCCACGTCGGTGCGCAGGATGACCTTCATCACGCCTCGTCGCCCTCCGCCCCGTTCTCACCGACTGCGGCCTCGACGAGCACGTCCTCGCGGGGAGCCTCGCGCTCCTCACGGGGGCCACGGTCCTCGCGGGGACCGCGATCCTCGCGGGGCCCGCGGTCGTCCCGATCGCGGGGACCACGATCACCGCGGTCGCCCTTGTCGCCCCGGGCGCCCCGCTGCTGCGTGATGCGGGTGACGTAGGGCAGCAGCGCCATCTCGCGGGCGTTCTTGATGGCCTTGGCCACCTCCCGCTGCTGCTGGGCGTTGTTACCGGTGACGCGCCGAGCGCGCACCTTGGCCCGGTCGGACATGAAGCGACGCAGCAGGTTCACATCCTTCCAGTCGACGTACTCGATCGACTCGGTGTTGAGGATGCTGGTCTTCTTCTTCGCCCTGCGGGCGTTGTCCTTGTTCTTCGAGCGCGACTTGTTCATCAGAACGGCTCCTCCGACGGGTCGTAGCTGGGCGGAGGCTCGTTGGCCGCCGGCCGGCTGCTACCGCCACCGCCGCCGCTCCAGCCATTGCCGCCACCGCTCGCATCACGGCGTTCGTTGCGGTTGATCGACGCAGTGGCCCAGCGGAGGCTCGGGCCGACCTCGTCGGCCACGATCTCCACGACCGAGCGCTTCTCGCCGTCCTGGGTCTCCCAGGAGCGCTGCTCGAGGCGGCCGGTGACCATGACGCGAGCGCCCTTCTCGAGTGACTCGCTCACGTTCTGGGCCAGGTCACGCCAGCAGGTGACGTTGAAGAAGGAGGTCGACTCCTCCCACTGCTGGCTGTCGCGGTTCTGCCACCGCCGGTTGACGGCGACACCGAAAGCGGCGACCGCGGCGCCGTTGGGGGTGTATCGCAGTTCGGGATCGCGGGTCAGGTTCCCGACGATGGTGACGTTGGACGTCATAGGGACCTCATCTCAGGACGCCGCCGGCGCGATCAGGCCACGACGAGTGGCCTCGCGGTCCGGCAGACGGAAAAGCTTGTGGCGGACGATCTCGTCCGCGAGTCGCAGCGCCCGCTCGATCTGGTCGAGGTTGCTGCCTCCCACGAACTCGTAGACCACGTAGTAGCCCTCGAGCTTGTGGTTGATCTCGTAAGCGAACCGCCGGCGACCCCAGCGGTCCTCGGCCTTGATGTCGCCGCCGCGCTGCTTGATCAGCTCGGCGACGCGCTTGACCTGGGCGTCGATCACATCGTCGTCGAGCTCGGCGTCGACGATGACCATCAGTTCATAGGCTCGCATCGCGAGCTGTCTCCTCCCTGTGAGCCCGGCAGCGCCGGGGCCCCCACGACACGCGTGGGAGCAGGGCCATCAATTGCAGTCGAGTGACTGTAGCGGGGAGCGGGGGCGTTCTCGAACTCGGCATGCCCCCGTTGTACGCACCCCCAGTGACAGTTAAGGGACGCGGGCCGGAAAAAGTGCCCGATCGGGCCGGACAGTTCGCCCTCACGGAGCGCCCTCGGCCCGGCGATCCGCCCACCGGCCGGCGCGATTGTTGGACCGCTACATCCCCCAGGAGTGCAGGACTGGTGGGCGATGGGTGCACAGCACGAACCCGCGCGCGAACAAAAGGGGCGCAACAACGCCCCCACGACCCGCCGGCCTGACGCGCCCGAGACCGAGTCCCCCGGGCTCGCGCACATGGGGCACCTCCAGCGGCTGGTCGGGAACCGCGCCGTCGCTCGGCTGGTCGCGCAGCGCGACCCGTTCACCCCCGGGGGGATGCGTCGGGCGCAGGAGAACCCCTTCGACCTCCACCTCCACCTCGACCCCCAGATCGAGGCGCAGATCAGGGCCATCAACGCCATGCACGCGCTGATCGCCCCCGAGCAGGTCCAGACGGCCCTCGTCAACCTCAACCTCCCGCCACAGCTGGGGGCAGGGAGCGGGCAGCCGCCTGCGCCCCAACTCATCCCGCCCGCGACGCCGACACCGAACGCCACCCCGCAGGGCCCGGCTCCCGGCACCGGGTTGATGGGCCCTCGCCCCGGCACCGGCGGCGACATCTGGAAGGCGGTGCTGGCCGAGCCCGCCCTCGGCCCGGCCATCGAGGCGCTCGGCGAGCAAGCGGCGACCCGGGCCCGGGCGGAGTTCGACGAGCTGTCGACCGGCGGCAAGGCCGCGGTCGTGACCGGCTCGATCGTCGTCGGCGGCGCGGCGATCACCGGGCTGCTCGCCAACCAGGAGACCCGGGACTTGATCACCGCCACCCTCAACGACGTGGTCATCCCCGTCCCGAAGGTCCCCGGCCTCGGCGTCCAGCTCAACCTGTCCGGCAACACGATGATCGTCGGCTTGCACCTGGACGTCGGCCGGATCCTCCCCGCGGCGCTCGGCTTCGGCCCGGCGTCCGAGACGACACCCCTGGGCGCAGCCCCGAACCCGTACCAGCCGGTGCAGCGGCAGGCCGCGGCGGCGGTGGAACCGGCGCGCACCCCGCCAGGCGACCCCGTCGTCCAGCGGGACCCCATCCCGGGGGGCGTCGGCGGGCAGCTGGCCGGGGCCACGGGGGGTGCCCTCGGGCTCAAGTCGATCGAGGGCTCGTTCACGTTGCCGGCCGGCAAGGTCCTGAGCAGCAACTTCAAGCGGGTGCTGAAGACCACCACCTCCAACATCGTCACGGTGCAGATCAGCAGCGACCAGGTCAGCCTCACCATCTCCAACGGCATCTACATCGACGCGCAATGGCCGTGCCAGAACATGCGGGTGTTCAACATCACGCACCGTTTCGCGACGAACGAGACAACCTCTGACGTGCGCCTCGCGGACGACGAGTGGGGCGACGGCTTCATCGACGTGACCGGCACGGCCCGGTCGGAGATCGCCGCGACGATCGGGACGATCATCGCCCGCACTCCCCTCGATCGGAAGCGCCTGCGCCCGCCGGACCCGTCGCTCGGCGACACCCGAAGCCCGCCTCAGCCCCAGACCGGGCCACTCGTCCCCCCGGGGGCAGCTCCGCCGAACGCGCCGGCCTACGACCCGTTTGCGGACGCCGACCCGAAAGCGACCCTGGACGCCCTCGTGGACAACTTCAAGGCCATGCCCTCCGAGGGGGAGAGCGAGGTCAAGGCCGAGGACCTCGGCAAGCTCAGCGTCGGGGCGACCGTGCTGGTCAACCACCCGTTCGAGCAGGTCGAGGCCGGCACCGGCCTGCGCATCGCCGCCGGCACCGCGGTCAGCATGCAGGTCGACAGTGGTGCGTCGGTCCCCAAGCTGATGGGAGCAGGCAAGGGCGCGGCGGCGCTCGCGGCCGCGGCCGACGTGCAGGCGATCCACGTCTCCAGCTCGGGCATCGAGGTCCTCAAGGACGGAAAGCCGCTGGCGACCATCGACCGCCTCACCATCAGCAAGGGCCACGTGAAGATCGACCACATCAGCCTGCTCGGTGAGGCCGCCGAGGCCGCGAAGACCGAGAAGGCCCTGCATGACCTCAAGGGCGGGGCGGCCGGCTTCGCCGAGAGCGGCGGCATCCCCTTCGGGTTCCTGCTGGGGATGCAGAACACGATCAACGACCACGCCGACGAGCCGGTCTTCGTGCCCGGCTTCGTCAGCGGCCTGCTGGAGGCCAAGCTCCAGGCCGCGTTCACCGAGCTGCTCGCCAAGCAGGGTCGCACGATCATCCCCGGCGTCGACCTCGGATCGGTGCTCGGCGTGCCGGGCGCCCCGGTCACGCCGAAGTAGGTCCCGTCAGGGGGTCAGGCGCAGGAGCCGCCGACCTTCATCGTGGCGCCCTTCACCAGGCCCAGCTTGGGGAGGTCGCCCTTCGGGACCTCGAGGGCGAACCGGTAGGGGCGGGCCGCCGGGTACAGGGGGCAGGTCGGGACGTCGTCGCAGGGCGCCATGTCGGCGGTCGAGACCTGGCTCCCTTCGGCGTCGATCCAGGCGATCGACAGAGGCGTGGGCGTGTTGCGCATGTAGAAGCTGGACGTGCTGTCCGCGTTCCACACGAACAGCATCCCGGCGTAACCCCCGAAGTCGGTGACCTCCATCAGGCCCCGCTCCCGCTGCTGGCTGGTCTCGGCCAGCAGCACGCACCAGCCCTTCACCGTCCCGTCGGGGTTGCGGATGGCGATGGCCACCTCGCCGAAGTTCGGCATCCGGGTCCGCTCGGTGGGCCCGGGCGGCGTCGCCAGGCCGGCGCCCTGCGCCGCGACCGCGCCGCCCGCCGAGGGCAGCCCGCCGTCCGTGTCGGTCGACCCGCCCGGCGGCGACTTGCCGGCATCGCCGGAAGCATCCGAGCCACCCGACGACTGCGTCGACGCGGCGGCACTGTCGTCGTCGTCGTCACCGCAGGCCGCGGCCAGCAGGCTCAGCCCGACGGCGACGACGGCAACGCGCCAACTGGTCGACCATGTCCGGTGCACGGCCACAGATCCTTGCACGGCCGGCTCGGCTGCACCGGCACCGGACAAGGTCGGGGGATCAGTGCTGGCTGCCGTAGAGGCCGAGGGTGTCGGCGACCTCGGCGCTCAGGTGGTAGCTCTCGTCGTCGGCCGGGAAGCGGCCCGACCGCACGTCGTCGGCGTAGGCCTTCAGGGCCTCGACCGAATCGGCGCCCAGCTCGGCGTAGCGGCGCACGAACTTGGGCCGCACCCGGTCTTCGAGCCCGAGGAGGTCGTGGTAGACGAGCACCTGACCGTCGCAGTGCGGCCCGGCGCCGATGCCCACGGTCGGAACGTCGACCGCGTCGGTGACCAGCTTGGCCACCTCGTCCGGCACCCCTTCGAGCACCAGCGAGAAGCACCCGGCCGCGGCCAGCGCCTTGGCGTCGTCGACCAGGGCGAGGGCGGCGTCGTGCTGGCGGCCCTGCACCTTGAACCCACCCATGGCGTGGAGCGACTGGGGCGTCAGACCGATGTGCCCCATGACCGGGACCTCGGCGTCGAGGATGGCCTCGATGACCGGCAGCCGCTTGCGGCCGCCCTCCAGCTTCACGGCGGTGGCGCCCGCCCGGACGAGGGCGGCGGCGTTGCGCACCGCGTCCTCGGGGGTTGTGTGGTAGCTCATCCACGGCAGGTCGCCGATCACCAGCGGCTGGCTGCCCTCGGCGGTCGAGTTCGCCAGCCCCCGTCGCACGGCGGCGACGTGGTGGGCGATGTCGTCGACCGTGACCTGCAGGGTGTCGTCGTAGCCGAGGACCACCATCGCCAAGGAGTCGCCGACGAGGATGAGGTCGACATCGGCTGCATGGGCCTGCCGCGCGCCAGGTGCGTCATAAGCGGTCACCATGACGAGCGGTTCGCCCCCGTTCCGCACCTTGCGGGCCCGGATGGCGGGCGCAGTACGCGTGCTCATGTGGCACACCTCCTTCTCCGTCCAGCGCCTGGGTGGCTGCCGGCGGTCAAGGTGACGGTACCAGGACTCGGAGCTAGCCGCCCTTGCAGCCGCCGCCGGGCCCCGGCCGCGGGATGCAGGTGGTCGACGTCGTGCTCGTGTCGTCGGGCGACGTGGTCGTCGACGTGGAGCCCGGGTCGGTGGTCGTCGTCGGCCCGGTCCAAGGCGGGCCGCCACCGTTGCCCCGGGTCGTGGTGGTGTTGCCGGGGAACTGACCGCCAAGGGTCGTGGTGGTCGACTCGTCGACGAAGTCGAACCCCTCGAGCGGACTGCCGTCGTGGAGCTGCTCGGAGGTCGGCTCGGGGAACGCGTCGCTGTTCCCGTCGGTGGCCACCGTCATGAACAGCTTCCAGACCTTCGCCGGGATGGTGCCGCCGAAGATCTGCGAGTAGCCGTACACGGGCTTACCGCCACCCTTGGTCCCCATGCGGGGCAGCTCCTTCGGGCAGGCGTTGGGCTTGCCGTGGTAGTCGTCCCAGTAGTGCTGGTCGCTCGGGTCGACGTCGTCCCGGTTGGGTGTGTTGGCGGCCTCGATGCAGCGGGGGTTCGGCTCGGTCTCCTTGGGGAAGCCCATCCACACCGCGGTGGTGAGGTGGGGCGTGTAGCCCACGAACCAGGCGTCCTTGTTGTCGGTGACCGTGCCGGTCTTGCCCGCCGCGGGCTTGCCGATGTTGGCGCTCTTCCCGGTGCCGCCGTCGATGACCTTCTCAAGCGCGTAGGTCACCCGCCGGGCGGTCGACTGGCTCAGGACCCGCTTGGTTTCGGCCTCGGCCTGGTAGACGACGCTGGCGTTGCCGTCCTGGTCGAGCTTCTCGACCTTGGTGATGACGTGCGGCTTCTTGTGGACCCCGTCGTTGGCGAAGGTCGAGTACACCTCGGCCATCTCCAGGGCGTTGGTGGCCGAGCCGGAGCCGAGCACCATCGGGACGCACGGCTTGATGCTGCTGTCCATCCCCAGGTCCTTGGCCATCTTCGCGATCATGTCCGTGCTGTTGCCGTTGGCCTTGGCGAGCTCGTAGGTGAGGTTGGCGTACGCGGTGTTGACCGAGTGCTCCGTGGCAGCGATGAGGTCGACCCGCCCGCCCTCGCCTTCCTTCTCGGCGTTGCGGGGGTGCCACTCGTCGGGGCACTGGTCGCTGAGCCTCGGGATGTTCGCCCGGTCGGGCGCCGGCACCATGGTGTCGAGGGAGTAGCCCTCCTTCAGCGCCTCGGCGAGGACGATCGGCTTGAACGTCGACCCGACGCCTCGACCGGCCTGGGTGGCGTAGTTGAAGCCGGACCCGTCCTCCCGGCCGCCGACCATCGCCCTGACGTTGCCCTGGTCGTCGATCGACACGAGCGCGCCCATCGGCAGGTCCGGGCTGTTGAGGTGCTCGTTGTTGGTGCCGGGGTCGTACATGGCGTTCCAGGCCGCGGTCTGCAGCCGAGGGTCGATCGAGGTGTACACGCGGAGGCCGCCGAGCGAGAGGTCGTGCTCGTCCAAGCCGTAGTAGTCCGGATGAGCCTTGATCGCGTTCTCCACGTACGTCGTGATGTAGGAGCCGCCCTTGTCGCCGAGCTTCAGGGTGGCTGCCCGCTTGAGGGCCTCCTTCTTGTGGACGTACTTGAAGTCCATGCTGTTGACGAGCTTGAACTGGTCCTGGGTGATGTCGCCGGCCTCGAGCATCGAGGTCAGCACCTTCTCCCGCTGGTAGGCGGCAGCCTTCGGCTTCTCGGTCGCGTCGGCCTTGTTGGGCGAGCGGATGAGGCCGGCCAGGTAGGCGACCTCCTCCAGCTTGGTGGTCTGGGAGACGTCCTTGCCGAAGTAGGCCTGGGTCGCCGCCTGGATGCCATAGGCGTTGCGCCCGAAGTAGATGGTGTTGAGGTAGCCCTCGAGGATCTGTTCCTTGCTGTAGGACTGCTCGACCTTGATGGCGAGGATCGCTTCCTTCAGCTTCCGGGTGACCGTTTGCTCCTGTGTGAGGAACGTGTTCTTCACGAACTGCTGGGTGATCGTCGAGCCGCCCTGCACGGCCGTGCCGCTGCGGAGGTCCCAGTAGAGGGCCCGGCTGATGCTGACGGGGTCGATGCCCTTGTGGTCGAAGAAGTAGCGGTCCTCGGAGTCGACCACCGCCTGGATCAGGATCTTCGGGATCTTGTCGTAGCTGACGATCTCCCGGTTCTCGGTCTCGTTCAGCTTGGCGAAGGCGTTCTGGGTGGTGCAGCCCTGCGTGACCTCGGCGGTGCAGATGAGGCTGGTCTGCTGGAGCAGCTGGGGCTCGGGCAGCGGGGTGTCGGCCAGCTTGGCCACCGCGGCGGCGACCAGCGCCATGCACGTGAGGCCGGCGACGAACAGGAGGCGGCGCATCCGCCAGACGACGCTGCGCTTGCGCTTCTTGGGGACGGTCCCGCGAGGTGGCGGCGGTTCACCGGGGAACGCACCCGGCGGCCCGGCGTCGTCGTAGTCGCCGTCGTAGTCGGGGTAGCGGGGGCCGTTCGGGTGACCGGGGCCGTTGGGACCCGGGCCGGGACCAGGCCCGGGGCCCCGCCCCATCGGCGGGCGCGGCTGGTCGACGAAGACTTGGTTGGGCCCGCCCGTCGCACCTGCGGGAAGCTCCC
>Ga0075419_10002686_pt1 | contig 11389 bp, 5 predicted proteins | sample SoiMetdeltSBSDD3_FD_76900 | JGI IMG/M metagenome (GOLD analysis project Ga0075419, IMG submission 76900) | Bulk soil microbial communities from a Populus tree surrounding site in Tennessee, USA - Soil MetaG P. deltoides SBSDD3 | ecosystem: Environmental > Terrestrial > Soil > Tree plantation... | reverse complement strand
GAACCTGGCGCTGCCGGAGGGGTCGGTCTTCTGAAAACCGCGCAGGAACTTCTGACCTCGCGCGCCGTCCACGTCGGAGTACGCACCGAGCGCGTCGCAGTGCCAGACGTCGACCATCGCGCCGCTGAGCGCCGTGCAGGCGCTGCCGCTGACGCGCGACACGATGAAGTTCAGGTTGAGGATTGCGCCCGGCCGCACGACGCCGGTCGCGGGATCGGAGCGGATATCCGAACGGTCGAGCTTCTCGTCGACGAAGAACGGACCCTCGGTCAGTGCCGGCCGAACGATGCACGACGGGAGGCCCGTCGCCAGCGCCGGCCCTGTGGCGGCGGCGGTCGTCGCCGCTGCGCTGGTCTGCTGCGCGGTCGCCGCCGGCGACGGCGACGCGAGTGCACCGCCCGGAGCGCACGCGGCGAGCAGCGCGACGCTCGATCCACCGAACAGCGCGAGGACCTCCCTGCGGCTCAGGATGCGGCCGATCTGAACGTCGTCGTTGTCCATCGTTCTTCTTGTGCCTCCCCACGACACGGAACGGCACGGACGGTGCCGTCATTCCAAAGTCGGCGAGCTTCCAGGTCGGCGCGTCTTGCCCTGTCTTCCGCGTAAGCTTCGTCCGACCTTACATGCGGATGGAGCGCCGCGTGCTAAGGATTCGCTAAGAACGATCCGGTCAGAACAGCGTCGGACCCGACGGCACGTACCGAGCGAGATGTCCGAACGGCGCGGTCGTGAGTAGGTGCGAGTATCCCGTCAACCGCAGCCCGCTCGCGAGCGCGAATCCGATCGCGTCGTGATTCGCGCCGAGCGCACGCAGTCGCACGATCGGTGACTGCGCGCGCGCCTCCGCCATGGCCGAGCGCAGCACCGCATCCCCGTCGGCGCTCGACGTCCACGCGGCCGGACCGATCGAGCCGGAGCGCACGTAGTAGTAGCCGACCGTTCTGCCGCCGCGCACCACGGCGCGACCGACGCGACCGGGCTCCGTCGACCAGAAGCCGTGATCGATCTCGCGGGGCGTGCCGATCACGTCACGATCGAGCGCCGCCGCGATCGCGGGAGTGAGCGGTGCGATATCGGATCCGACCGCCGCCGCGACCTCTGGCTCACCGACGAAGCTCAGGATCTGGTAGCCCGGCAACATTCCGCGGCGGAGATAGCTGGCCATCGCGGTGAGGTCGATCGACGACCAGGTGAAGAAGGTCGACGCGCCGCGTGCGCGGCCTTCAGCCCATACCTCACGCAGGAGTCGGCCGCCGATGCCCGCCTTCTGCCGATCGGGCCGTGTCCAGAATCCGGACAGGAACCACAGCGGTCCGCGCACGATCGCGTGACAGATCGCCACGAGCTGGCCGTCAGCCTCCGCGACGCGGAAGATCCCCGTGCGGAAGACATGCGGATAGCCGTACCGCCACTCATCGCGCGCGAGATCGCCGGGATCGACGCCGTTGCGGGCGAGCATGTCGCGGAGCGTCCCGATGAAGAGGTCCAGCGCCGGCTCGACGTCCTCTTCGCGTGCGGCGCGGTTTCGCACGGTCACGCGCAGCTCACCCGCGTGTCATGAACTCGGCGAGCAGGCGATGGAAGTGGTGCACGCCGCTCTCGCGCGTCGGCGAGTACCGGCCCCGGTCGTACAAGCGCGAGCGAACGCCACGCTGAACGGCTTCGACGATCGCCTCGTCCTCGCGCTCGACGCGGTCGAGCCCGCCACCCGCGCCCTGTTCGCGTTTGCTCGCGTCCCAAACGAATGGAAGAAAGGACACCCGCGTGCGATCGACAGCGAGCGGCACGACGACGTTCACGGAGATCCCCCATGGGTACACGTTGAACATCGTGGTCGGGAACAGCCAGTAGTAGTAAGCGGCGACGGGCTTGCCGGCGTCGGGGTGTGACCGCGGCGCGCTGAACGCCGTCTCGCCCTGCTTCGCGATGGCCACCTGCAGCGTCGCGTAGCGCTCGAGCTCCACCGCGTAGGCGCCGTAGTCGATCACCGCCGCGAGGCTGTTGTGCACGTAGGGGATGTGGAAGCCTTCGAGGTAGTTGTCGATGTACAGCGCCCAGTTCGCGTTCACGAGGTAGTCGCGGATCCCGGGGGCATCGTAAACGAGCTGATCGAACGGCAGGTGGCCGAGCCGTGCGCGCATCGGGGCGACGACATCGTCGAACGCCATCGCGGGCGCGAGCGCGACCATGAGGAAGCGCTCGAAAGTTCCGAGCGCGACGGCCGGCAGATCGTCCGCGGGCGAGGGAAAGTTCGCGGTGCCCTCGAACTCGGGCATCGAATGGAAGCGGCCGTCTAGCGAGAAGCGCCGTCCGTGATAGCGGCAGCGCAGCTGCTGCGCGTGACCAGGCCCGTCGACGACGAGCGTGCCGCGATGCGTGCACACATTCGAGAGGGCGTGCACGCCATCGTTCGCGTCGCGCGTGAGCAGCAGCGGCTCGTCGAGAGCGCCGGGCAGGAGCGTGAACGGATAGAGCTGGCCCGCGACCTTCACGACATCGTCATGCGCCGCGTATTGCCAGGTCCTCGCGAATACGTCGCTCTGCTGCGCGCGAAAGAGCGCTGGATCGGAATAGACGCGAGCGGGCAGCGTTCGCGCGACGCGCACGTCTGGATCGATGCTGAACCGGTATTCAGTTCGTTCAGGTTCGTTCATCGGTGCGGATGCTACCCGTCGCATCCATTCGTCATGCCCCTATCGCTGAGGTCCATCTCTAGTACCTGCGACTAAACCTTCATATGGCCACTTACCCATGGCGATGGCCGATATTCCCGCGTTCCATGGGTGAGTGTCGAAAGACGTGATCACCGACGCGTGCGTCGAATTCGATCCGGCGATGACGACCGCGTCATGCGCCCGCGCTGAAGGTGCATGAGCGTGCGACGCACTGTGACGAGCTCGATGTATCCGACGCAGGCATTCGAAGATCAACGCGGCGCTCTCGATCGTCTGCGCCGACTCCTGGTCACCGCGCTGGTCGCGACCCTCGTCGCGGGTGTCGCCGCCGGTGGGGTGATGCTCTCGCCACTGTCGAACAACGTACGCGGTCTCGCCTTCCACAGCTCGGTCGTGGACCCGGGATCGGTGGTCACGCTTGCGCCGGGCGCGATGAGCAGCGTCACGCTGCGGTTCCGGAACTCCGGCTTCACCTCGTGGGAACGTGGCGCCGCGGGCTCGCAGGTCGACCTCGGCGTGAAGGGCGACTCGGTCGACTTCGCGCGTGCCGGCCTCGCCATCGGCTGGATCTCCGACAACCGCATCGCCACGACCGCCGAAGAGCTCGTGCCGCCGGGTGCGATCGGTACCTTCACTTTCACCGTGCGCGCGCCCGCACTCGGCGTGTACCGCATCCCGGTGCAGCTCGTCGTCGATGACCTGACGTGGCTCGACGATCAAGACGTCTTCGTGGTGGTCGCGAGCGACTTCGGTTTCCACGGAGAGCTCGTCGACCAATCTCTGCATCCCACCCTGCGCGTGGGGGAGACGAGCGCGCCGATCACGGTCAAGCTGCGCAACACGGGAGTACGCGCGTGGGTGCGGGGAACAGTTGGCGAGCAGGTGAATCTCGGCCTCACGGGTGAGGATCGGTCCCTGTCCGCGCTCGGTGTCGGCTGGCCTTCGGCCGACCGTGTCGCGATCCAGAGCGAGCGGCGCGTCGAGCCAGGCGAGGTCGCGACGTTCACCTTCCGCGTGCGCGCGCCGGCGACGCCGGGTACATATCCGCTGCGGCTGCGGCCGGTCGTCGATGGCGTGACCTGGCTGGAAGACGCCGGCGTGATGAGTCTCATCACCGTCACCGCCGCGTCGGGCCAGCAGTCGTCGCAGACGGCGCAGACCGCGAACACGACCTTTGCGTCGAGCGCCTCGGTCGCGCCGGCGAACGTGCCCGCGGGCAATGCCGCGAGCATCACGGCCGCGTTCGCGAGCAGCACGGCGACCAGCGCGCTCGTCGGCCTTGAGGTCTACACCCCGGACGGCGCGGCGCTCGCGTTCCAGACGTGGTTCGAGCCGCAGACCTTCACCTCGGGCGAGTCACGCACGTACCCCGTAACCTGGCAGGTCCCGGCGAGCGCAGCGCCCGGCACATACACCGTGATCCTTCGCGCCTTCGCGCCCGGCTGGACGAAACAGCTCAGCTCGAAAGAGGTCGCGACGTTCACCGTGTCCGCAGCGATCGCGGCGCCGTCAGCAACGGCGCTGCCGGCGGCGACCGCGGCGGTCGTCGTGGCGGGCACGACAGGCCGGGATCAGGGCCCCGCGGCGAACGCGAATGGGAATCTGAACGCGAACAAGAAGACCCCCGCGCCGACGGCGCCGCCGAGCTTCACGACGGTCGCGACCGTCGCGCCGAGCACCGTCGATCCGAACGGCTTGGTGAGCGTGAATGCCTCGTTCACGAGTGCGACCACGACGAGCGTCGGCCTGATCGTGGCGATCTATGCGGAAGGCGGCGCGCTTCCCGTGCACCAGCAGTCCTTCAGCGGCCAGGCATTCGGCGCCGGTCAGGAGCGTAGCTATCCGATCGCGTGGATCGTCCCGTCGGACGCGTCGCCTGGGACGTACCGCGTCGGCCTCGGCGTGTACTCAACGGACTGGGCACAGGAACACAAGTGGACAGATTCCGCGGCGACGTTCGCTGTCGTGGCGCTCGCGCCGCCGCCGACGGTGGCGCCGACCATGACGCCGGAACCGAGCGCGAGCGCGATCGTGACGCCCGTACCCACGATCGTCCCGACGGCGGCGCCGACGCCAACGCCGCCGACGTTCACGCAGAGCGCGACCGTGACGCCGACGACGGTGACCGGCGGCGGCGGCGTCTCCATCACCGCAAGCTTCACCAGCGCCACCGCGGTGACGGCCATCGTCAGCATCTACGTGTTCGCGCCCGACGGGCTGACGCAGCTGAATCAGCAGTACTTCGAGAACCAGGTCTTCGCGGCCGGTGAGACGCGCACGTACACCGTGACCTGGCCGGTACCGGCGACCGCCGCGCCGGGGGACTACGTCCTTAAGCTCGGCACATTCCCACCGGGCTGGTCGGGGCGCCATTACAGCTGGACCGACCCGGCAGGGTCGTTCACCGTAGCGGCACCCGCGCCCACGCCCGCGCCGCCGACGCCCACTCCCGCGCCGACCGCCGCGCCGACGCCGACGCTGCCGACCTTCATACAGAGTGCGACGGTCTCGCCCACGACGGTGAACGCCGGCGGGCTCGTGACCATCACCGCGAGCTTCACGAGCGCCACCGCGGTGACGGCGATCACGAGCATCTATGTCTACGCGCCCGGCGGACTCACGGAGCTGAACCAGCAGTACTTCGAGAACCAGGTCTTCTCCGCCGGTCAGACGCGCACCTACACCGTGACCTGGCCGGTCCCATCGACCGCCGCGGGCGGCGAGTACGTGATCAAGCTCGGCACGTTCCCGGCGGGGTGGTCGGGTCGTCACTACAGCTGGACCGATCCGGCCGGCTCCTTCACGGTCACCGCGCCGGTGGCCACGCCCGCGCCGCCGACGCCCTCGCCCACCGCGCAGCCAACGGCGGCGCCGCAGCTCTCGGTGAACGACACGAGCTTCGCCTATGCGGGCACATGGCTCACGTCGACGGGGTCCGCGAAGTACCAGGGCGACGATCACCATTCCGACGTGAGCGGATCGACGTTCTCGATCACCTTCACCGGCACATCGCTGTCTCTCTACAGCTCGCGCGCGCCGTATCACGGCATCGCCGCGGTCTCGGTCGACGCCGGCCAGGAGTCGGATGTCGATCTGTATGCCGCGACCCGAGTCGATCAGGCGCTGGTCTTCACCACGACCACGCTCGCGAACGCGACGCACACCGTGAGCGTCCGCGTGACGGGACGCAAGAATCCGGCGTCGAGCGAGTTCATCGTGAACGCCGATCGCGTCGACATCGTTGGCACGCTCGTCGCGCCCGCGCCGACGCCGGTGCCGACGCCCGTGCCGACGGCCGCGCCGACACCCGCACCGACGTCACCGCCGACCTTCTCGGGTTTGCACGTACAGGGCAACCGCCTGGTGAACGCGCAGGGTCAGACAGTCGTCCTCCGCGGCGTGAACCGCATGAGCTTCGAATACATGTGCGTCCAGGTGAGCCAGCTCGTCGAGGGCCCGGTCGATCAGGCTTCGGTGAACGCCATGCGCTCTTGGCGCAACCTCAACGCCATCCGTCTTCCGCTAAACGAGCATTGTTGGCTGGGCGTGAGCGGGAGTCCGAGCGGCGCCACGTACCAGCAAGGCGTCGAGAGCTACGTGAACCTGCTCACCTCGAACGGCATATACGTGATCCTTGATCTCCACTGGAGCGCGCCGGCCGGACAGGTCGCGACGGGGCAGCAGGCGATGCCGAACACGTCGTACTCGGCAGAGTTCTGGCGTTCGGTCGCGAGCCGCTTCAAGGGCAACCCGATGGTGCTGTTCGACCTCTTCAACGAGCCCATCCCGAACAACAACGCCAACGACGGCACCGACTCCGCGGCGATGCGCTCGTGGTCCTGCTGGCGCGACGGCGGCGCGAGCGGCAACTGCGACTCGACGCTCTCGCTCTCGGTCGGCACGAGCATGAGCGGCAGCCAGGCGGTCGGGATGCAGACTCTCGTCGACGCGGTGCGCTCGACCGGTGCGCAGAACGTGATCGTGCTCGGTGGCATCCAGTGGGCGAACACGATCTGGTCGAACGTGTCGCGCAACCTCTGGGCCTACCGGCCGAGCGATCCGCTCGGCCAGCTCGCCGCGTCGCTGCACTCGTACGACGGCACGTGGTGCCCGGATACCGCGTGCTTCGACCGTGAGGTCACGCCGATCACAGCGAACATGCCGGTCATCTTCGGTGAGTTCGGGAACGCGGGCGGCGCGACCCCGCTCAACTCACTCATGAGCTGGGCCGACGCGCACGGCGTCGGCTACCTCGCGTGGACGTGGGCCGTCAGCTCGTCGGGCTTCTCGCAGTACAAGCTCATCCAGAGCTGGGACGGGACCCCGAACGCCTTCGGCCAGGTCGTCAAGGGCCATCTCGCCCTCCTGCCCTGATCGGCGCGTGATCTGACCGGGCAGCCGCCCGGTCGCTTCAACCAGACGCCCGCGCTCCCCTCAATGCCTCGCGTGGATGATCGGCCCGACGTGAGACGGCTTGCGGCGGCTCTGTTCGCTCTTTCTCTGGCGCTCTTCCCGCTGGCCGCCGAGGCTCGCGCCGCGCTCCCGCTCGAGCCGGTGCACGTCGAAGGCGCCCGCCTCGTCGATGCCTCGGGCCGGTCGGTGGTCCTGCGCGGCATCGACCGCAGCGGCACCGAGTACATGTGTGCACAGGACGCCGGCATCTTCGATGGCCCGGTCGATCTCGGCTCGGTCGTCGCGATGCGCGCGTGGCGCTCCAACGCGGTGCGTCTGCCACTCAACGAGCACTGCTGGCTCGGGATCGATGACGGCGCGCCGACGCCGCTGCTCGTCGGCGAGACCTACCGGCAGGCCATCGCGAATTACGTCGACCTGCTGCTCGCGAGCGGCCTGTACGTCATCCTCGACCTGCACTGGAGCGCTCCCGCCGGCAGGAACGCGGACCGCCTTCGTCCCATGCCGAACACGTCCTACTCGGTGGAGTTCTGGACGTCGGTGGCCGATCGGTTCAAGCACGACGGGCGGGTGATCTTCGACCTCTACAACGAGGCGGTGCCGAACAACAACCGCAGCGATGCGACCGACGACGACGCGCGCCGCTCATGGGAATGCTGGCGCGACGGCGGGACCGCGAGCTGCGATGCAAGCCTCGGCCTCGGCGACGCCGCGTCGGTGATGGCCGCGAGCGAGACCGTCGGCATGCAGGCGCTCGTGAACGCCGTGCGCACGACCGGCGCGAGCAACGTGATCGTGCTGGGCGGTATCCAGTTCGCGAACACGCTCTGGAGCAACGCCGCGCGCAACTGGCTTGCGTACCGTCCAGCCGATCCGCTTGCGAACCTCGTCGCGTCGGTGCACGTCTACCCCGGCAACTGGTGCGTGGACGTCGGGTGCTACGAGCGAGAGATCGCGCCCGTCGCCGCGCAGGTGCCGGTGGTCGTGGCCGAGTTCGGGGCCGCGGGCTGCGACAGCGCGACGGTGACCTGGCTCGACACGCTGATGAGCTGGCTCGACGCGAGGAGCACCGGATATCTCGCGTGGACGTGGGATACGCCGCACAGCGGCAACGACCCGTGCCGGGTGATCAAGCTGCTTCTCGCGTACGACGGGACCGCGACGCCGCTCGGACAGGTCGTGAAAGATCACCTCGCCGCGCTTCCGGTCCCGACCGCGACGACGCTCGCAGCGAGCGCGCAGACGGTGCGTGAGGGCGATGCGGTCACGTTCACCGCGACGGTCGAGTCCGCGTTCGGCGTTCCCAGCGGCGCTGTCGAGTTCACGATCGACGGACGGGCGCAGACCGCCGCGCTCGATGCCGCCGGCCGCGCCGGGATGAGCACGACCTTCGTGGACAACGGCACGCCTCGGGTCGTCGCGCGATACCTCGGCGCGGCGCACTTCGATCCGAGCCCGAGCGCGGCGCTCTCGCCGGTCGTCGAGAACGTCCCGCCGGCCGTCGCCGCCGTGAGCGGTCCCGCGGATCCGGTGGCGGTCGGGACGCAGCTGGGCGTGAGCGCGGCGTTCGCCGACGCGGGCGTGGCCGACACGCACAGCGCGACGATCGAATGGGGCGACGGCACGGCCTCCACCGCGGCCGTCGTCGAGCGCGACGGCTCCGGCAGCGTCAGCGGCTCGCACGCGTACGCCGTCGCGGGCGTCTATGTGGTGAGCGTGTCGGTCGCGGACAAGGACGGCGGCATCGGTCGCTCCGCGCTCGACACGGTCGTCGTATTCGATCCGGCCGCGGGATCGACGCGCGGCGCGGGCTGGTTTGAATCGCCCGCCGGCGCGCTCGCGTCTGACGGATCGGCGTCGGGCCGCGCGTCCTTCGGCTTCCTCGCGCGCTACGGCAAGGATGCGTCGAGCGTCGTCGCGCACCCCGGCTTCCGGCTGCGTGTCCAGGGGTTCGACTTCGAGAGCACCGCCTACGACTGGCTCGTCATCACCGGCGCGAAGGCGCAGCTCCGCGGCTCCGGGCGCGTCAACGGGTCGGGCAGCTACACGTTCCAGATCGCCGCGATCGATGGACAGATCGGCTCGTCCGAGACGGATCGCCTGCGCATCCGGATCTGGGACGGCGCGAGCGGTCTCCTCGTGTACGACAACGAGCGAGGCGCCGCCGAGGGAGCGGATCCCGCGAGCGTTCTCGGCGGCGGCAGCATCGCGGTCGGACGCGGTGGCGGCTGACGGCCGCCCCGCCCTCGCCGCGCTCGTCGTCGCGGCGCTCGCCGTTTCGCTCTTCGCCGTCGCGGATGGTCGCGTGCGAGCCGCGCTCGACGGACCGAGCGCGCCGGAGGCGCGCGCCGGGGTCACCGATCCGGTCCCCGCGCTGCGCGTGCAGGGCGCCCGCCTGATCGATCCGGCCGGCCGGCCGGTGCAGCTGCGCGGCGTCAACCGCATGGGCCTCGAGTTCTCCTGCGTGCAGGGCAAGGGCCTCGCACAACCATTCGATCGGCGCTCCATCGAGGCGCTCGAGAGCTGGGGCACCAACGTCGTGCGGCTCCCGCTCAACGAACACTGCTGGCTCGGCATCGGCGGCGAGCCGAGCGGCGAGGCATACCGTGAGGGCGTCGCGCGCCACGTCGACCTGCTCGTGGCGAACGGCCTGTTCGTGATCCTCGACCTGCATTGGAGCGCTCCGCGCACACGACAAGCGACCGGGTCGGAGCCGATGCCGAACACCGATCACTCCGCGCTGTTCTGGTCGTCGGTCGCCGAGCGTTTCAAGCACCAGGAGCGCGTGCTCTTCGACCTGTTCAACGAGCCGGCGCCGAACAACAACGAGAGCGATGACACGGAGGACGCGGCGGAGCGCAGCTGGCGCTGCTGGCGCGACGGCGCCGCCGCCGGCACGTGCGACAGGACGCAGCTGCGCGGGATGGCCGGGAGCGAGGTCGCGGGCATGCAGTCGCTCGTCGATGCCGTGCGCGCGACGGGCGCGACGAACGTGATCGTCCTGGGCGGGATCCAGTTCGCGAACACGCTGTGGTCGAACCCGCGGCGCAACTGGCTCGCGTACAAGCCCCACGATCCGCTGGACCGCCTCGTCGCGGCGATCCACGCCTACGACACCGGCTGGTGCCGCACGATCTCATGCCTGCGCACCGAGGTCGCGCCGATCGCCGCGGAGGTGCCGGTCGTCATGGCCGAGATCGGGAGCGAGTCCTGCGACACGACCTGGCTCACCGGGTTCCTCAAGTGGCTCGATCAGTCGCGCGTCGGCTATCTGGCGTGGACGTGGAACGTCGGGCCGGTGGGAAGCTGCTCGAGCATGAAGCTCATCGCCGACGAGGACGGGACGCCCTCCGTCTACGGACAGATCTTCCGGACGTACCTCGCCTCGCGCTGATCAGGCGACGTGGCGATACGCGAAGCGACCGGCGATCGCGAGCACCGGCGACGGCAGTCGCTGCACGACCGACCGCGCCGCAGCCGTGATCCGCGGCGATCGGGAACGGACGGGCGCGGGGTAGCGGAAGTAGCCGAGGTCCGCGCGGGTCGCGCCCCAGCGCTCCTTGAACTGCGCGAGACCGACGTTGGCCGGCTCGCAGCGGCCCATGTCAAGCGTGGTCGCGCCCCGCTCCTTCGCGCGGCGAATGCTCTGCCACGCCAGGGACTTGCCCATCCCGAGCCGATCGCGCACCGGGTCTGACGCGCTGTACTTCCACATGAGCTGATCGCGGAACAGGATCGTGACCAAGCCCGCAATGGGCCTGCCATCGTCAAGGAGCAGATGCACGTCGACCATGTCGCCAAGGCACCGCGCGACGTTGCGGAACCACGCGAGCGGCTGCGGCGGCACGCCGTGCGTCGAGCGCGTCATCACGTGCAGGCGGAAATACGCGCGAACGAACTCGTCATCCCTGCCGACGACGTGGCGCACCGTGCCGCGTTCCGCCCGGCGGATGTCGTAACGGGTCTGCTTCTTGATCCCCTTGAAGATGGCGTCCAGCTCGGGACGCAGGTCGAGCGAGTAGTGGAGATTGCTCTCGTCGGGCGCGAACGGTGCGACGCCGAGTCCGGTCGAGCGCGGGCGGATCTGCGCGTACCGCCACCCGTTCCGCCGTGCTTCGTCCGCGGCGTGACCCAGGATCGCGGCGAGCTGCCCCGCGTCCTCGACGAGCGGCTCGCAGTGGTCGGAGAACGGCAACGAGACAAGGCGCTGGCCGGGGAGCCAGCTCGCGACGCCGCAGAAGGCGACGGCGCTGCGCAGCTCGCCGCGAGCCGGTCCGGCCGCGTACACGACGGGTGCGAAG
>Ga0075419_10002673_pt1 | contig 11426 bp, 12 predicted proteins | sample SoiMetdeltSBSDD3_FD_76900 | JGI IMG/M metagenome (GOLD analysis project Ga0075419, IMG submission 76900) | Bulk soil microbial communities from a Populus tree surrounding site in Tennessee, USA - Soil MetaG P. deltoides SBSDD3 | ecosystem: Environmental > Terrestrial > Soil > Tree plantation... | reverse complement strand
GTGAGCCGGGGCTGGCGATGCTGTCCAAGCTGGTCGCGGCGTCCGGTCATCGCTTGCGTGTGGACCTTGTCGCAGAGGCTGGACAGGTGCGGCGTCTGCCCGACACGGCGATGGGCAGGCGGCTACGTCGTCACCGGCGAGCCATCATCGACGCGGCGGAACGGCGCGGCGCGATCAACGTGCGGGTGTTCGGGAGTGTGGCCCGAGGGCAGGACAACGCGTCAAGTGATGTCGATCTGCTCGTCGATCTCGCCGATGACGTGGGCCTCGTCGGGCTCATCGGTTTGGAGCGCGAGATCGCTGAGACGCTCAAACGATCCGTCGACGTCGTTCCCGCCGCCAACCTCAAGACGAGCCTTGCTTCAAAGGTGCTCGCTGAAGCGATCCCCCTGTGAGGAGCGATGTCAGGCGACTTGATGATGTGCTCGCGGGCCGCGTCGGCGATCACGTCGCCAATGAGCCGAGCGTCCCATGGAACGACGTCGCCGGCATGCGCGACCACCTGACACATCGCTACTTCGACACCGACCACGCCATTGTCGGCGCCACCGTCGAACACGACCTGCCACCGCTTGTGGACGCGGTTCGCCGCCTCCGCCAGAGGGTCGAATCCGAGGAATAGGTTCGGGCGAGGAGGCCTGCCGACCGCGTCGCTGCCCCTACCCACGGGCCTGTCAACATCGTGCCGTCCTGCGCTGCGAGCACGCTCTACGATCGTGCGAACGCCGTCGTCGGTCGCCGCTCCCGAGGTCGACCAGGCATTCGCTCCGTCCCGACTACGGCGATGTCGAGCTGATCGACGACGAACCTGAGGAGCTGACCCATGGCCGGTCTCGCGATCATCACCGAAGCTTGCATCGACGTGAAGGATCGAGCCTGCGTCGATGTCTGCCCGGTGCAGTGCATCTACGAGTTCGATCCGCAGCAGAACGTGCTGTTCTCCGAGGACGAAGCGGGCAGCGGCACCATCGAGAACACCCACGCCGCGGATCCCGATGCAGTCGGAGTCTTCGGGGACAGCATCCTGTACGTGAACCTCGAGGAATGCACGTCCTGCACTGCGTGCTACCAGCCCGATGTCTGCCCTGTGGGCGCCATCTACTCCGAGGAAGACCTCCCCGATGGATCGCCGACGAGCGCGAAGTACAACTCCGATGACCCCAACAAGGGCCACGACCACACATTCTTCGTGCAGCACAGCCGCGACGTGTTCGCCGACTAGCTGACCCGACGACAACGCACGCGCGGCGGGTGCTCGCCACCGGGGAGTGTGGCGAGAACCCGCGTCAACGCGTTGCCAATGAGTCGCGCCAGATCGGTGGCCTCAACGCCGCAGTAGAGGCCGCCGCACGCGGATCACCGAGGGCACGGAAGGCAGGCTGGTGATGCGCGACACCGCTGGGGGATCTGGCCCGTTGACTCCTCGGCGACGGAGATCGCGGAGCTGTCATTGGCGCCGGTGTCGTTGCTCGACCATGTCCGCTTCCTCGCTTCCGTTCGGGATGCGGGGTCGCCAGGGTCCAGAGCAACACCGTGCGCTCGTGGCTTCCCTGCGGGGCAGCCAGTCCAGCGGTGGGACGGTACCACGATCCTCGCCCGCGGCCTCGGCGGGAGGCTCGGACCTGGCGACGACGACGCCGCTCGTGACCCGCATCGCCGAACGACTCGGAACCAGGCTCTACGAGCACCGGTCTAGGTCCCCTCGTCGGTGCCGGCAGGGCGACACCCCTGTAGGTCTCGACGAGGCCAACCGGATGCTTCGGCTACCGCAACCGTCGCCGCGGCACCGCCAACGCCACCGCTCGGCTCGTTCCTAGCTCGCGAAGCTCCGCGTCACCCCGGATATCGGCGAGCCGCCGCCTCGTGGGGACAATCAGATGGCGTACAGCGGCGACCGGAGGCGTGAGCGCCCCGGCCCGGATGCTCGCTCTCTACGGTGCGCATGGCTCCTGACAAGAGCGCCGGCTGACGCCGGCGCCACGCTTGGCCTGGTGGTCGTCTGTCGGCAGCTGGCGTTCCATCCAGACCAGGGTGTGTCCGGGTCGACGATCTGCGCCCCATCCGTCCGAGAGGCCCTCGACGAGGCGCAGGCCCCATCCGCCGTGGCTGGTCGCGTTCGCGTCGCGGATCTGGATCGGACGGGAGCCGAAGCCCTCGTCGACGACTTCGAGTCGCAGACGGTCGGCGAGGCGCAGGAGGGTCACATCGACCCCGCCTTCGCCGTGCATGATGGCGTTGGTGACCAGCTCGCTTGCGGCGATCTGGAGCTCTGCGGTCTGGGTGCTGAGGCCCCAGGTGCCGAGTGTCTGCTGGACGAAGCTGCGGGCGGTCACGATCTGGGTCTTGTCGGAATGGATGTGCAGTGTGGACGCGTTCGCACCGTGGCCTGCCGTTTCGTCGGAACTTCCGGCCATGCGACACCTCGATCGTTGGGGGCGTCGATGGTCGGAGGCCGCGGAGCCCGACGCCGTCGAACCGCCGTCACCTCGCGGCTACCACACGGGGGTGGCGCTCATACGTGCGATCCCCTTTTGGGCGGCGACGGCCGACTCGGCGTCGGGTCTGCTCTGGCTCTGCCCGACGAGCCAGCTCACCGGCCCTATCCAGCCCTTCCACAAGGGGGTACGGTTGGGGTCTCACGATCTCGCCCGATCGTGGTGGTGGCTCCAGTTGGGGCCCGGCTCGGTGCTCTGGACCCTGGTAGCGCGTCGACGACACAGGACCAGGAGGGCGCCATGGAGCAGCCCGAGTTGTTGTCATCGGTCGATTCGCCGCAGGTGTTCGTCGTGTTGGCGAACGGCGCGACGCAGGACACGGTCGTGTGGCTCGGCGGCGAGCACGATCTGAGTTCGGCGGAGGAGTTGATGCGGGCGATCGCCACGGCCGCGGGGTCCGGGCGGTCGGATGTTGTCATCGACCTCAGCCATGGCGCGTTCATGGACAGCACGACCATCCACCAGATCCTGGCGGCCCGGATCCGCCTCGGGGCGCAAGGCCGCAAGGCCCGCGTCCGCGACCCGTCGCCCGCGGCCCGTTACGTGTTGGAGATCTGTGGTCTGACTCATCTGGTCGAGTCCTGACCTCGACCGGGCGCCGCCGGGAGCGGATCCTTCGCCACCTGCTCGACGGGACGTCGGGCGAGGTGGTGACGGAGCGCTTGTGTGCGAGTTGCGCGGCGCTCACCGGGATGAGCGGGGCGGGGATCATGCTCATGGCCGATGACCTGGCCCAGGGGTCGCTCTGTTCGACCGGTCCGACGAGCGCGCTGATCGAACAGGTGCAATACACGCTGGGGGAGGGGCCGTGTGTGGACGCCCACCGCCAGGGCCGCCCGGTCGTAGAACCCGACTTGGCCGGGACCGGAGCGGGCCGCTGGGCCGCGTTCGCGGAACTGGTCGTGGCCGCCGGTGTGGGCGCGGTGTTCGGCTTCCCACTGCGGGTGGGGGCCGTGCGGCTGGGAGCCCTCAACCTCTACCGGGACAGCCCCGGCGATCTCAGCGACGACCAGCACGCCGACGCGCTGGTGTTGGCGGACGTGGCGGCCGAGGTGATCCTGTTGCTTCAGGCTCGGGCGCCGGCCGGGATGCTGGCGGACGAGCTGGCCCGTTCGGCGGACCTCCACGTGGTCGTCCACCAGGCCGCGGGCATGGTCGCGGTCCAACTCGGAATCGGGGTGACCGACGCGCTCGTCCGCTTGCGGGCCCACGCCTTCGCCTACGACCGACCGCTGCGGGAGGTGGCCGATGATGTGGTGGCCCGGCGGTTGCGGTTCGACACCCTCGACGACCAGGACGACTAGCGGCGCTCCCCGCGGGCGCGCGGCCATACTGGCATCTAGGAGTAGATCCGACGGAGGCACCTGATGGCACGAGAGACGATGCTCGCCAGGGCGCTCGTGGAGCTGGCCGACAACCTGGTATCCGACTTCGACGTGACCGAGCTGCTCACGGTGCTCACCGACCGGTGCGTCGACGTGCTCGACGTGTCCGCCGCCGGCATCATGCTGGCCTCCCCCGCAGGTGACCTGCGGGTCATGGCCTCCTCCAGCGAGGAAATGCGCCTGCTCGAACTGTTCGAGGTCCAGTCCCAAGAAGGCCCCTGCCTGGACTGCTACAACACCGGAGAGGCCGTCGTGAACGTCGACCTGGGCGACGACCCCCGCTGGCCACAGTTCGCCCAGCGGGCCACAGCCGCCGGCTTCCGGTCCGTGCACGCGCTGCCCATGCGCCTGCGGGGCGCGGTCCTGGGCGCGCTCAACATGTTCAACGTCGACACCGGGCAGGTGCGCCCCGCCGACATGGCCGCCGCTCAGGCACTGGCCGACGTGGCCACCATCGCCATCATCCAGCACCGGGCGGCAGCGGAGGCCAAGCTCCTCAACGAGCAGCTCAGCGGGGCGCTCAACACCCGCATCGTGATCGAACAGGCCAAAGGCATGATCGCCCAACGCCACGGCGTCGACATGGAAACCGCCTTCACCGCCCTCCGCGACCACGCGCGCGCCCACAATCTCCGCCTCGCCGACCTCGCCCGGGACGTCACCGACGGCCGCCAAGACCTGGCGACCCCTGGACACCCGTAATTCGCGCAGACGAGGCGACCGAGGGGCAACCGTGGCGACCGCCGCGCCAACACGGCGGACCCGCTGACGCGAGCACCTGCCGCCAGCGATTGGCGATCCTGAGCATGTCTGGCGAGCGAAGGTCGAGGCTTTGTTGCGACCCGCTAGCAGGGCATATCGGGCCAGGACGGGGTAGGGACCGTGGGTGGATCCCTATGTCCTGACCCTGGCCTTCGTGGGTGCCGCCATCCTGGGTGCCGCGCTTCTACCGATGGTTCTGGCCGGACGACCGCTGTCGTTCCCGGTGGTGTATGTGGCTCTGGGGATGGCGGTCTTCGCCTTGCCGTTGCGACTGCCGTCCATCGACCCGCTGGCCGAGGGCGACGTTGTGGAGCGCATGACCGAGCTGGCGGTGATCGTGTCGCTGATGGGCGCGGGCCTGAAGCTCGACCGCCGGGTCGGATGGCGCTCGTGGCTCACGACCCGCCGCCTGTTGGTCGTGGCCATGCCCCTGACCATTGCCGGTATCGCGGTGCTGGGATGGGCCGCAGCAGGGCTGGTGCCGGCGTCTGCGCTGTTGCTCGGTGCGGCATTGGCGCCTACCGATCCGGTCCTGGCCGGCGATGTGCAGGTGGGCCCGCCGGGTGGCGAGGCCGAGGACGATGTGCGGTTCAGCCTTACGTCCGAGGCGGGGCTCAACGACGGGCTCGCCTTCCCCTTCGTCAATGCCGCCATCGCCATGGCGGTCGCCGGCTCTGCCGGGGTGGGGTCGTGGCTCGGGGGGTGGGTCCTCGACGACGTCGTGGTGAAGCTGGTCGTGGGCCTCGCCGTGGGCGTGGCGGGAGGGCGGGCCATCGGAGCGGTGATCTTCCGCCTGCCCACGACTCGCGCCATCGCCGAGTCCACCGAGGGGTTCGTCGCTCTCGCCGCCACGCTGCTCGTGTACGGCGCAGCCGAGCTGCTGCACGGCTACGGGTTCGTCTCGGTTTTCGTGGCCGCCTGTGTCATCCGTGACCACGAACGAGGTCACGACTACCACGAGGTGCTGCACGCCTCGGCGGAGAGCATCGAGCGGCTGGTCAGCGCCGGCCTGCTCGTGCTGCTGGGCGGGGCCGTCGTCGATGGCGCCCTGTCTCCCCTGGGCGTCGGCGGAGCCCTGGTGGGCTTGGCGGTCGTGCTGGTGATCCGCCCCCTGGCGGGGTGGGCGTCGCTGCTGCGCAGTCCGCTCCGGCGTGGCGAACGGTGGGCGGTTGCCTTCTTCGGCATCCGCGGCGTCGGCTCGGTGTACTACCTCGCGCATGCCCTAAACGAGACCGACTTCACGGACGCCGAGCAGCTGTGGGCGGTCACCGCCTTCGTGATCCTCGTCTCAGTCGCCGTTCATGGGGTGTCGGCCGCGCCGGTGATGCGGCGCGTCGACGCCCACCGCCAGCACGCCGAGCGCGGGTCCGGCACGGACGCCCCGAGTGCGGCCGCCGGGCAGCAGAGCCGGCGGTAGGCCACGTCGCCCTGCTGGCGGTCCGGTGGTCGTAGGCGGTTGCGTCATCGCCGACCGGTCGCCGCTCACCGCGGTTGGATTCCCACGATCAGGGGTAAGTCTGACCGATGGACGCGATTACCCTGCTCAAGCACGATCACAAGACGGTGGAGCAGCTGTTCAAGCGCTTCGAGAAGGCCGGCGACCGGGCATACGTCGAGAAGCGCGACATCGTCGACCGCTTCACCGAGGCCCTGTCCGTCCATGCCGCGATCGAGGAGCAGCTCTTCTATCCCGTCGTGCGGGCGACCGTCCCCGGCACCGAGGACTTGGCCCTCGAGAGCCTCGAGGAGCACCACATCGTCAAGTGGGTGCTGTCCGAGTTGGACCACATGGCCCCCCAGGACGAGCGCTTCGACGCCAAGGTGACGGTGCTGATCGAGAATGTCCGCCACCACGTCCGGGAAGAGGAGGACGACTTCTTTCCGCGCGTCCGTGACGAACTCGGGCGGAACGCCCTCAACGACCTCGGCGACGCCATGGCAGAGGCCCGGAAGACGGCACCGACCCGTCCGCACCCTCGTTCCCCCGACACGCCCCCGGGCAACGTGGTGGTCGGGGCGGCGGCAGGTGTCGCCGACCGCATCGGCGACACTGTGAGCGGGCTGGCTCAGGGCAGCGTGACCGCCATCGGCGACCTCGTGGCCACCGTGTTGCGGCGCAAGAAGCCCCGAATGGCGCCGCGCGGTTCGTCCACGGCCCGAAGGACAGCCCGGGACGTGCGCGGCACGGCGAGCGACGCCACCGAGGCCGCCATCGAGGCCACCCGCAGGACCAAGGAGACCGTGGATCGCGCGGGCTACAAAGCCAGGGTCACAACGACGTCGGCCACGGCCGGTGCCCGGCGGACTGCCCGGACGGCCAAGCGGGGTGCCACCGGCACGGCCCGAACTGCCAAGGCGAACGCCCAGCGCACCGCCCGGGCCGCCAAGGCGAGCGCCCAGAGCACCGCGCGGGCTGCCAAGGCGAACGGCCGCACCGCGCGGGCTGCCAAGGCGAGCGGCGGGAGCGCCGCGCGGGCTGCCAAGGCGAGCGCCCAGAGCACGGTCCGGGCTTCCAAGGCGAACGGCGGCAGCACCGTCCGGGCCGCCAAGGTGAGCGGCCGCAGCACGGCGCGGGCTGCCAAGGCGAACGGCGGGAGCACCGCGCGGGCTGCCAAGGCGAGCGGCCGCAGCACGGCGCGGGCTGCCAAGGCGAACGGCGGGAGCACCGTCCGGGCTGCCAAGGCGAACGGCCGCAGCACCGCCACCCCGGCCCGCACCTCCGCCAGGCGGACGGCGGTCACGGCCAAGCGGAACGCCACCGGCGAGCGATCCGGCCGCTGACGAACCACGTCCGGGTCGAGGGCCCGCGAGTGCCTCGACTTCCCACCCGAGCTGCCGGTTGTCGTAGAAGCGGTGAGCTCGGCAACGTCGGACCGCATCGAGCGCCGGACCGGAGATCCGCATCTGGGGCGGTCTCGCCGGGACCTCGATGGCATCGATTGGCTACGTGCGTGCGTCTCCGGGCAACCGACCGCTGTGGTGCACCACCAGCAGTGCGATGTCGTCCTCGGCGACGTGATCGCTGATGAGCGCGCCGATCAGCACCTCGATGATGTCCACGCCGGTCGCGTCGTCTGCGATCGCGTGGAGTCGTGACGTTGCGATGGTGATGCCGTCATCGACCGGGCGATCCCGTCGCTCCACCAGGCCGTCGGTGTACATCACGAGCTTCGAACCCTTCGGGAACGGCGCGATGTCTGCAACCCGGCGCCCGTCTGGGCCGCCAATGAGCGATGAGTTGGCCGAGTCCAAGCGACGGACCTCGCCATCGGGGAGGCGCAGCAGCGGCGGGGGGTGGCCGGCGGTGGCGAACGCGACCGTTTCGTGCTCGATGTCGACGACAGCCAGGGCGGCGGTGGCGAGGAGGAGACCGCTGCGTTGACTGAGGACCGCGGACAGTTCGGAGAACACGTCCGACGTCGCCACCCCGGAGTGGAGGAGCGCACTGACCATCCCGCGAACCAACGCCATGTCGGCCGCGGCGGCGATCCCATGACCGGTGACGTCGCCGACGACGAGCGCCATCCGGGTCTTCCCGAGGACCAGTCCCTCGTACCAGTCTCCGCCTACGGCGAAGGACGCAGTGGCGGGCAGGTAGCGGGCAGCGGTTTCGATCCCGGACAGCGAAGGCAGGTCACCGAGGAGACGACGCTGCATGGCGACGACGAGCTCATGGTCGGCGTCGTAGCGCTCCGCCCGCTCCACGGTCTCGACGCACAGGACGCCCACGGCGCGCAGCGCAGCCTCCAGTTTGGCACTGAACACGGTGGGGTCGGTCCAGGCGAACGCGAGCGCACCCAGGACGGTGCCGTCTGACCGGTAGAGCGGCAGAGACGCAGAGGCCCGGACGCCGGCCGCGATCGTGTCCGCCACGATGTCGGGGAACTGCACATGGTACGACTCGATGTCGGAGAGCAGCACGATGCGTCCCTCTCGTACCGCTGCCGCGATCGGGTAGGTGGCGTCGACCGCAACATCGGTGTAGCGATCGGCGATGTCCCGGTCCAGGAAGGAGTCGTGGAACAGCCGAAGTGACGTGCGGGCACCATCCAGCAGCGCAAGGTTCGCATAGTCCGCCCCGACGCAGGCAGCCGCACGGTAGGCGACGAACTGCGCGACCTGCGCACTGGTCGCAGGAAGGGGGAGCGAGTCGGGCAGCGGGACCGGAACAGGCGCCCCCACGACTGGGATCGGCACGTGGGCCAGAGGCTCATCCGCCATATGCCTCGCCTCCTCCCCCCGGTTCCCTCGCCTCGTCGAGACACGATACGTGGTCCCATCGGATGCGCCGCGGTAGAACACACGTGCCGATCGGGGACGGAACTCTGCGCCAGAACACGCCCCCATCCACAAACGGGGCGCAGCCGACGCCCGAGTCCCATAGGCAGGTTCAACGCTGACTTGGCGCCCACGGCGCGACCATGTGCCCCGTCCTCAGCCGGATCGGCTGGACACCGTTCCCGGGAGCAGGACCTAGCCTTCGACGCGCCGGAGCCCGTAGAGGCGCAGCGAGCGCTGCTCGACCTCTTCTTCGCTCGAGCCGTCGTCGTAGGCGGGCGAGATGATCGGTGCCGCGCGCTCGACCCGGACGAGCACGATCGCAGCGACGCGACCCGCTTCGAGCCCGCTGCGCTGGTGGTAGAAGTCAAGGCCCGACTCGTAGACCGCTCCCTCCCGATGCACAGTCGCTGCACCCCTGAAGCGGTAACCCTTCCGGCGGATCGGATCAACGACGTTGATCTCGACGGTCCGGTTGCCGCCGTCGATGTTCGCCACCGTCTGGTGAGAGTGCAGATGGGCGAACACCATGTGCTCGTCGTCCCAGACCGCGGTCGTCCCTTTCGGTGAGAGGTTCGGCGTGCCATCCGAGCCGACCGTCGCGACGTACCCCAGCCGCTGCTCCTCGACGACCCGCTTCATGTCATGGTCGAGCATCGGCGAAGCATCGCCTTCGTTGTGTTCGAGCGCAATCGCTCTGATGTGTCGAACTCGACACCGATCGCGAGGCCTATGAGGGCAGGGTCTCGCCGTCCACCGTGATCTCGGCCCGGTCCGGGTAGAACGACAGGAGCCCAGCGATGTCGGCCGCAGCGGCGATCGGGGCCTCGTAGGCCCAGACGACGCCGTCGTGCCGCGCACCGCCCACCTCCACCGACCAGTACGACGCCTCTCCCTTGAACGGGCAAGTCGTGTGGAACGACGTCGGCTGGAACAGGTCCATACGCGCGTCGCTCTTGGGGATGTAGTAGCGGGAGGGCAGGCCGGTCTCGTCAAGGCGTAGCGCGCTGTCGGTGGCCGCCAGCAACTCGCCGTCCAGGCGGACCTCGACGTGCGCGTCGCTGGGTGTGATCGTGACGGTGTGACCGGAGCTCATGGACGCTCCAACCGGCCTGCGAGCGCCTCCATTCCCTCGCCCCAGCCGTCCTCGGCCGGGCCTGGGCGGTTCAGCCGCTGCCGCACCAATCCGTGGTCTCCCAGCAGGTCCGACCGGGGGCCGATGAGAAATGGCGGCGGCGCCGGTCTGACTACGGTCCGCCAGGTGCCTGCGACCGCAAGCAAGGAGAGCAAACCTATGAGACCGCTCCGATACTCGATCAACGTCACCCTCGACGGCTGCGTCGATCACCGGGCCGGGATGGCCCCGGACGAGGAATCGATGCGCTATTGGGCCGCCGGGCTGGAACGAGCCGATGCCCTGCTCTTCGGCCGGGTGACGTACCAGATGATGGAGGAAGCGTGGCGGCAGCCGGCGACGGGAACGTGGCCTGACTGGATGGCCGATTGGCAGATCCCGTTCGCCCGGACGATCGATGGGGCCAAGAAGTACGTCGTGTCGGGCACCCTGGACCGCGTCGATTGGAACGCGGAGCTCGTGCAGGGGGACCTGGGGAAGGCCGTTCAGGAGCTCAAGCAGGAGCCTGGCGAAGGCCTGTTCGTGGGAGGCGTGACGCTCCCGCTGGCCTTGGCGGATCTGGGATTGATCGATGAGTACGAGTTCGTCGTGCAGCCCGTCCTGGCGGGCCACGGGCCGACGTTGTTCGCCGGCCTGAGCGAGCGGGTCGAGCTGAAGCTCGTGGCCCGCCAGGAGTTCCGGTCGGGGGTGGTCGCTCTGCGTTACCAACCCCGTCGAGTCACGGCTTGAAGCTCGGCTACCGCTGGGCACGCGGTCCGGGCAACTCCGCCACAACGCCGAGGTCGACACAAGCGATCTGTCGCGGGTCGCAATGATCAGGGCGCCGCTCGTGTGTGGGAGTCGTGCGTGCTGCGATGAGTCCTCGACTCGCCGCCCGTCCATATCTGGTGCCTCCGTGGTAGCCAGGACTGGCGCGGCGACATGACGTTCGAGACCAAAGGAGAAGGCCATGCGAGAGCTCCTCGTCGACTTCATCACCTCCCTCGACGGCTATGCGTCGGCAGAGGGCTGGCCGGGCTGGTGGGGCCTCCAAGGGCCTGAGTACCTGGCGTGGCTCGGCGAGCAACCCGAGGTCACCTACTTGATGGGGGCGAACACCTACCGGCTGATGTCGGGCTTCGCGGCAGGCGAGCCCCCAGCAGGACAGGAAGAGTTCGCCGCCGACGAGGAGGAGTCAGTCGACGAGCTCACGCGGGCGTCGAAGGTGGTGTTCTCAGCGTCGCTCGAGGCACCGCTCGCGTGGGCCAACTCCACGCTCGTGCGCGATGACGCGATCGAAGCCGTTCGGGCGATGAAGGCGGACGGCTCGGGTCTGCTGGGCACGATCGGCAGCCTCAGCTTGTGCCGGTCGCTGCTGCGAGCCGGACTCGT
>Ga0075419_10002672_pt1 | contig 11427 bp, 11 predicted proteins | sample SoiMetdeltSBSDD3_FD_76900 | JGI IMG/M metagenome (GOLD analysis project Ga0075419, IMG submission 76900) | Bulk soil microbial communities from a Populus tree surrounding site in Tennessee, USA - Soil MetaG P. deltoides SBSDD3 | ecosystem: Environmental > Terrestrial > Soil > Tree plantation... | reverse complement strand
GTCCACTCTCCGCCCCGGCGCAGCCGGCGAACCTGGTACCGCAGTGGCGGGCGAGGTATCTGGATGCCCGCGCCGGAGACGTCGGTGAGCGTTGCCGTCGGGTCGTGCCGGCGCCCGCTCCCGGGTGCCCCGACCGGGGCGACGCCGGGACGGTAGGCCGGGTTGTGCGGGATCGTCGGACGCGCCGGGACGGTCGGATCGTCGCCCCAAGGCCGCGTACTGTCTGCCATCGCTCCTCCCCAAGTCCGCCTTCGAGAGTAGCGAGGCGCACATATCGTTCGCCCAACATCTCCGCATCGGCTAAACATGCAGGGGTGAATTCCGAGCTTCCGATCCGCGTAGCGGCCGCCGAGGACTTCGACGCCATCTCGAGACTGCTGTTCACCGCCTTCAACGACGCCTTCGACGAGGAACTGCACAACGTCGAACGCGGCATCTTCGAGCCGGATCGGGCGCTCGTGGTCACCGACGGCAGCCAGATCGTGGCCAACGCCGGGGTTTTCACGCGCGACATGACCGTGCCGGGGGCTGTCCTGCCCGCCGCTCACGTGACGATGGTCGCGGTCGCCCCGACCCACCGCCGGCGTGGCCTGTTGCGCAGGCTCATGCACCGCCAGTTGCGGGACATCCGCTCGGCCGGCGAGTCCTTCGCCGTGCTGTGGGCCAGCGAGGGCCGCATCTACCAGCGATTCGGGTACGGCCTCGCCGCACCCAAGATCGGCTTCGAGATCGACGGGCGGGAGGTGCGCCTCCCCGACCCGGGCACCGCGGGGACGTTGCGCAGCGTCGAGATCGCCGCCGCGCAGACCGAGCTGACCAAGGTGTACGAGCAGATGCGTCCCGACCGTCCGGGATACTCCAGCCGCGACGACCGGTGGTGGGCGTACGTGCTCTCGGACGTACCGTCCCGCCGCCAGGGGGCGAGCGAACAACGGGTCCTGCTGCACGATGGACCGTCCGGTGTGGACGGTTACGCCCTCTGGCGGGCCAAGCCCGGTTGGGACGGCACCGGCCCGTCGGGCTCGGTCGAGGTACGCGAGGTCGTCGCCACCACGACCGCCGGCTACCTGGCACTGTGGCGGTTCCTGCTGTCGGTGGACCTGACCCGCTCCGCCCGGTACTGGTTCGGCGCGATCGACGAGCCCCTACTGCACCTGGCGAACGAGCCCCGCCGGCTCGGCGGTCGGGTCGGCGACGCGCTGTGGGTGCGGCTCGTCGACGTTGCCGCGGCTCTCGCCGGCCGCCGCTACGCGGCACCCGTCGACGTGGTCATCGACGTCACCGACGAACTGATCCCGGAGAACGCCGGTCGCTGGCGGCTGACCGCCGAGGGCGGGACCGCCCGCTGCACCCGTACCGACGCCGCGGCCGACCTCGCCTGCGATGTGTCCGCTCTCGGCGCCGTGTACCTGGGCGGCCCGACCCTGGGCGCACTCGCGACGGCGGGCCGGGTGACCGAGCTGCGGTCCGGTGCCCTGACGACGGCCAGTACGGCGTTCGGCTGGCACCGCGCCCCAGCGGCAACCGAGATCTTCTAGTCACGGTTACGCTCGGCGGTATGCCGGACAGCGAGCGTCGCCGTCGCCGGGTACGCCTGCCCCGCGTCGATCAGGAGCCGAGCGCCGAGACGTCGCCGGTGCACGACCCGCCACCGATACCGCTTCCCGGTCCGCCGCCCACTCCGCCGGCCATGCTCGCCGCCCCGGCCGAGGATCGGGAGACCGAACGCGGGCTGCGTGGGCTCGTCGGTGCCGGCAGTTCGCAGGTCAGCGTGTCGGCCGCGATGCGCGCCCGCGACGCGGCCCGGCCGACCGACGACGACCTCGCTGTCGCCGAGGCCGAACTCGTGATCGTCAAACGGGGCTGGGTACCCCGCGACCCGCTCGTGCGGTAGCCGCGCCGGGGTCAGACCGGCGGGAGAGTCCGCGTCCGCTCGTACTCGGTGATCTGGCCGATGCGGCGCGCGTGCCGTTCGGCGCCGGAGAACGGGGTCACCAGGAAGGTCTCGACGATCTCGGTGGCTTCGTCGATCGTGTGCAGGCGGGCGCCTACGCCGGCTACGTTCGCGTCGTTGTGCTCGCGGGCCAGGCGCGCGGTCTCCACGCTCCAGATCAGCGCCGCGCGGACTCCCTCGACCTTGTTCGCGGCGATCTGCTCGCCGTTGCCCGAGCCGCCGATGACAACGCCCAAGCTGCCGGGATCGGCGACGACGCGCGCGCCCACGTGCATCGAGTACGGCCCGTAGTCGTCCTCCGGGTCGAAGGCCGGCGCTCCGATGTCGACGATCTCGTACCCCTGCTTGGCCAGGTATGTCGCCAGGTGCACCTTGAGCTCGTAGCCCGCGTGGTCGGCTCCCAGGAAGACGCGCATACTCACGATCCTGCCGGATCGTCCTTCACTCGCGGCTGCGGGGCTCGCTCCGCTCGCTCCTCGCGCTCGCCGATTTCGAGGAGCACCAGGCCGGCACGTGCCTTCGGCGTGAACCAGGTGCTCTTGCGCGGCATCTTCTGCCGAGCGAGGTTGACGGCGACGAAGTCGTCCACCGTCACCGGAGCGATCAGCACGGCCAGTTCCGCCCGGCCCGTGTCCACCTCGGCGGCGAGCCAGCTCGCCGGGTAGTCGCCGCCGACGTACGTAATGCGCTTGTCCCCCGGGTCGAGTCCCAGCGCGTCGCGGAACAGGATCCGCTCGACGAGCGCGTGGTCCAGATTGTCGACCACATCGAGGGAGTCGTCCGTCGGTAACTCGACGGCGTATCCGCCGGACGGTCCCCCGTACAGGTGAATGATCCCTGACCGGGTGGGCACGGCCGGGACGCCCGGCAGCGCCGCGACCCGCGCGCCGAGCCGGGTGACCAGCTCCTCCAGCGGGACGGTCAGCTCGGAGACCAGCCGGTTGTATGCCTGGATCGCCACCGACCGCGGTGTCGTGACCACGGCCAGGAACCGCCGGAGCCTGCCGAGCTGAGCGGCGAGCGTGCGGTGGTTGCCGTCGGCGACCACGAGCTCGCCGCCGCCCGCGAGCGCCAGCAACTCGTCCTGCGCCGGACCCGGCGGCACTGGCCAGATGGCGTGCGTCCGGCCCGAGCGGTCGATGTCGGTCGCGGCCGGGGCGCCCGCGCCGTCGCACGCCGCCGCCAACGCCGCCTGCAGGTCGTCGGCACGCGCGGTCTGCAGGAGGAGTACCGGGGACAGCAGGTGGCCGGTCGCCTCCGCGAGGGCGATCCGCTCGCGGACCTTGTCGATGAAGACGTCCTCGTTGCGGATCACCAACCCGGGCTCGTCCGCGCTCGCCGAGATCTGGTCGGTGTCGACGAGGCAGAACAGGCCGTACGACGGCTCGTCGCCGGCGGCGGTGATCCGGTAGAGCACGACGATCCGGTCGGCCGGCGTGTAGCTGCCGTCCTGCTTGGCCTCGGCGAGGCGGCTCACCGCGTCGGGCAGGGCCTCGGCGAACGACTTGCCGAGGCTGTCCGGGGCGCGGTGCGGCATCTCGACCGCGAGCGCGCTCGCCGGGTTTGCCCGGACGATCTCGGTGATCTCCGCCTCGTCGGCGAACTCGTCGTAGTTCTGGGCACCGGTGCCGCCAGTGGTGATCCAGGCCCGTTCGATGGGGTGCACGACGGTCCTCATGCCCGCGACGCTACCCGCTCTTCAGCGCGGCGCCGCGGATACCACGACCGGCGGAGCGACCAACGCGACCAGTTCGTCGGGCAGCCGCCAGCTGCGTCCGGACACCGACCAGTACGTGCGGCCGGCGCTTTCGGCGACCGCCTCTTTGGGAGCGGACATCTTCCATGGCGTCGGATTCTGGTCAGCAGCAGCCACGCTCAAATAAACGAAGGACGGGCGTCCCGGGTGCGCTTGAGCTCGTAGAAGCCGGGGGTGGCGGTCACCAGGACCGTGCCGTCCCAGAGCCGTCCGGCGTCCTCGCCGCGGGGGGTCGGCGTAACCACCGGGCCGAAGAACGCGACGGTCTGGCCGGGCTCCGGGCCGGGGAAGTGGATCACGGGGGTACCCACGTCGTTGCCCACCGGAGCCATGCCCGCCTCGTGGCTGGCCCGCAACGCCTCGTCGTACTCCGCCGAGTCGGCCGCGGCCGCCAGCGCCGGGTCGAGGCCGACTTCGGTCAGCGCCTCGCGGTACAGCTCCCGGTCGAATTCCCGGCCGCCGTTGTGGATCCGGGTTCCCAGCGCGGTATAGAGGTCCCGCAGCACTCCCTCGCCGACCTTCGCGGCGGCGGCCGTGCATACCCGCACCGGTCCCCAGCCGCGCGTCATCAGCGCCTGGTACCTCTCGGACAGCTCCCGGCCCTCGTTGAGCACGGACAGGCTCATGATGTGAAAACGGACGTCGACCGGGCGTACGCGCTCGACCTCGAGCAGCCATCGCGACGTCACCCACGCCCACGGGCAAATGGGATCGAACCACATGTCCACACTCATGCGACCGTCGTTCACCGTGCCTCCCCAAGGTCAGCCACACGGAGCGTAGCCGCTCCTTACCCCATCCTCACCCTATCGATACCCGCTCCGACACGGCCCCGGGTCGTGAGATGCACCGCATCCCGTGGCACGATGGGAATCCGGCGAGTCGACGAGGACTGGTCGAGTGATACCTGTGGATGGAGACTAACCGTGGCCGGAGTGCGCAACCTGACCCAGGCCGAGGCGGTGGAGCGAGCGCGCCTGCTCGACGTGACCTCGTACGACATCACCATGGACCTGACCGACGGCACCGGCGGCCCGGGTGAGCGCACCTTCCGTAGTACCACCGAGATCCAGTTCCGCTGTACCGAACCGGGAGCATCGACGTTCATCGAGGTGGCTGCGGACCGGATCCGGTCGGCGACGCTGAACGGCGTACCCCTGTCCACCGACGAGTGGTCCGCCGAGCGCGGGCTGGCGTTGCCCGGGCTCGCCGCCGACAACACGCTCGTGGTCGACGCGGACTTCCTGTACTCGGCCAGCGGGCAGGGCGTGCACCGCAGCGTGGACCCGGTGGACAAGGAGGTCTACGTCTACAGCCAGTTCGAGACGGCCGACGCCCAACGCGCGTTCGCCTGCTTCGACCAGCCGGACCTCAAGAGCGTCTTCAGTTGGCACGTGACCGTTCCGGCGCACTGGCGGGTCATCTCGAACATGCCGTCGGCCGCCGTCGACGCCGACCCGGGCGGCGTGGCCGGGACCCACACCGTCCACTTCGGACAGTCGGTACGGATGAGTACGTACGTCACCGCGATGTGCGCCGGGCCGTACCACGAGGTGCGCGACGCGCACGACGGTATCGAGCTGGGGGCGTACTGCCGGGTGTCGATGGCTCAGCACCTGGACGCCGACAACATCCTCGCCATCACCAAGCGGGGCTTCGACTTCTTCCACGAGCAGTTCGGGGTGCGCTACCCGCTGCCAAAGTACGACCAGGTCTTCGTACCGGACTTCAACGCCGGCGCGATGGAGAACTTCGGCTGCGTCGTGCACGCCGAACAGCACTACCTGTTCCGCTCGCACGTCACCGACCACGAGTACGAGAACCGCGCAAACACGATCCTGCACGAGCTGGCGCACATGTGGTTCGGCGACCTGGTGACCATGCGCTGGTGGGACGACCTGTGGCTGAACGAGTCGTTCGCCGAGTGGGCCTCGCACTGGTGCAACTCACACTCCATCCGGTTCGCGGACGCGTGGGCGACGTTCCTGTCGATCCGCAAGACTTGGGGGTACCGGCAGGACCAGCTCTCCTCGACCCACCCGGTGTACTGCGAGATCCCCGATGTGGACGCGGTCGAGGTGAACTTCGACGGCATCACGTACGCCAAGGGCGCCGGCGTGATCAAGCAGCTCGTCGCGTACGTCGGGCAGGACGCGTTCCTGACCGGGCTGCGGTCGTACTTCCAGACCCACGCGTGGGGCAACGCCACCTTCGACGACCTGCTGACGTCGCTCGAGGCCGCCTCCGGCCGGGAACTGCGCAAGTTCGCCGCCCAGTGGCTGGAGACGGCCCAGGTCAACACGTTGCGCCCGGACGTGTCGATCGCACCGGACGGGACGTACTCCGCGGTGACCGTCGTCCAGGAGGCGCCCAGCGACTACCCGACGCTACGTACCCACCGGATCGCGATCGGACTCTACGACCTGTCGCCCGAAGGGACACTCGTGCGGCGGGACCGGCTGGAGATCGACGTGGCCGGCGAGCGGACGGACGTACCGGAGCTGACGGGTGTGCGGGTACCGGATGTCCTACTGATCAACGACGACGACCTGACGTACGCGAAGCTACGCCTCGACGAGCGGTCGATGTCCACTGTGGTCGATCACCTGGCCGGCCTCGACTCGGCGCTGGCCCGCGCCCTGTGCTGGGCAGCCGCCTGGGACATGGTCCGCGACGCCGAGCTGGCCCCGCGCGACTACGTGGCCCTCGCTACGGCCGGGCTGTCCGGCGAGCGGGACATCAACCTCGTCACCGCGACGCAACGCCAGGTGCAGGCCGTGCTGTCGTTCTACGCCGACCCGGCGTGGGCGCCGATCGGGTGGGAGCGGCTCGCGGAGGTCTCGCTCGCCGCGATGCGGGCGGCCGAGCCGCGCAGCGGTTTCCAGCTTTCCTGGGCACGGTCGTTCATCGGGGCCGCCCGCGGCGAGGCCGACCTGGCCCTGCTGCGCGGCTGGCTGGACGAGGTGGACGTACCGCCCGGCCTGGCCATCGACACCGAACTGCGGTGGTCGATCCTGCACGCGCTGGTGGCCGCCGGTACCGCCGGCGACGACGCGATCGAGGCCGAACTGGACCGCGACCGGACCTCGAGCGGCGAACGCCAAGCGGCCCTGGCCCGGGCACTCGTACCGACCGCGGAGGCCAAGGCCGAGACGTGGCGCCGGCTCGTCGCCGACCAGAGCCTGCCGAACTGGCTACAGCGCGCGATGCTGCACGGCTTCCAGCACCACCGGCAGGTCGAGCTGACCGCGCCGTACGCGCCGCTGTACTTCGACGTGGTCGACGACGTGTGGGCGAGCCGGGACGGCGAGCAGGCTCAGGAGTTCGTGTTCCTGGCGTACCCGGCCTATCAGGTCACCGAGGACACGGTCACGGCTACCGACGCCTGGTTGGCCGGTACCGGTCACCCCGCACCGCTGCGCCGACTCGTCGGCGAGGGCCGCGACGGCGTCATCCGCGCCCTGAAGGCCCGCCAGCGCGACACCGCCTGAGCTTCGGCTCTCCCGTGTTGATCATGAAGTTGGTGTGACGACACGCCGTCGACAGTCCAACAAAGTTCATGATCGACGCAGAGGGGTGGGAGTGGGGGTGGGAGTGGGGTTAGCCGCGGCGGGCGTGGTCGGCCAGCTGGGCGAGGCCGCTGACGATACCGCCGGCGAGGTCACCGCCACTGAACGAGGCGGCCATCGACAGCGCGGCGAGCTTGCAGTCGCGGTCCTGCACGCGCTTGCGTGCCTCGGTACCGGTCACGATCTCCAGGGCCCGCTGGTTCGGCGAGACGCAGACGAGTACCGAACGGTCGGGGTCGGCGAGCTGGCTGTGCAGCTTCTCGGCGTGCCCGCGGACGGGGTCGTCGAGCTCGCCGACGTAGACGCTGAACACGAGATCCGTACTCTGGTCGGCCAGACGCAGCGCCTCGTCGAGGCGGAGGAGCTGGGGCGTGGTGAACGGGCCGTAGAGCACCGCGGCCCGATCGGCCAGCAGGTCCTCGGCCCGCGAGGTGGTGTCACCAGCGGTCACTTGCGCCTCCCAGATCCCCCTGTGCGGCGACCCCGGTGTCGCCCGCACTGTTGTTCTCCCCCGCTGTTCCGGCGGGCAGTTCCGCGTGGCGCGGGCCGGTCAGCGCCGCGTGACCGTCCACACCGGACGCACTGGACAACCGCTCGGGCGCCGACAGGAACCACACCGGCGTGAACTCGAACGGCCGCCCTGGCCGGTACCGCTTACCTGGCCGCGTGCCCCCCATGTACACCAGGCCGAAGACCAAGGCCACTACGGCCGCGGGAATCGCGACGAAGAAGAGCACCGTCTCGAGAACTGACACGGCGTTCACGGTAGCGGAGCAAGTTACCCCGCCCACAGCGCGGGGTGGCGGTCTGCCCATGGCCCGAACCGCTCGATCTGGGCGGCGACCGCGAGCACGAGCGCGTCGGCCCCGACCGCACCGGCCAGCATCGCGCCGACCGGCAACCCGTCGGGGGTACGCCCGACGGGCAGCGACACCGCCGGCTGGCCCGTGACGTTGTACGCAGCGCAATACGGCGAGAACCGCTTCTGCCGCGCGAAGTCCTCGGCCGGCTCGTCGGCACCGGCGAAGTAACCGATCGCCGCTTGCGGTGCGGCCAGTGTCGGGCTGAGCAACAGATCGTAAGGAGCGAGCGTGCGCAGCACCCGGCGGACGTCGTGCTGTACCTCCGTCAGGTCGGCCATGAGTGTGCCGGCCGACAACTGCGCGCCGAGACCGCGCATCCACCGGGTCAGCGGCAGCAGCTTCGGTTCCGCGTCGGGTGGGACCACCGCGGACAGCGCCAACGCGGCCCACACCCGGTCGAACCGGGCCTCGAGCGCCGGGTCCAGCAGCCCGGGTACGTCGACGACCTCGTGCCCGGCCTCGGTCAGCGCGGCCGTGGCGGCGTCGACCGCGGCCAGGCACGCCGGGTCGACCGGTACGTCGGCGAGCATCGGCGCGGTGAATCGCCCGATCTTCAACCGCTGTGGCGGCGCGGCGTCGAGCGCACGCAGATATCCGCCGGCCGGTCGCGGTGGCGACGGATAGGGCTCACCGGGCATCGGTACCGCTATCGCGTCGAGCACGGCCGCGACATCGGAGACGGTACGGCCGATCGGACCCTTGGTGGGCAACCCGAAGCCGCCCGCGCCGATCGGCCCATGACTGACCAGTCCCCGGCTCGGCTTGAAGCCGACCAGCCCGCAGATCGAGGAAGGGATGCGGACCGAGCCGCCCCCGTCGTTGCCCTGCGCTACCGGCAGCAGACCGGCCGCGACCGCCGCCGCCGCGCCGCCGCTCGAACCGCCCGCGGTGTGGCTCAGGGACCACGGATTGCGGGCCGGCGGCGCCACCTCGGTCTCGGCGTGCAGCGACAGCCCGAACTCCGACGTGGTCGTCTTGCCGAGGCTGATCGTGCCCGCCGCCCGCAGCAGCGCTACGACATCGGCGTCCACCGGCGGTACGAAGTCCGCGAACGCCGCCGAACCAAAGGTGGTCCGGACTCCCTTCGTGACGGTCAGGTCCTTGATCGCGATCGGTACGCCGTGCAGCGGCGGCAGGCCATCGGTGCCTTGTCGGGTCCGGGCATCGGCGGCGCGGGCCGCCTCCCGGGCCGCGTCGGCGGTGACCGTGACGAACGCGCCGACCGTGTCGCCGTGCTCCGCGATCCGGCCGAGGTAGTGCTGGACGAGCTCGGTCGCGCTGATCTGACCGGACCGTACGGCGGCAGCCTGCTCCAGCGCGGTCAGGTCGTGCAGTTGTGCCATGCCGCCCAAGCTACCGTCAATCGGATGACCGACCTGCTTGCCCGCGCCCATGCGCTCGACGCGGCGGATCCGCTCGCGCTGTTCCGGGAGCGTTTCGTCATCGGCGACGAGACGTTGGTCTACCTCGACGGCAACTCGCTGGGCCGGTTGCCCCTGGCGACCCGGGACCGGCTACGGCAGGCGATCGAGGTGGAGTGGGGCGAGGAGCTGATCCGCGGCTGGGCCCGCTGGATCGACCTGGCCCGCGAGGCGGGCGACGTGCTGGCTACCGGGGTGCTCGGGGTCGCACCGGGCGAGGTCGTGCTGTCGGACTCGACGAGCGTGAACATATACAAGCTGGCCGCTGCGGCGCTCGAGGCCCGGCCGGGCCGGACGGTCATCGTCACCGACGACGACAACTTCCCGACGGACCGGTACGTCCTGGCCGGTCTGGCCCGGGCGCGCGGCGGCGAACTGCGCGTCGTGCGTACCGATGTCAATGCGGGAATCGACGCCGACACGGTCCGAGCGGCGCTCGACGAGCGGGTGGCCCTGTTGTCCCTGTCCCACGTGGCGTACCGGTCGGGCGCGGTGGCCGACATGGTCGGGCTGACCGAGGCGGCGCACGACGCCGGGGCGCTCGTGTTGTGGGACCTGTGCCACTCGGCCGGGGCGGTACCGACGCCGCTCGCGGCGGCCGGAGCGGACCTCGCCGTGGGCTGTACATATAAGTACCTCAATGCTGGACCGGGTGCTCCGGCGTTCCTCTACGTCCGTGAAGATCTGCAGTCCACGCTGCATCAGCCGATCTGGGGCTGGTTCAGCCAGCGGGACCAGTTCGCGATGGGCGAGTCGTACGACCCTGTCGACGACATCGGCCGGTTCCTCGTCGGTACCCCGCCGGTCCTGGGCGGGTACGCCGCCCTCGAGGGTGCCCGGCTGACCGCCGAGGCGGGCATCGAGGCGATCGCCGCCAAGGGCGCCCGGCTGACCTCGTACGCGATCGAACTGTTCGACGCGTGGCTCGCGCGGTACGGCCTGACGCTCGCCTCGCCCCGGGACGCCCGGCACCGGGGTGCCCACGTCACGCTCCACCACGCGCGGGCGTGGCAGATCTGCCAGGCGTGGCAGGCGGCGAAGGTGATCCCCGACTTCCGGACGCCGGACCGGGTACGGATCGGCCCGGCACCGCTCTACACCCGCTTTGTCGAGGTCTACGAGGCATTCGACCGACTGCGCCAGATCATGGACTCTGGCGAATATGAGCGTTTTACGGTGGAACGCGCGAGAGTTACTTAAAGTCGGCCTTATGCGGGCACTCCGATCATTAGCCGCACTCGCCGTAGCCGGTGGCACCGTTCTGATGGGCGCCGCCCCGGCACACGCGGTCGACGTCTTCGTCGAGGTCAACCCGAACACGATCCAGGCCGGGTACGCGGTCGTGATCCGGGCGAGCTGTGGGGACAGCGTCAACCCGGGCACCGTCAAGTCGGACGCCTTCGGGGAGGTCACGCTCGTCCACCAGTACGGCTTCCTGACCGCCACCGTGACCGTCCCGACCAACACCCGGCCGCGCGGGTACACCGTCAAGCTGACCTGTCCCACCGGCAGTAGCGCGACGACCACGCTGTGGGTGGTGGGCATGCCGGCGCCCACCCGCGGCCCGCACACCGGCGGGGGTTGGCTGGCTGTGGGCGGCGGATCGGACCGTGGCCTCGGTGGGATGACGCTCGTCGGCGGCGGGCTGGCCGTGGTCGGCGTCGGCGCCGGACTGGGCCTGCTGCTCCGGCGGCGGCGAGCGGGCGCGGCTCGCTGAGTCATGCGCCGGTTGGGTACGCCCCTGGTGGCGTCGCTCGTGCTGACCGGTCTGTTCCTCGCCGGGCTCGGTCTCGGCCAGCTCACCGGCACGATCCCGCTGCCCTACCTCGGCGACCGGGCCAGCGCGCGCCCCACGGAAGCGACC
>Ga0075419_10002668_pt1 | contig 11430 bp, 12 predicted proteins | sample SoiMetdeltSBSDD3_FD_76900 | JGI IMG/M metagenome (GOLD analysis project Ga0075419, IMG submission 76900) | Bulk soil microbial communities from a Populus tree surrounding site in Tennessee, USA - Soil MetaG P. deltoides SBSDD3 | ecosystem: Environmental > Terrestrial > Soil > Tree plantation... | reverse complement strand
CTTCATTCTGGCCAAAATACGAGAAGGGCCAGCCGTAGAAGGCGCCTTCCTTGACGCTGGTCAAATAGTCGGGCACCAGATCGTCGCCCAAAAGATCGCGCTCGTTGACGACCGTCCATAAAACATTCGTTTGCGGCTCCCAATCCATTCCAACCGGATTGCGCAGTCCCGTGGCGAAAATCCGCATGCCGCTGCCATCGGGATTGATCTCCAGAATCCCGGCGCGCCGCTGATCCTTTTCCCAACCATTCTCCTCATCGACGTTGGACGCCGAGCCCACCGCGATATAAATTTTGCGGCCCGCGCGATCGGCGATAAGATTGCGCGTGTAGTGCCCGCCGTCAGGCAGGTCGAGAATTTTCTCCCCCTTGCCCTCGATTTTTGTTTGGCCCGTGCGGTAGGGAAAGCGTACGACACCGTCGGTGTTCGCCACGTAGAACCAGTTGCCCACAAGCACCATACCGTGGGGCATATTGAGGCCAGTTAAGAAAACTTCACGGAGATCGGGCTTGCCGTCTTTATTGGTGTCTCTGAACAAAGTGATCCGATTCCCTGATTTCTCCGGCCGATCGGCCCGGCCAGGCCACTCGCGAGTCGCCTCAACCACCAATATGTCGCCGTTGGGCAAGACGTACGCCTGACGCGGATTGTCGAGATTTTCAGCGAAGAGGCTCACCTCGAAGCCGGGCGCGGCCGTCGGTATTTTGCCTTTGGGCCAGCCGATGACTTTGGAGTTGTTGCGCGCTGACGGTGTGTCGAAAGGAGCGGGCAGTTGAAGTTTGTCAGAGGGGCCCGTACCCGCCGCGTATTGGCGGTTGGCAACACCGGTTTGGGTCGTGGCTGCGCAGGACAAGAGGAATGCCGCGGCGATTACCTGACTCATCTTGAACAAATGACGAAACACCATAAGAGTTTTCCTCCTTTTGTCGATTCTAAACGAATTCCTGAAGTGGCGTCGTGCTGGTCTGGACGGCAGAAGACTATACAATAATCATCGACCAGCAGGAAAGTGAGAAATCGGCAGTTGTATAGGCGACCCGTCCGGTCTAAGATCGCCCCGATTTTGTTACAGGAGGTAGGAATGCTTTATCGCGACTTGCGCGGTTGGCTTGATCGGGTCGAATCATTCGGAGAACTCAGAGTGGTGGAGGGCGCCGACTGGAATCAGGAGATCGGCGCGGTTGCTGAAGTCGCGGCACGGTCAGAGACGCCGCCGGCAGTGCTGTTCGACAAAATCAAAGACTACCCTGCAGGCCGGCGCGTCCTGACGGGCATTCATAACCCCACCCTGAAACGACAGTGCCTCACCAATCATCTGCCGCTTGATTACACACGCGACCAGTTCATCGACGCTTGGAAGAAACGGCTCAACCATCCTAACTTTCTGCCGCCGCGAGTTGTCGACTCGGGCCCGTTGATGGAGAACGTTTTCGAAGGGAAGGAGATCGATCTCCTTTCACTGCCGGTTCCTTTCTGGCACGAAGGCGATGGCGGGAGATATATCGGCACTCTTGATGTCACAATCAGCCGCGATCCGGAAGAAGGCTGGGTGAACTTGGGTTGTTACCGCGTGATGGTGCACGATCGCGATACGTTGGCGCTCTACATCTCGCCGGGACATCATGGCAACATTCACCGGCAGAAATACTTCGATCAAGGAAAGCCGTTTCCGGTGGCGATCAGCTTCGGTCCCGATCCTTTGCTTTGGTACTTCGGCCAGATGGACGTCCCGCCGGGAGAGTCGGAATACGATTATGCCGGCGGGGTTCGCGGTGAGCCCTACGAAGTCATCTTAGGGGAACACACAAAGCTACCGATCCCGGCGTACTCCGAAGTCGCGGTGGAAGGCGAAGTCATACCCGGAACCGAAATTCCCGAAGGACCTTTCGGCGAGTTTACGGGCTATTACGCCGGTGGTCTCCGTTCCGAACCGGCACTAAAGGTGAAGCGCCTTATGTATCGGAACGATCCGATCATCACCGGCGCGCCGCCCTATCGCCCGTCGCCGGGAGCTGAGAGCAATCTGATCCGCGCGGCTTACATATGGGATTACCTGGACAAAGCCGGCGTCCCGGATATAAGAGGAGTCGCCTACTATCAGACGCGCCTGCTGGTGGTCGTGGCGATCAAGCAGCGCTACCCCGGTCATGCGAAACAGACTGTAGCGATCGCGTCCCAGTGCCGCGCAGCTGCGCTTTTGACCCGTTACGTTGTCGTCGTCGATGACGACATCGATATCTGGGACAGCAATGAACTCCTTTGGGCCCTCTGCACCAGAACCGATCCGGTGAAGGACATCGATATTGTGCGGCGTTGCTGGAGCAATCCCATCGACCCGATTATCCCGCCGAGCGAACGAGGTGTTCAATCCCGCGCGCTTATCGATGCCTGCCGCCCCTATGAGTGGATGAACGAGTTTCCCGCGGTGTCGGGGGCGAGCGCAGATCTCAAGGAAAAAGTAACCAAAAAATTTGGCGCGAGCCTGGCGGGAAAGAATCGATGAATAGCCAAATTCCCAAAGCACCGCGTGAGGAGCAGTGCAACCGAAACGGAGATGAAACTGAAACCCTTACGACTGGCCACTTTTGCTCTGGCTCTTTTGCTGAGCGAATCATCCTTACATAGTTGATGTCTTGCGTAGCACGCAGGAGGGCTAGTAGAATCGGCCAGATCCAAATTCTATAAGTGGGAGGTTGCTCTATGAAATCTATATTGTGGGTCCTTGTGTTACTGCTGGGTCTCACCCTGCTTCCGACGCGGGCGCTGGCGGACTTGCCTGCACCCAAGTCGACCCCTGAGAATACGAATATGGCGGCGGGCCGCAAGGCGATCGAGGCGAAGGATTATAAGGCTGCTGTGGGCCATCTGACCAAAGCCGTTCAGGAAGATCCAAACAACGCCGACGCGCACACGATGCTCGGTTTCAGTTACCGCAAGCTCGGAACCTTTGACAAATCGATGGACTCTTACCAGAGGGCGCTAAAGATTGATGCTAACAATCGCAGCGCGCACGAGTATCTGGGTGAACTCTATCTCGATATGAATCAACCCGACAACGCGGAAAAGCAGCTTGTGGTGCTGAAGAAGGCGTGCCCGTTCTTCGGCAAGTGCGAAGAATACGACGATTTGAAGGAAGCCATCGAAAAGTACAAAACGAAGAAGTAGTCTTTCGAGAAAAAGGCGAATACGGCTGGTGTAGAGATTGGTTTCAGGTTTCAGTTTTCGAGCCGCTCAAGAAGCTAAACCAAGTCCGGTGGAGAATGAGTCATGGTGGATACGATCAAGGCGCGCGTAGGCTTCGTTAGCGGCGGGCATAGTTCCATGCCGCATTACAACAGCTTCCTGCCGTTGGTTCCGAGCGAAATTAAGTTGGAACAGGAAGGATTGGACCTTTATCGGGAGTCGCTCTACCAGATCGCGGACAAAAAGGCGCAAATCGTTCGCCGGGTGCAAGAGTTCGTGAAGAACAATGATTGGGACGGCGTCATTCTTACGGCGGCGCCGACGGAAGTTCTCAACCCGGGGTTGTTCGACGATCTTAAGGCGACGCTATCCGTGCCTTTTACGACGGCATTGCATGCATGCGTAGCGGCCCTGAGCGTCTATTCGGCGAAGCGTGTTCTTCTGCTCACGCCCTTCGATGAAAAACTGAATGAATTGATCTGTCGGCATCTCGAGGGCAAGGGGGTTTCAGCCGTGGCCCCGCACCCGTTTGCAGAACTCGGCGTGCCCAAACGCATGACCCCCGACGAAGTGTTCGCGCTGACCAAGCAAAGTCTGAATCCCGCGGACCCCGTTGATGCCATCTATTTTCAGGGCGCTGTTCTTGATCCGATCAAGGCTTTAGAGAAGATTGAAACCGAGCTTGGCTTGACGGTCATTGCCAGCAACCCCGCGATGTTGTGGTATGTGCTGTCAAAGCTAGAGCTTGCCTATCCGATGAGCGGTTATGGGCGGTTGCTGCGGGAGTGGCCGAAGCCGCCCGGCTAACTTCTCCTGTCTTCTGGGAGTTGTGCGGCTGTATTGTTCCTGCTTCCCTTTGCGGGAGAAGACTAGGATGAGGGGGTCGATTATTTGCACCCTCACCTTCATCCTCTCTCCCGTCGACGGAAGAGGAGACAAAGCAGGTTAATTTAAGTCCATTAAAAGCAAAGCGCGGGCATCGCCCCGAGAGGTCAATTGCCCAACGTGTGACCTAACCACTCCGTTGCACTCTTTGCCACTCGTTTTTCCGCGCCGACGTAAAAATGATCGCAGTTTTGAATGATCGCGATCTCGCAGGGACCTGAGCAGTGCTCTTTGAACTTCTCAGCAGGATAATTATCCACCGGCTCTTGATCGCCGCGGATGAACAGTACCGGGCAGCGGATGCGCTTGGCGTTTTCGACAAGGTCCGGAGCGTTGGTCAGTCGATCTAAGAATGTCCGTGCCGAGATCACCCACCACCAAGTCGGAATGAGCATCAGCTGGCGCGGTCTGCCGGCTGCAACTAAAGCTTCCGCTTCCTTGGTCTGCTCCTCGGTTTTCTCATTGATGGTGAAACTCCGCGCCGATCGCGGATTTGTCAGACGGTTTCCCCCGGCATGAGCAGATAGCAGGATCAAGGCCGGCGTCTCGGGATGGCGCGCGACGTGTTCGCTTGCCAAGACACCACCGTTGCTATGGCCGATGACAACAGGATTCTTGAATCCCTGGTCGGCCAAAAATTGTGCGGCTAGCTCATTGTCCTCGATGCCCTCCGCCACCGTTTGGTAGGCTCCACCGACCGGCTCGCGACTGTCATAGGTGCTCACGGAATCATGGCCGCGCCGATTGAAGGCGAGGAAGGCATATCCTAGAGAGGTTACGTAGGGCGCAAGAAAGCGCGCCGCGCAGACGTAAAAGTTCATCTGATTGCCGTGACAATACATCGCGGCGCCCTTGATGGGACCATCAGGCGTGTAGTAGGCACCGTCCAAGGGATGGGTTGGAGTTGAAATGCTAATAAGTTCCGTGCGCATGTGAGGCTCCTTCTCGTGTTTTCTGGCCCAAGGTTATCTCCAACTTAGCGTTGAATACAAAGAGCGTGAACAAAACGGTACGAATTTTTCCTCGCGGTTCTCAGCGACAAAGCGCGGCTGTCCAGTCGCCCTGCAAATCAAAGTCAAATTGACATAAACTATCTTATCCAATACTCTCTGCCTCGAAGCGGTCATTTGGCGATTGGTTTTTTTTTGGGACTCGCTATCGAGCTATCAATAGCGGGATCTCGCGCCAGCTTGGAAGATATCAAAAGGCGGCTGCTGTGCAGCCGCGACAAAAAGAGACAGGGAGAAAGCGATGCTTGAACTCTATCACGGGACCACATCCGTCTGCGCCCAGAAAGCGCGCTTGACCTTGGCGGAAAAGGGGCTGGAGTGGGAAAGCCATCTGATGGCCTTGAACGGCGATCAGCTCGACCCTGCGTATCTCAAGCTCAACCCGAACGGCGTCGTGCCGACGCTCGTCCACGACGGCAACGTCATCGTCGAATCCACGGTTATCATGCATTATCTCGATGACACTTTCCCCACGCTGCCACTTATGCCGCGCCATCCGTTGGACCGCACACGGGCCCATTTGTTCAAGAAGCTGATGGACGAATACATCCATCCTGCGTGCATCGTCTTCACTTTCGCCACGGCCAACCGCGGGCCGCTCGCCAGCCTCTCGAAGGAACAGCGCGATGCCCAGCTCGCCAAGGCTCCGCTGCAGCGCCAGTCCGAATACAAGCGCGCGGCAGTGGAGGAAGGCCTCGGCTCACCCATGGGCAAGGAGGCGACCAAGAGCTTCGAGAAGCTGCTCAAATGGATTCAAGAATCGACCGAGCGGGGCCCCTGGCTCGCCGGCCCCGACTTTTCGCTCGCCGACATCGCGGCAACGCCCTACATGGTGCGGCTCGAAATGTTGAAGCTGTCGCGCATGTGGGACCACAAGCCCGGCGTCGCCCAGTGGTGGGAGCGAGTCAAGGCGCGGCCGTCCTACGCGACCGCGATCACGAAGTGGCTGCGGCCGGAGGACATCGCGCGCTACGAGAAGATTGCCGACCCCTGGGTCAACGTGAGCGAGAACCTCGTGGAGGAGGCGCGAAAACGAGTATGACATTGGTTGGGAGGGTAGAGGTTATTGCGATCAACATCCCGCTGCGAGGCGACTACCTCGGTTGCGGACTTACGATCATGACGGACTCTCCCGTTCACAACCGTGGTGGTCTAAGCAGCAAGGATCGCTAGCGGGAGGTTGGATGCGGGTCGTTGGAGTTTTCATTGCCATAGTGATCCTCGTCTTCGGCTATTTCTGGCTAGTGCTCAGCTGGAACTACTCGACCGGTGAGCGCGCCGGCTGGATACAGAAGTTCTCCAAGAAAGGCTGGCTCTGCAAGACCTGGGAAGGCGAGATGGCGATGGTCTCGATGCCGGGCGCCGTGCCGGAGAAGTTCTACTTCACCGTCTGGGACGACACGGTCGCCGAAGATCTCAACAAGGTCATGGGCAAGCGCGTCTCCCTTCATTATGACGAGAAAGTCGGTTTGCCGACCTCGTGCTTCGGCGAGACGCGCCACTACGTGACCCACGTGACCGCGGTAGAGGAGATTCCGCTCGCTCCCGGCGTCGTCGTGCCGACCCCGAGCACCCCGCCAGCCGCACCGCAGAAATAGCCGTCGTCTCGTCAACTTTAAGTCTTTCAGACGATCCTCCCTCTACGACACGGTCATTACCTCCCCGACGAGGTCGAGGGGGATTGTGTCACCCGACTGCGACCAATCGCCGATTGCGAGCATCTAATGGTTCAGATAGGCAAGTTGCATTAGTGTGTCCGACGTTTTAACTGTAAGGTAATTTAGAGCTTCGTAGCTTCGGGAAATTGTATCCGCGAAAGTGGAATATCTAGAGCGCTAATTCCGAGTCCGACAAGATGATAAATCAGATTGCCATGATCACCAGAGAAGAGATTCTCGCGCGGCTTAACGATCCGTCGCTTCTGCTGGTCAATGTCATGCCGGAAGAAACATTTGCGGATGGACATATCCCGCGCTCGCTCAACCTACCGCTGTCTCAGGTCGAGACAAAGGCGCGCCAACTTTTCGCTGACGTCGGCCGGGAGCTCGTGATCTACTGTGGAGGTCCTACCTGACCTCTAGGCAAGCAGGCGGTCAGCCTGCTGGAGGGCATGGGCTATAAAAATATCCGTCACTATGTCGGCGGCATGGCCGATTGGGAGGAGAAGGGCGGGCCGGTGGAGAAGATGGATTTGCCTGTCGTCGATCCCTCGCCCCGGCAATTCGTGCGAGCGGAGACTTCCAAAACGTGGATTTGGTCACGATGGCTCGACACGCTCGCCAATTGGCCGTTGGACCGCCTGGTGGGTTTCTGGCTAGGGATGATCCTTGCTTTTGGCTTTGTTTATTGGGGCGCTGGAATAGGTATGGGCTGGGGACTGCAAGCCGGCAACGCCTCCGTCAAGCCTGATTTTGAGGGTCTTCTTACTTCCATCTATTTCAGTTTTGTCACGGCTTTGTCCATCGGCTACGGTGACGTCATTCCGGTAGGAGCGCTTAGAGTTCTTGCCATCGTCGAAGGCGCCGCGGGTCTGCTGATCTTTGGCTGTCTGGTTTCAAAACTCGTTTCCCGACGGCAAGAAGAGCTGACGGAGGAAATTCATCGTACGACATTCGAGGATCGCTTGGATCGGGTGCGCACCAACCTGCATCTGGTATTTTCCGATCTGGGCGCCGTGCTGCAGCTGCAGGCAGAGCAGGGTGTGTTGCCAGGGCAAATAGTGCGACGGCTCGAAAGTACGGTGCGCGTTTTTCGCGGGGAAATGCAGACGATTCATGATTTGCTCTACCGGACTCAGGTCTTGCCCGACGAGGAAGCGCTGGAGTCGCTGCTGGCGAACCTGGCGATCTGTCTTCAAAGCGTTGTTGATCTTCAGAGTTCACAGCTGAACGGACAGCAACGATCCCAGCCGCTGGACGCGGGCTTGCACGCCATCAGCAATCTCGCCAACGAGATCTGCGGGGAATGTGTGCCACGGACCTATGCGCCCGCCATGAAACAGTGGATGGATCAAATTCAAGAACTCGCCCGCAAGATCGCGTAATTCGGCCACGCTCGAAAACCTTCAATTGCAGTGGCCTTCTTTCACCAGCTCTTCCACCAAGGTTGCATCGACCAGCTCTTGAGCTTTCATCCCGCGCGCGGCGGGCAGGGTTGATGCAACCATTTCGATTCCGAGCTCGACTCCCTCAATCTTGGGGTACGGTCGCGCCGGTATCACCTCGGTGGTATAGAGGCGGTAAAGGTACTCCAAAGCCGCCGGAGCGCGTCCCCGCTCCGATTTCGTCATGATCTCCAACGCCTTCATCCGGTTCTGTTTCGCTCCAGCAATGCCTTCACAGATTCCGCTCATGAAACCTTTCGCCTCTTGCCTGTGCGTTTTGAGGAAAGCAACAGTCATGGCGTAGTCGGCGCCACCTCCAGCGTAGATATTGAGTCGTTTATGGTCGGCGAGGATGCGAAAATTTTTGATCTGCCCGGTTTTCTCCAGATCATACATGGCTTCTGCGGTAACCAAAGTGCCGGAGAGTTGACCGGAGGTCAAAGCGGTGGCGCGATCGGCGCTTCGAGCATCGTTGGAATGGACCAAGGTCACGTCTCTGTCGGGATCAAGCCCGAGCTTTCTCAGGGCCAGCCGCGTCAATCGATCGGGTGTGCTGCCCGGTTCACCGGTGCCGATTTTTTTCCCTCTAAGATCCTCCGGTCGCGTGATCGCGGAGTCGACGAGAAGGACCGAGTAGTTATAGCCCGAATTTGCGACGAGGGTCAGAGCCGGTCCGCCGGTGGCATTGTTCTGGACGACGTGATTGGAACTAACAACGAAGATATCTCCGCCGCCGTTTTTCATCGCCGCGAGGAGCTTCTCATTTGAACCCGGATTCGTCCACGAAAGCTTCAGGCCGTTTCTTTCAAAAATACCGGTGTCGCGAGCGAGAAATAAAGGCAGCTTGCTGATGTTCCAGGGGGGATAATAGACGACCCTGGCCGTGTCCGATTGTGCGAAGGCCGACGGGCAGCCCGTCAGCAAGTGGATAAGCGTGACGATCAACCGGAGCCGGTTTGGTTTGCCGCCGCACATGCGAACGATTTCCTTATTTCTTGAAAGAGACAATCAGATAAGCGGGGGCGGACTTCGAAGCAAAGTCGCCCTGGCCCACGACCATGACGGTGTACGTTCCCGCTTCCTTGATCGCCTGTTGTGGCACCGTCGCCTCGATTTCGCCAGCGCTGACGAAGCGGGTTTCGAGCTCTTTGCCGTTGAGAGTCACCTTGTGAAAGCGATCGAAGCCTCGGCGAGCCCAGACCTTGAGGGTCGCGGCGGAGCCTTGGGCGATAGAGCGCGGCGAAATCTCGATGTCTCGCGGTGTTGCTCGCCACGGACGAATGTTTGGAATCGGGTTCTTGTAGTCCGCATGAAAGTCGCTGTCGACAACCTCGCCGTTCAGGACAACCACTTTCACGTTCTGAACCGCCCACATGTCTTTTAGGGGATCGCCTTCCACCGCGATCAAGTCGGCGACCTTTCCCGGTTCCACGGTGCCAAAGTCCTTGTCCTTACGGAATGCCCTAGCGACGTTGATCGTCGCTGCTTGTATGGCCTGCATGGGCGTCAGGCCGGCTTCCACGAACATGACCATTTCTTCATGGACGCCGAGGGCCGGCAGGCCGTTATTCGGGTCCGATCCGGCCCTGAGGATGCCGCCGGCTTTTACGAACCGAGCGATGAAATCGGCAATCTTGCTGTAACCCGCGCGAGTTCGTTGAAGCCGATCGGCGGGAAACTTTGCATAGCGATCATACTGTCTCAGGGTTTGTTCGGGCATCACCGCCGGCAAGTAAGCCGCCCTGGGATTGTCTAAGATCGACAATTCGCTTTCCTTGAATCGCTCGGCGCTCGGCGAGAGCGGGCGAAACCACGTGGCGATGGTAGGACTCCATGACACCTTATTTTCCGCCATTGCTTTGATGATCTTGTCGAAGTTCTCCGGCTCGTAATAAAAGGCGACGTCCGCCGTATTGATCTTGCCGGTCATACGGAGCTCGTGAACTTCCCAGCGCCTTTTGACATCCGCAATGGAAGTCATTCCGGGCGCCCAATGATGCTCAACGCCCGCGAACCCCGCTTCCGCGGCGAGAAAAACATCGAGACAGTGACAGGTCACGGGAAGACCGAGCCGGTTGGCTTCTTCCGCGCCCGCTTTGATCGCCTCGGGAGAGACGTACTCGTTGAATTTGATAATCTCAATGCCCGCTTCCTGCTTTTTGCGCACGATCGAGCGCGCATCTTCAGGACTCTTGATCAGGTAACCGCTCTCCGCGCGCAACGCCCAAGACGGCGGCGGTCCGACCAGCCGCGTTCCCGTCGACCAGATGCGCGGGCCACGGATCCTACCGAGATTGGTCCCGTCTCTCTGGGCCATAGTCCACTCGTCGTCGTTTTGCGTGATGTCCGGACAGGTGGTTATGCCGAGATGCAAGTAGAGCTCACCGACAAAGTCGAGCAGATGACAGTGGCCGTCGATGAGGCCCGGAAGAATCGTCTTGCCTTTCGCGTCGATGATACGGCTTCCTGTTGGCACCACGACCTCGCCGCGCTTGCCGACCGCTTTGAATCGATTGCCTTCGATCACGATGACGGCGTCTTCCAGCGGAGGCCGCCCGGTTGCGTCGATGAGCGTTCCACCCTGAATGACCAGCGGTGTCGCGTTCTGCGCTTCGCTCCGCGCCGGCGACAGCCAGAAGAGTAGGAAGATCAGGAGCGTTGTGTCTAGGCATTTCAAACGATCGCGAATTTCCATGGGCGATTCTCCTGAATTGGTTTTCTAGTTGCTCTGGTGAGGAGCGCTTATTTATAGACGGACTCGATGAAGCCGCTGCGTTCGAGTTGATCGACTAACGAGTTATCGACAAAATTTTCCGGTTTCGGCAACGGAACTTTGTCCCTGTAATTGGAATCGATGAAAATCTGAATGGCCTTTAACGAAGGGCGCGGCACTTTTACCAGCTGCAGGGCGTTTTCCTGCCAAGTTCCCTCCAGTAGTTCGTTGTCAGTGATCTTGCCGTATTTGGCCAGGACACGTTTGCTGAACTCTTTGTCTGTGCGATACCTGTGCATCCCGCGTACGAAGGCGCGCATGAACCTGAGTGCTGTATCGCGTTGCTGCGCCAGGAAAGATCGCGTCGTAATAATGCTGCCGTTAATGTCCTCGAAGCCGAGATCGGAAAACTTTATCAGCTCGCGCATGCCAAGTTTGAGCGCCGAAAGGTACAACGGGTGGCTCATGGGCACGACATGAACTGCGCCGCTCTGCATGGCGGCGAAAGCTTCCGGCTGCCCACCCATAGGGAGGAT
>Ga0075419_10002667_pt1 | contig 11435 bp, 14 predicted proteins | sample SoiMetdeltSBSDD3_FD_76900 | JGI IMG/M metagenome (GOLD analysis project Ga0075419, IMG submission 76900) | Bulk soil microbial communities from a Populus tree surrounding site in Tennessee, USA - Soil MetaG P. deltoides SBSDD3 | ecosystem: Environmental > Terrestrial > Soil > Tree plantation... | reverse complement strand
GCGTTCCAGCGGAGGACGGACAGGCGTTAGCCCTTGACGAGCTGACCTCGAAGGATCCCGCCCGGATTCAGCGTGGAGTGCCAGTTCATGTAGTAACCGGCGGGGTTGGCGATGATGTCGGTCGCAAGGGCCGCGGCGGTAAGCCCTCCCGCATCGACGACGGTCGCCGTCTTATTGATCTTCCCGGCACCACCGGTCAGCGTCAGCTCGCCCTTCGCGAGGCCGGAGTTGACGACGACGCCGCCGTTCGCGCCGGCGGCGGCCTTGTGGATGTGCCCGATGTTGATCTCGGTGCCCGCCGGGCAGCCGGTGATCTCAGTCTCGAACACGGCAGTCGCGGCCGTGATCGTGCCGGCGGCGTCCTTGGTCGTGTTGAGAGTGAAGGTGCCTTTGCCGGAGCACGATGCTTCGGCGTTGGCGATCGGCGGGACCTCATTCGACGGCTTGAGGTCCGCTGTGAAGACGAACCTGGTCTGTGGTGTCGGGGACGGGCTCGGAGTAGGTGACGGGGTCGGCGATGGGGTCGGCGATGGGGTCGGCGATGGTGCCGCCGCCGGGGTGCTGCAGGCAGCGAGCAGCAACACCGCCGCAGTCAGTCCAGAAAGCAAACGCATGGATACCTCCTCGTGTACGGTCCTAATACGGTCGTGGGGCCATCCTGGATGAGGACCCGAGCAGGCCATGTAAGCCGGATCCCGTCGTGGACGGTCATCTCTCTGGGACGGAGGTTGCCCTCCGCCTCTAGCGGCGCACCCGGGGACGGCGCGGGCCACGCCATCGCCCCCATACATCGCCTTGCTCCGGGAAGAGCTTGCCTCGTTTCACCCGCTTGCGCGGATCGTCACTGTGGCGCTTGTCCTCGCCTCGCGGCGGACGGGTGTTACCCGCTTCCCTGCCCTGTGGAGTCCGGACTTTCCTCGACGGCTTTCGCCGCCGCGACCGTCTGGCCTGCTCGGACCTTCATTCTACCGGTGCCGTGCGGCGCGGAGAAGAGCGTCCACGCGCTTCGCCGCACGCAGGAGCGTGACGTCGTCGGGCCCGCCGCTGTCCGCGACGTAGCGCTCGAGGACCGCATCCGCATCCCGTGCTCGACCCCGCTGACGCAGGTCGGCGGCGAGATGGACCGCATCAAGGAGAGCGCAGCCAAGATGCGCCATCGCCCATCGCGTGATGACCACGCCTCGTTCCGCGCGGCGCGCGCGTTCGCAGGTCAGGTCGCCGTGCACCAATCCGACCGGCCACGCCGCGAGCTCGCGCGCGGCCTCCTCGGCACTAGCGTCTCCGCCCTCCTCGCGCACGACATCCACCGGCGTGCGAACCGGCACTCCGAGGGCGCGCAGCGCGGGCCCATCGGCGGCTACGGCGCGTTCGATCGCGATCTTGATCTTGATCACCTCGAGGGCATCCGCTTCGCATACGCTCGGTGCGTCGGTCAGATCCTCGAGGAGAAGCCACGGGCCAAGAGCGACGTGAGCTGGTGGGATGCCGCGGGAGTGCACGCGCGGCACGTGCTCCGTCTTGCGCGCGAGGAACGGCAGCAGCTGCGCCTCCAGCGTGGTGCCGCGTGCACTGCGCTCGAAGAGCGCCGTGGTCACATGACCGTCGCGCGTGAAGTGCAGACGCCTGCGCTCGATCCCGTCCTCGACCGCGAGCTCTTCGGCCCTAACGCCGCGGACGTCGCCGCCGACGCTGCGCGCCACGAGTGCGCCGAGCGGATCCTCGCCCTCGTTCACCGGACCTCGTCGATGGCGCGATTGGCCAGAAGGTCGGCGACCGCGTTCTGGTCGCGCGGGATGTGCTTGAGCTTCCATTTCGGGAACCGTGCCAGCAGCTCGCGCGCTCGGTCCGCGAGCGGTCGCAGCTTCGCGTCGCGCACGCGCCACTTCCCGTTCATCTGCTCGACCACGAGCTTCGAGTCCATGCGGATCTCGAGGTCCTCGACCTCGTGGCGCCAGGCCTCCTCGAGGCCGATGATCAGCGCCGTGTACTCGGCCACGTTGTTCGTGCCCGGGCCGAGATAACGGACGGACTCCGCGACGACGCGTCCAGCCTCGTCGACCAGTGCGGCACCCGATCCAGCGGGACCGGGATTGCCACGACACGCGCCGTCGGCGAAGAGCACCGCGCGCTTCACGCTGTGAAGAACTCGGCCAAACGGGAAAGATCGACGTTGCCTCCGGACACGATGGCGACCACGTTCTCGCCCGGACGCGGTTTGACCGCACCGGAGAGCAGCGCGCCGACCGCCGCCCCGCCCGCGGGCTCCGCGATGAGCCGGGCGCGCGAGGCCAGAAAGCGGACGCCCTCGAGGATCACGTCGTCCGGCACGAGGACCACGTCCGCGACGTCGCGCCGGATGATCTCCAGGTTGCGGACGCCGGCGATGGGCGCCGCGAGGCCGTCGGCCACGGTCTGCACGCGCTCCATCGGGACCGGCGCGCCGGTGTCGAGCGCGCGGCGCACCGCGTCCGCGCCCGTCGGCTCCACGCCGATGACACGCGCGCCGGGGTGCTTCGCCGCCACGGCGACGGCGATGCCCGATATGAGACCTCCGCCACCGACGCCCACGACGAAGAGGTCGGCGTCGGGGAGATCGTCGAGCACCTCGAGCGCACAGGTCCCGTGGCCCGCGATCATCCCGTCGTCGTCGTAGGGGTGGAGGAAATACGACCCGTCACGCTCCTGGATCTCCTTGACCAGCGCGCGCAGACCCAACATGTCCGGCGCGAACGCGATCTCGGCGCCATAACCGCGGGTCGCCTCGATCTTCGTCTTGGGCGCCGACGCAGGCATCGCGACGGTCACCCTGGCGCCGACGGCGCGGCCGGCGTACGCGATCGCCTGGGCGGCGTTTCCCGCACTCATCGTCACGATGCCGCTGGCGCGCTGCTGGGCGCTGAGGCCGAGGATCGCGTTCACCGCGCCGCGGGGTTTGAACGAGCCCGTCCGCTGCAGGTTCTCGGGCTTGAGGAAGGCGCGCGCGCCAATGCGCTCACCGAGCGAGCGGCTCGTCAGGAGCGGCGTTCTGGCGATGTGGGCGGCGACGACCTCGCGGGCACGCTCGACGTCCGCTATGGAGACGGGCAGAGCACCCTCCCGGAGGCTTTGGCCCGATTATGGGCGCCGGTCCGCCGACTACGCGTGCTCGAGCCAGTAGACGAGGGCGATCACGGCCGCGGCCGCGGCGAGCTGGACCGCGAGCAGGCCCAGCGCAAGCCGCGGCGACTTCGGCAGCCAGGTGTACGCGAAGTACGCGATGACCAGGGCCTGCGCGGGCATCAACAGCTGGAACAGACGCGCCTCGGCGCCCTCGTCCTCCGCCACTCCCGGGCCATACAGGGCGACGTGACGCAGCGCCAGAGCGATGAAGAAGAGCGAGATCGCGACGGGAAGCCATGCGCTCCAGTGCCGGAGCGGTGACTGGGGTGCCGGGACCCTCGTCGCCATGCCTCGTGTCCCCCGTGGGCCTGCTTGGATTCGAACCAAGGACCAGCAGATTATGAGTCCGCCGCTCTAACCCCTGAGCTACAGGCCCTAGGAGCGCCGCCGTGCGAGCTTGCTCGCACAGGCGGCCGACGACGGGCCTGTGCGTGTCGCGCCGCGGTCCGCCGCGCGATGGTACGGCGGCGGCGCGACACGCAACAGGCCGTCCGCTGGCGTCTGTACGGCAACTCGGCCGAACCAATTCTCGCTGTCTCTACGTTGTCTTTGCAGAACTCGGGCTATGCTAAGTCGGGCGCCGCGAGGGGAGTCACGTGCACCGCTTCCGCACGTGCGCGTCGTAACCGGGGACGGAAACGACGGGAGGAAGCGCGTGGGAACGATCATCGCGGTCGCCAACCAAAAAGGTGGCGTCGGTAAGACGACGTGCACGATCAACCTCGGGGGCGCGTTCGCGTCGCTCGGGCATCGCGTGCTCTGCCTCGATCTCGATCCACAGGCGAATCTGACCGTCGGTCTTGGCATCGACCTGAACACGGTCGAGAAGAACATCGCCAACGTGCTGATCGACCCGGACCTCAAGCTGGCGTCGATCATCCGGCCGACGAAGACCAAGAACCTCGACGTCGCGCCCGCGACGCTCGAGCTCTCATCCGCCGAGGTGGAGCTCTTCAACGCGATCGGTCGCGAGATGGCGCTGCGCGACAAGCTCACCCCGGACATCGTGCAGCGGTACCAGTACATCATGATCGACTGCCCGCCGACGCTCGGACTGCTCACGCTCAACGCGCTCGTCGCGGCGAACGGCGTGATCATCCCGGTGCAGACGCAGTACTAAACACTCAAGGGCGTCGCGGCGCTGCTCAAGATCATCAAGACCGTGCAGGGTCGGCTCAATCCGAAGCTGAAAGTGCTCGGACTGCTTCCGACGTTCTACGACTCGCGCACGATCCTGGGACGCGACATGCTCGATTCGCTGCGCGAGCTTGGCGATCACCAGGTGTTCGACACGGTGATCCGTCAATCGGTGAAGATCGGCGAGGCGCCCACCGCCGGCGTGCCGATCGGCGTCTACGAACCACGATCAGACGCGGCGAAGAGTTTCGCCGAGCTCGCGAAGGAGGTGATCGGTGCTCACAAGTAGTGCGACCTCACACAGCAAGAAATCATTCCGCGATGCCGGTAGCCGGATCTTCCAACAGGAGACCGAGGCACAACCCGGGATCATCAGCCTGCTGGCCGCGCGCACGCCGACGGCGGTGCGCGAGCTCCCGCTCGACAAGGTCGTTCCGAACCCGTCCCAGCCCCGGATGACCTGGCACGAGGAGACGCTGCAGGAGCTCGCCGCGTCCATCAAGGAGCACGGCGTCCTGCAACCGATCCTGGTCCGGCCGTCGGGCGACCAGTACGAGATCATCGCCGGCGAGCGCCGCTGGCGTTCGTCGAAGATCGCCGGGAAAGAAACGATCCCGGCGATCGTCGAGCGCTTCGATGACGCGACAGCGCTGGAGATCGCGCTCATCGAGAACCTGCAGCGCGAGGATCTATCGCCGCTCGACGAGGCCGTCATCTACCAGAAGATGACCGGCGAGCTCGGTTATTCGATCCGCCAGCTCGCTGGGAAGCTCGGCAAGGACAAAGGCTACGTCGAGAACCGCCTCCGTCTGGCGAGCGCGCCGGACGACGTGCGAGAGATGGTCTCGAAGCGGTACGACACGTTGTCGGCGGCGTACGAGCTCATGAAGCTCGAGGACAAGCGACGTCGTCGCTCGCTCGCGAAGCAGATCCTCGCCGGGCAGCTGACGCTGATCCGGCTCCACGACCGTGTCGAGCGGATCCTCCACCCTCAGGCGCGCGGGACGAAAGCGGAGCCGGCGATCCCGGCGCTGCGCGACGACGCGCTGATCACGGCGACGCGCAAGCTGAACGAGGCGCTCGCCGAGCTCTCACGTGCCGCTGGCGACGAGGGCAAGATGACGATCCCGGAGGGCGACCGCCAGAACCTGGCGAAGTTCCTGACGATCTCGCGCGCGCGCCTGGACAACCTGGTCGCGCGTCTACGGAGCGGGCACGCGTGAGCGACCAAAAACTGTCGGGACGCGGGAGCCTCATCTCGTTCGTCCTGATGACCGGGCTGGTCACCGCCGCGGCCACGGGGCTCTTCGTCCTGCTGGACCCCAGGGCGCAACAGTTCTGGGTCCAGCGCTGGGAAACGCTCGCGGGGTTCGTCCGCTCCCTGTTCGGTGGCGGTTAGCGCGACCGGGAGGGGCTAGCGCTCGACGCGGATGCTGGTCTGGGCGATGCGCTCGCGCTGGTCGCGGGCGTCCCGAAGGATCGAAACGGCCGTCGTCGCGAGGCCGACCGCCCCGAGGAGGAAGATCACGCTGTCGTTCGTCAGTAGTTCAAGCACGTGCTACCTACAAGCAACGCACGTGCCACGGCCAAGCGGCGGCCCGCTCGTTACGGACTGGTAACGGTTTGCCTCAATTGCTCTTCTTCGCCGCCTTCGCACGCTGAATGCGGACCTGTGACACACGCCGACCATCAACGGCGGTGACCTGAAAGCGGTACCCCTCTGCCTCGATCGCGTCGCCGACGAGTGCGACCCGCCCGAGCCTGCCGAAGACCATGCCGCCGACGGTGTCGTACGGCTCGTCTGTGAGCTCGATGTGCAGGCGCTCACGCAGCTCGGTGAGGCCGACCAGCCCATTCACGAGATAAACGCCCTGAGCCTCCTCCTTGATGGCCGGCGGCGCGTCCTTCTCGAACTCGTCGGCGACCTCCCCCACCAGCTGCTCCAACACGTCCTCGAGCGTCACCAGTCCGGCGGTACCCCCGTACTCGTCGATGACGATCGCCAGCTGTGCGCGCTGCCGCCGGAACTCGGCGAGCGCCTGGTCCAGGCGCAGCGTCTCCGGTATCGCCGGGACCTTGCGCATGACGTCGTGGGCCTTCGCCTTGGAACCGCGGTCGACGCCCACGAGGTCTTTGACGTGGACGACGCCGACGATGTGGTCCAGGTCGTCGCGATAGACGGGAAAGCGCGAGAGGCGGTGCTGGCGCGCGACGGCGATGAGCCCCGCGAGGTCGAGCTCTTCCGCCACCGCGATGATCTCGGTCCGCGGGACCATCACCTGCCGTACGAGCGTGTCGGCGAAGTTGAGGGCGTTGCCGACGATCACGCGCTCGCTCTCGTCGAGCTTCCCCTGGCGGGCCGACGCCGCGACGAGCATTCGCAGCTCCTCGTCGCTGTGGGCATCCGCGACCTCGCCCGGGCCGACGGGGATCCCGATCGCTTTCAGGATCTTGTTCGCGCTCGTGTTCACGAACCAGATGAAGGGGTAGGCGACGCGATAGAACAGGTGGAGCGGGTACGCGAGCCAGAGCGACGTCGTGAGCGCTTTCTGGATCGCGAAGTACTTGGGTGCCTGCTCACCGACCACGATATGCAGATAGGTGATGAGCGCGAAGGCGATGGAGAAGCTGATGACATGGAACAGCGTCTCGTTCGTCTCGATGAGCCCGCTGAACAGCGGTGCGATGAGAGTCGCGACCCCCGGCTCGCCGATCCAGCCGAGGCCGAGCGAGGCCATCGTGATGCCGACCTGGCACGCGGACAGGTAGGAGTCGATGTGGTCGATGATGTGGGCGGCGAGCCTGCCACGAGCACTTCCCTCGGCGGCCAGCTGGTCGAGCTGGGTGCCGCGTACCCGGACCATCGCGAACTCGGCGGCGACGAAGAACGCGTTGAGGACCAGGAGCACCACCGTCAGGAAGACGGCCGGCAGGGCGGCGGAAGCGTCCATGCCCGGTGGATTCTCGCACTGAATAGACTCGGGAGAATGCGCGTGCTGGTGCGCCTATTCGCGTCATATCGCGAGGCCGCCGGCGTCGGTCGGATCGACCTTGAGCTTCCGCCCGGGGCGACCGTAAAGGACGCGATCAAGACGATCCTCAAAGACCATCCGCTCGTCGCCGAAGGACGGCAGGTGATCATCGCGCGGAACCGCGAGTACGTGACACCCGAGGAGACGCTCGCCGACGGCGACGAGGTCGCGCTCATCCCGCCCGTGTCGGGCGGCGCGATGACGATCGCGCCGATCCTGGTTTCGGCCGCGCCTCTGTCCGTCGACGACGCGCTGGCCGCCGTCCGCGACGCCGGTTTCGGCGGGGTCGTGGTGTTCCTTGGGACCGTCCGCGACCGCAGCCGCGGCAAACGCGTGACCCACCTCGAATACGAGGCGTACGCCGAGATGGCGGAGGCCAAGATGCGCGAGATCGCGCGGCGGCTCGAGTCGGAGCACGCTCCGCTGCGCGTCGTCATGCATCACCGTGTCGGCGATCTGGCGATCGGCGACATCGCGGTCATCGTCGCGGCTGGCGCGCCGCATCGGGACGCCGCGTTCGTCGCCGCGCGCGTCGCGATCGACGAGCTCAAGACCGTCGTGCCGATCTGGAAGAAGGAGCACTCCGACGACGGCGCGGTCTGGATCGAAGATCACGCATGACGTACTGGATGATCGTGACCAGTCCCGAGAACTACGAGCGGACGCGGAAGCTGCGCTTCGCGCAGCAGGGCGTGAAGAGCCGCCATCGCCGCAAGGCCGAGCGCATGACACCCGGCGACCGCGTTTGCTGGTACCTGACCGGGGTCCAGGCGTTCGCGGCGACCGCGACGATCACGTCGCCGTACTTCGAGGGCAGCGAGCCGATCTGGATCAGCGAGAAGACCGGTGACACCTATCCCTGGCGGTTCAAGATCAAGAAGGACCACGCGGTCGATCCCGATCGCGCGATCAAGGCGGAGTCGCTCCTCGCGAAGCTCGCTCACGTGCGGCGCTGGCCGAAGGAGCACTGGCGACTGGCCTTCCAGGGAAACGTCCACGAGCTCGACGCGAAGGACTTCGACGTCATCGAGAAGGCGATCGCCGCTGTGGAAACCCAACGGAGCGCAGCCTGACGGCGTCCGGCGGTCTCGTCGCCAAGCTCGTCGCAATCTGCGGGTCCGAGCACGTCTTCTTTCAGCCCGACGACCTGCGCGTGTTCGAGTACGACGCCGGCTTCGATCGCCATCCGCCAGTCGCGGTCGTCGTCCCCGGCACGGCGGCGGAGACCAGTGCCTGCGTGAAGGCCGCGGCGCGCAGTGGTGTCGCGGTGGTGGCGCGTGGCGCGGGGACCGGGCTCTCGGGCGGAACGATCGCGTGCGGCGGCGCGCTGGTCGTCGTCACCTCCCGGCTCCGCCGCGTCCTCGCCGTTGATGCCATCGGCCAGACCGCGCTCGTCGAGCCCGGCGTGCCGAACCTGCAGATCAGCATCGCGGCGCGCGAGGCCGGCCTGTTCTTCGCACCAGATCCCGCGAGCCAGCGCGTCTCGACGATCGGCGGGAACATCGGCACCAACGCAGGCGGTCCGCACGCGCTCCGCTACGGATCGATCGTCAACCACGTCCTCGGCGTCGAGATGGTGCTGGCCGACGGCGAGATCGCGCAGTTCGGCGGGCGCACCGCGGACCTCCCGGGCTACGACTGCGTGCCGTTCATCGTCGGCAGCGAGGGGACGGTCGGCATCGTGACCAAGGCGTGGGTGCGGCTCCTTCCCCTCCCCGAAGACACACGCACGTTCGTCGCGCTCTTCAGCGACGTCGAGTCCGGCGCTCGAGCGGCGAGCGCGATCATCGCGGGCGGCATCGTGCCCGCGGCGATGGAGATGCTCGACCGGACCACGATCGGCGCCGTGAACGCGGCGTTCGACGCGCATCTGCCCGAGGAAGCGGGATCGCTGCTGCTCGTCGAGGTCGAGGGTCTTCGCGAAGAGACCGAGGCAGCCACCGCCGCGATCGTCGGGGTCTGCGAGGCTCGTGGCGCCTTCGGCGTACGAACGGCCGCGACGCCGGCCGAACGCGAGCTGCTGTGGAAGGCGCGCAAGCTCGGGTATCCGGCGCTCGCGCGCATCCGCCCGAACAACTACCTGCACGACGCGGTCGTGCCGCGCTCGAAGCTTCCCGAGGTGCTCGTGAAGGTCAACGCGATCGCCGATCGGTACGGCTACATCATCGCGAACATGTTCCATATCGGCGACGGCAACCTCCATCCGGTGCTGCTGTTCGATGGGACGGTGGAGCCGATCGAACGCGTCATGGAGGCAAGCGCGGAGATCCTGAAGGTCGCGATCGACGCCGGCGGGACGCTCTCGGGCGAGCACGGCATCGGGCTCGAGAAGAACCACTTCATGTTCTGGGTGTTCGGACCCGAGGATCTCGACGCGATGCAGCGCGCGCGCATCGCCTTCGATCCCAGCGGCACGATGAATCCTGGGAAGATCTTCCCCGGCGGCTCGACCTGCGCGGACATCCCGACCGAACGGATCAAGCGCGGCCTCGCGGAGGGCATGTGGGTGTAGCCACGCAGGTCTCGGTCGCGGAGCGCGCCGTTGACGGCATGCAGCCGTCACGCACGCTGCGGCCGGATACGACCGAGGACCTCGCGACCGTCGTCACGGGTGCGAACCGAGAACGCGAAGCGGTCGTGCTATGGGGTGGCGGGACGCGCATCGGCGTCGGTGATCCGCCATCGCGCTACGACATCGCGGTGGACCTCACCGGACTTTCGGGGATCGTCGAGCACTCCCCGGCGGATCTCGTGTGCACCGTGCGCGCCGGAACGACGCTCGCCGAGCTCGCGCGTGCGCTGAGCGCGAGCGGCCAGCGCTGGCCGGTCGAAGCGCCCTCGCCCGAGCGCGCCACGGTGGGCGGCACGATCGCGAGCGCCGCGGCCGGCCCTTCGCGTCTGCGCTATCAGCATCCGCGCGACTGGATCCTCGGGTGCACCGCGGTACTCGGCGACGGCACGATCACGCACGCCGGGGGACGTGTCGTGAAGAACGTCACCGGCTACGACCTGACGCGGCTGTACAGCGGCAGCTATGGAACGCTCGTCGCGCTTGCAGAGGTCACGCTGAAGCTCATCGCGCTGCCCGAGCGAACGGTGACCCTGCGCGCGATGGTGGCGGATCTGCCGGGTGCGCTCCGCGTCGCGGCCGAGCTGCGGGCGACGCACCTGCCGCTCGACGCGCTCGCGGTCGTGACGGGCGGTGCCGCCGAGCGGGTCGGCGATGGACGCACGAGCGTGTTCATCCGTGTCGCGGGCACGGATGCCGCGGTCGAGCGCGTCGTGCGAGCGGTGCGAGAGCGCTCCGGCGCCGCGCCGTTCGACGCGCGCGTCTGGGACGACATCGCGTCCCTGCCCGCGACCACCGAGCGCGTCGCACGCGCCGGGTGGCCGGCCGGGCACGACATACCCGCCGGGCTCGACCTCTCGAGCGCCGTCGTCTATCCGGGCAGCGGGATCGCTTTCGCGCTGACCGCGCTGGATGTCGAAGCCTTCGCGCGCATGCGGTCCAGCCTCGAGGCAGCGGACGGCACGCTGATCGTCGAGCGCGCAGACGCCGACTTCAAGCGCGCGGTCGGCGGAGCCTGGGGTCGTCCGCGCGTTCCCCTCGCCGTCGCGCGCGCGCTCAAAGACCGCTTCGATCCGCGGGGCGTGCTCGCCCCCGGCCGCGTCCCGTTAGCCTCGATCGCGTGACGATCAACGCGCTGCGCGAGGTCGAGCCCGGCCTTCGTCAGTGCATCCACTGCGGGATGTGTCTCGAGGCCTGCCCGACATATCAGATCACGCGCCTCGAGACCGAGTCGCCGCGCGGCCGGATCCATCTGATGATCAACATGCTCGAGGGCGGCCCGACGAGCGATACGACGCGCCTGCATCTCGACCGCTGTCTCGCCTGTCGCGCCTGCGAGGTCGTCTGCCCGTCGGGCGTGCCGTACGGCCATCTGATCGAGGCGGCGCGGACGGTCCTCGGTGAAGAGTCGAGCCCGCGCCGCGGCTGGCTCGCGGGACGCCTACGGCGCTTCGCGCTCGACGTGCTGGCCGATCCCGCCTCTCTCGCACGCGCTGCGGCGGTGCTGGGCCTGTACGAGCGGCTCGGCCTGCGCCGGC
>Ga0075419_10002666_pt1 | contig 11436 bp, 17 predicted proteins | sample SoiMetdeltSBSDD3_FD_76900 | JGI IMG/M metagenome (GOLD analysis project Ga0075419, IMG submission 76900) | Bulk soil microbial communities from a Populus tree surrounding site in Tennessee, USA - Soil MetaG P. deltoides SBSDD3 | ecosystem: Environmental > Terrestrial > Soil > Tree plantation... | reverse complement strand
TTCCACTGTCTCTCATGCATGACGCAGTCAGCGCACGTCTGAAGATTGAGTCCCTCTCCTGCCGCCAATGTACTAGCAACCATGAGCGCGCGTGAGGACTTATTGAACTCCTCTTGAATCTGATATCTCTTCTCACCATTCAAGGAAGAATCCAACTTCATCACAGGAATCTCAGCGCCGTATGCTTCCTTCAAGCTATCATACAGCATACCCTGAACATCCTGATGATGCGCGAAGATGACTAACTTCCTGTCAGTATCTTCTACGAACTCTTCGACGTATTCGAGAGTAGCAGGAATCTTAGCGACAGCCACGAGATGACGCATCTTAGCCATCATGCCAAGAATCTCCATCCCGCTAATCTCAGCCGCCTGCTCTTCATACCACTTGACGAAATCCTCTACAGCCTCATCATAGACCTGCTCTGTAGTAGGATCCATCTGAATGTGTAGTTTCGTCCTATTCACTAGGGGAAGTTCTGACATCACCTCTGTCCTCTCACGACGGATGAGAAGATCTTTAGTGTATTCCTTGAATGCGGGAATACGCTTCAATCCGCCTTCTTTCCTGAATGCTCCCTGCCAGTAGTAATCGACCCACTGACGTTTGAATTCCTCTTCACTGTGGAACTTGACGGGATTAATCATGTTCAGCATGGGGAATAACTCTGAACCACGATTCTTCCACGGCGTCCCTGATAGTGGGATAACTTTCTTATCCTTGACTACCTTACGTACCATCTGCGTGCGTGTCGAGTCTACATTCTTGATTTGCTGACATTCATCCAACACGACACACTTGATACCGATCTTATCGAACTTCGTGATATCGAATCCCTGAGTGATTGTCTTGCCTGTCTTCTTGTTCGTGCGAATCTTAGGCACCATCATATCGTATCCGATGATGTAGTGCTTCAGACCGGGAATCAAGTAATCACCAGACTTTTCGATAATCTGTGGAACGTGATCATCTCCAAGCCAGTTGATGAGAAATGCTGCAAACTGATACTTCAGACCAGCCTTCACAGACCACAATACAGGCCACAATTCAGGATGGAACTTAATTACTCCACCTGCCTGTATGGTCTTGCCTAATCCCATTTCATCGAGAACCGCTCCACCTTTACCAATGGACAGTGCAGTCTCTAGGAAACGCATTCCCTCTAACTGAAAATCGTAGGGACGGAATCGACCACATTTCTCACACTTGTTCTTGTTCCACTCATGTGAACAGTTAGGATCTCCACCCATCTGAAATGAATAGAAGGGAGTTCCTTTCGGGATTTTCTTGATGAGCGTATGACCACATTCCAGCTCGATGTATTTCAGGTCAGGCTCTGATTCATCTTCTACGATGACAGTCCTCTCTGATTTCATGACGGCCACTTTGCCACACTCTTCACATTTATCCTGAAGGCGCGTGACAGTGTATCGTGGCGTCCTGACTACCTGTTCATCGAATGTGACTTCTACTGTCGCGCCTGACCTGATAGCGTCGATGATATCAGGCCTGAGTGACAGATTAGAACATGGCGAGGTGTTATCGCATCCAATCTCTCTAGCCTTAGCAGCCCACACTTCATCATGTCCATGACCGGGTGTGAGTGCGTGTGCTATTTCGTGGAGATTTGTATTCTCCACATCCTCTTTTGGATGGATATCGATGTGATGCGCGGAAAGGATAATTGTCTTATCCTTATATGAGCACAAACCAAGGAATCGTGAGTCCGCATTCTGATTGAGTCTAATACTCCAATCAGTCAGACCATGTTCGTTCATCTTATTTCTAAGATGTTCTGTGGCTTCGATACGTGTCATGTGAATCGTCCTTTCGGATATCGATTAACTAGTTACGACGAAAGTTCTACGAGATATTTCGCAGCATTTTCAGCCGTCATGTTCTTTTGGAGCATGATGACTCGAATAGCTGACACATCAAAACCATACTTCTTCGATGCTTCAGCCAATTCACTACGCTTGTAGTCTGATGCCTTCTTGGTCTTGCCTGATGGTTCTGAAACCTTCGATTTCTTAGCAGGAGTAGGCTGATAGTTAATCGTGAACTCACGATACTTGTCTTGCTCTTCTTTCTTGAGCTTAGACGCTGCCTCTTGCATGTTAACTTGCCACATGCGCATTTCCTGCTCTTGTTCAAGCAATTCCTGACGCTGCTTGAATACCACGTCCTTGAAGTGAAGGTATCGCTCTTTGCACGTCTGAGCGTATACCGAATCCTTCCTATCAGCAGGAATATTCTCGTCATGCTCGATTGCAGCACGCAGTTCAGGGAGAGCCACAGTCTTAGCCATAAACATATCAGGCTTCATCTGGACTTTCTCATCCACATTACGCGCGTGTTCGAGTAGAGCATTAGCTTCACCAATCTTAGTGGTGATTGCTCTCTTTTCATCATCCACGCAGACCTGACACATCCACATATTGTGATGTTCAAGTGTGATTGGCAGATTGACGCGCGCGCACGTCTCACAATCGCCAATCTTAGTGATTTGTTTCCGAGTCGATGGAAACATATTAGCGACCTCTCTTTACTGACTTTGCTGGAGTGGATATGGTCACGCGCTTAGGAGTGACTTTGCGAGGCATTTGAATGACACGCGCGACTGATGAGTGATGCCACGCGCATTCACCGATTCTATCGTATGGATTGTACGCGTCTGGAGTAGTGACTGTGGAGGGAATACGCCTAACGTGGCGTATCTTCTGGCAGGTCTTGCAGTAGAATCTCTTCATTTTGCGTCCTCTCGAATCGCTTCATATTCTGATGAGATAAAATCGCATCAGGTGACCGGGCCTCCGGCACCCCTCCATTGTAGCACCTTTGTCAAGTGGCTGCAAACCACTGACCCCAAAGGACTTAGCGGAACCCAACCGTTCAGTGTCCTCCTTTGGGGTCAGTCCGGCCCATCTAAGCCTATATTCTATTGTATTTAGGCTTATATTCTCTAATTAGTTTGAATTCCAATCTGCGAGCTTGATTGATTGTGAGATTATACATCATTAGAATCTCATCATCATCGTAGACTATATTTTCTCCTAATGCTCCATGACGTATATTCATGATGCGATATATACCTCTAGTTGACATTCCAACATATAACCATTCATCACCTCGTTTCCAGACATATACCATTGGTCCCTTATATGCCTTGAATTCAGTTCCACTAAGTGCGTGTGTATGCTTGAATTCTAATGGAATGAATGATTTGATTATTGAATGCATAATTAGTCTCCTGATAGTAATCCCATTGCCCTGTATTTCATCTTCTGAGCAGGTGTCAATTCGTCGAGACTATTCACTTTAGCCATTCCAAGAACCATTTTAATGTTGATTTCCTTCTCTACATCGTCTGGAGTGTGTTCTCCGAGCGCGCGTGAGTGACAGTCATCACACTTCGGCATCTCCTCTTTCAATGATTCAGATTTGAATTGGAATGTTTCACCACATTCCCAACATACGACAGTCTTACCTAATAGAACGTGCTGTAATCCGAGATGTACGAAGAACGCGCATCCTTCCAAGGTACATCTCCATGTCCTCTTATCCATTAGAATCAGTCTGTGCGGATGTTTAGCCATCATTTTCTCCTGTTAGATTGTATCCACGATGCCGAGACAATCGAGCGATTCCGTGCCGTGATTGGTGTCCGTGTGTGTGTCCCTGTGTGATCCCAGTGTAGCACCCTTTTGGAGGCTTGTCAAGGTCGCTCCAATTTTCTGAAGTGATTTTATGATTTGAAAAAAAAAAAATAAAAAAAAGAGAATATAACATCATAAAACCCAGCCGTCCACTCTAGAGGACATCGTATGGCCGGTATTGGCCGACCACAGACGGACACACACATACACAGGTCATATCCCACGATTTTATCCCTCGATAGTCTAAGGCGCACAGATTAAATATGGACGAGCGTTAGCGAGACATTCATCTGATGAGCGCATAGTATGATGGGATAATGGATGTGTTCAACACGCGCACAGATAAGAGGAGCCGCGTACTTCGCGGACGATAGAATCGATCGATAGAATGATGATGCGCACAGATACGTGAGTCTCTCGCGCGCACAGATACGCGCACAGATAAGACCCCTGGCTCACGCGCGCGTCGAGCAAAAAAAAAGGCCCGGTCCACGAGGGACCGAGCCATGAGTCTGTCTAGAATCTCAGTATCGAGATCTGGCACTTGCAGGCCGGGCACTTGGTGCTGACCTGCCCGGACTTGAGAGCGAGTCGCATCAGCGCATCATGCACGCGAGAGTTACACGTCATCGCGGTCATCCGGTGTAGTCACGCGGTATGACAGTTCATCGACGTTGTATGTCCCTTCGAGGACTCGCAGCGCCATGACGGCAGTGTTTCCCGCGTGCAGCGCATCCGACAAAATGCCGTGAAACGAACTGTTCAGAACTGTGTGCAGTTCGCGCTTGACTGCATCGAACTGACCCGCGAATACGTCGATATGCTTGTTCTTCACTTCACACTCCTAGTTAGAATCAGTTGAGAAAATGTCAGGCGGATATGTAGTCCGCCTGACTTGAGTCGCTAGCTACTCTGCGTCTTCCTCTTCGGCCTCTTCATCGTCATCGTCCCATGCGACCCCGATGTTCTGAGATGCGATGGCTCGCGCTTCCTCGCGCGTTTTCTTGCCCGATGCCATGAGTGCCTTGAAGATGACCTTGAGCTGCAACTGGTCGTTGTTTTCAAGGTCCGGTTTCTGAACGCCAGCCGCATCGACAGTGGAGTTTTGCTCCTTCGCCTTAGCGGCATTTTTCACCAGAGTGTTACGCCACTTGATGATGTCTTCATCTTTCGGCCAACCCTCTGCCTGCGTCACTTCCTCGCGCGTTTCGTATTCGGCATATTCTCCCTTGAAGGGGAGAACTTTGAACGGCACCGCAGAGCCATCTTTCATCTTGAGCTTTGCGAACTTCACGCCGTAATACGAGCGGCACTTCCCTGAAAACTTCTTCGTTTTCATACGCTACCTCTATTCAGTTGTCAACGCATCAGGGAGACATTCCCTGACTTCTGGCCCCGGTATCGACAGTGCCGACCCCGGTAGAACTTGGTCAGATTGGTTGCTGGGACTTGCGCTCCGAGGAGCCGCCCTACCAACTGACAAGAAGAATCTTACTACAGGATGCCGCCGTTGAAACATCAAAATGCATCCGACTCGCACTTTTTTTTTCGGCCTCGACCCCGTCGCTCGACCCCGTCGCCGTTCCCCTCGTCTCTCCAATCGAGTGCCAATTCGATGCCTGGCACTTGTGATATCACGGCATCGGGCTATCGACATACGTCGATGAAGAGACAGCACTATCGTCTCTTCATCGACGTATGTCGATGGACTGATGACGGGGTATACCCCTGATAAAAGCTTTATACACAAATAGTCGCGGGGGCTTGGTAGCAATCAAATCTCTCAGACTAAATTTATTCTATAGTAGCAATCGAATATTAGGGGAGGTAAAAATATATGGGAGAAAATATAATTAGAGTCTCATATCATACGGATCCAATGTGTAATCTGGTACCATCCCCGGAACTGGTTCCATCCAAAGGACTTAGGTCGGTTGACTTTCGGTACGGTTTCCTGTATAATAGCGGGAACCCAAGAGGGAATTTATCATGCCAGTATCACTCGCTATGCTCGTGAGGATAGGATCATGCCAGTAGGATTAGTTAATGATGATGACTTTTCTAGAGAATTAGAAAAGTTGTCTCCTCGTTCTATAAAGAAGAATGTGGTAGAAATCATCGATAAGCCATCTCGTGGTAGAGACGATGGGGACAATAACGTACCAGATAGTTTGAGACAGATCATCGGTGAGGAGGCGGTCATCAATGGACGCCAATCGGCGTTAGGAATTGCTGGTATGTTTGGTATCTCTAGTAGTAGTGTATCCGCTTATACTAAAGGGGCTACGTCTACTACGAGTTATGATACTCCAAAACCGAGTATTATAAATCATATCAACAAGTCACGCGCGCGAGCCAGTAATAAGGCAGGGAAAGTACTCTCACGCGCGCTCGAATCTATCACTCAAGAGAAACTCGACTACACGGATGCTAAAGATCTGAGCGCGATAGCTAAAGATATGAGTGTAGTGATTAAGAATCTTGAACCAAAGGATATCGCACCAACTGATGCGAACGGAGTGAACACACCTCAGTTCGTAATCTTCGCACCACAGTTCAGAGATGAGCGGTCATTCGATGTAATCCATGTACAGGAGTAAGAGATGCCAGCAATCCTTCATTCGGATGTATTCAGTCCTGCCTTGTTGGAATCAGAATCACTCGTAGTAAGTCTCGAACAACAGAATAGAATACGAGATATACTGAGATACAGTTCATCAGATAGTAAGTTTGCAGACAAGGCATTCGATGCTATCTGGTTCGTTCTCACTAATGGTTCTGCGGTCCCTCCTGTAGTTACTTCACTCAATCCATCCACGGTAGTAATCGGATCTCCAGATTTTGATGTTCATGTAGTGGGAACAGGATTCACTCCTGATTCCAAGATCATCTTTGCTGGAGTAGAGGAACCTACTACTCATGTATCAGATACAGAGTTGACTACAGGTGTGAACATGACATTGTGGGTTGGAGCTGACTCCGTACCCGTGAGCGTAGCGAACTCGAATGGAATCGTATCTGATCCCATGATGTTCACATTCACTACTGCTGCTGGTAGAGTTCTGAAGGAAGAGAATAAGACAATTCCTCCACATCATGACATGACTCCTCCAAAATTCACTCCTCCTCCTTCTCCAATGGTTCCTTCTCATTCAGATACTATTACTAATCTGGCTGAAGAGATTAAGACTGAAGAGAAGAAAGAGAAGAAGTAATGCCCACCCAATCAATCATGATGGGAATGCCAGTCACATTACTGGCTAATGTAGTGTATGCACTCCCGCCGGTAAAGTGTACCATCTTTACTGATGCGGCGACACCTACCATCACTACATCAAATACACTCGCATTCACGACTTCCATACCTGTAACATTGACCGCAGGTCAAGCATCAGTACCAGGACTATTCATTAAATGTGCAGCGGATACTGTAGTTGTAATTAAGAAAGACTAACAATCAGGAGAGATAATGAGTATATTTCAATTCTATCCGGAACCACTCGATTCACTTTGTACACTTAGGACTGATGATGGTTTCATTGGGACTGGTGTATCGAATACTGATGCGAATGGACGCGCGGGTCAGTTCATCAATGTAATGACAGGACATCCATCTCAACACGGCGCGGAATTCACTCTCACTAAACCTGGATATGAGACTCTCAGTGTTCGTGGATTTCTAGTCATCGAAGATGAGACCGCTAGACTTCAGGTTGATGATTACCGTCTCACTCCTGTTCCTGTATCTCCTGATATTCCTACTACTGAGCCTCCTCCTACTGGGAGTGGACCTGACCCAAATGCTAATCCTGTAGACATTATCAATTACGTATTCAATTCTACTCATGCTAATCTAGCGACACATGAGGGATGTGGTAAATTTACTGAAGACGTGTGTGTAGCATTGCATGATTCGATGCATCCTGCATGGGGACATATCAAGAAGAACCCCGGACAGAATCAGTATAATGGACACGCGGTCGATGCAGTCATGCTAATGGTTCCATCAGGTTCCACTGCTCCTGGGATATACGATATCATTCAGGATAGTGTATCGCCGAATGCGCGTCCAGTCTTCAATTACGTAGAACCACCTAATCCTGATCTGTGGTACTATCCTGCTGGTCCAATTCAACTATCATTAGATGTTGAGATGAAGAGGAAGAAGTAATGCCAATGAATCCATTCGGTGCAATGGCTGGTGCTGCTGGTGCTGCGAATCCTATGGGACAACAGCAGAGAAATATACGCGCTCAGAATGGACCACGCATTAAACAGATGATGCAGCCACAAGGTGGTATAGGACCATCACCTAATGCTCAAGGTATGCAGAATATGATGCAAGGTGCAATGCCTCAGAAAATGAATATTCCTAGACCTCCAGTACAACCACAAGGAATGCCATTTCAGGGAGGTGGATTTCAACCACCCGGTCAGATGATGCCACAAGGATCAATGGGACCATCACCTAATGGAATGCAGGAACTACTCGCGCGTATGCAGCAGAGTAATACTGGTATTGCAGGTCAATCAGGTCAGGTAAATGATGCACGTCGTCAGATGATGATGAAGCGTGGATTTTCTCAGTAATGGCACGTAATCCTAATGAGTGGAAGCCAGAACCTAAGCAAGAACAGTTTCTAGCTGTACCTATTTCATTTAAAGAGGCATTGTATGGAGGAGGTGCAGGTTCAGGAAAATCCGACGTTCTATTACTCTATGGAATTGTTCATAGATGGCATGAGAATCCTAAATTTAAACAAGTTTTCATGCGTAGAACTTTTCCAGAACTCAGAAATGAAATCATTCCGAGATCTAGAGAGTTGTATAGACGTTTTGGTGCGACTCTTAATAAAACAGAAATGTGCTGGACATTTCCTCGCCCAGATCAATATGGTGGTACAGGTGGAGCCAACGAAGGAGCGATGATCTTTCTAGGTCATTGTGAGAATGAAGATGATGTGCATAAATACGATTCAATGCAGATCAATCTGTATACACCAGACGAACTTACTTCCATCACTGAGTGGATTTACCTTTACATCGGATTCCAGCGTGTCAGATCGCCTGTTCCTGAATTACCTGCAATCATACGCGCTGCGGGAATGCCGGGAGGTATCGGACATACTTGGGTCTACAAACGATTCATTAAGCCATTCCCTAAAGGTGGGAAGAGAATCGTAGGACGTGGTGGAAACTCACGCATCTACATTCACTCAACTCTTGAAGATAATCAATACATCGACCCCACTTATAAGCAGTCGCTTCAAGGTATCACGATTGAAGCAGAGCGTAAAGCGAAATTACAGGGTGACTGGGACGCGTATCAGGGTCAGGTATTTGATGAGTTTAGAGATCATAAATACTCTGATGAACCAGATAACGCAATACACGTTGTTGAACCGTTTGAAATCCCTGAATGGTGGCCGCGTATTGTAATAGGTGACTGGGGTTACACGGCAATGACGTGGGTAGGATACGCTGCCATATCACCTACACGTCGCATTTATATTTATCGTGAGCAGTATTGGGTAAAGACAAAGATAGCGGAATGGGCACCTCATGTCAAACTCTACATTGACAGAGAGCATCCTAGACTTGTTCGTTTTTGTAAATCCGCGGGACAGGATAGAGGTCAGGAACATACTATCCAACAACAGATTGAAGAAGAACTCCAACAGTCTATTGAACTTAGTAATAATTCTCCTGGAAGTAGAATCGCTGGAAAGATCCTCATCCATGAATACCTCAGATGGAAATCCAAAGATATAAATCCATCTGAAGTTCCAGCATATTCAGAGGAATATGCGATGTGGATTATGAGGAATCGTGGTATGGCGGAATACAAGTCATACATGAATTCCCTCAATCCACCAGAACCAGAGAAGAATTTACCGAAATTACAGATATTCGCGGGCGCGTGTCCAATTCTCATAGATGCAATCAAAGCGTGTAGCTATGATAAACCTAAGGGAAATAAACCAGCAGAGGACATTGCGGAATTTGAAGGCGACGATCCTATCGACGGATTACGATACCTCGTTGACGCTGCCGAAGGATTTTTTGATGAATCCAATGAAGAATTCAAACGAGTGGAACGGCAGGAAGCTCTCATCCAACAACTTGATCAGAGTAAAGATTGGACAGCGTTTTATCGTAATATGCACAAGGTTGAATCAGATACAGATGAACAGATTCGGCCGGTAAGTCGATACAGACATCACTAATGATTAAACAGATTCTATACAAGTGGTTTGGGTTATCTGATGAGCCATGTGAGACGTGTGAACTCCTACGTGAGTTACTCGCAAAGAGTGACGCTGAACGTAGAGATTTAGTAACACGACTTCTGGACAAGGATAAATCTGAGCCACTTGTCTCATCTTTAGAAGCACCACAGGCTATTAAACCACAATTCATTCCGTGGCACGTTAGACAGCAAATGTTAGAGCAGGAAGATAGGAAACAAGCACAGTTACTACGAGATAAAGCTAAAGAAATTGCAGATCTAGAGAAGGAACTTGGTGTAACTGATGGGACTAGGGCCATCTAATGCCAGCCAAGTCAGCTAAACAATATCGATTCATGCAAATGATCGCGCATGGTGGTAAGAAAAAGGGAATAGGTCCGTCAGAAGAAGTAGCTAAGGAATTTATTCACAAAACATCGCCAGAAAAACGGAAAGAGTGGAGTAAGAAGTGATATCACTCATTCTCACGTTGGCGGTCGTTGGATTCATTCTCTATCTGATTGAGACATACATTCCTATGCCTCAACCATTTAAGTATGTAATCTATGTCGTGGTTGTAATCGTATTGATTCTGTATCTCATGCGTGTGTTCGGAATCGCTGATATTCCAATCGGAAGATAACATGACTTCTTGGACACGAATGAATGGGACTGGTTATCAGAGTCCCCAACAACAGAATCAACAGCCTCAAGTTGGTGGAGGTGGATTATCTCCATCACCCAATACAGTTAATCGTTATGCTGCACAACCACGACCACAACAGCAATCACAACCACAATATGGTGGTGCTCCACAACAGAATACAGGTTCAGGAATTGCTGGTGTAGGTTCTAATGGAACTACTACAGGAACTAGTCAGAGTCAATCGCGTATGGGTTATGGTATCGGTGGCAATTATAATCCTGGGTTATCAGGTAATAGACACGCGCGCGCACAACCATTAGCTCCTACACAAACTGCTGCTCCTACTACTCCTGCTGTTCCTACTCCTGTACAGGCAGCTCCTGCACAACAGGCACAACCACAACAGGTGCCACAAAATAATGGTGGTGGTAGTATGGTAGGTGGACAGGGATTTGATGCATATGGTGGATTTCAAGATGCAGTAGGACATGAAGGTGTTGCTAAAGGTGGATTAAATAGAGATCAATATCGTGATGCATGGATGGGATCTGGAATTAGCAATCCACAACAGATGGATGCGTGGTTAGCACAAAATGGTGGTCAGAGATTAAATGAATCTGGTGTAGTCAGAACTCCATTTGGTGAAATCCTTGATATGGGTATTAGTTATAAAACTGGTAGAGGTCAACCCGGTTGGACTGATATCGGATACAACGGTTAATCATCATGGGATTCTGGAAAACACTCGGTAAAATAGGATTAAAAGTCGCACCATACGCGGCTATGGCTATTCCCGGTGGGGGAGTACCACTTGGAATGGCATTAGCTGGTGGTATTAGTGCAGCCGATAAAAAAGTAAGTGCTGGTAGTTGGAAAGATGCACTCTTATCAGGTGGAATTAGTGC
>Ga0075419_10002663_pt1 | contig 11440 bp, 13 predicted proteins | sample SoiMetdeltSBSDD3_FD_76900 | JGI IMG/M metagenome (GOLD analysis project Ga0075419, IMG submission 76900) | Bulk soil microbial communities from a Populus tree surrounding site in Tennessee, USA - Soil MetaG P. deltoides SBSDD3 | ecosystem: Environmental > Terrestrial > Soil > Tree plantation... | reverse complement strand
ATGCGGATACCGCCCCTTGCGGCCGCCATAAAAATAGTGTCGCCTGACTCGGCCTGAACCGTTCGATCGTTGATCGTGATCTGCATGCCTATAGCTTCGACGGTCACCGTCGCGAGTACCCCCTAGATGTGACCGCTCCTTGCTTGAAGTTTTTTCTGAAACTCATCTCCGAAATGTTCGATGGCCGTCAAGACAGGGTATGGGCCGCGGGCGCCGTGCGCACACAGGCTGGTGGCTTTCATCGTGTCGCCTAGATCGGCAAGCAAAGCCAGATCGGCAGCAGTTCCCTGTCCATTGTGGATGCGCTCCAACAGCTCGCGGCCTCGCATCGATCCGATGCGGCATGGCGCACACTTCCCGCACGACTCGTCTGCGGTGAACGTCATGTAATGACGCGCCAGCTCCACCATGTCGGTCTCATGGTCGAATACGACAATGCCGCCGTGGCCAAGGACGGCACCGGCTTCATGAAATTCGGCGAAGCACAGTTTGATGTGAAGTTGTGAGGCTGGGAAGAGACTGCCGAGCGGTCCCCCGACTTGCACGGCCTTGAATTGTGCACCGTCCGCCATGCCGCCGCCAAACTGTTCGATCACCTCTCCGAGCGAGGCGCCGAATGGAATTTCTACCAGGCCGGGCTGTTTGATTCTGCCGCTCAGTTGAAGGGCCACGGTGCCCTTGGATCGCGCTGTCCCCAACGAGGCATGCCAGGCAGCTCCGCGCGAAAAGATTTCAGTGACGGTGGCAAACGTCAGCACATTGCTGACGATGGTCGGTTTGCCATAGAGGCCCGCGACGGCAGGATACGGAGGTCTGACCTTGACCATTCCGCGTCCCCCTTCGAGGGACGAAAGCAAGGCGGTTTCTTCTCCGCAAACATAGGAGCCGGCTCCCCGGAACACCTCCAGCTGAAATTTCTTGCCATCGACGGTCAACAGCCCTCCCCGTTGACATGCATCGATGGCCGCTTGCATGGTGGCCGCGGCGGCGGGATATTCCCATCGGCAATAGATGTATCCTCGATCAGCCCCAATGGCCTTCGCACAAATCAGCATTCCTGCGATGAGCCGGAAGGGCTCGCCTTCCATGATCATGCGATCACAGTAGGTGCCTGCATCCCCTTCATCTGCATTGGCCACAACATATTTGCACTCTGCATGAGTGCGACGGGCGATGTCCCACTTTTCCCAGACAGGAAACGCAGCACCGCCTCGGCCGCGCAGCTCCGACACCTTCATTTCGGCGATGATGCCATCGGGCGATAACCCCGCCGCTCGTTCAATTCCACGCCAGCCATTAGTCGCTTGGTAATTCGCCAGTGATAAGGGTTCCGCCATGCCGAAATGGGCAAAGACGGCTCGCTGTTGTCGTGCGAGGAACGGGACCTTAGAAATCTCGATCCCTCCCAGTCCAGCCTTGATACGGGGCAAATCATCGGGTTTGGCCAGGGGCCATAGAAGGCGGCCATTGGTCCCGTCCCGCTCCACAAGCGGTTCGAGAAACAACGCGCCACGGCTCGACGTCCTCGTAATCTGGATTTCAGAGTCCAGACTCCAGGCATTAGCCAACTGATCTGCACCGGCCGCGCGTGCCGAAGTATCATTCGAAAGATACACTCTGGTCGCCATGGGTTTCCGTCCGTCCCTGACCACTTAGCTTGCTGGCTCTTGTGAGCCACCTTGGCAGCGTTGAAGGAGGGTTCGTAATGCCGCCCCCGTCACACGGCCGTAAATGACATCGTCCACCATCACGGTCGGTCCGACTCCGCAATTACCCAGGCAATACACACGTTCCAGAGTAAATCGGCCATCGATGGTCGTCCCTCCGAATCCGATTCGTAATTCGTCAGTTAATTCAGCGAGGAGTCGCATCCCTCGGTTTGCAATGCATGCTTCGCCTAGACAGAGTCGTATGAGGTGACCGCCCCGTTGGTGAGTGTGAAGGTCAGGATAATATGTGAGCACGCCCGCAATCTGTGACTCAGTTACTCCAAGGGCCTCCGCAATTTGCGGGATCGATTCGGGCGGCACGTATCCAACGTGCTCCTGGATGGACAGGAGTGCTTTGAGTATGTTCGGCCTGGCCAACGGCATATGCCACGAGTGAATGACACTGGCCACGGATTGCTGCTGATCGGTCATGTCTGGTTGTCGCCCAGTTGGGGGCGAGCCCCTGGCTGTTTCATGGCTTGAAGGACGTTGCCTCTCATCACTCATAGGGACCTTCCTGTCGGTAGTACGACGTGTACCTCAATCAGGCACTGCACGTGACGGATACAAGCAGCATGTTCATGATTCCAATTCTCGTGGTCCGGTCATGGGCATTAGGAGTCACTGATAAATCAGGCTCCAAGTTTTTCCGTTGATGATCTGCTTGTGAGTCGGTCGGCAATGAGCTTGCGGGCTTCTTCCGCCAGCAATAATAGCATTGCGCCGATGATCAGGGGTCCGAAGATCCACAAAGGCAACGGTGCGGTTCCGAACATCCGGTTGCCGATCGAGGTGTAGCTGATCACTGCGAACAGGGTCAATTCGACGGCTATTCCCCAATAGATTAACGGGTTCGTCAGCCAGCCGACTCTGAAAGCGGAGAGGCGTGCGGAACGGCAGGCGAAGACATTCGCTACCTGTGCCAACACGATGCCGGCCAAGGTGACCGTGGTCGCACTCTGTAACAGTGGAGAGGACCATTCCAGATGAACGCCCCAGGTCCAACCGTTCGCGAAGAGATACCAAAAGAATCCTCCCATCGCCAGAAGCGCCGAATTCAGCCCCAAAAACAAATAGGCTCTTAGGAGAAGCGGTTTGCTCAGGAGACGCTCGGTCCGTGGCCGCGGCGGAACATCCATGATACCGGGATGGGGGGGTTCCGCTCCGAGTGCGATAGCCGGCACCATGTCGGTTCCCAGGTCGACCGCCAGGACTTGAGGGATCGTCAGGGCAAGTGGAATGCCTAAAAATCCATAACCCAAGAATGGGACCACTTCCGGGACGTTGCTGACCAGCACATAGGTGGCAAATTTCCGAATGTTGGCAAACACCGTGCGTCCTTCTTCGATCGCGTTGACAATGGTCGCAAAGTTATCGTTGATCAGAATGATATCGGCGATCTCTTTGGCGACGTCCGTGCCGGCGACTCCCATGGCGACACCGATGTCTGCCTTCTTGAGCGCCGGTGCATCGTTGACACCGTCGCCGGTCACCGCCACCACCTCGCCCATCTCTTTCAAGATCGAGACGACACGCATTTTGTGTCGAGGAGCCATTCGGGCAAACACGGGTTCCGGTTCACTGGGGTGAGAAGGAGTGAGCAACTGGCGCAGATGCTCGTCGCTCATGCATTCCACTCGCGAACCCTCAATGACCGGGACAAAACCGAGCGGCGGCTGTACGGCACTGCGAGGCACCAATCCAATCTTGCGTGCGATGGCCAACGCGGTGAGCGGATGATCCCCCGTAATCATGATGACGCGCACACCGGCTTTCCGGCACCTGGTCACGGCCCCCGGCACCTCCCGGTGCGGGGGGTCCATCATGGCAATAAGCCCGAGGAAAGTCAGATCCGCTTCGATCGTCTCCACCTCGATATGCTCCGGCTGATTGGCCACTTCCCGCCTGGCCACAGCCAGAACACGATAGGCCTGCTCAGCGAAGGATCGGCTCTGACTCAGGATGCGGGCGCGCTCGTCGGAGCTCATCGGCACGGCATTCCCATGTATTTGAATATGGGTGCAGAGTGGGAGAACGGACTCCGGTGCGCCCTTTGTGAAGGCGATCAGCTGGCCCTCGCACCAATGCAGAGTGCTCATTCGCTTTCTGTCAGCATCGAATGCGAGTTCTCCCATGCGGCGCAAAGGAGGCCGATGTGCCAATCCATGTTCGATCGCGAATTGTAGCAAGGCAACTTCTGTCGGGTCTCCTGTCAAGACATACCGACCGTCGGCCTGTCGAACACGCCTCGCATTCTGACAATGCAACAGCACGTCAAAAAAGAATTGCCACTGCTCGGCATCGGTAGTGCTGACGATGCGGCCCCGCGTGAAGAAGCAGCCTTCGCTTGATTCGATGACGAGACCGTCGACGTAAAATCGATCCACCTTCATGCGGTTTTCCGTCAGAGTCCCCGTCTTGTCCGTGCAAATTACCGTCGTGCACCCGAGGGTTTCGACGGAGGCCAGGTGTTTGATCAACGCGTGACGCTTTGCCATGCGTTGACTGGCCATGGCGAGCGACAATGTTACGGTTGGAAGCAGTCCCTCCGGAACATTGGCGACGATGATGCCGATGCCGAAAATGGCGCTGATCCAAAAGCTCAATCCGGTCAATAGTCCTATACCGAAAAAGGTGATGCCCATCGCCAGGGAGATGGCAGCGACAATGCGGGTCACCTTCACGATCTCTTTCTGAAGCGGACTGAGGGCCGTCTCTACAGTGGCAGTGAGACTGGCGATCTTGCCAAATTCCGTGCGCATGCCGGTCGAAAATACGACGGCGCGACCATGTCCGGAAAGGATCGTGGTTCCTGCGAACACGAGGTTGGGGAGATCAAGCCAATGTCCGTCTTCCACCGGCTCGGCGGTGCGTCGTTTCGGTTTGGACTCCCCTGTCAACGCAGCCGTGTCAACACGCATCCCCGTTGCCTCGATGAGGCGAGCGTCAGCCGGTACCCGTTCTCCCTCTTCCAAGAGCAGCACATCACCCGGAACGAGCTCGCTTCTCCGAATCCCAACCGATTGCCCGTTGCGCGTAATCCAAGCTCTGTCCGGCAATAAACCGCGGAGCATTTGAACAGCTCGTTCCGCTTTATATTCCTGCAGGAACGCGAAAACAGCGTTAATCCCGATGACGCCCAGGATGGCCCATCCCAATGTGGCCATGCCCTCACCCGGGTTCATGAATTCGGCGGCAAATGAAAGACCGGCTGCGATCCAGAGCAAGATGGCCAGAAAGTGTGTGAACTGGCGCGCCAATCCCCTAAGCACCGAATACCGCTCTGGTGCCTCCAGGACGTTGGGGCCGAACTGTATCAATCGGCGTATCGCTTCCTCGGTAATGAGGCCGACATCGGCCGTTTCGAGCCGATTCAACACCTCTGCCGTCGAGAGTCGGTTGATGTCGTGATACCTGAAGTCAGACACGTGCACCCCCCACGACCAGCACCGAACAAGGGCGTTGTGAACCGTCGATAGCACATCGGTTGCATTCGATGTGCCGGGAGCCCATCATAATCGGGAACAAGACGGACCCCAATCCAATGGGTTAGAGGAATACGGGCGAGCCTTCGTAGCTGCTGATGCAGCGTTTTGCAGCAGAATGGAAACACTGAGTGGGGTGATTAGCGTCAGTCCTCTATTCAGACTCGTACATAGTGAGGGTGAGCAGTTAAAAGTCTCGCACCCGAGGCGGCTTCCGGTAGTATGTGGTCAGTCAAGGCTGGCACCATGGTTGCGAGGTCTGCCGAACGGGAGGTCGCCCGATGAATAATCGGCTCGTTTTGGCGTTGGCATTCTGGTTCTGCGGGCAGGTCGGAACCACCTTCGGAGAATCTGGCGTCACGGCGCGCGTCGCGCCATCTGGTGACGCAGTGGAATTGGAGGGTCAAACTCATGGGCAGATGCTCAAGCACTCGCTCCCACTCTATCGAGCCGGAGCGATCCGATATTTCAGCGCCGGTGTCGGATCGGCAGAACGGCACGCGGACTATCCGCCGTTCTCGTTAAGGCTAGCATTTACGGCTGGAGGGAAGCCCTACCTCGTCGGCGTGGACGTGACGATTCAGCCGATAGCAGGAGATGCCATTATCATCTCACATGACCAGGTGCAGGGGCCCTGGCTGTTTGTGGATCTTCCAACCGGTATATATGACATTGCAGCTACGTATGGTGAGCATGAACAGGCGCTAAAAGGAATCCGGGTCGTTGCAGGCAGACAAAGAACCATTCATATGCGGTGGCCGGATGAGGCAGGCGCACAGCGAAAGGTGCCACATCAGTAAGAGCATTGGCGCCGTTCAAAGGGCAAGGTAAGAACTTTCAACACGAAGATGAGAGGTACCCCATGAAGTCAGGCATGAAGGCTGCCTCCAATACGATTGACATCAGCATTGCGTATCGGCGAGAAGGCTGCTCTTATAGTGGAAGCGACTTATGAAGCAATCGAACATCCAGAAAATCTTGCTCGCAACGGACTTTTCCGACAACGCTGTCCTGGCACATGACTATGCCCGTTACCTCGCGCTCACCCTCGGAGCTTCGTTACACGTCCTCTATGTCAGCGAATCCGCTCAGGCATCTTCCCGAGGCGAGTTGCCGGCGCGGGAAGCGCACGTCCAGACACTCCTGCGTACATTGCAGGAGCGGATGAGGGAACACGGAGTAATTGTGACCGCTCAATGGGTGGCAGGGAATCCGGGTGCGCAGATCTTGACTGCTGCACGACAACTTGATGTCGATGTGATCGCCATGGGTATGCAGGGTCACACACACGTCTCTTATGGATTGCTCGGAAGTACGGTCGAACCCGTGACAAGAGCTGGATACTGTCCGGTGCTTACCGTCCCGTTAGCTCAGAAGGAAGCGAGTTCCTGCGGGAGGACCTCGACGGGCACCATTGCAATTCGCCGTATTCTGGCACCGATTGATTTCTCAACGCCCTCATTGGATTCTTTGGAGCATGCGGTGAAATTGGCTCAAGACCTGGAAGCCAATCTCGTCTTGTTGCATGTGTTGGAACCCGAACACGGAGGCTGGAATCTCACTCGGATGGAAGAGGCAGAGCGGATACGCTCCTCCTGGGAAGGTCGGCTCCGGGAATTGGTCGAGAATATAAAGTCTCTGGCAGTATCGGCCGACTATGACATTCGTGGAGGGCGGCCACCTGACTCCATTCTCGCCGGGGCGCTCCAGCACAAGTGTGATCTCATTGTCATGGGCACGCATGGACGGCAGGGCCGCGAGCGTGCGAATGTCGGAAGTGTCGCCGAAGCCGTGCTCAAGCAAACCTCTTGCCCTGTACTGACGGTTAAGAATCCGAAATTCCCATCAGACAGCCATCGCGTAATCTCCGGCGCGTTGTCTCAGCCCAACGCAGGGACGGACTGAACCATTGTTTCGATGATGGACCGCCGCCGCTCAAGCCAGCACAAGCGCGAATGGAGAGGAAGAGGCATTGTACCGGCCGTGGTGCTGATGCTCGGGCTGGCCGCGCCGTTCTTTGCACACGCTGATCGCGAGGCTCAACCTGGAACTGGCAATCTCACGAGAGGGAAGAAGATATTTCAGAGGTACTGTTCGAATTGCCATGGCCCCTCTGGCAAAGGCGATGGATACCGGCTCTTAGGTCCCAATCCGGCTGACTTAACCTCTTTAGCGACCCGCCAGCAGTCTGATCACACTCTTCTCAAGACTATCCACGAGGGGAAACCCAACATGCCTGTGTGGAAATATCGCTTATCAGGAAAAGACAGCCGCGATGTCTTGGCCTACATTCGAAGCCTTCATCAGCAGCCTTGAAGAGAGAATCGCACCGGCGGCCGTCCATGCGTTGGCCGCCGGCTTCTATAGACAGGACGCGTCTTTATGACTCAGCCGCCTCCGACCTCGCCCTTGGTTTCGAGGACCAGGAACTCACCTTTCATATGCTGGTGGATATCGCACCAAAAGGGAACCTGGGAAGATTCGCTGATGCCCGTGGCTGGATCCGCCTGAGAGGCTTTCTGGAAGTAGAGAGTCATCGTCTGTCCTGGTTCCAGATGGTAGGCTCTGAACCCTTTGCCTTTCTGGCCTCGAATTTCCACGCCGCTGCCTTCCTTCTTGACGACTCCCGCCTTAAACAGCGGAGAGCTGATTCCGTGAGTCATCGAACCGTCGTTACGAACGACGATGGCCGTCAGGGCACCCGTGGTTGTGTGGCCCTTTACGTTGTATCCTTGGTCGGTGATCGAGATTTCAACTTTCGTTTCCGGGTCCGCAGCGTCGGCCACGGGAGGAATGGCTGTGGCCGCCGCAATACTCATCGCTCCACAGGCCACTGAAACGAGGAAACCCTTCAATGCGTCGGTCCTGACCTTCATGACAACCTCCTAGAAAGTGTGATGTGCAACCCCGATCATGCACTGTGCAACGTAAATGCCTGATCCCAACAGAGGTCCAATTCGTAGGTTCTTCATGAACGGGCTCAACTACTTAAGCGGAAGACATGCATCGTCCCTGAGGGGCAGATGACTGTCGCCTTCCGCCTCACGCTCTAAAGCGTCCCTGTGGCGGAACTCCTCTCAGGCGGAAGGAGTCACTGCAGTGCTGGCCACATGTTTAAGCTTGTCCCCATGGACACCTAACGACTACTTCCGGCATCTCTCTTGATGTCTCTCGGCTTTTTGGATAGGCCATAGCACCAACAGCTGTGAAATCATCACTGAAAATTGGACTCAGCTTCGGAGTGACCTCGGGTGTGATCACCACGCTGGGCTTGATTGTTGGCTTACATGCCGGTACCCATTCCCGTGCCGCAGTGCTCGGCGGTATTCTGACAATCGCAATCGCCGACGCGCTCTCCGACGCCCTAGGCATCCATCTTGCGGAAGAATCGAAGGGCACGGCCTCAGTCCGCCAAATATGGGAATCGACGATGGCAACCTTCATGTCTAAAGTCATCGTCGCAGGGACATTTGCGATCCCACTGCTGCTGTTCGAGCTTTGGACATCCGTCCTGATAAGCCTGTTCTGGGGCATTGCGATCTTGACGACGCTAAGTTTCTTCGCGGCTCGCGCGCAGCACATTCCTGCATGGAAAGTCATCGGAGAACACTTGCTGATCGCATTCTCCGTCGTCATCGTGTCATATTATGTCGGCCTCTGGGTTTCGCACCTGACGGAGTGAAAGTGATGACAACATCTCACGGCAATGCCCTCATCTGGGATGAGCCGGACGGATGCTTGAAGACCGTATGATCTGGTACACGTTGATTGACCTCTGCCGCTGGTTGTCAGCACGGCGAGGCTGTGATTCGGGTTCTTCCAGGAACGAACCTGGCGCACTCTTCGTGCATGTCTCGAGGCGATTCGATTCCGAACAACTGATGCCCGATTTGTCGCGGTTCCATATACCTATTGTTCGTTTGCTTAGACACTGTATTGGCTCCCATACAGGTATGGTGAAACTCGTTCTATGGTGTTTCATCAGTGGAGGAACGGTATCGATGTCTGGAGCCGCAGAGCAACACCTCATGCAACCGCGCGTTCCGGCCGACAAGCTCGCCCAAGCGAGAGCACTGACCAGCCCCGTTGCGGATTCACCCGAGGTTAGCGCGAAAGGAAAAGCCCTCTATGAGGGCAAGGGAACGTGCGTGAATTGTCACGGTCAGAGCGGAGCAGGCAATGGCCCCGTGTCCGCATCATTGGATCCCGTTCCCAGAAATTTTCAGCAGCATGGATTTTGGCGTCATCGTACGGAGGGGGAAATCTTCTGGGTGATCAAGTATGGAGTACCGGGAACTGCCATGATTGGATTCGGCGAGCAACTCAGCGACGAAGAGATCTGGACGATTATCCAATATGAACATAGTTTTGCCGGCGGCCACCATCGCCGTGGGATGCGCTCGCATCCCGGCATGGGCGGCATGAAATCAGAGGGTCAAGGATGTTGCGCCGAGGAAGAACGCACTCCATAATTCGTGACGATACTGTTGCCTTTTGCATCAAATCACTCCGCCTACGAGACCGGAGTGCCACACGGTTTTCTCACCGTTTTTGGAACCGCATACATAAGAGGCCGTTAAGTCTCGCGAAACGTAACGCGTACTGCGCTACCTTTCTTGGCATGAACCTGGCTTTCCTGACAGCACCCACGTCATAGCGGAGAAACCACCATGGATGATGAGAACGCCCAGAGTTCAGGACACTTCCACTTATTCGCCTTTCTAGCCGGAGCAATTGCCGGGGCGATAGTAGGAGTTCTTCTTGCGCCACAATCTGGTGATGAAGCGCGGCGGGAGTTTAAGAGGTGGGCGCGGAAGACTGAAGAAGAACTGATCGAAAAGACCAAGGAAGCGAGAGCTGCGCTTGATCAGGCGATCGAGCGTGGGAAACACTTCGTAATGGAAAAGCATGGTGATGTCGAAGCGGCGGTAAAAGCCGGCAACGATCCCCTAAAAGAGCGTACGGAACAGTGCAATTCTTGAGGATAAATGCCGGCGATTCACGTCGGTCTGCGCCCCTGAAAGGGAAGCTATCCATCAGGCACCTCGTCATCGGGGGGTGCTTCACGCTCTGGGTGGCCCTCGCTCATGTGGCGCCGGCAACTGGTTCCGGTTCGCAAAGCATCAAGACGAGCGCTGCCACCAACGAAGGATCCAAGCCGTCGATCGGGGACAACACAGGAGGGGAAGAACTCTACAAGGCCAGTTGCGTGGTCTGCCATGGTCCCCGAGCCACGGGCGGCATAGGCCCTCGATTGGCTGGTAATCCCATCCTGTCGAACGATCAGGCCTTCTGGAAGATCGTGCACGAAGGGCGACACGTCATGCCGCCGTTGAAGGGTATGGTGACCGACCAGCAGATAGCCGACATTCGGGCCTGGTTGAGAACCTTGCAATGACGGGCCGGATCACCTCTAGGCTCAAATGACTCAAGCAAGATGTCACGAATATTTTGGCCTGCTTTGCTGTCCTCCGAAAACAAGCCCCCCGTCTTGACACTGGTTGGATCTTGAAGATCACAGAGGGAAGGCGACCCGTCATCGCCGGTTGAAGCGCATTCATCAGGAATTGACAGATTCTGACCTCCGGCGCCTCGGTGAGCCCAGTGATTCACACGAGGTCGGTGCGGAGAAAGACCTTCATGAAGCAGATCCATGCATGCAGTGCCATCATGCTGGCGGCAATCATCTTGCTCAGCCGTTGTCATCATCCAAGTCCGTCGACTGCAGCTGTGGAAATTGCGCCGGCAGCACTTGCGGGTTTCGATGAGCAGGTTTTAAAAGAACTCGTGGCGGCGTTCGACCTGGCTGAGATCGCCGTGCAGCAGGCCAATCTCGAAGCGCTCATGTCGTTTTACGGTAAAGATTACAACTACCATGGGCTCAAGCGATCTGACGTACGGCGGGTGTGGGCCGAGGTTTTCAGTCATTATGGGAATATCCGGTCTAGGCATGTGTTCAGCAACTTCAAAATCATACAAGAGGGATCACGGAAGCGGGCCTATGTGACCTGCACCGGCGGGCTGTACGGGGCGGACAAAGATTCCGGAACACCAATTACGATTGATAACTGGGTGGGCGAAGTGCATTCCCTCGTGAAAGAAGACGATAGATGGAAATTCCAAGGTAATGTTCGCGGCGCCTCGCCTTCGGTCCCTCCAACCAGCGCGCCGCACCACCCTCTCTTTTAGACCTCCGGACGCTGAGTGCATGACGCGCGGCTTGCTCGAGAAGTGCAGGCTTTCCGT
>Ga0075419_10002662_pt1 | contig 11440 bp, 6 predicted proteins | sample SoiMetdeltSBSDD3_FD_76900 | JGI IMG/M metagenome (GOLD analysis project Ga0075419, IMG submission 76900) | Bulk soil microbial communities from a Populus tree surrounding site in Tennessee, USA - Soil MetaG P. deltoides SBSDD3 | ecosystem: Environmental > Terrestrial > Soil > Tree plantation... | reverse complement strand
CTGACGCCACGCCCACGCGCAGCGTGCGGCGCGCCGGTCATGAGCGGCCGACCGACGCTGACGGAGCCGCAATGTCGCCGCAGCGCACGACATGCGGCATGCGCCGCGCCGTGGCACGCAACCCCGGTTTCCTCTTCGCCGGCAGACCTGCCGGGGAAGGGGAAGCGACGCACGTACGGCGAGGCGTTCGACTCGTGACGGCTCCGGCGCATGCGGCGTGTACGAGAGATCGATGAAGGCGATCGCGACACGCCGCCGCGATCGTGCTGCTCGGCGAGCCCGGCGCGAACGCAGAGGCGACGCTGTCAGTCGCTGCGCCGGCGACGATTCCGGCATCCCTGGCGACCGTGGCGTGATCGCCATGAGCTTGGGTGGCGGTTGGCAGCCGACGGGCAACGCGTCATAACGACTACCTCGTCATCTCCCGCGGCCGCTGGGACGCCGATGTCTCTGCCGAGGAGATCCAGGATGCGATCGACCGCTTCTACGCCTGGCACGACCGGCTGGCGGGTGAGGGCAGGATGAAGTCCGGGCGGCGCCTGGGCGTGGAAGGCAAGACCGTCTCGCGGAGCGCGGTGACGGACGGTCCCTACAGCGAGAGCAAGGAGGTGATCGGCGGCTGCTGGTTCATCGTCGCCGAGAGCCTGGAGGAAGCCGCACGCATCGCCGCCGGGAACCCGTGCCTGACGCGCGGGTTGTTCTACGAGGTCCGGCCGGTCGATGCGGTACGCTGCAGCGCTTACGTGGTGACCAATGAGACGGCGCGCGGGTGAAGCGCGGCATGAGAATGCTTCCTGTCGTGCGTCCCGGAGGCGGCATGAGCGGAGATACTGCAACCCAGGACCCTGAACTGCTGCGCCGCCGTCGACGCCGGCTTCCCCGATCCATCGGGAAACGAGTGGAAGACGATCGAGGCGCGCCGCTGAGGAAGGTGGGACATGAAGTCGAAGAGAGCCGAGTCTCCCTCTGAGCTGATCGACGCGAGGATCGAGGAGCTGGGCGACTGGAGGGGAGAGCTGCTCTCCCGGCTTCGCTCCCTGGTCAAGGAGGCAGACCCCGGCGTGGCCGAGGAGTGGAAGTGGAGCAATCCGGTTTGGTCCCACGACGGCCTGATCTGCACCGGCGAGACCTACAAGAAGGTCGTGAAGATGACCTTCGCGAAGGGCGCCTGCCTGCCGGACCCTTCGGGCCTCTTCAATTCCAGCCTCGAAGGCAACGTGAGGCGTGCCATCGACTTCCATGAAGGCGACACGGTGGACGACAAGGCTCTGAAGGCGCTCATCGAGGCCGCCGTGGCCTTCAACAGGTCGACAGGCCGTCACTGACGGTGTTCGCACGCAAGGCAACGGTGAAGCTGGCTCCCATGAATCGAATCTCCGTCGCCATCCTGGCGATGCTCGCCACCGCCGCGCTCGCGCCGCCGTCCCGCGCCCGGGGGACGGCCCTCCCGCGCATCGGCCGGTGCGCCTCGCAGCCTCAGAACCGCTCGGGGATGAACATCGCCGCCGGGACCGGCTGCCGCGAGTCCTCCGGGTGGCGCTCGCGCTCGGGCAGGCGCACATCGTGTTGCCGATGCCGATGGACTGCAGCGACAGCGGCACCAGCCACGTGCCGACCGCCGCCCCGACGCGCGAGAGCGAGGCTCCGGTGCCGACGGCGAGCGAGAGGATATCGGTGGGGAACAGCTCGTTCGGGTAGACGAGCTGCAGCACCTGGGCGCCGCCGATGAAGACCGCATAGGCGCCGAAGAGCACCAGCACCAGCACCTCCGAGCCGCTGGAGAACAGACCCAGTCCGAGCAGCGCCAGGCCCGACCACAGGAAGGCTGTGGATCAGCATGGAGCGACGCCCGATGACGTTGATCAGCTTCGTGGCGATGAGGCAGCCGACGACGAACAGGACGGTGATGACCACGGAGCAGGCGGCGCCTGCGAACCACAGGATGGTCAGCATCGCCGGGCGCGGGCCCCGTTGCTTCTTGGGCATGAACTCGACCAGCATGGCGCCCGCGACCGGATATTCGAAGCCGACGCCGATGCCGATCAGGAACCGGAAGAGGAACAGCGCAAGGCCCGTGTCGGCCCAGAACTGCCCGATGGAGCAGGCAACGAAGAGGGCCGGCACCACGAAGTACAGCTTCCGGCGGCCGAGGAGGCACGTCAGCCAGCCGCCGGGCGGGAAGCGCCAACGCGTGCCGCCGACCAGCGCGCCATGGTGGAGGGCTCCAGTCCATCCCGGGGCACCTTGAATCCACCCTCCCCCCTTGCCGCGTAATAGGGGCCATGAACGCCGCCGATCCGTCCAACGCAACCGAGCGCCGCGCCCCGGGCCAGCTGGCGGCGGCCGGCGCGGCATCGAAGTCCGGTCTCAACCTCGGCCCCCTGTGGCGGGTGGCACTCGAGGCGCGGCGCCAGGAACGCAGCTCGCGCTGGAGCGTCGAGCAGCTGCGGCGCCATCAAGCACGCGCGCTCGCCGAGCTGCGACGCTTCGCCGTCGAGCGATCGCCCTTCTATCGCGACTTCCATCGCGGACTGGCGCAGCGGCCGCTCGAAACCCTCCCCATCCTGGAGAAGGCGACTCTGATGGCGGAGTTCGACCGCATTGTCAGCGACCCCGCCGTCCGCCTGGCCGACGTGCAAGCTCATCTGTCGCAGGCCGACGCGCCCGATCTCTATCGTGGCCGCTACACGGTGCTCGCCACGTCGGGGTCGACCGGCGTGCGCGGCGTGTTCCTGTTCGACCCGCACGAGTGGACCGCGGCGCTGGCGGCCATCACGCGCCCGATGGCCTGGGCCGGGGCGCCGCCGCCGTGGCGACGGACGCGCTCAGCCCTCATCGCCTCGTCGGCGCCGTGGCACTACTCGGCGCGCGTGGGCCGTTCGCTGTCCAGTTCGCTGCTCGCCAATTTGCGGCTAGACGCCGCGCTGCCGCTGGCTGCGATGGTCGCGCAGCTGAACGCCTGGCAGCCCGAGGCCCTGGCGGCGTATCCGTCGGTGCTGCTGCAGTTGGCCGAGGAGCAACTCGCCGGGCGCCTGCGCATCCCCTTGCGACACATCGCCACGAGCGCCGAGCGGCTGCCCTGCGCGACGCGCGAACGCGTGCACGCCGCCTGGGGCGTGCCGATGTTCGACACGTACGGCGCAACCGAATACGCGCCCATCGCGACGCAATGCCGCGAGGGGCATCTTCATCTGCTGGAGGACCGGGCGATCATCGAAGTGGTGGACGAGCGAGGCCGGGCTGTTCCACCCGGCGAGCCCGGCGCACGGGTGTTGCTCACGGTGCTGGACCGCCACACGCAGCCGCTCGTCCGCTACGAGATCAGCGACGCGGTACGCGAGCGACCCGGGCGCTGCCCATGCGGGCGGCCATTTCGCATGCTGGCCGGCATCGAAGGCCGGGTCGAGGAGATCTTGCGATTCGACGCGCGCGCCGGTGGCTCGCCGGTCGAGCTTCATCCGAACGACGTCCACGCCCTGCTCGAGCGCGTTCCCGCCTCTGGCTGGCAGTTGGTGGAACAGACTTCGGGGTCCCTGGAGATCCTGTTCACCGGCGTGCCGCGCGCCGAGGTGTCCAAAGGAGTGCGCGACGATTTGGCGCGCATGCTCGACGAGCGCGGCGCCGCGGTGCCACCCATCGACGTGCGCTGGGTCGATGCGCTGCCGCGGGGTGCCACGGGCAAGGCGCCGCTCATCGTCTCACGGCGGCGCAATCGGGCGCCGCGGGCATGACCTCCAGGCGGCCACGAGGGCGCGGCAGCCTGGCGGGCCGCCGCGATTGCCAAGGAAGCGGGCCGAGAGCCGTGCCTGGAGCATCCCGGCCGGCGACGATGGTGCGCGACGGCACACGCTGCCGCGGTTCGTGGACCGACCGCGGGCGCCCGTGCAGTTGCGCCGACAATCGCCGCTTGCGCACGTGCCCGGCACGCGCTCGGTCCATTGAAAGCATCATCCCGCATGCTGCCCGCAACGACGACACGCTCCCCGTTCGGATCGCGCCCCGCAACCCGCACTGCCTACGGCCGCACATGGTGGGGTGCGCAATGGCTGCAGGCGCTGACTCAGATCGACCACGAGAACCGCCTCCCGCGCGGGCGAAGCTACGCGAACCGCGGTGCAGTGCTCGATCTCGACGTGCAGGGCGGCCGCGTTCGCGCCCGCGTGCAAGGCTCGCGACCGCGTCCGTACGACGTGGACATCGAGGTGCCTGCCACGCCGGCGGCCGACGCCGCGCGGCTGGTCCAACGCCTGGCCGCCGACCCCGGTCTGATCGGGCGGCTGCTCAATCGCGAGCTCGACCCGGCGGTACTGCAAGAAGCCCAGCGCCTGTCGATCGCCGTGTTCCCTGCGCGCTGGAGCGATCTGAAGATGCACTGCTCGTGCCCTGACTGGGCCGTGCCGTGCAAGCACCTGGCGGCCGTGATCTACCTGCTCAGCCGGGAGGTCGACGGCGACCCGTTCCTCGTCTTCAGCCTGCGCGGGCTGGACCTGCCTCGGCTGCTGCAGCAGCACGGCGTGCGCATCAATGGGAATGCCGCCGCCAGCGTGCCGACCGCGGCAGAGGTGATCTTCGGCGCCGACACGCGTGTCACGCGCAACGGCACCGTGCCGGCAAATGACCCGTCCGTGCTGGACAGGCTCGACTTCACCACCATCCCCGACCTGCGCGAGCCGCTGTGGCAGGTGCTGCCGGCCAATCCGGTCTTCTTCCGCGGCGGCGACTTCCGCGAGGTGGCGCGCCGCGCGAGCGCTCGTATTGCGCGTCAAGCGCGGCAAATCATGGACGCCGGGCCGCCGCCGGACGACAGCGCCCGTCTGCTCGAAGGCCGGCTGCAGCTGATCGCTGACGACCAGGGGCGCCTGGCCGTCACGGGGGTGCAATGCGCGGGCCGCGAGCCGCAGACGTGGCCGGAACTGCTCCAGGCCATCGCAAGCGTCGCACCAGCGAGCCTGGCCGATCTGTCGACGGAGCTGGCCGCGTTGCACACGGTGCGGCTGATGGCCCTGCATCTGCTCAAGCAAGGTGCCGTCGTGCCGCAGGTCTTTGCGCTCGATGCGAGCACGCTCGGCGTGCGCTGGTATCCCGCGGAGCTCGACGCCTGCGTGTGCGACATGCTCAACCGGGTGGCCGAGGCCTTGCCCCCGCAGCTCGTGCTGCGTCGTCGCGGGCGCACGAGCGAGCCGCTCGACGCGGCCGTGCAGGCGCGGTTGCTCGTGTCCGCTCTGCTGGATCACTACATTCATGCTGCGAACGCCGCCGCCACCGAGAAGCCGCCCGGTGACAAGGTGCTGGTCCTCTTCTTCGGCAACGGCCGCGCGCGCTTCGACGGCCCCGGTGAAGGGGCCGTGGGCGGCGGCATCCACGCGTGGCTGGCGCGCTTGCACTTGACGCGCCAGGCGCACGGGCCGGTGCTGCGCATCGAGGACGACGAGGCCCACGATACCTTCGCGTTGTCGCTCGCCGTGGCCGACGATGCGGCGGCGCTGCGAACACCGACGCCGCTGTCCAAGGTGCTCTCGGCGCCCTCATGGGCCGAGCGCCGGCCGGCGATCCTGAAGACGGTGGCGGTGCTGGCCGAGTTCCACCCACCGCTGAACGACTACGTGCGCGCGGGCGCCCGCAAGCCTTTGGCGGTGACATCGCAGGCCCTGGCGCCGCTGCTCTTCGACGCTCTGCCTGCGCTGCGCCTGATGGGCATTCGCACGCTGCTGCCGCGCGCGCTGGAACGCCTGCTGCGCCCGCGCCTGTCGATGCAGATCAAGGCGAAGGGCAACGGCACGGCCGGCGTTCTGAAGACCGACGCCCTTTTCACCTTCGACTGGAAGGTGTCGCTGGGCGACGAGCGGATCACGCCGGTGGAGTTCGAGCGGTTGCTAGGCAAGGCGACGGGCATCGTGCGTTTTCGCGGCCAGTATGTCTATCTGGACCCTGCGGAGATCGAGCAGTTGCGCACCCGCCTGGAGCGGCCGGCGCCCCTGTCCGGGACCGAGCTGCTGCGCGTGGCGCTGGCCGGCGAGGTCGACGGCGCACCCGTCGGGCTGAACAAGGCGGCCGAGAAGCTGATCCAGCAGCTCACGAGCACGGGCGACGTCGCCTGCCCCAAGGGCCTGCACGCGAAGCTGCGCCCGTACCAGCAGCGCGGCTATGCCTGGCTGTGGCGCAACGCGCGGCTCGGCCTGGGCAGCGTGATCGCCGACGACATGGGCCTGGGCAAGACGCTGCAGGTAATCGCACTGCTGCAGCGGCTGAAGGAGGACGGGGCGCTCGACGAGGCGCGGGCGCTGGTCATCGTGCCGACCAGCCTGCTGACCAACTGGCAGAAGGAAGTCGAGCGCTTCGCGCCGAGCTTGAGCGTGGGTGTTTTTCACGGCGCCAAGCGCGAGCTGGCCACTGAGCGGCCTGACGTGCTGCTGACCACCTACGGCGTGGCGCGCAGCGAGGCGGCGCAGCTCAAGGCGATGAGCTGGCGCCTCGTGGTCATCGACGAGGCGCAGAACATCAAGAACCCGGCTGCGGCGCAGGCGCGCGCGGTCAAGAGCATCCCGGCCGGCGGCTTCGTCGCGATGAGCGGCACGCCGGTGGAGAACCGCCTGTCCGAATACTGGTCGATCATGGACTTCGCGCAGCGCGGCTACCTCGGCGGGCCGACGCACTTCGCGCGCGAGTACGCCACGCCGATCCAGGTCCACCGCGACGCCGCGGCCGCCGAGCGGCTGCGCAAGGTGATGGCACCGTTCACGCTGCGACGGTTGAAGTCCGACAGGACGATCATCAACGACCTCCCCGACAAGGTCGAGCAAGACCAGTTCTGCACGCTGAGCCACCAGCAGGCGGCGCTGTACGAGTCGGTGGTGCGCGAGGGGCTGAAGAGCATCGCCGGCGAGTCGGATACGTTCACGCGCCAGGGGCTGGTGCTGCAGATGATCCTGGCGCTCAAGCAGGTGTGCAATCACCCGGCCCACTACCTGAAGCAAGGCGCCGCGGACCCGGACGAGTCGGGCAAGGTGCAGCGGCTGCGCGATCTGCTGGAGGAGATCCACGCCGCGCAGGAGAAGGTGCTCGTCTTCACGCAGTTCCGCGAGATGGGCGAGTTGCTGCAGCGCATGCTGCGCGAGCGGCTCGGGCACGAGCCGCTGTTCCTGCACGGTGGTGTGACGCGCGTGAGGCGGGACCAGATGGTCGAGCGCTTCCAGGGCGAGCGTGGCGAGCGCGTGTTCCTGTTGTCGCTGAAGGCCGGCGGCACGGGGCTGAACCTCACGGCGGCGAGCCACGTCGTCCACTTCGACCTGTGGTGGAACCCGGCCGTGGAGGCCCAGGCGACCGACCGCGCCTACCGCATCGGGCAGCAGCGCAACGTGCAGGTGCATCGCTTCATCACTCGGGGTACTTTCGAGGAGCGCATCAACGAGATGATCCGCTCGAAGCGCGAGCTGGCGGAGATGGCCGTGGGAACCGGCGAGACGTGGGTGGGTCAGCTGCCGCCCGATGAACTGCGGGCCTTGTTCCGCCTGGAGCCTCGATGAAGCGGGCGCACGCCGGGTAGCAGGGCCACACCATGGACGCTGTGGGAGTTCGGATGGGTCGACCCCGCGAACAATCGGACCGAGAGCATCGGGTCGTCGACGAAGTCATCGTCGACGCCTACGACGCAGGCGACGAACAGACGCGCCAAGCCGTTGCGTGCGGCCCCGGCGTCGTCAACCACGCGAAAGCGGGACGCGGTCTTTTCCCGAAGAAGGCTCCTGCTTCGAAGATGCCGCCTGGAGGCAAGAAGGCATCGGCGGAGCTTGTCGGTCGGCAGGTTGGCAAGGTCGCTGCCGCCGAGATGGCGTGCAGCGGACGCTGGCGCGCGGGTCAATCATGACGACGGAGGATGGCTAGACTCCGCGAGTGAAGACATCCTTGGCCACCACGCTGTCGGCGCTGTTCGCGAACTCGCCTCTGCGTCTCGAGCGGTTCCGTCTCTTCTATCTGGGCTCGGTCGGAACGGCGCTCGGCTACACCATGCAGACCACCGTTGCCGCCTGGGTGATGGCGACGCTCACGACATCCGAGCTGATGGTCGCGCTGGTTCAGACGGCCAGCACCGCGCCCGCGCTGCTCTTCGGGTTGATGGCCGGCGCGCTGGCCGACATCGTGGACCGACGCCGTCTCATCCTCGCCACGCAATGGATGCTGCTGGCGGCGACCGCCATCCTCGGCGGCGCCACGCTGGCGGGGTGGGTCGGCCCGGCCCTGCTGCTCGTCCTGACCTTCCTGGTCGGCGCGGGGCTCAGCCTGTATCTGCCTGCGCAGCAGGCGAGCATCAACGACCTCGTGTCGCGGCAAGACCTGCCGCGCGCAGTGGCGCTGGGTGCGGTCGCCTTCAACGTCGCGCGCGCGATCGGGCCGGCGCTCGCCGGGGGCATCGCGGCCTGGATCGGATCGGGCAGCGCGCTGCTCGCCAGCTCGCTGTTCTTCACCGTGATGATCGTCGCAGCGCAGGGCCTGAAGAAGCGCGAGCGTGCGCTGCCGGGCGTGCCGGAGACCCTGTTCTCGGGCGTCATGAGCGGGATGCGCTTCGCGCGGCACTCGCTGGCGATGCGCTCGCTGATGATCCGTAACGTGACCTTCAGCGTCTGCGCGAGCGCCTTCTGGGCGCTGCTCCCGGTGATCGCGCGCGACCAGCTTCAGCTCGGTGCGGGCGGCTTCGGCCTTCTCTCCGCGGGTTTCGGCGTCGGAGCCATCACCGGCGCCCTGGCGATCCCCGGACAGCTGCAGCGAAGGTCCTTGAACGTGGTCGTGACGGCGGGAGCGATGCTGTGGATCGTGGCCATTGCCGTGCTGGCCGCCGTCGACATCGTTGCGGTGGCCATCGCGGCAGCGTTCGCCGGCGGCGCCGCGTGGGTGAGCGTGCTCGCGAGTCTCTCGGCCGGAACGCAGAGCAGCGCGCCCGCCTGGGTGCGGGCGCGCGCCGTCTCCGTCAACCTCGTGTCCAACCAGGCGAGTCTCGCGATCGGCAGCGCGCTGTGGGGCGCGGTGGCCTCGGCGTTCGGAACCCGCGCCGCGCTGGCCACCTCGGCCCTGACGCTGGTGCTGCTGCTCGTCATCGGCCGTCGCGCGCGCGTCGCGATGGGCGACGAGGCCGACGTCGCCCCGGGCGCGCAACTGCCGGAATTGACCATTGCCGTCGAGCCCGCGCCGATGGACGGCCCCGTGCTGATCCAGATCGAGTACCGGATCGCGCCCGAGCATCGCGAGGAGTTCCTGCGCGCCATCCATGACGTCGAGCCGGTGCGCCGTCGCAATGGCGCCAGCAGCTGGCGGGTCTTTCGCGACCTCGCAGAGGACGGACTCTTCGTCGAACGGTTCATCATCGCGTCCTGGGCGGAATACGTCCGATTGCGGGCGCGGGCCACCATGACGGACCGCAACATCCAGCATCACGTCGAAAGGCTTCAGCGTGCCGACCAGTCCGTTCGCGTGTCCAGGCTGATCGGCATCGATCGCGAACGCGACGTCTCTGCCATGGCCGCGCGTGCGCAATAGCAGAAATTGACAGCGCTGGCGCGACAGGGGCACGGTGCGAGACGCCGGTCGCCCGACCCGGATCACCTCGCGCCTGATCGCGCCAGCGAAATGCTCCTTTCTTCCATCCATCGCCCGGTACTCATGTCGCCATTTCATGTGTCCGGGCAGAACGGTGGACGTCGAGCGTCAGCGCTCAATCGTTCTTGCACGTATTTGCCGCCAGCGGCGGGTTCATCAGGGTTTCGAAAGCCAGCACGCGCGCCGGATCCGCCCAGAAGTTCTTGTAGGTGACGACGGCGTTCGGCATGGTGCGACCGAGGTTGCACACCGCGTAGCTCGCGACGCCGAAGGTCGCCTCGCTGTTGAAAGTCAGGAAGCTGGCGGCCGAACCGCTGTCGCGCGCAATGTGGCAGGTGCGGCAGGTCGGCCCGTACACACCGTTGTAGCCGGTGACCTCGGCGCTCCAGCCTGACGGTACGGTAGCGGCCGTCGGGGCGACGGGCGCAGTCGCGAAGCCGCCTGGATACCAAGCACCGATGAGCGGCCCGATCGGGCTGGTGGCCGGGGATGCGGCCTGCACGAACTGGTTGAGCGTGCCGAAGCTGTTGAGCTCGGCTGCACTCAGCGTGGTGGCCCCGAAGTTCCAGGACCGGTTGCCCGAGTACTTGAACGTGGGTAGGTCGAACTCGCGAAAGCGCGCGTACTCTGCCTTGCCGCTTGGCGAGAGCAGCGGCTCGCCGCCGTGGCACACCACACAAAGGTGCGGGACCGGCTTCGGGCCGAAACCGTCGAGGTCCGCGAACTTGAGCAGTCCCGCCGTCGCCCCCGAATTGCCGTAGACGAAGAACTGCACCGCCTCGGCGCCCGCCGCCGGGTCGTACTCCATGGCCACCGTGGCGCCTCGAGTCGCGGGGTTGCGAGCCTGGGCATCGTCGGCATTGGCGGGGTTCTGGTTCGGAGCGCCGTAGTTGGTGACATAGCAGGCCAGCTTGCCGCCGCCTGTCTGCCGGCAGTTCATGTCGCGCCCGAACCCGAGATCGTTGTGGTTCAGGTACGCCGCGCGCGTGCCGCCGCTGCCGTCGACCGCGTTGAAGCCGTTTGCCACCCACCAGTCGCCGAGCGTCGGCTTGGCCGCCGCCACGTTCGCGTAATACGTCGTCGCCTGGGCTTCGCCGTCCGGCGGCAGGAAGATGCCCGACGGCCCGGTCAGGAAATACGGCCGGCCGGTGGCGTCGTTCGTGGCGTACGCCGGCGTCGCGATCGGATCGGCTTCCAGCACCACGGGCGTGCCGCACTCCGTGTACGGGTACGGCGGCCACAGGTTGGTGCCCGTCATCTTGGGCCGCGCGTCGGTGTTGATGATGTTGTCGACCAGCACCACGGACTGGCCCGAGTACGTGCCGAACAGTTCCACGCGCAGTGTGTTGGGCGGGAAGCCCGCGCCGTAGGGAATGCGGAACACCGCGTGGTACTGATTGCCGTCGAGGAATGTCTCCTTCGTCTGCACCGCGTTGCCGTTGTACGAAACCGTGGCGCGCAGCTTCAGGTTGGTCCAGGCCGCGAGCGAAGCGCCGACTTCGAAACGCACGCACGTGGACACCGCCGGATCGCTTCCCGCCACGTCCATGTTGAGCGTCGAGAAGTGCACCGTGCTCGCGACATATTCCATGGCACTGCCGGTGCCCACCAGCGTGCCCTTTCCTTCGGGCACCCAGCGGCCCGTCTTCTCGTCGTACGACCAGAAGTCGATGGTCGGCTTGGCGGTTGCGCGCTGTTTCGGCGGCACGGGGACCCGGACCTCGGCTTTCGTGCCGGGGCGCAGGTTCAGGGCGTTGCCGACGCTGTCCGTGAACTCGGCGAATACGGCGCCGTAGCTGAGCAGTTCGGAGCGCACGCCGGCCGCGACTGCCTGGTAGTCTCCGGGCAGCAT
>Ga0075419_10002659_pt1 | contig 11446 bp, 10 predicted proteins | sample SoiMetdeltSBSDD3_FD_76900 | JGI IMG/M metagenome (GOLD analysis project Ga0075419, IMG submission 76900) | Bulk soil microbial communities from a Populus tree surrounding site in Tennessee, USA - Soil MetaG P. deltoides SBSDD3 | ecosystem: Environmental > Terrestrial > Soil > Tree plantation... | reverse complement strand
TGCACCTCAACCCGAAGCAAGCGAACGCACCGGCGCCGCCCTCGGGGTGGCAGACCACGGCGCGGACCCTGGAGGAGTACTTCGACGCCTGCCGCCACTTCGGGGCGCGCATGTACGGGCGGTCCTCGCCGCGGACCCACCGGTCGCGGTTCGACGACAAGCAGATCCAATTCCTGCGGCCGCTGGGCGTCATCGACCTTCGTCCAGGGGCACAACGGTGAGGACCGCTTCACCAATCTAGAGCGGGTGGTGGACAACAAGCTGCAATTAGAGTTGGTGCCATACGGTTCCGACACCTTCTCGACCCGCGGCTTCACGCCCAAGGTCCTCGCGCCGCACCTTGGCCGCGTCCTGTCGACGATCGTCACCGTCCCGCGGCGCTACGTGCTGTTCTGCGGTGCGGTGTTCAAGCCACTGCTGAGCCGACACGTCACGCGCTGGCATGAGTTCCACCTGCGCAAGAAGGACGGCTCGCTTGAGCAAGCCCGCTCCTCCTTCGCCACCTGCTGCTGCCCTACGAGGGAGGCTACGTGCGGGCGGGGCTAGCGCAGACGTGGGCCCGCCAAGGCATTCCCATGACCTCATACGCTGAGGAGATCCGATCACGCTATGAGGATTCCGGACGATAACCGCCCACGTGGCCGTGGCCGAAGAACCCGCCCGCTGGGCGAGCGTGGGCGTGTTGTGCGGTTTCCTGATTCGCTTGCCGCTGCTCAGACCGCTCGAACTTCGGCGAGCCGCTTGACGGCGTGCTCGTCGTCCCAGCAGACGGCGGCTTCCCATGCGGCCCACGCTTGCGCGGCGATGTCATACGCGCCGTCGTCGAGACCGGCGGCGTTGTGAGGCAGCACCAGGTCGAGGTCGGGGACGTCGACATGCGACTCGTCCCAGTCGATCAGCGCGACCCGATCCGCGGTCATGTGGATGTTGCCCGGGTTGGGGTCGCCGTGGACGACGCACCGCTGACGTCCGGTGAGCCGCGCCCACGCTGCTCGGCATCGAGCAACGCCCTCGGCCGGCATCGCGCCGAGGTCGATCTTCGTCCCGGTCTCGGCGTGCAGGAGGTCGGTCGACGATCGCCAGCCCGGGCGCTGCGGCCAGCCCTGTGTCAACCGATGCAGTTGGCGGAGCGTGTCGGCCACGCGACGCCAGTCGGCCTCCGTCTCGGGCGGTCCGCCCTCGACGTAGGTCATCACCACCAGACCGTCGGCGAACAGCCGTCCGTCCGTCGTCGGGATCGGCACCGGCACGGTCAGACCTTCACGGTCGAGGTGTTGGAGGAGCTCGGTCTCCCACGCGAGATCAGCGTCGCTCCTGGCACCGAGACGACCGACCGCGAGATGCCCGTTGACGCGCACGCTCCACACGTCGTTGGCGATTCCGCCAGCGAGCGGTTCGACGCGAGCGACGTCGTCACCCCACTGCTCGAGTGTGGCTGTGGTCAGGGCGACCTCCTCCTTTCCACCAGACAAGTCTTCCTCTCACGGCCTGCTGAAGGCGAGTACCTCTGCATCATCCAGCTTGGCCGGCCATCGCTCACCCTGAGCGGCAACCAGGTCAGGCATGAGATGCCGCCGAAGGCGGCGCCGGCCCTAGGCCGGCCCAAAGGCGCGGCCGCGCCGATGCATCAATCGCACGAAGCGCACCACCCCGGCGCGACCGCACCACTCCCCCGAGGGGCATACAGCCCCGGACGCTCCGAACTCACGGGCGACTGTCCATGAAGCGACCAGGCGGTCCCCTGTCACGGCCTTGACCCAACCGAGCGGCCGACCAGAAGCCACGCCCAGATCGGCATGACCCTTCCGCCGGCCGCGAGCGCGGATACGGGACTCACGGGCCGAGGAACCAGTAATGTGCTGAGTTACCGCTATGCGACCAGCCCAGCGCCGAGCCGTAGCGGATGCTTCACGGCCAAAGCTGCTGGTCAGCAGGGCTATGAGCGCTCTGACGGCGTGCTGACCCTTCGCATCCCATTCCAATCCGGATGTGGCCGGCTGCAAGGGGCTCCGGACGGCGACTCACCAGCATTTCCGCTGGTCAGAGCCTGGCTGGAGCCCCCCGCCGGAATCGAATCGGCGATCCCATCCTCAGGTGAAGATCCCCAGCCGCGGTGGCAAACTACCTGGTACTTACCAAGGTCGACGCGGACCTCGCCCCCTCCGCGGAGCAGTCAACGGCCCAGGGGCAACAGCGTGCTGCCCATCTTCATCCCTCAGGGGTGGCCGCAGGCCATGAACCACTTACCATGGATCGGCAGCCAATCGCCGCGCTATCCCCGTCGTTGCAGGTCGCGCAACACCGTGAGGGCCGTAGTTATGTGCTGAGTCTACGCGAGGTGGAACCTATCGCTCGGGGACGGTTCTGCCCGCTGGTCGACCGATGCCAACCTGAGGTGCTCGACACCTCGCCAAAACAGGTGGTGTCGGTGCGGGGCTTCGACGGACGTGGGGGAATCTATGGCGGCGTCGATCCTGCACGAGACGGGGAAGTGATGCTGGGAGGCGGCACCGTTGGGGTTGGTGGGGTGGTCGCCGACCGCGGGGGAAGCAGATACGAGACAAGCGCAACCAGGATGGTGGCGGCCAAGGTGGCGATCGCTAGACGCCGGTTGACCCGAGCTTCATCCCTCTGATCCTGCTGGGCTGCCTGCAAGATGGTCACCAGCTGCTCGAACTGATCGCGTAGCTCGACGATGGCCTGATCAGCCTCATATGCCGCAACCTGCCGCTCGGCTTGGCGTTGGGCGAGGTCGGCCAACGCCGTTTGGTCATCTGTCCCGGCTGGTGGCAGCTTGGCGGCCTGGCCGAGCAGGTCCGTGAAACGTGCGCGCTCAGCGAGCGTCCGACCTGCCGGAATATCGATGGCCACGTTGAACGCTGGCCGAGCGGCCAGCTTGGCGAACTCCGCGCCCAACCCGGGCCTGTGCAGACTGGCCTCCAGGATGGACTTGTTCAAGCCCTCCATCAGCGGTCGGAACCTGGCGTCGGTGCTGGCCTTGAGCGCGGCCTGAAGCCCTGGACTCACCATCGATCCGCCAACCAGCTTGGCGAACTCCGCCCCCAACCTGAACCTGGGTAGACCGGCTCCCAGGAGCCCCTTAGGCATCGCCGACTCCAGGAGCGCCTTAGGCATCGCCATGTCCAGGACGGACTTGAAGCGGTCGCCCATCAGCGGCCGAAATTTGGCGTCGGTGCTGGCCTTGAGGGCGGCCTGGAGCCCCGGACTCACCATCGACCGGGCGGCGAAGCTGGGGACTTCACCGGATAGGAGACACGGCCTGGTGTCGTCGTCGTTCATGGCTGGATCGGCTCCCTTGGGGGGCAAGGAAAGCAACCATGAGTTCGATCACTGACCCAAGCCTAACAGATCAACACCGCTGTCCCGGTCAGTCGACATCCTCATCGTCATAGGTGCTGAGGTCACCGCTCGCGGGCCTCGCCGAGAGTTTCCCAGCCTTGCCAGAGGATGACCTGGAGCATCGCCAGGGCGCCGACCGGGTCGGCCCACCACCAGCCGAACAGCTCGTGCAGGCCGACGCCGGCCAGCAGGACCAGCGACCGATACGAGCACACCCAGGTCTCGGCCGCGTCGGCGACCAGGGCGCGGCTGCCCATCTCGCGGCCGGTGCGCTGCTTCCACCAGGCCAGCGCCGGCATGATGACCAGCGACAGCACGGTGAAGTCCCAGGCCCTGTCGGTCTACCGCAAGTTCGGCGTGTCGTCGCGGAGTGAGGCGATTGAGCGCGCCCACAGCGTTGGCGTGCTGGGGCATAGGTCTTCGTCGGTCGCCACCCGGACGCGCGATCAGGGTCATCCAGCACCATGACGAGCGCAGGAGGGCAGCGGCCCTGGTTGGTGTCGTCCTGGATACTGCTGATCTTGCCGGCTTGCATGGTCAGCCCGCGCCGGTATCGGGGCGCTCTAGCGCGTCGGCGTACCTCCGCAGCACGCCGGCGACGACGTCCAACCACGGCGTCGGGTCGATGCCCAGCTCGGCCGCCCGCATGGCCTGGGGCAGAATCTCGGTTTCCAAGAAGGCGAACAGCAGGCGGTTCAGCTTGGCGCCGAGCCCCTCGACGGTAGGGACCTGATCCAGGAATGCAGCAACCTCGGCGGCCACGGCGGCCACGTCCAGTCGCCGGTGGCGCGCCTGGGCGTCCTGCAGCGCCTGCCGCAGCCAGGCTTGCTCGGGGAGCCCGCGCAGGCTGTGCTCGCCCTGGTAGAGGCGACAGGTGTGCAGGTATTCGACACACTGCTCGGCGCCCGGCTCGACGTCGCGGCCGTCGACCCGGATGGTGGGCGAGCCCAGGGAATGGGCCTGGTCGGCGGCCTGCTGGTCGCAGATGTCGCGCACCTGGATCTCGGCGTTGCTGCCAAGCTCGGCGCACACCCGCTCGACCAGCGCGATCGCGCCGGCGCGGTTGGGGCAGCCGGGAAAGGCCAGCACCTCCACCAGCGGCCGCTGAACGGCTGTGGGCTGCGAGGCTGGGCTGGAGGTGGGCAGCTTTAGGCCTCCGGGATGCGGCAGCAGGCGGCCACGTGATCGGCGTGGTCGCACAGCAGCCCCTGGGCCAACTCCAGCATCGCGGTGACCCGGGGGTCGGCCAGTTGGTAGTAGATGACCCGGTGCTGGCGGCGGGTGGTGACGAACCCGCACCAGCGGAGGCAGGCCAGGTGGTTGGAGACCTTGGGCTGGGGTTGGCCGAGCTGGCGGGTCAGCTCGCCAGCCGCCAGTTCCCCCTGGGCTTGGAGCAGCCCGAGGATGCGCAGGCGGGTTGGGTCGCCGAGGGCGCGGAAGTACTTGGCGACCAGGTCGGTGTTGGCCGGGGTGGCGGGGAGGCGGAACGGGGCGGGCTGCACATGCACCTCTCACTTCAATGTCTTGTGATATCAGTATTGCTCGAAGTGAGCTGGCGTCCAACTGGGACGCGGATGCCCACCGCCGTCGAGGTCGGCGCCCACAACGACGACAAGAAGGCCGGCGCCCACAGCCCGCTCCTGACAGGGCGACTGTCCCGCGCCTACAACCACCGCGCACCCGAGCGCGCACCCTACGTGGCGATGCGCTCGGTATCTAATGCCGCCGGAGGCGGCGCGGGCCGAAGGCACGCCGAGCACGCGGCCGGGCCGGATGGATCAATCGCGCGAAGCGCACCGCTCGGCGCGGCCGCTCCACTCCCCGAGGGACGCTGTCGAATGGCCTTCAGACGGTCTCAACCACTCGCAGGTCGGCTAGGTCGAGACGCTGGCCGAGGCGATCGACCCCTGCTTAGCGGCTGCTAGCGGCTCTCGGGCAGCGGCCGGCCGGTGTCACGCGCCCCACTGCTCAACCACCGACCGCCGATACCGCGGCCGCCCTGGCGTCGAGGAGGGATCTTCGATCTCCCGGAACGATCGCCACGGCGGCTTGGGCGGCCGGTGGTGGCGGTAACGCAGCGTCTTCACCGCGCTCAGCGACACTCCGAGCCAGGCCGCCACCTCCTGGAGGCTACCCACCTCATCGTCGCCTGCTTGGCCGCGCATCGCGGTCAGGCGGTCCACTGCTGGGCATCGTAGTCGAAGCCGGGTGCTCCCTCGAACACCAGCTCCTTGACGCTGCTGGAGGGAACCTCGAACCCAAACTTGCCGGTGACCGCCCGCTTGGTCGCAGGCGGCTGGGACTATCGATCCCGTTGATGCCCCGGCCGCTGTCAAAGAAGGCGTCGGCTTCGCGGCCGTCGGCGCCGTACACCAGGTTGAGCGTGACCGACAGGTCGAAGGTCTCGCTGGAGCCGTTGACAATTTTAACGGTGACCGCCAGCACCTTGGCCTTGGGATTGCTCAGCAGCTCCCGGTAGGACGGCTGCACGTCGCGTTGGAGGCCGAGCGCGGTCATCCGGACGCCGTCGGTGTACTCGGCGGTGTCGCCCACCTCAAGGTCTAGTTCCTTGGCCTCGGTGGTGTCAGTGGTCGCGGGCTCGCTGGTGGTGTCGGATTCTAGGCCGGCGTCGGCGGTAGTGTCAGGGGTATCGGCGGCTTGGCCACCTTCGGTGGTAGAGCAGCCGGCCAGCGTCGCCGCGAGGGCGAACGCGAGCAGCAAGGTTGTGGTGCGGGATGCGCGGGACATGCAGGAGCCCCCCCGGGGACCAACTCGAAACTGAGTCTACGGAATGTATACCGAATAATCGGCAGGTCCGTTACAGGTCAAGGCGCCGGAGCTGGTGAACCTCATATTGCCGCCGCAGGCGGCGCCGGCCGAAGGTCTGCCAAGATCGGGATTCCCGCAGGAACCGCCCGACCGTCCCTTGCCCAATCAGGTGGTGTCTGCATCCAGGACTACCCATCCATCGGCACGCGTCCAACGAAGGGCCTCTTCCCTCGCCGTGAAGGCGGGAAGTAGCCACAAGTGGCTGAGCGGTGCCGGCGCTACGAGCGAGGGCAGTTCGTAGTCGGTGGGACCGCGTTCGTGGCGGGCGGTCAGCCCGAGCGGGATGCCCATGCCTGCTGGGCTGAAGGGATCGAGCACGACGGCGAGGTGTCGTTGTGCAGCTTGGGCGCGGCTCAGCTTGTTCAGCTTGTTCTTACCCTGATCGGAGCCCAGGAACTCGCTGAGCCATCGATCAATGGCCGCCCCGTCCCATCCCCATCCACCGTAGCTACCGGCCTGCACCATGACCATGCCCTCGGAGCCGGCGCTCGTGTTCGCCGCGTAGACCGACTCGATCCCGAGTGCCCGGAGCCGTGCGACGAACGGATCGCGGTAGTCACCCAGGTCGTGGGCGTCGCGCCGCCCGCTGGCTTCCAGTTCGCCCAGCAGCCGGCGAAGGTCGTCGGGTCTGATGGCGTTGACCCGTGCGGTGGCAGCGAGCCCGACCAGCCATAGGGACTGGGAGTTGGGAAGGGTGATGGATGAGAGGCGGTGTTTGGCAGAGGCCGCCAAGTCGAGCCGCTGGTCATCTACCTCAACTGTTACCTCGAGGGCGGCAACTGACCCGTCGGCCAGGTCCGCCTCGAAGTCGTGTAGTCCAGGCGGTCCGCCTCGCCGGTCGATCCTGCGCAGCGACCCCAGGAGCGGCGTAAGCCGATCCTGGGCCCACGCCTCGTACTGATCGAGGTCGTCGTCTTCCGGCTGTAGCGTCACGACAGAGAGCATGGCATGGCCGCTCGACTGGAGGGCCAATCAGCACTATGTGGCAACCAGGGCGGGCTGAGTCCAGCCACTACTCCAGGTAGTCGCGGACTACACGCGCGTGAGCGCTGTGCAGGTCGCAGGTCGTGCAGGTGACGGGCGAGCGTCAGAGCCGCAATATCCTGGAGTGAGCACGAGTCCTGGCCTCTTTGCCGAGGAGGCCAGGTGGAGCTGAAGGGCGGGGTGGGTCGTAACGATCCCGTACCGTTGACCTGCCAGGATGGCAATGCCAGCATCGCTCGCGCCGAGGAGCAGACGGTGAGCCTGCCTGCCCGGACCAGGACCATGGCGGTGGCGTCTGCCGCCGGACTGGGCCGGCCGCGCCGTTGGGCGGTCGGGCTGGCCTGGGGGCTGTGGGCGCTGGCCATGCTCGGCCTGGCCGTGGTGCCCTGGATGGATCGCCTGATCATCCGGGCCGGCCGGCCCGACCTGGCCGCGTTCGTCCCGGGCAGTGTCGTTGGCCCGGTGGTGGCGGTGCTGAGCGCGACCATGGTCGGGGCGGTGCTGGCCAGCCGCCGCCCCCGCCACCCGGTGGGCTGGCTGCTGCTGGGCTGCGCCCTGTCGCTGACCGCCAGCGGGGTGATCAGCTCCTATGTGACCTACGGGCTGGTCGTCCGTCCCGGGGCGCTGCCCGCCGCCAACCTCTCCGCCCGGGTCTACGGGCCGCTGATCTACCTGTCCCTGGCCATCATCGGGTTCATCCTGCTGCTGACCCCGACCGGTTCGCCCCCGACACGGCGCTGGCGCTGGTGGGGACGGGTGTCGGCCGGCGCCCTGGCCGTGGTCCTGGTCTCGGCCATGGTGGCGCCGGGGTCGCTGGACCCGGTGCGCATGTCGGTCCGGGGCCCGCTGGACCCGCTCTGCTATGGCGGCGCCCTGCGGGCGGCCAACGTGCTCGCCCAGGCCGTCGCCGTCCTGATCATCCTGGCCGGGGGCGGGTCGCTGGTGGTGCGCTACCGCCGTGCCCGCGGCCTGGAGCGCCTGCAGCTCCGCTGGGTGACCCTGGCCGCCGCCCTGACCGGTGTGGCGTATCTGGCCTACGCGGTCCTGCTGGCCTTGGGGAGCCGGCTGGCCGACTGGATCTCCGCCGGCGCCACCACCTTCCTGCCCTTGGCCGCCGGGGCGGCGATCCTGCGCTACCGGCTGTACGACCTGGACCGGATCGTGAGCCGCACCCTGGCCTACGGGCTGCTCACGGTCCTGCTCGGGCTCGGCTACGCGGCCGTGGTCCTGGGCCTGGGCCGGCTGCTGGGCCAGGACTCCAGCCTGGTCGTGGCCGCGGCCACCCTGGCCGTGGCCGCCGCCTTCCAGCCGGCCCGCCGCCGGGTCCAGGGGGCGGTCGACCGGCGCTTCAACCGCCGCCGCCACGATGCGGCCCGGATCATCGAGGGGTTCGGGGCCCGTCTGCGCGACCAGGTCGACCTCGACACCCTGACGGCTGACCTGCTGGCGGTGGTCGACCAGAGCATGCAGCCGACCCAGGCATCGCTGTGGCTACGACCCCAAGCGCCGTCGGGAACGGCTGGTGTGACCCTGGCTCAGCAGCGAACCTGAAGGCCGCAACGACCGCCAACCAGACGACCTCCGACCGGCCCGCCGTAGCTGCGGCCTTGGTCATGCCGTACCACCCTGGGTGGCCACCACGTCAGGATCAGATCGCCGCCGCAGGCGGCGCGGACCGCAGGTCCGCCAGAAGGCGCGGACGCGCCGATGAATCAATCGCGCGAAGCGCACCGCGCGGCGTGGCCGCTCCACTCCCCCGAGGGGGGCTAGTCGGCCGCGGTTTTTGCGGCCGACTAGCCCCACGAGGGGGCATGACCAGTGGTGATCCGGTCTCCGGACGGTGAAGGGGATACGCGGGTGGCCGGCGTAGGGACTCGCGTACCCACTAGCGTGGGGGTCAACGGCCTTGGCAGGCTGGCACCGGGCCGGGACCGGCAGGGCTGCGGAGCTTGCCAGCGAAGCAGCACGCGCCGAAGGCGCGTCCCTCCCCCGCCACCGACCGTGGCCGGCACGCCGTGGTCCCGGGCCGGCCGTCAAGGGCGAATGGCTGCGCCGTGAGAGCTGCGCGGCGGCGGCCTGCCCGACATTCGCCCTTGACCGCCGGGCAGCTCGCCCCGTCAGCACCACCGGCCTGCCGGCGAGCCTGGTGGCCAGTACGCCGGGGGAAGACATCCCACGGCCACAACCGTCAAGCGACCGTTCTGACGTCAGCGCGGGTGGGAGATACGCCCAGGCATACGCTATATGGGCGATAGTCGCTCGGCGGGCGGGAGGAGCAGATTACGGGGTTGTGCCAGAAGGCCGCACAACGATCCGGCGAGCCAGCTGCTGGCCTCGGGCGAGGATGCAGGTTGCCTGGACCGCGATCGGCGACCGGACAGGGTCTGGCCGATCACTGCTGGATCGGGGGGAGGGGGCGCTGTTGGGCAGCGACACCTGCCATGGCCTGTGTGTGAACGGTCCTTCAGCCCATCGCGAAAGGAGCCTGCGATGGCACGCAGCTTCCGAGCGACGCGGCAGCCTGGCCTGACCGCGGTCACGGTCGCCACGCTCGTCGCCTTGCTAGCAGCCCTCACGGTCCAGGCACCCACTAGCGCCGCGCCAGCGGCCAGCTCCGGTCATCCCACCGTTTCGGTGTTCGCGACCGGCCTCGACAACCCGCGGGGGCTGGCGTTCGGCCCGGACGGCAACCTGTATGTCGCCGAGGGCGGCCGCGGCGGCAGCAACTCCACCGTCGGCCAATGCCAGCAGGTCCCTGCGCCAGTTGGCCCCTACACCGGCGGCCCCACCGCCCGTATCTCCAAGATCAGCCCCAGCGGCCGGCGCACCACCCTGGTCGACGGCCTGCCCTCCGACCAGACCAGCCCGGCCGTTGGTGGCACGGTCAGCGGCGTCGCCGACGTCACCTTCATCGGCCATCGGCTGTACGCGCTGCTGGCTGGGGCGGGCTGCTCACATGGCAACCCGGGCACGGTCAACGCGGTGCTGCGCATCCACCGCGACGGCAGCTGGCGGGTGGTTGCCAATCTCAGCCGCTTCCTGATGACCCACCCGGTCGCCAACCCCGAGGCCGACGACTTCGAGCCCGACGGCACCTGGTACGACATGGTCGCGGTGCACGGGTCGCTGTACGTGGTCGAGCCTAATCACGGCGAGCTGGACCGCATCAACCCGCGCACCCACCGAGTCAGCCGGGTGGTGGATGTCTCGGCCAGCCAGGGCCACGCCGTACCGACCGCGGTCGACTTCCACCACGGCCACTTCCAGATCGGCAACCTGGGCACCTTCCCGATCGTGCCCGGCACCCAGAAGGTCTGGACGCTGACCCGCCAGGGCGAGCTGCGCGAGGTGATCGGGGGGCTTACCACCGTCGTCGGCCTGGCCTCCCACCACGGCAGCCTGTACGTGCTGGAAACCAGCGTGGCGCCTGGGTTTGAGACCCCAGGCACAGGCAGAATCCTGCGGGTGAGCGCCTCGGGGCAGCGGACCACGGTCGTGGACGGCCTGACCTTCCCGACCGCACTGACCTTCGGGCCGGACGGCGCCCTGTACGTCTCCAACTTTGGCTATCTGACCCCGCCGGGCGGCGGGCAAGTCCTGCGCATCGACCTGCACTAGCCGGCACCAGCCATCCGGGTTGCCGCCGCGGTCGTGGTCAGTCGCGGCTGCGGCGGCGTCCCCACCCCGGTCAAGGCGCTCCTCCGAAACAAGTTCGCCCGTGAGCCGCCTTCGGCGGCGACCCGATAGACGGCCAACTTCTTTCGCCCTGCGCCTTGACCACTACGCGCCGAAGCTGGCCGCCGTCTTGGAACTCCCAATCGAGCTATTCGTGGACCGCCGTAGCCGTCGCGGCCGGGTCATGGTGCTACGAGAGGACAGAGTTCCGAGACCGGCGCCTCCGACACCAGGAGGAAGCGACAGCGCCGCCCCTGCACTGCCGGCCTCCACGACCTCACCGCGAGATCGGCTGGTCCAACAATGGAGCGATCTCCCCCTGCTCGGCCCCTTGGGACAGAGGCTTCTCGACAAGATCCTTGAGCCTCAAAGGACCCTGATGGTGGACCGGCGGACGATGCTGAGGTTGCTGGGCGCGGGCTCGGCGGCGGCATCACTGGAGCTGCTCGGGAGCGATGCCGCGGCTGCCTTCGAGCCGTTCGACTTCGAGCCGACGACGGTCAACGTGTTGGAGTCCCTGGCTCTGCGCTATCAGGCCCTCTACCACTCGACCCCGCCGACGGAATTGATGGTCCCGGTCAGCGCACACCTGGAGCTG
>Ga0075419_10002652_pt1 | contig 11473 bp, 8 predicted proteins | sample SoiMetdeltSBSDD3_FD_76900 | JGI IMG/M metagenome (GOLD analysis project Ga0075419, IMG submission 76900) | Bulk soil microbial communities from a Populus tree surrounding site in Tennessee, USA - Soil MetaG P. deltoides SBSDD3 | ecosystem: Environmental > Terrestrial > Soil > Tree plantation... | reverse complement strand
CCACGATCTGCTGCACCGGCTCCTGGATCGCTTCCCGGATCTCGGAGGAATGCACCCGCACCGTCTTCGGAATGCCGGAGACGAGATCGCGGCCCTTGACCTCCATCTCGCGTTCTTCGCCGGTCGGATAGGCCGAGCCGATCTTGATCTTGATCGCTTCGGCGGTCGGCTCGCCCACCTGCAGGTTGTAATTCTTGCGCATGAACTGCACGATGGCCTGGTCCAGCTCGTCGCCCCCGGTGCGGATCGAGGTATCCGAGACGATCCCGGAAAGCGCAATCACCGCGATCTCGGTGGTGCCGCCGCCGATGTCGATCACCATGTTGCCGGTCGGCGTCTCGACTGGAAGCCCCACACCGATCGCCGCCGCCATCGGCTCGGCGACCATCAGCACCTGCTTGGCGCCGGCGGTCTCGGCAGAGTCGCGCACCGCGCGGCGCTCCACCTCGGTGATCCCGGACGGCACGCACACGATGACGCGCGGCTTCACCCGGAACACGTGCTTGTCGATGATCGTCTTCAGGAAATAGCGAAGCATCTTCTCGGTCACATCGAAGTCGGCGATCACACCATCCTTGAGTGGCCGGATGGCGATGATGCCATCGGGGGTACGGCCCAGCATCCGCTTGGCCTCGAGGCCGATTCCCTTGATCTTGCCGGTGCTGCGCTCCAGCGCGACGACCGAGGGCTCGTTGAGAACGATCCCTTCGCCCTTGACATAGATGAGGGTATTGGCCGTGCCAAGATCGACAGCGATCTCGTTCGCCGGCAGAAAATTCAGAAACTTGAAGGAACCAAGCATGCTCACGGGGCCGCCGGGGGTGGATCTTCAGCTAACCTAATGGGGCGCTTATACATATACAAGCGGCGAAACCCAACCTCTCAGGCCCGCTAACCGGTGCTGCCGAAGCCGCCCGCACCCCGTTCCGTCGCAGGCAGTTTTTCGACCGTTCGGAATTCAGCCGGTTCGACCCGTCCGACCACAAGCTGCGCGATGCGCATCCCGCGGGTTACCTCGAACGCCGTCTGTCCCAGGTTTATCAGAGCCACCTTCAGCTCGCCGCGGTAATCGGAGTCGATGGTGGCGGGCGTGTTCGGCAGGGTGACGCCGAACTTGAGGGCGAGCCCGGAGCGGGGACGGATCTGGATCTCATAACCCGGAGGGATCGCGACAGCGAAGCCGGTTGCATAGAGCCGGCGCTCACCCGGCAGCAGGATGCCGCTCTCGGCGCTGGCGATGTCGAAGCCGGCACTGCCGGTGGTGGCGCGCGTTGGAAGCGGGAGGTCGGTCCCGTGCGGCAATCGTTGGATTTGGATTTCAGTCATGGGAAGTAGAAGCGAAGTGCGAAGAGCGAATCGCGAAGCGGCTGTTCCTCTTCGCTCCTCGCCCTTCGCTGCTCTCTCGTCAGAGCACCGTCTCCACGGCCACCAGCGGAAGACCGAACGCCTCAGCGACTCCCGGATAGACGACCTTTCCGTCCACCACATTGAGCCCCAGCGCCAGCGCGCGGTCCTGCTTGCACGCCTGTTTCCAGCCCAGCTTGGCGAGGCGGAGACCGTAGGGCAGCGTGGCGTTGGTGAGCGCCAGCGTAGAGGTGCGCGGCACCCCGCCGGGCATATTGGCCACGCCGTAATGCAGGATCCCGTCGACGAAATAGGTGGGGTTCTCGTGGGTGGTCGGCTTGATGGTCTCGACGCAGCCACCCTGGTCTACCGCGACGTCCACGATCACCGCGCCCGGCTGCATTCGCTTGAGATCGGCGCGGGTGACCAGATGGGGCGCTTTGGCACCGGGCAGCAGCACGGCTCCGATCACCAGGTCGGCGCGCTCGATCGCCTCGAGGATGTTGAAGCGGTTGGAGTAGATCGTCTTCACGTTGGCCGGGAGCACGTCGTCGAGGTAGCGCAGCCGCTCCAGCGAGATGTCGAGGATCGTGGTGTTGGCGCCCATCCCCGCCGCCATCTTGGCGGCGTTGATGCCCACCACGCCACCGCCGATGATGACCACCTTGGCCGGGGCCACACCCGGGACGCCCCCCAGGAGCACGCCGCGGCCGCCGTGGACCTTCTCGAGGTACTTGGCGCCCTCCTGCACCGCCATCCGGCCGGCGACTTCCGACATCGGGGTGAGCAGCGGCAGCTCGCCGCTCGGGAGCTGCACCGTCTCGTAGGCGATCGCGATCGCTCCCGAGGCGACGACCGCGCGTGTCAGCTCTTCAGCGGCGGCAAAGTGGAAGTAGGTGTAGATCACCTGTCCCTTCCGCATCCTGGGCCACTCCACCGCGATCGGCTCCTTCACCTTCATGATCATGTCCGCCTTGGCCCAGACTTCATCGGCGGTGGCCAGGATCTCCGCCCCGGCCGCGACGTACTGCTCATCGGCAAACCCGCTTCCCAATCCCCCGCCCTGCTCGACATGGACGGTGTGGCCGCTGGCGGTGAGCAGCTCGGCTCCCGCCGGCACCAGGGCGATCCGGTTTTCGTTGGTCTTTATTTCCTTGGGAACGCCGATGACCATTCGAGATCTCGCTGGTGAAAGTTCATTGCCGAGGGAGCCGCGAGTAGCGAAGAGCGAGGAGGGAGAGGCCTTCCCTCTTGGCTCTTCGCTATTCGCTACTCGCAGATCGAGCCGGCCCGAGCCGCACCACGGACCAACGATCGGGGACAAAATACTCCGAAGCGAGGGCTGCGATAGTGTCCGACGTGACGCCATCGATCTCCGCAAGAATCTCGTCGAGCCGGCGGTACCGGTCGCGGTGCAGCGCCGTCCCGGCCAGCCGGTGCATGCGGCTGCTGGGACTCTCGAGCGAAAGCATGACCTGTCCCTTGAGCTGCTGCTGGCCGCTCGCCAGCTCGTCGGCCGGCAATCCTTCCCGCGCCAGCCGGGCCAGCTCGGCCCGAATCGCGTCTTCGGCGGCGGCCGCCGTGCCCGGCGCGGTACCGACGTAGACCCCGGTCATCCCGGTGCTCTGGTATCCCTGCTGGAAGGCATACACCGCGTACGCCAGCCCCAGCTCTTCGCGGACCCGCTGGAAGAGGCGGCTCGACATTCCGCCGCCGAGCAGATTGGTCAGGATGGCCAGGGCGTAGCGGCGCGGGTCCCGCGCGGCAAATGTGTCGGTCCCCAGCACGATGTGACTCTGGGTCGTCTCGCGTTGTTCCGCCAGCGCGGCGCCCCGTCGGGCCGGCCGAGCCGGCACCGGATCGCGGGCCGCTTCCCGGTCTCCCTCGAACCACCCTTCCCGTTCCAGCACCGTGAGCAGCTGGCCGTGGTCGACGTGGCCCGCGGCCGCGATCACGCAATTCCCGCGATAGTATCCTCCCCGATGGACGGCCGCGAGGTCGTCCGCGCGGAGACGGCCAATGGTCTCGGGGGTGCCGAGAATCGAATAGCCGTAGGGATGGTCGGGCCAGAGCGTCCGGGCGTGGAGCTCGAACACCAGATCGTCGGGCGTGTCCTCGACCCCGTTGATCTCCTCCAGGACGACATTCCGCTCGAGCTCCAGGTCCTCGGCACGCAGCAGCGGATGCCGCACCAGATCGGTGAGCACCTCGACCGCCAGCGGAACATCGGCGTCGAGGACGTGCGCTTGATAGCTGGTGTGGTCACGCGAGGTATAGGCGTCGAGCGAGCCGCCGCGAACTTCGAGCTCCTGGGCGAGCTGCTTCGCGGTACGACGCTCGGTGCCCTTGAAGACGAGGTGCTCCAGCAGGTGCGCCACGCCCATGACCTCGGGCGGTTCGTGCGCACTGGCGGAGCGGACCCAGATCCCCACGGCCGCCGACCGCACTCCCGGCAGCAGCTCCGAAAGGACGGTCAGGCCGTTGGGCGCTACGCTTCGTAGCAGACCCTCGTCAAGATGCTCCTGCTCCACGACTGACGGCTAGCAGTTAGCAGTTAGCAGTTGGCAGTTCGCTATTCCTTTGGAATCAGCGCCTTGCGCGACAGCTTCATCCGGCCCCGCTCGTCCACCTCGAGCAGCTGGACCTTCACGATATCGCCCTTCTTGACGACATCTTCGGTCTTCTCGGTGCGGCCGTGCTGCAGCTCGCTGATGTGGAGCAGTCCCTCGACCCCGGGAATGATCTCGACGAAGGCGCCGAACGCCGTGGTGCTCTTGACCGGGCCCTCGTAAACCTTCCCCACTTCGGGCTCGGCGACGATCGCGGAGATCATGTCCCGCGCCTTCTGTCCCGCTTCGCCACCCACTGCCGCGATGGTGACGATCCCCGAATCCTCGACCGAGATCTTGGCGCCGGTGGCGTCCTGAATGCCCCGAATCGTCTTGCCCTTCGGTCCGATGATGTCGCCGATCTTGTCCGGCTTGATCTGGATGGTGATGATGCGCGGCGCGTGGGGCGACAGGTCCGCCCGGGCCGCCGAGAGCGCCTTCTTCATTTCGGCGAGAATGTGGAGCCGTCCCGCCTTGGCGCGCGACAGGGCCTCCTCCATGATCTTGAGATCGAGCCCTTCGACCTTGATGTCCATCTGGATCGAGGTAATGCCCTGCTCCGTGCCCGCGACCTTGAAGTCCATGTCGCCGAGATGGTCTTCGCTGCCAAGAATGTCGGTCAGGATCGCGACCTTGTCGCCTTCCTTGATCAGGCCCATCGCGACACCGGCGCAGGCCGCCTTGACCGGCACGCCCGCATCCATGAGCGCGAGGGAGCCGCCGCACACCGTGGCCATCGAGGAGGAGCCGTTCGACTCGAGGATCTCGGAGACGATCCGCAGGGTGTAGGGAAAGCCCGCGAAGTCCGGCAGCATCGGCTGCAGGGCACGCTCGGCCAGCGCACCATGCCCGATCTCGCGGCGGCTGGTGCCGCGGATCATCTTCACTTCACCGGTGCAGTACGGAGGAAAGTTGTAGTGCAGCATGAACGACTTGGTGGTTTCGCTCTTGACATCGATCGAATCGATCCGCTGCTCGTCGTCGCTGGTGCCGAGGGTCACGGCCACCAGCGCCTGGGTCTGTCCCCGGGTGAAGAGCGCCGACCCGTGGGCCCGGGGCAGAATCCCGGTCTCGATCGAGATCGCGCGAACCGTATTGTTGTCCCGGCCGTCGACCCGCTCGCCTTTCTCGATCACCTGGGCCCGCATGACGCGGTATTCGATGTCCTCGATCTCGGCGACGATCTCCTTGGCGCGCTCCGGATACTCCAGAGCCAGCTTGGCCACGATATCGCGCTTCACCTGGGCGAGACTGGCTGCCCGCGCCGCCTTGTCCTTGGCGTTGATCGCCTTGCCCATTTCCTTCTCGGCCAGATCGCGCACCCGCCGGGTGAGCAGCTCGTCCACCGGTGCCTTGACCCACTCGATCTTCGGGCGACCGGCCTTCTTGGTCATTTCCTTCGCGTGCCCGATCAGCTCCTTGATACCCTTGTGGGCGACCTTCAGCCCGTCGAGGATGTCGCTCTCCGACACTTCGAGCGAGCCGCCCTCGACCATGACGATCGAGTCGGCGCTACCGCTCACCGTGAGGTCGATGCTGGAGAACTCGAGCTGCTGGAAGGTCGGATTGAGGATCCAGTTCCCTTCCATGCGCCCCACCCGCACCGTCGCCAGGGGGCCGCCCCACGGAATCGTGGACACCGAGAGCGCCATGGCCGCGGCGAAGGCACCGATCACATCGGCATCATTCTCCTGGTCGGCGGAGACCACGGTGACGAAGACCTGGACCTCGTTCTTGAACCCCTCGGGAAAGAGGGGGCGGATCGACCGGTCGATGATCCGGCAGGCCAGGATCTCCTTATCGGACGGCCGGCCTTCGCGCTTGATGAACCCTCCGGGAATCTTCCCCGCCGCGTAGGTCTTTTCCTTGTATTCGACCGTCAGGGGGAAGAACGGGAGCGTCGAGATATTGGGGGAGACGGTGACGGCGGCGAGCACCATCGTGTCGCCGAAGCGCACGACCACGGAGCCGGCGGCCTGCTTGGCCATCTTGCCCGACTCGATGATCAGCGGGCGCCCGGCGAATGTCGTTTCGATTTTGTGCACGGTTGCATGCCTTGGTTTGAACGGTCCGCGTCCAATGCGAAGCGGGCGTCCACGCGGAAGCGCGGGACGCCCGCGGGTCATCGGTGCCGGCTAGTGCCGGAGTCCGAGCTCCTGAATCAGTGCCCGGTAGGTCGAGAGATCGGTATTCCGGAGGTAGGTCAGCAGCCGCTTCCGGGTTCCGACCATTTTGAGCAGCCCTCGACGCCCGTGGTGATCCTTGGCATGGGTGCGGAAGTGATCGGTGAGGGAGTTGATCCGCTCAGTGAGGAGAGCTACCTGGACCCGGGCTGAGCCGGTGTCCTCGCCGTGGAGACGGTGCTTGGTCAGAACGGCCTGTTTATCGTACGGCATGCGCTTCCGGCCTCTTTGTATTCGTCTTTGTGAATATGCGAACTCTCGATAGCATAAGAAGATAACGACGGAGAGGCAAAGAGGCAAAGAGGCAAAGAGGCAAAGAGGCAAAAGAGGCAAAGAGGCAAAGAGGCAAAGAGGCAAAGAGGCAAAGAGGCAAAGACGCAAGGTCGTTCCCCAACCCCCAGCTCCCAATCCCCAACCCCGCTCCGCCCCTGCAACGTTTTCCCGCCTGGCTGCCTCTATATCTCTGACCCTGTCTACTAAATGAGGTCCCGGTGCCCCTCAATCTCGGCGAATTCGAGCAATTGGTCCTCCTGGCCCTACTGCGGCTGGGGAAGGAGGGCTATGGCGTGACGGTCCGGGAGGAACTGCTGAACGAGGGCGGCCGGGAGGTCAGCCTGGGAACGGTCTACAAGACCCTCCTCAGGCTGGAGTCCAAGGGCCTGGTCGCGGCACAGATCGGTGACCCCACCCCGGCTCGGGGCGGCCGACGCAAAAAGCATTACTCGGTGACCGCCCGGGGTCGAACCGCGCTCACGCGAAGCCTCGCCGCGCTGCGCGGGCTGAGCCGGGGTCTCAATCCTGTCTGGGGGGCACCATGAACCCGATCCGATGGCTCGGCTGGGTGATTCCGGCGGAGGAACGCGAGTTCATCCTCGGCGACCTCGTGGAGACCTACGGGGAAAAGACCGGGCGGCTGGGTTGGGAACTGCTGCGAGTCGGCACAGCTCTCCGATTGCGCACCGATCCACCTCTCACATCTCACGTCTCACCTCTCACGAAGAGGAGTAACATCGTGGGCACTCTGCTCTCCGACGCGCGTTTCGCCTTTCGCCAGCTGGCGCGAAGCCCCGGCTTTTCGCTCCTCGCCGTCCTGACCCTCGCCCTCGGAATCGGAGCCACGACCGCGATCTATTCGGTCGTCAGCCCGGTGCTGTTTCGGCCGCTTCCCTACCCCGGCGCCGAGCGGATCGTGACGCTCTGGGAGCGGGGACAGGACGACAGTGAGAACAACACCGGCTACGCCACGTTCCTGGATGTCGAGCGAATGTCCACCTCGTTCGAGTCGCTCGCCGCGATGAGCTCGTGGCAGCCCACGCTGCAGGGAAGCGGCGATCCCGAACGGCTCTCCGGACAGCGGGTCACCCAGGGATTCTTTTCCGTCCTTGGGGTACGGCCAGCGCTGGGACGGGACTTCCGCGCCGAAGAAAACGTCCGGGGCAAGCACTTCGTGGCGATGCTCTCTCACGGGCTCTGGCAGCGACGATTCGGGTCGGATCCCTCGATCCTCGGCCGGCCGGTCACCTTCAACGGCATCGCGTACACCGTCGTGGGAGTGCTGCCACAAACGTTCGAGAGCCTGCTCTCGCCGGGCGCGCAGATCTGGGCGCCCCTGGCCTACGAACCCGCGCTTCCCTGGGCCTGCCGGACCTGTCGCCACCTGCGTGCGATCGGGCGGCTCAAAGAAGGTGTGACTCCCGGGTCCGCCGGACGCGAGCTCGACCTCATCTCCAGGCGGCTGGTCGCCGAGCATCCCACCGACTACTCCACCACCGGAATGCACGTCGTTCCGTTGCAGGACCGGCTCACCCGCGACGTGCGCCCGGCGCTCCTCGCCGTGCTCGGTGCCGTGGCGCTGGTCCTGCTGATCGCCTGTGCCAATGTGTCGGCGCTGCTGCTTGGGCGGGCGATCCAGCGGGAGGGCGAATTCGCGATCCGGGGCGCGCTCGGCGCCGGCAAAGGGCGGGTTATGCAGCAGCTCCTCACGGAGAGCGTGCTGCTCTCTCTGCTCGGCGGCGCGGCCGGTATCGCCCTGGCCTACTGGGGCGTCAAAGGACTCTCGGCCCTCGCTCCCGCCAATCTCCCGCGGCTTTCGGCCATCGGCATCGACGGCGGGGTACTGCTGTTCACCGCCGCGATCTCGGTGGCCAGTGGCATCGCCTTCGGACTGGTTCCCGCTTTCGCGACGGCGCGGCCCGATCTGTTCTCGGCGCTTCGGCCCGGCGGTCGCGCCACCGGGCTCCGCTCCCGCCGCCTCGCGCGGGCGACGCTGGTGACCGGGGAGATCGCCCTCGCCCTCATGCTGCTCTTTGGCGCCGGGCTCCTGATGCGGAGCCTGCACCGCCTGCTGGCGGTCAATCCGGGATTCGATCCCGCCGGGCTTCTCACCATGGAGGTGCAGACGACCGGTCCACGCTATCAGGAGGACGAGCCGGTCCGGAGGTTTTTCGAGCAGGCCCGGGAGGCGGTCAGCCTGCTCCCGGGAGTAGAGCAGGCCGGGTGGACCAGCATGCTGCCCCTCGGAGGGAACTTCGACCGGTATGGTGTGCGAATCGAAGGCGTGGTCCTGGCCAACCCGGCCAACGCGCCATCAGCGGACCGGTACGCCGTCACCCCCGGTTACCTGGAAGCGATGCGGATTCCGCTGCAGCGCGGGCGCACCCTCACCGCTGCCGACGGGACCTCGGCTCCGAAGGTCGTCCTGATCAACCAGACCTTTGCTGCCCTTGCCTGGCCGAACTCCGATCCGATCGGCGCCAGGGTGCAGCTCGGCGGACCCGACCGGCCCTGGTGGACCGTGGTCGGAATTGTGGGCGACGTGCGGCACACCGGTCTGGACGAGACCCAGGCCCCGCAGGTGTACCTCCCGGAAGCGCAGTGGTTTTCGGCCGACAATGCCATGGTGCTGACGGCGCGAACCCACGGCGATCCGGCTCTGCTCGCCGGCGCCATCCGCGCCGCGATCCGCGCGGTGGATCCCAGCCTGCCGATCCTTCAGGTGGCCACGATGGAGGAGGTAGTCTCCGCCACCGCGCAGCAGCGGCGATTCGCGTTCATTCTTTTCCAGGTCTTCGCGGTGGTCGCGAGCCTGCTTGCCGCGGCAGGGATCTACGGGGTCCTGGCAGGAAGCGTCACCGAGCGCACTCGGGAGCTGGGTATTCGCGCCGCACTCGGCGCGTCGCGCGGAGGCATTGTCGCGCTGGTGGTGCGACAGGGTCTGGCGCTTACGCTGACCGGTCTCGCCGCCGGCGCGCTCGGCTCGCTGCTCCTTTCCCGATTCCTTCAGCGGCTTCTGTTCGGAGTCGGCTCGACCGATCCGGCGACGTTTGGTGTGGTCGTGGCGGTTCTGCTGGCGGTCGCGCTCACCGCGTGCTGGGCTCCGGCATGGCGGGCCACCCGGGTCAGTCCATTGGAGGCGATTCGGGGGGAGTAGCGGGAGAGAGGTGAGAGGTGAGAGGTGAGAGGTGCGTCCTTGCGCCTCAGCGCCCTTGCGTCTCCCACACGCCGAAGCTTGCGGCCGCCTTGGGTCCGTGCTTCACCTGGTACATTCGCGCATCGGCCACCGCGAGTGCGGCGTCGGGTGACGGGGGAGCGGAGAGAAAAGTCGTCACCCCGATGCTGAAGGTGACCGGCCAGCCTCCCTGGGCCATTGCCGAGTCGAGCAGCGCCTGGAGTTTGCGCACCGCGATCTCCGCCTGAGCGGCATCGGTTTCCGGCATCAACACCGCGAATTCGTCGCCCCCGAGACGGGCGACGACGTCGATCCGGCGGGTCGCGGCGCGGAGGGTTCCGGCCACCGTCCGCAGCACCTCGTCACCGGCATTGTGGCCGAGGCGATCGTTGACCTGCTTGAAGTCGTCCAGATCGACATAGGCCAGCGTAAACGCGCCCTCCCGCCGCATCGACAGATCGACCGCGCTGGTCAGCGCGCCGAAAAACGCCCGGCGGTTCGCGACCCCGGTCAGGCCGTCTTCCCGCGCGAGGCTTCGGAGGTTGTCGGCCTGGCGCGCCATGAACGATACCAGGAGGGCGACGCCGGAAAAGAACATCATCTCGACGGCGGCGTTCCAGACGATGAGCCCGGGCTGGGTACGCACCGGCCGGCCGGTGACATCCACCAGGGTCCATAACACGGTCGCCAGTGCCGCGGTGATGATTCCATCCCGTCGCCCGCAGATCCAGGCGACGACCGCGAGCGGAGGGATGTAGAACAACTCGAGCTGCAGGTCGAGTCCCGAGAGATGATCGATCCATGCGACCAGGGCGAGGGCCAGCCAGCTGAGTCCGAGGATCAGCCAGGAGGGCAGACGCCGGAGGCTGAACTCCAGCTTGCGGAAGTTGGCCATGGAGAAGCCCGCCGCCGCGCGTCAGACGCCGAGCAGGCGGCGGATGTCGTTGGAGAACGCGAGAATCATGAGGAGGCCGATCAGCACCAGCCCCACGAAGGTGAAGCGCTCCCGCAGCTTGAGGGACAGCGGGCGGCGAAGAATCGCCTCGCCGAGGAGAAAGAGAAACTGCCCTCCGTCGAGCACCGGAATCGGCAACAGGTTGAGCACGGCGAGATTGACGGAAATCGTCGCCATGAACGCAAGGAACGCGACCAGGCCGAGCTGCGCTGATTCCCCCGCCGCGACGCCGATGGCAATGGGCCCTCCGACTCCGCGGGTGGACACCCGGCCCGAGAACATCCCTCGCACGATCCGGACGATCTGGGTCGAGACGGCGAGCGTTTGCCGGGCGCCGGTCACCATCGACTGGCCCAGGGAAAGCGGCTCTTGCCGTTCCGGAAGGTCGGGGCCAACCCGGAGCTTGCCGACCGTCCGTTCTCCGGTACTGTCGCGCACCGATTCCGCGAGGGTATGCGCTTCGAGCTCGGTGCGTTCGCCCGCGCGCCCCACCGTCAGACGGAGGACCGCGTCGGGGTGGCTCTCGATCTGGGTCACCGCGTCCTGCCACTGGGAGATCGCGACTCCATTGATGGCCAGGAGGGTATCTCCGGTGCGCAGGCCCGCCCTGGCCCCGGGACCGCCGCTCACGATCTGTCCCAGCACCGGCGGGATGAACGGCCCGATCGCCTGCGACGCCCGCACCCGCAATTCCAGCGCATCGCGGTGGATCCGGACGGTGACGGGCGGCTTGCCTTCGAGCTCGATGGTGAAGGAATCCGACGCGGTCGAGACGAACGCCTCCTGGATGTCCTGCCATGACCTAGCCGGGACCCCGGCAACGCTGGTGATGCGGTCTCCGGGCGCGAGCCGCGCAAGCTCCTCGGCCCCGGGGGGAAGTCCCGCGGTGTCGACCTGCCCGATCGTGGTGATCGGATACACGGTGACGCCATTG
>Ga0075419_10002651_pt1 | contig 11477 bp, 13 predicted proteins | sample SoiMetdeltSBSDD3_FD_76900 | JGI IMG/M metagenome (GOLD analysis project Ga0075419, IMG submission 76900) | Bulk soil microbial communities from a Populus tree surrounding site in Tennessee, USA - Soil MetaG P. deltoides SBSDD3 | ecosystem: Environmental > Terrestrial > Soil > Tree plantation... | reverse complement strand
GCGGAAATTCATCAAAATAGAATGCTGATTTCAACCAGGATCAAGTCAACAGGAGATTTCCGTGGCAGCCCAGACTCGAGACCTAAAACCTCTCCCTCTCTCTAGCGCAATCCTTATTAATGGACTCAGTCTAATTCCTATCATTGGTGTGGTACTGGGAAACTAACCGTTTTTCTTCTGCAATCTTATGGCCCGCAACTTCATCCGCGCTGTAATATTTGACCTTGGTGGAACGCTTATGTATGAGCGCGAATCCTGGCATTCCATCAACGCCAGGGCCGATGAGGCGCTCACAAAATATCTGCTTGGACAGGGACTGGAAATCAATCTATCCACGTTTCCCATAGAATTCCGCCGCAGGCTCGATGAATATTTCAAGCAACGTGAAAAGGACTTGCTTGAAACGACTTACTCCTCTGTCTTACGCGATGTGCTGGCCAGCAAGGGTTACGGGAATATTTCAGAAAAGATCCTTCGCACCGGACTTGATCATCTTTTTGCTGTCACACAAACAAACTGGTTGTTGGAAGAAGATGCGTTGCCCACTCTGAAGAAACTTGAAGAAAGTGGTTATAAACTTGGATTGATCTCAAACGCGGGCGATGATAAAGATGTGCAGCAGCTTGCCCGTGGCTTTCGTATCGCATCCTATTTCGACTTTATTCTCAGCTCAGCAGCATGTAGTTATCGAAAACCACATCCTCTTATCTTTGAACTCGCACTGGCGAACTGGTATCTCCTGCCATCGGAAGCAGTTATGGTGGGCGATAATCTTTTGGCTGATATTCGTGGCGCAAAGAGTGTGGGCCTCTATGGGATCTTTATCAGCCGCCGCGCGGGTCAACGGACGAATGAGGAAACTCAAATCCTGCCGGACGCAACCATTGCCTCGTTGTCTGAACTTTCTGCTGCCCTCGATCTTCTTCAAGTTAAATAGAATACAAATTCTCCAAACACGGATCAGACATTCATGACTCAAAATAAATCCGCGCTCGCCTATCTTGCATTAGGCGCGGGTGTGCTCGCGCTAAGTTTTTCTGCGATGTTTGTGCGCTGGGCAAACGCACCTGGACCAATCACAGCGTTCTATCGCTTGTTCATTTCCATCTTTCTATTACTTCCGTTCCTTGTCCCACGCATCCGGAACAGCCCTGATGTTCGCACCAGGTTGGTCTTATTCCCAATCCTCGCAGGCATTTTCACGGCCTGCGACCTGGCCTTATGGACTTCATCACTATCCTACACTACAGCATCGAATGCCACGTTGCTTGGCAATACGGCGCCGCTATGGGTAGCTTTAGGCACCTGGCTTATTTTGAAACAAACACTGACCAGTGCTTTCTGGCGCGGACTCACGATCACATTGATTGGCGCGGCTCTGATCATGGGAACGGACTTCATCTTACATCCTCGATTTGGAATCGGAGATGTAATGGCAACGCTAACAGGTTTCTTTTACGGTGGATATTATCTAATTACTGAAAAGAGCCGCGCACACTTCGACTCGGTAACTCACATCTGGTTTGTTGGGATCGGAGCAAGCCTCGCCCTGTTTTTCATCAATCGGATTCTTCAGCATCCATTTGCCGGTTATGACAGATTGACATGGTTGGTCTTCCTTGGCAGTGCTATCGTTTCACAACTCATCGGATACATGGCACTTGCCTATGCTCTGGGGCATCTTCCTGCATCCATCGTCGCACCGACCATGGTGTTACAACCGGTGGTCACAACGATCCTTGCCATTCCATTTTTAGGAGAAATTCCAACCATCTGGCAGGGAATCGGCGGGGCGATCGCGCTGGTTGGCATTTATGTTGTCAATCGATCCCATCAACAGGCAGTGCAGGAAACACCCAATTTATAGGGCCTATCCCAAGCAGAAGGACTTGTATTTAAATTAACATCCCTATATACTATCTTGCATCAATTTAGTTGAATAGGAGGAACGAATGCAACTTGATGCTTTACTCGAAGTAGCAATTGGTTTGGTGTTCACGTGGCTGGTCCTCAGTGTGGCTACCGTGCACGCACAGGAGTCGATTGGCAATCTTCTTAACTGGCGCGCCAATTTTCTCGAGCAGTCCATAACCAATATGCTCAAGAACCCCGCGCTGGTAGCACAACTCTATAAAGAACCCTTGATCGAGGCCTTAGGCGAAATGGATAGAAAGGGCCGCATCAAGAAGCCGATCAATATTCCTAACGCGACCTTTGCTGCCGCCCTGCTTGAGGTCATTCTGAATGCAGGCAGAGATGAAAATGCGCCCGCCACAGCCATGACACTAGGGCAAATCCGGGCAGGTGTGCAAAGGTTGAAAGCACAGAGCCCTGAGTTGGCGCGTGTCCTTGAAAGAGTGTTGCCTGGGCTGGAAAATGAGACCCTTGAATTGAAAGACACACTTGCAAAATATCAGAAGAATATTGCGAGCTGGTTCGATACCGTAATGAACCAGGCATCAGGCTGGTATAAAGCCCGGGCTCAAACTGTGGCTTTTTTTCTCGGTTTGGCGCTTGCGCTAATTTTCCATATTGATACGCTGCACATCACGCATCAATTGTGGCGGGAGCCAACTCTGCGAGCGGTTATTGTGGCACAGGCACAGAACCGAAGCCAGACGGGCCAGCAGGAGATCACCAATATTAGCGAAAGTTTCGAAAGCCTTGCCATCCCGGTGGGTTGGAGCACAGTACCAGCTGAAGATGCTACAGCCTGTGCCTGGCCTCCGAAAGCAGTTAACAGGCCCGCCTATCGGTCCGTAGGCGAATGCAGGGAACTGTCCAATCTTCCGGCGTGGGGCGATAGCTGGGGCTGGATTGTTAAGTTCTTCGGTCTGGTTGTCAGCGGATTCGCAGCGATGCAAGGTGCACCGTTCTGGTTTGATATATTGCGGAAACTGGTTGGTTTTCGAGAGAAGACACAGCCTCCTCCACCCTCGCCCGCGCCAGAGATGGAGACTCCAACGGTATCACCACCAAAAGAACTGCAGCCTCCTCCTACCCTGCCGGCACCTCCAGGACCTGATGTACCGGCCACACCTACAACAATCAATCCGCCAGGAAGATAATAAGTTGTTCATGGCAATGCTTAGGTGATAGGAAGTATAATAAGAAAAATCGACACCCATTAAAAGAGGAGAATCATATGGAAATCGAGGTACATACTGAAAATGCAAGGGTGCCTGTCACTGTCTTGCATGTTCATGGAAACATTGATTCATCCAGTTACCATGAATTTGAGGCAAAGGCAGAAGAATTAATCAATAATGGCAGTCGCTACATGCTCGTGGATCTTTCACACGCAGGGTTTGTCAGCAGCGCAGGCTTTCGAGCTTTGAATCATGTGTTTCGAAAACTTCGTGAGGTACACCCGGATGCCAACCTGACTGATGCAGAAATGAAAAAGGGAATAAGCGCTGGCACATATAAATCTCCCCATTTGAAGTTGCTAAAACTATCTCCCGAGGCGAGAACTGCCTTTGAAATGAGTGGGTTCGATATGTATATTGACACATTCACCGATCTGAATACCGCCGTCGCTTCTTTCTAAGGCTCACATGTTTCTGCTTAAGGGCGCGCTTTAGCGCCCTTTTTGATTCAAGTTCTTCTCTCCCAGAGGGCGAAGGGTTAGGGATGAGAGGAAATGCTATAATCTCTATTATGTCCGATCTCTTCGATCACGCCATGCAAGAACGCATGAAAACTGAAGCGCCACTTGCCGCGCGTATGCGTCCGCGCACGCTCGATGAATACATCGGCCAGGAGCATATTGTTGGTGAAGGCAAACTCCTGCGCCGCGCTATCGAAGCTGACAGGCTCTTTTCTTCCATTATCTTGTGGGGACCCCCAGGTACAGGCAAGACAACGCTAGCACAAGTCATTGCGAATACGACGAAGAGTCACTTTGTGACGATCTCTGCCATCTTAGCGGGCAAGGCTGATTTGCGCGTGATTATCGAAGAGGCTTTGGAACGCAGGCGTCTTCACAATGAACGCACCATCCTTTTTGTGGACGAAGTTCATCGTTGGAATAAAGCTCAACAGGATGCATTGCTTCCGCATGTCGAAGCCGGGACTGTCACACTCATCGGAGCGACCACGGAGAACCCATACTTCGAAGTCATTAAGGCTCTGATCTCACGCTCGCGCGTTTTTCAGTTACGAAACTTGAATCAAGAAGAGACTGGCATCCTCATCGACCGCGCTCTAAGCGATAGGGAACGGGGCTATGGAAATAAGAAAGTCAAACTTGACGAGGATGCTCGCGCGCACTTAATCGACGTGGCATCCGGTGACGCTCGCAACGCGTTGAACGCGATCGAACTTGCTGTGGAATCGACACCGCCAGACGAAAATGGAGTCATTTATATTACATTGGATGTGGCGCAAGAGTCTATTCAGCGTCGCGCGGTTCTTTATGACAAAGACGGCGATGCGCACTACGATACGATCAGCGCGTTCATCAAATCCGTACGCGGAAGTGACCCCGACGCCGCTTTATACTGGCTTGCAAAGATGATTTACGCGGGCGAAGACCCGCGCTTCATAATCCGCCGCCTTATCATCCTTGCAGGTGAAGATATTGGTTTGGCAGACCCAATGGGAATCGTTGTCGTTTCATCTGCAGCACAAGCCTTTGACTTTATCGGGCTACCTGAGGGCATTTATCCCATTGTTGAAGCCACGCTGTATCTTGCTACCGCGCCCAAATCAAACACGGCTAGTGCATACTTTAAAGCGATGAAAAAAATCGAAGATGAAGGGCAAGTCTCTGTCCCGCGCCACCTCATGGACGGCAATCGCGATGCTGCTGCGATGGGACATGGCAAGGATTATGTTTATCCTCATGAATTGGATGGCCATTTCACCCCACAACAATATTTACCCAAGCGATTGCTCGGCACCTACTTCTATCAACCCTCGCAAGAAGGTTACGAATCCCAGGTCAACGCGCGGCTTGATATGTGGCGTGAAGCCCAGCGAAAAGCCTTAGGTATTGAACGCCGCGAGAACGTACCTGACTTGAGCGAAGATCAAATCCAGGAGATGAAGCGGAAGATCAAATAAAATGGATCAATTGGATTATTTATGCCTCTTATCCTCCTCATCCGTCACGGCGAAAATGAATATGTAAGGACCAACAAAATGGCAGGGCGCATCGCGGGGATTCACCTAAATGAAAAAGGGCGGAAACAGGCTGAGGCTTTGGGCGAAGCGCTAAAAGACTTCCCCATCACAGCGATTTACTCCAGTCCGCTCGAGAGAGCGATGGAAACAGCACAACCGATCGCCAAGGTACGCAACCTGGAAATCATTCAAGAGCCCGAGCTTCTGGAAGCGGATCTTGGCACGTGGGAGGGCAGATCCTGGAAAGTATTGCGGCTTACCAAGGCATGGAAAGTTGTGCAAAATGCGCCTTCCCGCTTTCGATTTCCCGAAGGTGAATCCTTTGCTGAAGCGCAGCTGCGATACGCTAACGCGCTCGAACGCATTGCAAAAAAACATAATAAGCCGAAAGATATTGTTGCGGCTGTATTCCACGCCGACCCCATCAAACTCGCCGTCTCATATTTTCTGGGTCTGCCCCTAGATCAGTTCCAACGTTTGAGCTGCAACACAGGTTCGGTGACAATGCTGCACCTCAGCGAATCGGGTGCAAATCTTGTCACGCTGAATCAACGTCCGCCGTTTGACTTTGTCCCGAAGAAAAAATGATATGCCGTGGATCAAGCAAATTGACATTTCTGATGCAACCGGCTTGCTGAAAGCAGAGTTTGATAAGGCCATTCAGCGTGCGGGCCGAGTCTGGCATATCGTTCACATCATGTCACTTAATCCGCGTGCCATGCGGGATAGTATTGCGTTTTACATCACAGCGATGAAGGGAGAATCACCGCTCTCGCGCGCGCAACGCGAAATGCTGGCTGTTGTCGTTTCATTTGAGAATCACTGTTACTACTGAACACAATCACAAGCGCATGACCTCCGTGCTGAGGTTGGGAGGATTATGAATAACGAGGAGTCCGATGACTTCGTACACGCGGTCGCGCGTGACTGGCGGTCTGCTCCGCTTTCAAGAGCCGAGAGGGCCCTTTGCGAATTCGCGGCAAAACTAACGCGCACCCCGTTTGAAATGACTCGCGCAGATCTGGAAACTCTCCGCCAGCAAGGGCTTGATGACCGCGCCATTCATGATGCGACACAAGTGATTAGCTATTTCAACTACATCAACCGTATTGCTGACGCGCCTGGTGTAGAGTCAGAAAGTTTTATTCAACGCTGGGGTAATTAATGGCAAAGCTCAAGCTTGACCTGCACGAAATCTACAATCGAGGTGCTCAAATTGATGCGGAGTTAAATCGGATTGTTGAAGAGGCTATCGAAAAGAAGATCAACCTGGTTGAGATCATCCCCGGCAAAGGCAGCGGCCAACTCAAGAAAAAAGTCCTGCGCTTCTTGAATCAAGGACACATCAAAAAGCTATATCATCGCGTGGAAAAAGACGATAAGAATTTTGGACGGATTTTTATCCACTTCAAATTTTGATCCGGCATTGTTACTTTACGTCCCGCCGAAGAAACAACAAGAATCCAAGCAGCCTCAATCCTGCACTCAACCACAACGCCCCTCCCAGACCAATGTAGGTTGCCAGCCAGGTTCCCAGCAGTGGCGCGATGATCGTCGCTAGATATTGCATAGATTGTGCTAGCGCCACAAATGTCGCGCTATATTCTGCAGGAACAGTTTTCATTAATTCATCGAAGAAGACGAGATCCAGTCCGGCTTGAAAAAGCCCGGCAATTCCAGCATAGAGAATGATCAATTCCACGCGCGAAGTCGCTGCGCTGAACGCCGGATAAAGGGCCATACCAAACGTCGTTGCCAACAGAACGAAGCGTCCGCTGCGCCTTCTGGAGACCCGGGGCCAGAGATAATAGCCAGCCAACATCACAAGATTCATTGCCATAGTAACGGTGCCGATCTGGGCATCTGTTGCACGTAGCTCACGAACGAGATACAAAGGCATGATCGGCAAGCTCAATACGATGGCTGAAAAATATACAAACCTCTTTGTTGAGAACGAAACAAAGGCTGGGTTCGCGCGCAGGAGAGCAATATAATTACGAAATCCATCCAGCGGCGAGCGGCTATCCGAAAGCGGCGGAGGCACCTGATCTGGTAATTGAATCAGTCTGGAAAAATAAAAACTTAGAAACCCGCCCAGCGACAAAACCAGGAACATGGTAGCGTAATTCAAAGGGAATGATATCAAGTTGATCAAGCGTGTGACAATGAACGTGCCCACTACACCTGTCACACCGAAAATTGCCCAACGACGACTTAGCAAAGCATAGCGACCTTCGGGCCCGGCTACCGCATTCATCACAACGGAAAAAGCAACAGCCAGGGCGGTTTGAGGAATCGTAGCATAGGCCCAAATCAATAAGGTGGAAATGATGACATATTTTTCAGCAATAAACAGGGTCAATATCCCCGTCAACGCATAACATAAGATCACCATCAGACGCGACAGGCTATACCACGGAACGATGTTGCGCCGAGTTTGAAGAAAGCGCCCGACAAAAAGTGCCAGGATCAACCCCGTCACACCGGGCATGGAGGTGAGTAAGCCTACTTGAAAATTTGTTGCACCAAGGCGTGTGAGAAATACGGGCAGGAACGGCTGAGCAACGCTGGAGATGCTCACACCGACTCCATCAATTTGAACGTTTCGGAAATTTCGTTTCTGGATTTGAATATCTTCTTCGGTCGGTGGATTCATGGAGTATTAATACTTAATCTTAGCCACAGAGATCGCCGAGAAAATGAGTTTATCTCAATAGTCTCGATGATCTCTGTGGCTAAGCAATAGTGAACTTACTGAAGTGGTTTATTATAACGCTGGCAGAGTAAAATCAATAAATGGTCCAAATCCGCCCTATCAAACCGGACGAATCAGAACTTGCGAGACGATTGATCTATACTGTAGCAAAGCATGTATTCAATGATCCATTACCTTTGGAAGATATCATGGCGCATTTCGATGCACGCGGTATCCTGGAGGAGATGAGTGATATTCAACGAAATTACTTTGAGAGTGGTGGCACGTTCCTGGTAATGACCGATGAAGAGGAAATTATCGGCACAGGTGCCATCCGAAAGCTTAAAAGTAACATCTGTGAACTTAAAAGGCTTTGGCTCTTGCCTCAATATCATGGCAAGGGCTTAGGATATCGCATGATGCAGGAATTACTGTCGTTTGCCCGAGAAAAAGGTTATGAGCGCGTCAGGCTCGAAACTGATCCCGTATATCAAAAGCGTGCGGTCGAGTTCTACAAGCGACTTGGATTTAATGAAATTCCAATTTCTAACGCAACTGACGATGAAGATATCTTAATGGAGTTAGCCCTATAGCCTGACTGCGTTCAACCAATCAGGCAATTGCTCGATCAATCGCTCCATGATTCCTCTGGCACGGTCGTTGAACACTTCGATGTTGTTATAAGCCTCTCCCCCATCTTCGCTCACCATGTCGCTGACACCGCGAAGGATCAAGAGGCGCGCGTTGTTCTTTCGCGCCACCCACGCCAATGCCGCGGACTCCCAATCTGCAGCAATTGCACCTTTTTGTTTAAGAAAAGAGATTTTTTCGGGCGGAAGATCGCTATCAGCAGACGCTATCATTCCACGTCGGGCAGGATGAGGATAAGGCTCAGCGAGCCAGCTCAAGTCCAGAGATGAGGCGTAATATGTCGTGATATCGAGATCGCCCATTAGTTCCACAATATCATATACATACGTTTTATCCACTAAAATTATTTCTCCCTGCCGGACAACTCCTTCGAAGCCCCCGCATGTCCCCAGGTTCACGATCAAATCGGGCGAGTGGTGATCGATTAAATATTGCATTGCTCCGGCTGAGGCGATCTTTCCCCACCCACAGTGAAAAAGTTTCGAGTTCCACTTGCCAAGTGTCGCGTCCATGCATTCCCCGAAAGGAAAGTGATCCACTTTTGCCGTGGGAAACAAAGGCTTGACAGCGATCCATTCAGCGATGGCAGAAATTACAATGACGATTTTCACGCCGAAGCTCCTATATAATTTATTTTTATACCATTTCAGATTAGATTTCTCTGCTTAATTGTCGTATAATTTCTTTTATGCCTGAATGGCTTGGGAAAACTATCGGACGAGTTCGAATTGAAAAGCTCCTGGCCCGCGGGGGAATGGCAGAGGTATATTTAGGCTCGCATCTGACTCTCGAGCGCCCGGTCGCCATCAAGTTATTGCACAGTTATATTGAAGAGGACCCCCTGCTTCTCGAGCGATTTCATCGAGAGGCGAAAGTGGTGGCCAACTTGCGCCATTCCAATATTGTTCAGATCTACGATTTCGACACCACAGATGGACATCCATATATTGTAATGGAATATTTGAAGGGTCCAACGCTTGCTACCTACCTGCGCCACTTGCACCAACGGAAAAAGCGACTTCCATCGCATCAAGTCGCGCGCCTCCTCAAGGGGCTGACTGCTGCTCTCGATTACGCTCATGGACAAGGCGTTATTCACCGGGATGTCAAACCAGGCAACATCCTTCTGCACAACGACACCGATGAGATTCCACTGGATAAACCTCTGACGAACGATGTGGAAGCCGTGATTACAGACTTTGGACTTGTGCGTGTTATGAATGCGGCATCACAAACTGCCTCGGGCTTCATAAGCGGGACGCCAGCATATATGTCGCCTGAACAAGCGCGCGGCGATCAGATCGATCATCGAACTGATATATATTCTCTTGGCGTTGTGTTGTATGAAATGCTGGCGGGCCGTGTCCCGTTTGAATCGGATAGTACACTAACTGTACTACACATGCAGATCCACACAACGCCCCCACCCATCCCAGGAATTCCCCCCGAAGTGCAGGCAGTGATGGATCGTGCCTTGCTAAAAAATCCTGCTGACCGTTACCAATCCAGCAGCGAAATGGCAATTGATTTTTACCGTTCAATTGGCATGAACAGGCAGGCAGAAACTATCCGCGAGCCATATCCGGTGAAAGAGGAGCCCGTCGAGATCGCAGTGCCGCCAGTTCCAGAGCCGGTGGCAATACAGCCAGAAGTTGTGGTAAAGACAGAGTCGAAACCAAAGACCGAGCCCGCAATAAAAATAGAGCCAACACCAAAGCCCCCTCGAAAGCGGGCAGGTATTCCTGTCGTATTGGTTTCAATCATAGGCATTGCTGTTCTGGCAGTTGCTGCATTTCTGATTTTTTCTCGCGGACCCAGTTCTCCCTCAGCAACCGCAACCTCGGGCCCGGTGATAACGGATACCGCTACGAGTTCACTACCCCCAGAATCCCAGGGATTACCTCCCAGCGACGGAATGGTGCACATCGATGCTGGAACCTATCAGATTGGCAAAGATCCAGCAGATAATTATCATATTGCCCCACAACAGGTCCAGTTGAATGAGTTCTGGATTGACCAATACCAGACGACAAACGCCGAGTATCAGAAATTCCTCCTTGCAAATCCTGGTGCTGCTACACCGATGGTTTGGCCCGCTGCGCCCGGTGATGAAAATCACCCTGTTAGGGGAGTTACATGGGATCAAGCAGATGCTTATTGCAGGTCACTAAACAAGCGATTGCCCAATGAGGCCGAATGGGAAGCGGCTGGCCGTGGTCGTGGCGAACCTTCACCATTGTATCCTTGGGGTGATGATCCTAGTGACGGTGGAAATACGCGCAATCTACCCAATAACACCTATGAAGTAGGTAGCCAATCCTTTAATGTGAGTCCTTTTGGAGTGTACGATATGCTCGGCAACGTATGGGAATGGGTCGGTGACCCCTATGGCAGTCTTGAAGCGGGAAAAAAGATTTTACATGGATCCCAATATGGAAATCCGCTGGATTTAGCTTTTCGATTTCAAGTTGCACCCAATGACCCAAACTATGTCCCATACGCCGGCTTGCGCTGCGCAGCCGATCAGGTCAGGTAAAGGAGTTTTGTATGAAAAGCCAAAGCATTTACCCGTCCAAGTGGACGATGTCAATTACACTATTGCTGATATTTGTTATTGTAGGATGTACGGGTCAGGTGGTCGCGCCAACATCACCAGCCCTTCCTTCAGCAACCACTGAGGCTGCTTCGCCCACTCCAGCTGGCGACAAAGTCACACCAACATCGCAGCCTCCCACAACCACAGGCGAGAGTCCATTATTTCAAGACGCCTTTACAAATCCTGGTACGGGTTGGGATGATGCGAAATTGGGCAATTATTTCGTTGGTTACCATGGACCGGAATGGTACCACATCGAAATCGCGAGTCCCAACTCCAAAGTGGCCATTAGCGAACCCAACAAGAAAAGTTATGAGGATGTCACCCTCGAGCTACAAGTCTTTGCGGTTGCCGCAAAAACGGATCCCAGCGGCGATTTTCGTTATGGTCTGGCTTTCCGTCGCTCCG
>Ga0075419_10002648_pt1 | contig 11485 bp, 9 predicted proteins | sample SoiMetdeltSBSDD3_FD_76900 | JGI IMG/M metagenome (GOLD analysis project Ga0075419, IMG submission 76900) | Bulk soil microbial communities from a Populus tree surrounding site in Tennessee, USA - Soil MetaG P. deltoides SBSDD3 | ecosystem: Environmental > Terrestrial > Soil > Tree plantation... | reverse complement strand
CATATTGCACCCGCTGCCATGCCAACAATAATAGCAAGTGGTAAATGAATAATGGTGGGGAGATCGAATCCCAGCCATTCAGGCAAAGCATATCCGATGAATGCCGAGGCTACTGCGCCCAGGGCTAACTGCCCTTCTGCACCGATATTGAATAACCCGCCTTTAAAAGCAAGAGCAACTGCAAGCCCGGCAAAGATATAAGGGGTCGCCCAAACTGAAGTTTCGCTTAATGCTCTTACGGAACCAAAGGAGCCTTGAATTAATCCGGCGTATGCTAAAAAAGGATTGCCTCTCACAAGGACAATAATAATTCCTCCCAAAACAACTGCGGTCAGGATTGCCAAAAATGGAACGAGCATGGCATCCAAAGCTGATCTGAACAAACTCTTTGTCGGCGAACCTGATTGTGTTTGGGACTGCATAGGGTCTCCCGTTCAGCCGTGATGAATTGTCGAATTATATCACTTGAAATTATGGTTCTATGAAATTAGCATCGAGGTTATGAGGAAAAAAAAAGGAAAGAGGTTTACCTCTTTCCTTTTTTCTAACAAAGTGATGTTTATCCTTCGGGCTTTACAGGAGGAACATTGGTCTTGATCGAGCCATCGAGCAAACCGGCATTGATCTTTTCCATTTCCGCCTTGACTTCAGCGGGGACCTCACCATCGAGATCATGATAAGGAGCATAACCGGCTTCACCGCTTACGTTACCAGTAACGAACGTACCATCCTTTACAGCTTTGATCTGCTCGAACACACCCGGGACGATGAGCTTCAGCGCGCTGGAGAGCATGCGTGGGGCAGCTTCGGGAAGAGTCAGATACTGATCGCTATCGACACCGATGGCATACGCACCGGCCTGAGCAGCAGCGGTAATAGCACCGTTGCCGGTAATACCACCACAGCCAAAGATCGCATCCGCTCCCTGGTCCATCATGGACTTGGCGGTCTGCGCACCCCATTCGGGATCGGTGAAGGTCTTATCGAAACCGACATCGCTGTGATATACAACGAAGACTTCGGTGGTGGAGCCCATGTTTTGATCGGCATAAGCCGCACCAGCCTTGTAGCCTTCACCAAGGCGCCAAACGGGAGGGACCACATCGGTTCCGCACACAGCGCCGATCTTGTGGCTTTTGCTCATCATCGCTGCAAGGGCGCCAACGAGGAAGCCTCCCTGATCTTCGGGGAAGCCAAGACCAGCCACATTCGCGACATCATTGCTGGCATCATCGTCGAACTGCCATGCCTGGAATTGGTCGACGCCGATGAACTTGATATTTGGAAACTTCGCGGCATTCGCGATTGTGGCTTCACCGAGGGCAAAACCGACAGTCACGATCACATCATAACCGGCGTCGCCAAAGGTCCCGATGTTCTTGTCATAATCCTTGGCATCGGCGGTTTCAATGTACTGAACAGTTGCTCCAAGTTCAGCTTTGGCACGCTGAACACCTTCCCAGGCAGACTGGTTGAAGGATTTATCGTTGATCTTGCCCACGTCTGTTACCAGACCCACGCAGAATGTTTCTGCGTCAGCGCAGTTCGGGGCAGCCGGTGCACAGGCCGGCAAGATCATGGCGCTAATAAGGAGCGCCGCGAGCAAAACGTACATTTTCTTCATGTTCTTCTCCTCTTCATGATGTTATGAATGATAGGGTTATCACAAACCCTTTTGCAATGTAAGTATACATTTACTTCAACCATTCGACAAGACACTCTATGAGACGGCGACAAGTATCCGTTTCACGCGAAGTTTTAAGTTGACTCCATTTTCAAGCTGCTGTCTCTCTGTTGTACGCGAAACATCATTACCAGCGCAATACTCATAAGGACTGCTGAAAAGAGCCATAGCCAGCGATATTGATTGCCCATTACGTCTACCAGAACGCCTCCGAGGGTTGGACCAAGCACGGCGGCAAGTTGTGATGACAAATAATATAAGCCGGTAAACGCACCGATGCGTGCCTCATCCCCATGGTCATATACTAGAGGAAGACTGTTGACATTCACCATTGCCCAAAAGGATCCAACCAGAATCAGGATGATCGCGAAGGTCAATGTGCTTTGAATGAATAAATATCCAAGTAAGGTCAGGATCGCTAACCCCGTCAGGCCGACTCTAATTACGGATCCGCGCCCGAAGCGTGTACCGAAGAAGCCTGCCGGGACTGCAAAAAGAATGAAGGTAATCGTCACCAGACCTGTATAAATAGAAGCAGTACCTGCCTGCATTCCAAGTGTGAAAACGGCAAAAGATGATAACCCGGTTTCAAGCGCATTGAATGCCATGAACCAGAATAGGATGCCAAGCAATACAAAAAGACCACTTTTATCCGGGTTTGCGAAAACGATTTTCAAATTATCCAGAACGCCAGCGTTTTCCACTTTTTCTTGGTTTTTTATTTGCTCAGGTTCTTTGACAAAAATTAATACAATAACCAAAGCTACTACCATTACAGATGCACCAGCAACAAAGGGAGCAACGCGGCCGAAATTGTTAAATAAAATGCCTCCTCCGAAATAAGCAAGCAGGCCTCCTATACCGCCCATGAGATTAATAATCCCGTTTGCCTTGCTTCGGTCATCTGGCTCGAAGAGATCGCCAAGCCAGGCCACAGTTGGAGAGCGGAATAATGCCATTCCAAAATTCGTTATTAGGATGAAAACTGCCATAGCAAGAATGGTTTGAGCAACAGGGATAAAAACAAAAGCAAGCAGTGCGATTGGTGCACCCGCCACTATCCACGGCTTGCGCCTGCCGAAACGATTCCATGTCTGGTCGCTTTTTGCTCCCACCCATGGCTGGACAAACATATTAATGATGTTATCCCAGGTCATAATGAAGAGCGCGAGACTTGGAGCAAGACCAAAGCCAACGATATCTGGAATGGCGCGTCCTTCGCTCAGCAATTGTCGTTCAAAATCCGGGTTACCAGCCTGAAGAAAGATGGGGATGAATTGGTTGAATATCGGCCATATGATGCTGATCCCTAGAAATCCAAACCCAAGCAAGAATGTTTTCCCATAGTTGAATTTCATATTTCCTCCATTTGGAATAATTCATCCTGCAGTTGAACTGCTGGGTGAACGTACATGAAAAAAGAAGAAAGATACCTTTCATCTTTCTTCTTTTTTCAACCCACTCAAATATTTTTTATCTGCATCACTTAAATCTGCTTTTTCCAGTATGTCAGGCCGTTTCGTCAAGGTGCGTAACAATGCCTGCTCCCTACGCCATCGTTCAATTTTGCCGTGATCGCCTGAGAGCAAAACCTCAGGCACGCTCCAGCCGCGAAATTCAGGCGGACGTGTGTAATGCGGATATTCGAGCAGTCCCATGGAATGTGAATCATCCTGTGCACCGTCAGGGTCACCAAGCACGCCTGGGATGAGACGTGACAGGGCATCGACTATTACAAGTGCAGGGAGTTCACCGCCTGTCAGAACGTAATCGCCAATGGAAATTTCGTCCGTGACGAGATGATCGCGGATGCGTTCATCCACGCCTTCATAGCGGCCGCAAATCAGAGCTATTCTCTCATAACGCGTCAACTCTTCTGCGACACGTTGCGTGAAGACGCGTCCTTGAGGCGTTAATAAGATAACGGGAACAGGCGTAAGCTGGCGCGAGGCGGGAAGTGGACCAAGTACCGATTCCATGGCTTCGAAAATAGGTTCAGGCTTCATCACCATCCCACCTCCGCCTCCATATGGCGTGTCGTCGGTAGTGTGATGTTTATCGTGCGTATAATCACGTATGTTGTAGATGCGTATATCAATCAATTCCCGCTGTCGGGCACGCTGAAGAATGCTGGATTCGAGATAGGGAGTGAAAACTTCAGGCAAAATCGTAAAAATATCGAAACGCATGAAGGAATTCTATCATTTTCTACCTGCACTTGCGTGCAGTGCAAGTGTTTCCCCTTTTATCCTTTGTCTTCTTAATCATCCTTTATTCTTTCATGGTAATATGAATCCATGTATTTGCCGAGAAGCAGTCGATGGAGCATGAACCGGCGTCGCAAGCGCCCAAATTATTTCGGGTGGACGATCTTTGGTCTGGTTGTGCTCTTTGGATATTTCTTTAATCAGGTGTATCTGCCAAGCCAGCCCAATCCGTTTGAGGCAACACCGACCGTCACGCGCTCTCCTGAATCGTATGTGACCGAGGCAAAAGAATTATATGAAGAAGGAAAATTGCCTCGTGCGATAGAAGCCTATCAATCGGCGATCAAGGCTTCGCCCCAGGACGCATTGCTCTACATCGCGATTGCGCGACTCCAGGTGTGGGATGGTAAATATGAAGACGCCCAGGCGAACGCAGAAAACGCTATATTATTAAGCCCAAATAACTCGATGGCATATGCTGTCCATGCCTGGGCGCTTGATTTTCAAGAAGGTAAAAATGGGGACGCCAAGGACTCGATTGAAAAAGCGCTGACACTGGATCCTAACAATGGGCTCGCCCATGCTTATTATGCAGAGATCCTTGTTGATTCTCGCTTGTTCGATAATTATGCCAAAGCCGCAGAGGAATCACGTATCGCTTTGGCGCTCGCCCCCGACCTTTTAGAGACGCACCGTGCCCGTGCTTATATTCTTTCAGTAACTGGACAGGAGAATATTGAGGAAGCGATTCGCGAATATGAAGCAGCGATAGCTATTAACCCTAATATCTCCACTTTGCACATTGAGTTGGGACAAAGTTATCGTGCCCTTCAAGCATATGATAAGGCAATTACCGAGTTCACTCGCGCGAATACGTTAAATCCCACGGACTATGTACCTGATCTATTGATCTCCCGCACTCATGCCACCACTGGCTCGTATCAACAGGCCCTACAGTATGCTGAGACTGCTGTAAAGGATAACCCTACAAATCCAAACCTGCGCGGAAATTTTGGTGTAATGTATTATCGTAATTTCTTCTATGAAGAGGCTTTGGAACAACTTACACTGGCAATAAAAGGAGGCAAAACTGAAGCCGGCGAAGAGATCACTGGCCTTCCATTAACGGATTCTCCACTCGTTGTGGAATATTACTTCACTTACGGACTAGCACTGGCGCGCAACAATCAATGTGGGGAAGCCCTGCAGATCGCGCAGAAAGTCCAGGCCAATGTTGCTGAAGATGATGAGACCGCGCTCTTCGCAGCCAGTGAAATCATCCGCATTTGCCAGGAAAATCTTGATAACCCTGCAGTGAATACGCCTACGCCAGGTGCTGACGAAACACCCACGGAAGAGGGTACCCCCACGCCATGAACGTTTCACCTCGTCGTCCGCTTTTCAGTCGCAAGCCACAATCCAACATCTACCGCATGTTCCTGTGGATTCTGATGCTTTTGGGTGGAATATGGATGTTGCAACAAATCAACAAAGGTGAAATCAAACCTTTGTTTCTAGCAACTCCAACTCCCACGCGCACCACCGATTCCTATATTTTAGAGGGAGATGCGAATTTCACTTCCGGCAAACTGAACGACGCGATCACGGCTTATCAGGAGGCAGTGCGCGTGAATCCAAATGATGCCCAGACCTGGTCAAAACTCGCGCGCATTCAAACCTATTCCTCCGCTTTCCTAATTACCAATCCAGAGAAAAGGGCCCGCTTGCTCGAAGCGCTGGATTCTGCAAACAAGGCAGTTGAACTGGCTCCGGAGGACAGCACCGTGCGTGCCATCCGCGCCTTCGTCCTGGATTGGAATGCCAACTCAAACTTCAACACCAACGAGGAAGTACAGGATTATTTGTTCCAGGCAGAGCAGGATGCAATGCAAGCCTTGCAACTGGACAGCTCGAATACGCTTGCGCTGGCTTATTATGCAGAAATCCTCATCGATCAACAAAAGTGGAACCAGGCTGAGTTGCAAATGCAGCAGGCGCTCCAGCATGCAGACGCGAATCAGATGGATGTGTATCGTATCAATGCGTATCTATTGGAAACGCTCGGTCAATATAACCTCGCGATCAGTGAATACGAAAAAGCCATTGCCATCGAACCGAGCTTTACTTTCCTTTACTTGCGGATTGGTGCGAACTATCGCCGCCTTGCGTTTGAAATACAGAACCCTGAGGCAGCCCGTCCTGTTTATGAGAAGTCACTGGAGTATTTTGACAAAGCAGTAGATATCAATAAACAAATTGGAGTGAATGATCCGGGTCCACACCTATCCATCGCACGTACATACTCACAACTGGGTGAATTTTTTGCCGCGGCGCGCAATGTGCAAAAGGCGTTGGAGTACGAGCCAACGAATGCTGATATTTATGGACAGTTGGGAGTCATTTATTTCCGTTCACGCAACTACGAAGGTTCCATCTTTTCATTTGAGTGCGCGATACGGGGATGTTCGGGCGTGGACTCCTGTTATGGGCGCGGCCTGGATAAATGTTACCCGGATCTTGGTTTCAACGAGGTGGACGTAAAAGGCCTGGAAATTTCAGCAAACACGATTGTCTATTACTATACGTATGGCTCGGTCCTGGCCGCCTTAAGCCGCCAGCGCGCTAATAAATGTGACAAAGCAACGCAGATCTTTGACGAAGTTATGACAGAGCTCAACACAAACCCGGACGACTATACAGATGGCAGAGAGACAATAGTGAACATTGTCCAGGCGGGAGAGTCCATCTGTGATTCGTTGGCAAGAGGTGACACACCAATTTCCTCAATCCCAACTCAGACAGGGGATGTGATGTCAGATGTAACAGCAACACCAACGCCATAAATCCTTTTATATCAGAACTTTATAAGAACTCTAACATTCCTCTTGACTTGAATTTGTGAATTCGGTATCATTCATTAGCACTCTATAAGCTCGAGTGCTAATTCGTGATTATGCAGAATCTGCAAAAATTCAAAACAGGAGGTCTGACGATGGCAAGCAAATTGAAGCTGAAGCCCCTTGGCGGGCGCGTGATCGTGGAACCGATCGAGCAGGAAGAAATGACTGCTGGTGGAATTATCCTTCCCGAAACCGCCAAAGAGAAACCACAGGAAGGCAAGATCCTGGCTGCGGGTCCGGGCGACCGCAATGAGGATGGTGAACGCATCCCCATGGAGGTAAAGGTTGGGGACAAGGTGCTGTATGCAAAGTATGGAGGCACCGAAGTTAAAGTGGATGGTAAGAAATTGCTCATCATGAAAGAAAGCGATATTCTAGCCGTGGTCGAAAGTTAATTGGAGGAATGAAAAATGGCTGCTAAACAACTTGTATTTTCAGAAGACGCCCGCCGCAAGCTTAGGACCGGCATGAATATGGTCGCTAATGCGGTTGGCGCAACTCTTGGCCCCAAGGGTCGCAACGTGGCTGTGGATCGCAAATTTGGGTCTCCCACTATTACCCACGACGGCGTTTCCGTGGCGAAGGAAATTGAACTCGAAGATCCGTTTGAAAATATGGGCGCGCAATTGCTCAAGGAAGCCGCGTCCAAGACAAACGATATCGCTGGCGACGGCACAACCACCTCGACTGTGCTCGCGCACGCGATTGTTAATGAGGGTCTCAAGGCCCTGGAAGCGGGTTATAACCCGATGCTCCTCAAGCATGGCATCCAGCAGGCGACCGAATCGGTCGTTGAAGAACTTCGCAAGATGTCTGTCAAGATTGATACCCGGGAAGAGATTGCTTCCGTTGCTACAAACTCCGCCGCAGATGAGTCTATCGGTGAGCTCATTGCGGGTGTTATGGACAAGGTTGGTAAAGATGGCGTTATCACTGTTGAAGAGTCCAAATCCATGGCAGATGAAACTGAGTTTGTTGAAGGTATGCAGTTCGACCGTGGTTATATTTCGGCATACTTCATCACCAATGCCGATCAGATGCAGGCCATCATTTCCGATGCTTACATTCTGATCAATGAAAAGAAGATCTCCGCGGCTCAGGACATTGTTCCTTTACTCGAGAAACTTGTCCAGATTGGCAAGCGTGAACTTGTCATCATTGCAGAAGACATTGATGGCGAAGCTCTGGCTACTCTTGTATTGAATAAACTGCGCGGCATGTTGAACGTGCTGGCTGTCAAAGCGCCCGGCTTCGGTGATCGCCGCAAAGCCATGCTGCAGGACATTGCCGTCCTCAGCGGCGGCACCGTGATTTCCGAGGAGACCGGCCGCAAACTCGAAACTGCAACACTTCAAGACCTTGGCCGCGCTGAAAAGGTTGTTGCTGACAAGGAAAACACCACCATCGTCGGTGGCAAAGGCAAGAAGAGTGATATCGAGGCCCGCATCAAGGAAATCCGTGCTGAGATCGATAAGAGCACCAGTGATTACGACAAGGAAAAACTTCAGGAACGCCTCGCCAAGTTGAGCGGTGGTGTTGCCATCATTCGTGTGGGTGCCGCGACCGAGACCGAGATGAAAGAGAAGAAACACCGTGTAGAAGATGCTCTATCTGCAGCTCGCGCGGCTGTGGAAGAGGGCATCGTGCCTGGTGGCGAAATCTCCCTCATCAACGCTGCCAGCAAATTGGATAAGATGATGAAAAATGAAGATAGTAACGATGAGGAAATTCGCGTTGGTATCAACATTGTCAAGAAGGCACTCGAAGCTCCGATCCGCAAACTCGCTGCAAATGCCGGCCAGGATGGTTCCGTTATCATCGATACGGTCCGTCGGACTGCAGCTGAGAAGAAGAATAAGAACATCGGCTATAACGTGCTCACCGACAAATATGTGGATATGATCGAAGCGGGTGTCATTGACCCCGTCAAGGTGGTGCGCGGCGCGCTGGAGAATGCTTCATCCATTGCATCCATGATCCTTACCACGGATGTGCTCATTACAGATATGCCCGAGAAGGAAAAGCCCATGCCTGCCATGCCTCCTGGCGGCGGTATGGATTATTAATCCTCCCCTATACCCCTCTCCCAGCATAGGAGAGGGGTATATTTTTAACGTATAATCGGGGCGATGTTTTTCCATCACAAATCCATTTGGATATATTTGACTCTCTTGATCGCACTCGGACTCTCCGCGTGCGCTTCATTTTTTGGAAGTGAGCCGACTTTCACGCCACAACCGACATTCACACCCGAGCCTCCTACTGCCACGCCTGTACCCATGGCATTGACCGTTAACGGAGAGGGCATACCTGTCCTTGATTTCGATGCAGAGGTGCAACAATATTTAGCATCACAAGAATCATTGGGAAAAACTGTCACTTCTTCAGATGCAACCAGTATCGTGATCGAAGACCTTGTTGCGCAATTACTCCTCGCCCAGGCTGCGCGTAACAACGGATTCACGCTTGATGACGCGGCTTTGCAATCAAGAATTGACTCGCTAGCTATGCAAATTGGTGGGGCGGAGGTACTCGCAACGTGGGAAGCAGAGCATGGGTACACGGAGCAGGCTTTTCGGTCCACTTTGAAGCGTGCGGCAGAATCAGCCTGGATGCGTGACAAAATTATTTCAAATGTCCCCAGTACTGCCGAGCAGGTACACGTCCAGCAAATTCTGCTCTATAATGAAGGAACGGCTCAAAGCTTTCTAATCCAATTGAATGGCGGAGCCGATTTTGATGAACTGGCATTAGAGGCTGACCCTGTTACGCTGGGTGACCTTGGGTGGGTGCCGCGAGGATATCTATTGGATGCAAGGATCGAGGAGATTGCATTCGGCCTGACTGTCGGTGAGCACAGCGATGTGATCGCAACCGATGTAGGTTTTCATATCGTAAGAGTTCTCGAACGCGACCCTGCTCGTCCGCTTTCGCCTGATGCCATTCTGGTATTACAGGAACAAGCATTGAAAAAATGGATCGAGGAACAGCGCCAGCAAGCGGATGTGATCCTTGCGCCACAGTAGTTTCATAATGGAGCAACATAGATGAACGATGATTTTAACTTCGACGGAAAGCCATCCAGACCACAAGGTGCTCCCATGCAAATGTGGGATATGCTTTCGATCCTTGTATTGATTCTTACCGCCTGCGTTGGCGCGTATTTCGTGTTCGTCTATCTCAATCCCAGTTCTGGCTTCAACATCTTGCCGCCGGGTGGACGCGGTTCCCAAATTCCCACTGCAACAGTCACTCCGCTGGGGTTGGCTGCCACCTGGACTCCAAGCCCAACACTGGAGTTAACGCCGAGTAATACGCCACGCCCGACATTTACTCCTTTCTTTACAAATACACCTTTTTCGCTTGTCCCACCAACGAAGACTGCTAAACCAACGAATACACCCCGGGCACCATTTGGTGCAACTTCCTCACAAGTGGAAAGCTCGATCATTCACCCTGACCTGGCCTGTAACTGGGCAGGCATTGGCGGCACTGTTGTGGATACAAATAACAGCCCCGTGATCGGCACTGTTGTCGTTTTGCGCGGCACTTTGAATGGAAATACAGTCGAACAGCAAACCGTGAGTGGAATCAATAAGGAATACGGACCATCAGGATTTGAATTTGTGTTGGGAAGCGCACCCGTCGCATCCAACAAGACATTGTATGTTCAACTAGTGGATCAGGCAAACATTCCGCTTTCAGATAAAGTAGAGATTATTACATCATCTGAATGCAATAAGAACCTTGTCATCGTACGGTTCAAGAAGAACCGATAAAACGTAGGGACGGGCAGCTGCCCGTCCCTACGTTTTTTATTTTATACCACCACATTCCAGTGTTCGTATCGTTTGTTTTTCCCGCGTAATATATCTTCATACATCGTGCGTAATTTTGTTGTGATGGGCCCCATCACGCCTGCGCCGACAGGACGGTGATCTATCTTTGTCACCGCGATGACCTGTGCAGCAGTGCCTGTGAGGAACATCTCTTCACAGATGAATGTTTCGGTGCGGTCGATCGAGCGTTCCATTACAGTAAGACCCAATTCGTTACGCGCCAGTTCAATAATGGATTTGCGCGTGATGCCTTCGAGGATGTTATCTGTCACCGGTGGTGTGACCAGGATTCCATCGCGCAGCATAAAGACGTTCATTGCTGAGCCTTCAGAAATATGACCGTTGCCATCCAGCACCAGCGCTTCGTCGAAGCCGGCGCGGTTTGCATCGGTTTTGATCAGCGCGGAGTTGGCATACGCGCCTGCCACCTTGCCACGCGCGGGAATAACGTTATCGTCGACACGCCGCCATGAGGAGATTGTGACGTGCGCGTCCGTATCGTTCATTACATATGGCTCATACGCCATCACGAACATACAGAACTCATCCTTCAAATCATGCAGTTTCACACCGATGCCCATATCAGCTTTGTAGAAAGTAGGGCGCATGTAGATGTCCTGCTGCCAGTTATCAGTGCGCAGGAGATCGAGCGTGAGCTGGATCAGACTCTCTTCATCATAGTTGGTCTGCATTGCCATCATGCGCGCGGAATGCAGCAAACGCCGAAAATGGTCATAGGGACGAAAAACGAAGAGACGTTTCTTCTCTTCGTTCCAGTATGACCTCATGCCGCCGAAAACGGATGTGCCATATAAAAAGCCATGGGTGGCGATATTAATTTTTGCTTCTGCAAGT
>Ga0075419_10002644_pt1 | contig 11498 bp, 11 predicted proteins | sample SoiMetdeltSBSDD3_FD_76900 | JGI IMG/M metagenome (GOLD analysis project Ga0075419, IMG submission 76900) | Bulk soil microbial communities from a Populus tree surrounding site in Tennessee, USA - Soil MetaG P. deltoides SBSDD3 | ecosystem: Environmental > Terrestrial > Soil > Tree plantation... | reverse complement strand
GATTCTCCTGGCTTCAGATTGCCTTCAAAGCGATAGCGATTGGGAGCTGGGACATGTATGAATCCATCCATGGCGGGACCAAACATCGTCTGATATTTTTCAAGTCCGGTCGCAAAGGTTGCCGCAAGAGTAACTCCGTGATATGCGCCTTTGCGCGCGATGACCTTGTACTTGCCGGGTTTTCCTTTTCTTTTCCAGTAATAACGAGCAGTTTTAAATGCTGAGTCATTCGCCTCAGACCCACCTGATGTAAAAAAGGTCGTGTTCAATCCTTCATAAGCAAAGCCTGCCAGTTTGTCAGCTAATTTAATGGATGGCAAATTAGTCATACCTGAAAAATTCGATGTAAATGCCAAAACCTTCATTTGGTCATAGGCGGCCCGCGCAAGCTCCTCGTTGCCATACCCTACATTGACATTCCATAACCCTGCCATGCCATCGAGGATTTTTTGTCCGTCTGTCGTATAAAGCCACACACCTTCACCGCGCTCAATCACAAGCGGATTTGTGTGCGCCTTTGGGTGGTATACGGGGTGCAATTGCTTCTTATCTTTTTCGATCCAGGTTGCCGTATCTTGCTTGGTCATGTTATCTCCATTTCACCCAATCACTTCCACATCATGTGGGCCTGACTCCTTCAACCCTGCACCGGTCATCCTAATGAATATGGCTTTCTCTTGTAACTCTTCCAATGAGTGTGCTCCACTGTAACTCATGCCTGATTGTAAACCGCCCACCAATTGGTTCAGCACTTCCCGTGCCTTGCCACGATACGGCACAGCTGCTTCCACACCCTCGGCAACATAGTCTTCGAGTTCCTCATGAGTCAGGTCATTACCTTCGCGCTTGTTCCGGTTGATATTTGCTTCAAGTGAGGCCATGCCGCGCGATGCTTTATAGCGATGACCTCTGCGCGTCATGAGCATGCCAGGGCTTTCATCTGTTCCCGCGAGCATGGACCCAATCATCACCGTCTGCGCGCCCGCGGCAATTGCTTTCACCACATCCCCTGGCTGGCGAATCCCGCCATCCGCAATTATTGGAATCCCATAGGGCCGAGCTGCTTTGGCACATTCCATCACAGCTGTCAACTGGGGGACTCCTGAGCCCGCCACATTCCGTGTAATACAAATGGATCCGGGTCCTACGCCCACCTTCACTGCATCCACGCCCGCGTCGATCAATCGTTTGGTTCCGTCTGCAGTCGCGACATTGCCTCCGACAATTTGCGCCTCCGGAAAATGGCTACGAATATTTTTTATCATCTCGATCTCAAGCTGCGAGTCGCCGTGGGCAATATCCACCACAATACAATCAGCCCCAGCTTCAAGAACTGCTTCAACACGGCGCATTTCCTTATCACGTACGCCTACTGCCGCGCCCACAGATAACCTCCCCCGCGCATCTTTTGTCGCTTTTGGGAACTGTGTGATCTTCATGATATCTTTCAACGTCACTAACCCAGCCACCTTGCCATTCTTATCTACAAGCGGCAACTTCTCAACTCGAAATTCATGCAAGAGTCTTTCTGCGTCCTTCAAGGATGTGTCGGGCGCAGCACTGTGTACATCTCTGGACATGATTTCTGTCACGGGCCTGTCATCATCGTCTTCGAATAAGAGATCGCGTGTCGATACAATGCCAATTAACTTTTCTTCCGAGTCCAGGATCAAAATTCCACCTGTGCCAGTTTCATCTACGATGCGTTTCACAGCGCCGACCGTATGAGCATCTGTCATTGTGATAGGTTTATCCACAATGAACGACTCAGCTTTTTTGACGCGTCCAATCTGTCGAGCCTGTTCAGCAATGGTCATAAACCTGTGGATCATCCCAATACCGCCTTCACGCGCCATTGTGATTGCCATCTCTGTTTCGGTGACCACATCCATGTTGGCTGCGACAATTGGAATCTGCAATGCAATCTTTTTGGTCAGGCACGTTTTTGTCGAAAGCGTGCGCCGCGAATCTACTTCAGAGTATTGCGGTACCAATAAGACATCATCATAGGTCAAAGCCGTTTCAGGCAATATTTTCATATCATCCTCCAGACTTCCGAAGTCTTGAACTTGAAGACTTCGGAAGTCTTATCTTAATTCTTTAGCCGTCCGAATTATAATACTTGACAATGGCTATTCACGCCCTTTCCCCTCTGGATGGACGCTATGAAAACGAGACAGCACCGCTGCGAGATTACTTCTCCGAATTTGCCTATCTCCATTTGCGCGCTCGCCTCGAACTTGACTTTTTATCTGCTCTTTCCAAAATAGGCCTAGTCCGCCCTTTGACAAGTTCCGAGCGCAATGCCCTAGATTCATTCACTGACGAAGATGCGCACAAAATCCAAGAATACGAAAAGACGACCAGGCATGATGTCAAAGCGATTGAATATTTTTTTCGCGAGAAAATCGCCGCGGACCTTCATCCATGGATTCATTTTGGACTCACTTCAGAAGATGTAAACAACATTGCACAGGCCATTGCCTTACGTGATTCACGTGATAAAGTTCTACTTCCTGCATTAGATAACCTCCTCACCTCATTGAGTGAATTTGCAAAAAGGTACCGCGCCCTCCCTATGCTGGCGCGGACCCACGGTCAGCCTGCCGTTCCCACAACGTTAGGGAAAGAGATTGTGGTTTATCTCGCTCGCTTAAAGAAATGTCGCGATAACCTTGCAAGTCACAAATTTGAAGCAAAGCTAAATGGTGCAGTTGGCAACTTCAACGCATTTCAAGTTGCTGTGCCACAAGTGGATTGGATTTCTTTTAGCAAAGACTTCATCGAGAGCCTGGGACTTTTACCAAATTCGATTACAAGTCAAATCCTGCCTTATGACAATTGGCTTCGTTATTTTGATTCGATCAAACTCGTCAACACTATACTTATTGACTATACGCAGGACATGTGGAGATATATTAGTGATGGGTATCTAGTACAAAAAATCGTCGAGGGCGAGATCGGATCTTCAACCATGCCTCAGAAAGTCAATCCAATCGACTTCGAGAATGCAGAAGGGAATTTAGGGTTAGCAAATGCGCTTCTCACCTACTATGGACAAAAACTGCCTGTCTCACGATTACAAAGAGATCTTTCTGATTCAACTGTGCGAAGAACGTTCGGAGTTGCGTTGGGGCATGCATTACTGGCATGGAATAACATAACACATGGCATTTCGCGCGTAGAGGCCGATGAAGGAGAAATCCAACGTGACTTGAACGAACATTGGGAAATTGTCAGTGAGGGCGCGCAAACGATTCTCCGCGCGGCTGGGCGAAGTGACGCGTACGAGTCTCTTAAGTCTCGGACACAGGGACGCCTCTTAACGGAGGCAGATTTCAAGTCCTGGGTTGAAGCGCTTGATGTAAATGAGGAAACGCGCGAGCGGCTGAGCCGTCTATCTCCAAAATCATATATTGGCTTGGCAGTCCAGTTAACAGATCAAGTAATTGGAGATTCGATATTCGATAATCGAAAAATCAAATAACGATCATCGAGCACCGAATAACGGAGGATTAATGACAGTTACAGCAGTGATAGGTTCTCAATGGGGTGATGAAGGTAAGGGGAAAGTTGTTGATTATCTCGCTGAGCGCGCAGACTATGTGGCGCGGTTCAATGGTGGGAATAATGCGGGGCATACGGTGATCAACGAGTTTGGCACGTTCAAGATTCATCTCGTGCCTTCAGGGATTTTCGCCCGCAACACAGTGGGATTGATTGGCGGAGGCGTGGTGATTGACCCATTTGTTTTGATCGAAGAAATCGATTTATTGAATAACGCAGGCATTGGCGTTGAAGGTCGTTTATGGATTTCACCGCGCTCACATCTTATCATGCCATATCACAAAATATTAGACGGTTTGTATGAAGAAGCAAAAGGAGCAGGTGCAACAGGAACCACACGCCGCGGCATTGGGCCAGTATTTGCAGATAAGGTCAGTTACAACGGAATCCGTTGGAGCGATTTTGGGAGCAAGGCGTTTGAATCGCGTTTGCAAGTTCAATTGGAGTTGAAGAATAAGATAATCCTAGCGTTGGGTGGTCAGGCACTGAAATATGAAGAAGTACGCGATACCTATCGCGAATACCACATGCGATTAAAGCCATATATTCGCGAGTTATTCTCGCTTGTGCAAGATGGACTGAAAGCAGGTAAGAACTTCCTTCTTGAACAAGCTATGGGAACATTTCTGGATACAGATTGGGGAACGTATCCGTTTGTGACCGCCTCGACGACGATTCCATCTGCAGCTTCCGCGGGACTGGGAATTCCGCCACGCTATATTACGAATGTGGTTGGTGTGACAAAGGCTTACACCACCCGCGTCGGCGCGGGGCCACTTCCGACAGAAATTCATGATACGGAAAATGAAGTCTATAAGAAGTTCGCGGAAACTGCTGCAACGACTGGGCGTACTCGCCGTGTCGGTTGGCTAGATTTGGAACTGGTGAAAACGGCCGTTGAGTTAAGTGGCGTGACAGAATTGTGTTTAACGAAGTTGGATGTATTGAGCGGACTCGATGAAATTAAAGTTTGCACTAGATATGAATTAAGTTGTGACCCTGTAAGATACGCCGATGTAGATACGTATGTTTTGGAAAAAGTCGAACCTGTATACAAAACAGTGAAAGGCTGGCAGGAGGATATCAGCGCGGCGCGGTTATTTGAAGAGCTGCCGGCAAACGCTCAGAATTATGTGCGGATGATTGAAGACGCCGTTGCAATCCCTATTAAGTGGATTGGAGTGGGTCCCGAGAGAGAAGCCACAATTAGACGATAAAAGCTGTACTTATTTATATCTGTCGATTCTTTCAGGAACATTTGCGGTTAGTTTGGTAGTGGCGTAACTTCTAACAAACCGTCGGGTTGAAAATGATTAGAGGCAGATCCCATCTGCCCGAGCAAGAGTTGTCGACAACTTATCAGTTACCACGGAGGTAGAAATGAATTGGCTTGTCTGGATCATATTTGGGGCACTTGCCGGCTGGATCGCTAGCATGATTATGGGTAAGAATGCCCAAATGGGTGCTCTTGCCAACATCGTTGTTGGCATTGTGGGCGCTGTCATTGGAGGTTTCCTGATGACCAATGTTTTCGGTGCGCAGGGGGTGACTGGCTTCAACCTTCCTAGCCTGTTAGTCGCGATTGGAGGTGCAGTCATTCTGCTCTTCCTGGTCGGAATGGTCCGTCGCTCTTGAAGCGGACCCAGACCATAACAAAGAGCCGCGCATTGTACAATGCGCGGCTTTCATTTTGAAGTTAACTTAAGCAACAATTATCTTTACGGGCATGCGCTGATATTTTGTATGGCTTCCTGAATCCGCTCAATACGACGTTCTGGGTTCGGATGCGTGCTGAAAAATTCCGGCGGTTCATTTCCCTGGCTGGCTTCAGCCAGTATCTGCATCACACTCACAAGTTCTTGGGGGTTGAAGCCCGCGTCACTTATAAAACAGACACCAAGAAAATCTGACTCCAGTTCATCATCACGTCCAAATTTTAGATTGATTAACTGCCCTATCAAGGCTGCGATTTGTGCCGAATTCGCACTTGCCGGATTATCCGGATCATATGTCGCGATGACCGCGGCTCCCGTCAATCCTTCAGTGAGCTGGGCTTTGGCAATATGTTCAGCGGAATGGCGGGCAACTACATGCCCCACTTCATGTCCTAAAACTCCTGCCAGTTCACCCTCTGTTTGAAGTCTGTCAAACAGCGCGCGCGTGATAAAAATCTGACCGCCTGGTAATGCAAAAGCATTGATCGTCTGTTCATCCTCAAGCAGATGAAATTCGTATTGATAAGGTGTCTGACTGGCCACCGAGCTTTGAACGACCAAGTTTCCAATTTCGTCTACAAGCGCCTGGTCATTCTCATTGGGATCAAGGCCGCCAAACTCTTCTGCCATCTGTGGCGCAGCTTGCAACCCTAAGGCAATTTCCTGTTCAACAGTGATGCCAATATATTGTGTTTCACCTGTGACGGGATTATCCTGCCTGGATCCGAAGTAACTTATCAAAGATACAATCGCGATTATAGCGGCAAAGATGAGCCGGCCACTAATGGAAGAGCCGCGGCTTCTGCCGGCACTTGGGTAACGATACATATCATTCTCCTCGATCTCGCTATAGAAAAGATCTAGCACACAAAAAATATTTGTAAATAAAATATACTCTTGTAGTCACAATCTTCATACGGGGGAAATCCCTAATTGCTTATCTAACTATTCTCCATATACTTTAGGCGAGTATTAATACTCACAAATCTACTATCTCGGAGGATAAAATGAATATCATCTTGTGGATCGTGTTTGGCGCCATTGCAGGTTGGATTGCAAGTATGGTCATGGGAACGAACGCTCAAATGGGTGCCCTTGCCAACATCATCGTGGGCATCGTCGGCGCTATTATCGGCGGATTCCTTATGAACGCCTTTGGTGCACAAGGAGTGACAGGCTTCAATTTGCCCAGTATGCTCGTCGCCATTGTGGGCGCAGTTGTGTTACTCTTCCTGGTAGGATTGGTGCGGCGAACCTAATCATTTCATTAATGGATATGTATGACTATTGATATTAATGAAGCCAAAGTAGCGCGTAATGAATTTGGCATGTGGCTAGAGTGGACTCTAGCCACTGCCTTTGGAATGCTACTGGGATTTTTGCCATCGATTGTTTTAGTCAACCTAATGGACCTGGCTTTCGCGCGTCTAATCGTACCGCTACTGGCAGGTTTTTTAATTGGCTTGGCACAATGGGTGGTTTTGCGCAAATACGTAAACGATGTCTCTGATTGGATACTGGCAGCAGGAACCAGTTGGGCTGTAGGCTATGCTCTTGGTTTGTTTCTTATGAACGGCTTGACTGGTACAGGCCTGGACGGTTTCGTCGGTTACATCCTTTTCGGAGCCATTGTCGCACTTGTTCAGTGGCCGATTCTGCGCAGAGAAATCCCTAACGTTTGGATGTGGGTTTTAGCAAATGTAATTGGATGGACCTCAGGTTTCTACTTGAGCCAAGTTTCTTTGGATCTTTTTTTCGATGGTCCCGTGATAGATCCTGTGGCGAGTACTGCAGTGATCTCGGGAGTGAGCGGTTTGGTTGCCGGAGCAATTACCGGCATCGCATTGATTTGGATCGTTCGCCAACCAGAACGCATTTAGATCTCAACCTTTGTTCATAATCAAAGAATCTCACTTCCCATTTGGTACTACGGGATGCGGGATTCTTTCTTAATGAATTTGAAGGAACAGGAAATGAACAGTATTTCTAAGCTGCTAGATATTTTCAAACGCACCTACCAGGAGTGGAAGGAAGACCGCGCCTCGCGTCTGTCTGCGGCCCTTGCCTATTACACAATCTTTTCCATCGCGCCCTTGCTGGTAATTGCGATCGCTGTCGCGGGCTTTATCTGGGAACATGAGGCGGTTGAAGCCCAGGTCATGGGGCAAATTCAAAGCCTTGTGGGTGTGGCAGGAGCAAACTTCGTTGCTGACTTGATCGAAGGCGCCAGCAACCCAGCCGAGGGGATTGTCGCCACAATTTTCGGACTCATAACCCTGCTGTTTGGCGCTCTTGGCGTATTTAATGAGTTGCATAACTCTCTAAATATCATTTGGGAAGTCAAAGAAGAAAAAGCGGAAAGCTTTTGGCAAGCGGTTAAGAAAGCAATTGTTGACCGATTCCTATCCTTCACAATGGTTTTAGGGATTGGCTTTTTATTACTAGTTTCGCTCGTCATTAGCGCTGGTCTCTCTGCAACCCAGGAATTGTTGGGAAGTGCCTTTCCTATTCCAGAATTTTTCTTACAAATTCTGAATTTGATCATTTCCATTGGCGTGATCACCGTATTGTTTGCCATGATCTATAAATACCTGCCAGATGCAGAAGTTCCCTGGCGTTATGTGTGGCTGGGAGCATTTGTCACTGCTATACTTTTTTCGCTGGGTAAAATGCTGATTGGGATTTATCTTGGAAATAGTGCCGTTGCGTCTTCCTTCGGCGCAGCCGGTTCACTGGTTCTGCTTCTGATTTGGGTATATTACTCTGCTCAAATCCTCTTCTTTGGCGCTGAGTTTACTCAGGTCTATGTAAACACGTACGGTCCGAAAATTCTGCCTGAAAACGAAGCAGCAGCTACGGAATCCGACTCAAAAACACCAAGGGACGTGAAAAGACGAAGCACCTCTCCCGTGCCTTCTCCGTCTCACCAATTGGGCAGAATCACATACACAACGGAGCAAGACAACAAACAGTTTGCGCGTTTCGTCTTAGGGCTTGTGATGACGTCTTTCTTCACGGGGATCATGACGACAATCTGGGGACTGAGAAATATCTTGGGAATGAAACGAAGATAACAGGTTTTCCTGAAAATCTGTCAGCCTTAAGGGTCGACATGCTGATATGCAAACGAATATAATTCTGGCATGTCCGCCCTCCTCATTCTGACCTCTGACGCAGATGTATACACGGGGCTCATCGAATCAGCCCAATTAGCAAATCTGAAATTTACATCGAATCCTGAAGAGTGTGACATTGTCCTCGGCGAACCGAAATTGATTCGGGATATGCTTCCTCGTCTTTCTGGCGTGAGGTGGATTCAAGCCATCTACGCGGGAGTCGAATCGTTAATGGATCCCTCTTTACCACGCGACTATATCCTTACGAACGCGCGCGGTGTGTTCGGTGAGTTAATGTCCGAATACGTGTTTGGTTATTTACTTTTCCATGAGAAGAAAATACTCGAACGGATTCGCGCCCAGGAATCAAAACAATGGCAGAGGCCAGAATCAGGTGTGTTGCGCGGCAAGACAATCGGCTTACTGGGTGTGGGTTCCATTGGTGCACATCTTGCCTCCACAGCAAACCATTTTGGCATGTCCGTGCGAGGTTTTACGCGAGAAAGCGAAACCTGTCCGGAAGTCAGTGTTTATTATCATGATCCCGACATATTGAAGTTCGTACAGGGATTGGATTATCTTGTGACCGTTTTGCCCAAAACAGTGGATACAAACAAAATTGTGGACGCGGAGTTGCTCAATGCTCTGCCGTCGCATGCGATCTTTGTCAATGTTGGTCGGGGCAATGCAGTAGATGAACCAGCGCTGGTCACGGCACTGGACGAAGGCAAAATCGCCGGGGCTGTATTGGATGTCTTTGCAGAAGAACCACTCCCGCAAGATCACCCGTTTTGGACAACACCCAATCTGTTGATGACCTTTCATACCTCCGCCATCAGTTATCCGGAGAGCATCACGAAGCTCTTTATTGAAAATTATCAACTTTATGCGGAGGGTAAGCCATTAAAATACCAGGTTGATTTTGAGAGAGGGTATTAAATGCTCGTCATGCTGACCGTCGTGAAGTATCTTGCTCTTAATGAGTTAGACTCGCCGCTCAGGCTGATATAGCCCGAAAAATGACATGTCCCCCACCTTAACTGACATACAGCAGGCCGCTCGAAGAATCAAACCTTACGTGCATCGCACACCTGTAATGACAAACGAAAGTTTCAATAAGCACGTTAATGCACAGGTATATCTCAAATGCGAGAACCTGCAGAAGGTCGGTGCCTTCAAATTTCGCGGGGCATGCAATGCGGTATTTTCGCTAAGCGATGATGAAGCCGAGCGCGGTGTATCCACACATTCATCCGGCAATCATGCCCAAGCATTGGCGTTCGCGGCAAAGCTGCGCGACATACCAGCGTATATCGTCATGCCAAAGAACGCACCAAAGGTCAAGAAGGAGGCGGTTGCAGGCTATGGTGGGCGAATCACTTACTGCGAACCGACTCTCGAAGCGCGAGAATCCACGCTTACAAGTATTGCACGAGAGACCGGCGCAACGATCATTCATCCGTATGACAACGAACGTGTCATTGCAGGACAAGGCACGGCTGCGCTGGAGCTACTTGAAGATATCCCTGACCTGGATGTGGTCTTGGCGCCTGTCGGTGGCGGCGGATTAATAAGCGGAACAGCCATTGCTGCAAAAGGACTCAAGCGCAGCGTCCGTGTCATCGCCGCTGAGCCTGAAATGGCGGATGACGCGTTTCGCTCCATACAGGCAGGTGAAATTATTCCATCCATAAATCCAAAAACAATTGCGGATGGTTTGTTGACTTCACTGGGAAATATTACGTTCCCTATTATTCAACAGCATGTTGAGCAGATTGTTACTGTAAGTGAAACTGCAATTATTGAATCCATGAAATTCATATGGGAACGTGCGAAGATTATCATCGAACCATCTTCTGCGGTTGCGATAGGTATACTGTGGGAAAAGAAAATTGATCTGAGCGGATCGAAGGTGGGTGTGATATTAAGCGGCGGAAATGTGGATTTGGAAAAACTGCCATGGCAAATTTAGGGTTGACAATATAGGGCACCTCGGCATTACAATTAATTCAGACCCCTTGCCTGCACCATTTATGAGGAGCCAAAATGGACGAAGACTCACCAATCGATGAAAAGCTTCCATATATGACTCGTCCGCTCTTCTTTTCAAACGGAACGAGTGTTGAAGAGTTCATCATTCCTGATGAAGATAAGGAAATTGTGCTTGAAGAGCTTTATCCGTTTTCGCCCATCCCAAAATTAACGGATGTCCTCTACGATTTACATGCAGATAAAACCTTTGTCGTTAAAGATTTCCGGGTGACATGGGAACATGGCATGAATTATCTCGTCAGTCCCTATTACGCCGAAAGCGGCGGGACAGTTATTGATTGGGTGGATGAAGATTGGGCAAATGGTGAAGATGATTTTGACGATGATTTAAATGGTAATACTAAGGATGACGATTCAGCATTCTAAATCAACATCACTTCGACCATCTCGCCTGCTGACAGACCAGTCGCATCGGGGTGAATTTTAAGTAGTCCATCTGCTGACGCCAGTGTAAAGATCAAATTGCTTTTGCCGAAAATAGGCTCGGCGCTAAAATCTTCCTTATCCCCAACGCTTCTCCCGCTGGAAGAAGGACGTAATTTTACAGGCCACCAGTCCTCTCTTCCTGCTTGTGAGGACAAATTTATGGTTAACTTCGCAAGCACAGTTGCTTTTGGCCTGGGCAATGCGCCTAATAACCATTGTATGACTGGGACAACAAATAAATATCCATTCACCAACGCGCTGACAGGGTTGCCAGGCAAACCAATAACTGCTTTACCATTGCAAACTCCCAGAATGGTTGGTTTGCCCGGGCGTGTATTGATTCCGTGCACCAGCACGCCGGGTTTACCAAGGGAATTAATCACATCCGAAGTCATATCTCGCGTCGATGCAGAGGAGCCAGCAGTGATTACAACCACATCGCATTCATCGAGCGCGTTTGCAGCTGCGCTCTTCAAGTTATGAAACTGATCGCGGACGATCCCATATCGCTTTGCCAAGCCTCCACTTTTATCCACCAGCGCGCTCAAGGCATATGAGTTGACGTCACGTACCTGCCCGGGCCGCGGCGCTTGACTCGGATCTATAACTTCATCACCCGTAG
>Ga0075419_10002642_pt1 | contig 11501 bp, 12 predicted proteins | sample SoiMetdeltSBSDD3_FD_76900 | JGI IMG/M metagenome (GOLD analysis project Ga0075419, IMG submission 76900) | Bulk soil microbial communities from a Populus tree surrounding site in Tennessee, USA - Soil MetaG P. deltoides SBSDD3 | ecosystem: Environmental > Terrestrial > Soil > Tree plantation... | reverse complement strand
TCAGCGGATTCGTCCGACGCACTCCAAACGGGCTGTCTCCGCGTCCCGAATACCGGAGCCGACTAGGCAGCACCCGAGTCATTCAGACAAGCTGTCTGAGCACTAGACAAGATGCCCGAGATGAAACCGAAACAGAGCGAGAGGCTGGCTATCTTAACGCGCCTGCGGACAACCTTTTTCTTTGAAATGACGCTTCACTGTTTGGCGTGGCGCAGATAGATTGACGCCTCCCGCCTCATGAAGCTCTGCCATCAGCAATGCGCATTCTTCGATTCCACCTGTCTCGATGTCCTGCCGAACGAGTGGATACGTCTTGTCACCCTGCGGCGTTGCAGCATGATTTCAGGCCTCCCCTGCCGACGTAGATGACTTTCCTCTGCTAATACAAGTTCTGACGACCTTCGCTAGTGTGGGAAGCCCATGGAAGACCCGATCATCGAGACGCCGGCGATTCGTGCAATAACCCCGTGGTCTTTCCATCGAAGTGGTCATCGCGGTCCGCTTCCGCCTCTTGTTTCGTCCGGTGGACGATCCCGTCTTTGTGCTCTGGCGGACTATAAATGGTATACAGCTTCAACGGTTGGTCTTTGCGGTCATTGATGACGTTGTGTTCAGTGCCGGCTGGGATGACAAGCGCACTCCCGTCTTTCACAGCGTAATCCTTGCCATTGAGGCGGGCGGTGCCTTCGCCCGCTTCAACACGAATGAACTGATCGAGGTGGTGCGTCTCGGTGCCGATCTCTTCTCCCGGCTTCAAACTCATCAAGACCAGCTGACTGTGAGAGGCGGTGAACAGCACCTGACGAAAGTTGTTGTTGCGAATCGTCGCCTGTTCGATGTCGATCAAGAAATGATCCATCTGGTGTTCCTTTCCTTCCCGGGCTGGCTGGCCCTTCGTAGTTGTTGGGTCTCGTTGGTTCATAGTCCATCACCTTAAGAGGATCGTCAGGGAGTCATCACGATCTTGATACAACCGTCCTGTTTGTCGTTGAACGTCGCGAAGCCCTCAGGCGCGTCAGCCAGTTTCAACCGGTGTGTCACGACAAAGCTCGGGTCGATGTCGCCGTTCTTGATCCGGTTGAGCAACGGCGTGAGATAGCGTTGTGTATGAGTTTGACCAGTTTTAAGGGTCAACGCCTTGTTCATCACCGCCCCCATCGGCATTTTGTCGATCAACCCTCCGTACACGCCAGGAATCGATACCGTTCCGCCGTTACGGCAGGCCATGATGGCCTCACGCAGCGCGATCGGCCGGTCGGACTCCAGCATCATGGCTTGCTTCAGACGGTCGTAGTAATACAAGGGGGTCGGTGCGTGGGCTTCAAGTCCAACCGCATCGATACATGAATCAGGCCCTCGTCCGCCTGTGAACTGCATCAGCATGTCGTAGACGTCGGCCTCCTCGTAGTCGATCGTGTGGGCGCCTCCATCCCGAGCCATCTTCAGCCGTTCGGGTACGCGGTCGATCGCCACCACACGCTCAGCACCGAGCAGCAAGGCGCTCCGGATCGCAAATTGGCCGACGGGACCGCACCCCCAAATGGCCACGGTGTCGCCCGGAGAGATATTACAGTTCTCTGCGGCCATGTACCCGGTCGGGAAAATGTCGGAAAGGAAGAGCACTTGTTCGTCGGACAAGCCGTTTTCAATCTTGACGCTCCCGACATCGGCGAAAGGGACGCGCACATATTCAGCCTGTCCGCCGGCGAATCCGCCTGTGAGATGAGAGTAGCCGAAGATGCCGGCCGGGGAATGGCCAAAGAACTGCTCTGCCATCCAGGCATTCGGATTCGAGTTCTCACACAGCGAATACATTTCACTCTTGCAAAAGAAGCAATTGCCGCAGGAGATGGGAAAGGCGACCACCACTCGATCGCCCACGTGGAGCTTTTTCACTTCCCGCCCAACTTCCACGACTTCTCCCATGAATTCATGCCCCATGATGTCGCCTTTTTCCATGGTGGGCACGAAGCCGTTATAGAGGTGCAAATCGGACCCGCAGATGGCCGTCGAGGTAATTTTGACGATGGCATCGCGCTGATTGAGAATTTTTGGATCCGGCACATCAACGACCTGCACATGTCGTTTTCCATACCAACAATTGGCTTTCATCGTTCTCCTTCCTGCATTCCCCGTCGTGAAGCAAGACACGCGAATTGGGTCATCACGCTCGTCCATTCGTTCGAGACGTTCCTGGTCGTCGTACCGCCCGGTCATACTTCCACGAGGTGCTCCCCTGTCGCCCGGCTGACTGGCCTTCGGTCGTCATGACCTCGCCGGTTTCCATCACCTGTTTGAATCGCCGCAGGTCCATCCTCATCGAGTGTTCGGGGTTCTCACCGAACCATGTAGCGATGGCGGAGCCAAGCGTGCCTGCCGGTGGACGGTACTCCATATCAACGGTGACCAACGTGCCCCGTTTTCCGGGTGCCGGCTCAAAACGAACCTGACCGCTATGGTCGACATCCGACCCCTCGAGGGTGCGCCACGCAATGAGCGTATCGGGAGAATCTTCAATGACCTCGGCATCCCATGCGACGGTAGATCCGGCAGGACCAGTCACCACCCAATGTGAGCGACGCTCGCCGGTCACTTCGACCGAGAGGACATGCTTCATAAACGAGGGGAAATTGGAGAAATCATGCCAATAGTTGTACAGGTCTCCCCGCGAGCGGTCGATGATGAGGCTGACGGTCACTGCTATCGCCCCGTTGCGGGTTTCCACGCGTCGGCTGAGTTGCTGTGCGCAGAGCAGATCGAGGGCCGTCGCTCCGGCGACCGCAGTGACGGCAGCGGTGAGTTTTTTGCGATCGGCGCCCGAGGAGGTGAATGCGACGCCGAGACAAGCCAGATCGATGACGTCGCCGGCCACCCGAGTCCAGACGGCACCGATAGGTCTGCGTTGGGTGATAATTCCCAGTCCGCTCGCAATCTCGCGCAATCCCATTATCCGGATGAGACGGCGGTGTCTGGTAGGTACCCCGATCACACGCGCCAGCCGTCGAGGCATCATGAGTTCCGTGAGGCCAAGCCCGACTCCAAACCATCCGAGGCCATAGGCCAACCGGTCTTCCTGGGTCAGGGACCCGCCGTTTTCGCTCAGGCGGTCAGTAGCCGAGCCGAGCTCCTGGCCCCCGGCAGGTCCGGCTTTCTTTGTCTTCGAACTTCTCTTACCTGGCCGTGTCGTGCTGGGGGATGTTCGTTGGAGAGATTTTGTGGTCATCGCATCTCCTTGTCTTTCGATCTTGAACGTCACCGAGGGCTCACAGCCATTGACGGTGGAGAGGAGGGTTTGCTGCACCTGCTACCGCCCGGGTGCTGTCTCCTTATGAATAGCGACGGCACGCCCCTGCGTGGTCACTGTTCCAGTGATGAAATCGCCGGGACGAATATCCCGGTCTCCTGCCGTAGCGGCGTCCACCGACATCGTCGTCTCTTTTCCGTGCCTGTCCTCGATGACAATGGATTTTGGATTCGCCTGCTTCACTTCACCACGCAACACGCGCATGCCCGAGGCCTGACCCGGATTCACACTTGGATCCGAGAGACCGGTGTCCTGCCGAGTCCTGCCGTTCGGCTCGCCGGCCGTGGTACCGCTAGCACCCCCTTGCGGCTTACCCTCTACGCGATAATCCGGCCCCTGTCCCTGCTGCTTCATCCGCTGGTCGCGAATCTCTTCCCGCTGCTCCGCCTGCTGAGGGTCGTCTCGCAGACGAGGGTCTCCCTGAGGCAAGATGGCATCTTGGCTGAACGTAGGAACCGCCTGGAGCAGCATCCATGCGGCGCACGTATAAGTGACGAGCCGTTGTCCCTTCATGATCGCCTCCTTGATCGCGGGAGTGCTAGGCAATCGGGCAGGATCAAACCGACAGCGAGTGCCCCATACAGCCAGGGAAAGCTCCGGCGTGACAGGCTCAACTCAAAGCCGGGCGTAAAACGACGTGGAACCAGATGGTAGTCGGTAATATAGGCCAAGGCTGCGATGACAATCCCCCGGCCGGCTGACTTCCGATACGAATGCCGTGCAGGCTTGAATTGACCAATGACGCCATACAGCCATCCCCAAAACCCGCAGGCCACCGCGTTCAGCACCAGACCGGCGCCTGTGTACTTGGCGGTGAAGCGCTGTTGAGCGCCCGCCTGAGGTCCCCAGAGGATGTGACTGATGCCGTTGATCGCTCTCCAGCCGGATTGCCCTTCCGCCTGCGCACGCCAGGCCGCCGCTACGGCCACTGTGAGACTGGACAGGGCGCCGGCAGCGATCGTTCTAGACAAAGACCAGCCATTGGAGTACGGCAAGGCCGGCATTCGAGGCTGTCGAAATATACTACGAGTCATGCCTATGTCACGGTCCCTCTCCAGGCGCCGGTCTCCTGCCCCCGGTTTTCGATGTATTGTTTGAACCGTTCAAGGTCACCTTGAACCCGCTGCGTGACAACCCCTATGGCATCGCCGACGTTTTCTACGAAGCCCTGTGGGTCATATTCCATTTGCAGCATGACTTTCGACTTGGAGTCCGACAGACGATGAAACGTCACCACACCGGCGTTTATGGCGCCCCCTCTGCTCGTCCAGGCGATGCGCTCATCGGGAATTTGTTCCGTAATCTCCGCTTTCCACTCCTTTTCCTTTCCACCGATGTCCGCTTTCCAATGCAAATGCTTGTCATCGATTTGCTTGACCTGCGTAACGCCTTCCATGAATTTCGGAAACTCTTCAAATTGCGTCCACTGGTTGTAGGCCGCCCGCACAGGCACGTTAATTTCGATCGACTTTTCAATGACGGACATAAGATCCTCCTTTCAGGTGTTATTTGTGCTCATCATCTTTATTGCACCTACTTTTGCACATTCCTGCCGGTCTCACTTGGATCGGGGTCTATTGCGGCTGTGGGCACGGCCGCCGCTGGCGCAATAGGTCTCGACGCTGGACGATTTCTATTTGGACCCCGCGCAGTCTTGCCGATCGTCATCGGACAAGAACTCCTGCCCCCTGTCATTCTCCATGTGTCCTCTGCCTGACTGTTGTCCCGGATTCATAACGCCCGCATAAAAGCGGTCAGGGCCTTTTTCTCGTCCTGGTCAAGTTTCAGGCCCCCGATCACATTGAAAAACTCCACAGCATCTTCGAGAGTGGGGAGACGACCGTCGTGGAAGTAGGGCGGTGAATCCTTGATACCCCGCAGCACAAAGGTTTTGATCGGCCCGTCCGCTGCTGCACCGAACCGTTCGAGATGGAGATCGTGCATCTGATGATCGGTGAAGGCAGGCGGACGATGACAAACCGCACACTTGGCCTTCCCGAAAAAGAGGTCTTCTCCTTTGATTTCGAGCGGGGTCGCTTTCGTACGGTCGAGGCGGCCGGTCAGGGAATCCAATTTGGGTGCAGGGGGGAAATCGATCATGTTTTGCATTTGGGCCATATGCGCGACAGGGACGCGGTCGATGATATTCATCCCCTTCTTCATGGCTCGGATCGGGTCACCATTGAAGTAGGCGGTGCGTTGCTCAAATTCGGTGAAGTCCTCCACAGAGCGGATTGAACGCTTCGAGCCGTGAATTTGCTGGTTGAACATGCCCCGAAGGCTGACCGTGTCCAACCTCAACCGCTCCATTTGTGGTCGTGTGTCCGGGTTCAAGTGAAATTGCCCGGTCGTATGAAAATTGACATGGCAATCGAGACAACTTACGCCCAAACTTGGCTTGGTCGTCTTACGGTCGTGTGTGGCATTGAACTCTTCCTGCGCAAACTGCATGACGAGCATGCGCAGCCCGTCCAGCTGTGCAGGGGTGACAAGGCCACGAAAAAGGCGGTCAAAATTTTCCGCATGGACAACCTCGCCCTGAGACACATCCCCCAGCTCGGGATGGGTCGTCAGGAAAATCGGCGGGGGAAATTCAGGAAGCAGACAGGCCGGAAGGTCAAAATCGACGTCAAATCGTTCCAGCCTCGGAAATTCCTTGATCTGCACCTGGGGGAAAACCTGACCACCGACCGCGTGCTTCACATGGGGCAGGCGATCGAATCCCTGGGGGAATGCCCCCTTTTTTTTGATCTCTTCGGCGGACAGTTGAGCCAGCTGATCCCATGTCATTCCTGACGCCAGCTTGACGGCCGGCCCGATGGGCTGCGGCTTTCCCCGTGTCATGGTAATACCCTTCTCGGTCCTGCAATTCAGGTCATAGCGCTCGCTCAGCAACTTGTGTTGTCTCTGCATGACATCGGGCTTTTGCGCGATGTCCTTTTTCATCACCTCTTCGGCAATTTTTTGGGGATCCTGACCTGGCGGCGCCCCGAACACGTCATAGGAAAAATCCACTCCTTCAAAGCCTTTTTGCTTCGTCTCCTCGATGGTGCCGATTTGCGCTTGCTGCTTCTTCCCTTCCGGGGTGGGCTCCGCCAACCCATCGCGATCAGCCTGAATGACAACAGCCATGGAGACACCGGCAATTGCCCCTGCCAATACCAAGACTGTACTGAGTCCGACTCCTTTGATCTTCATCATCTCCCTCGCGACGAACGTTTCTTTTCTGACCTGCTACCGAACCGTGTCTATGCCGATGGAGGAGGCGATCCGCTGTGCGGTCTGAAGGTGCTGTTTCAGGAGGGGCAAAGTCCCTTCCGCCCACCGTTGGACCTGCGGGTCCTTGATCGCTTTGGCCTGCCGCTCAAACTCCTTGACGTCCTTTCGATGATCACGAAGCATGTAGCGGATGTACGCCCTATCGAATGCGTCCCCGGCCAATTGCGCAAACTCCTCCCGCTTATCCTGGTGCTTGCCGGTGAGCTCGGTCGGAAGCACGACGCCCTCCTTGAGAGCAAGGAGCTGAATCTCCTTGCTGGCTTTTCGATGATCTTCCATCATCAGTGCGCCAAACTGTTTCACCTTCTCATCTCCTGCACGCTCGGAGGCAAGCCGCCCCATCGCGATCTCGGCTTGCTGACCTTCCGCCGCCTTTTTGAGAAACGATTGAGCGCTGGGGACCGTGTCCCGCTTGGCACCCTGTCCCCCCGTGGCCGGAAGAAAAGCGGCTGCAGTTGCCATCAGAAGGCACCCAATCATTGTCTGCATCACGGCGGCACCATGTTGTCTAGTGCTTCACTCGGTCAGCCTCATACCAAGGATGACTGGTCGGCTCGTATTTGGCGGCCGACGTCCGTCGGAACAACCACGAAGCCAATGTCAGCCCAGTGGCGGCTAATGCGGCCCCTGTGAGAAGCGGATAGAGGGAGACTTGTGTATACAAACTGGACTCGGCTACGTATGCCGACCGGCCGCCTCGCTCCTTGAGGCCTGTCGTTGGACCGTAGAGGCTGTTATTGGTCCGGTCGTCCTCTGAACGGTCGGAGAGCTGCATATCGATCCAGCTCTCCATCAGCCTGTCGGTCAGGCGTGGCGCCAGTCCGCCGACCGTAGCCATGATTTTCGCTCCGCCCCCGGCATAGACATCGCGCATCGGGTGCTCAGCACAATGGAGGATCGTCTCGGCCACGACTTCGGGCGCATAAACCGGAAAAGGAAGCGTCGGCTCGGTCGGCAGATAATTCTTGGCATGTTCAGGGTAAGGCGTATCGATGGAATAAGGCTTGATCAATGTGACGGCGATCGGCAGGTCATCGTGCTCCAATTCCATCCGTAATGAGTCGGTGAAGCCTTTGACCGCATGTTTACTGGCGCAATACACGCCCTGCAGAGGGACGGCTCGGTCGGACAGGACACTGCCAATGTTGATGAGGGCCCCTCCAGTCCGCAAATGGGGGATCGCGATGCGGGACCCGATGACCACGCCCCAATAATTCGTCTCAAACACACGCCGTTGGTCTTCCAAGGAGACATCGGTGAGGCGTCCATACACCGACACCCCGGCGCCGTTCACCCACGTGTCAATGCGGCCGAAACGGGACACGGCTTCGTCAGCGACCCCGCGCAACGCCGCTTCGTCAGCTACATCGGCAGCAAGAAAGGCGGCCATGCCACCGTGCGTTTCGTTCGCCGAGATTTCATCCGCCAACTGCTTGAGGGCATCGTGGTTTCGGGCCGTCAGCATCACACGGGCTCCCCGCTTCGCCGCCATGCGAGCCGTGACGAGCCCGATGCCGCTCGACGCGCCGGTGATAACGATCACTTGTTCTTTGATGGGCTTGAGCCGGACAGTCATGAGCCGTTTCGATGTCGTGCGACGTGCTAACCGAACAGTCAACCCTCGCACCACTTTCATTCACTATGAGGGAGGCTCAAACGGTGATCGACTAGCAAATGCCCGAGGAAAAATTCTTTGTGAGAGCGATCCAAGTTGGCGATCAGGAGTCTTACGTGAGGGCAGAACCGCGCCATTCAATTGCAAGGGGTTTCACCAGTCCTTCCCCGCTTCCGCCCGTGATACCACCATACATCCATCCCCATTCCATTCCTTCTATGAACATTCGCATATGTCTTGCGGTGGTCGTTCTGTTCGCCGTCTTCGGCTTGCGCACTGATGCCGAAGGACAAATCAAACCGAGCGGTCAACCGAGCGTGGCCTCCGATGCCGCTTCGACACAACCAACCGACTCACTGAGCGAACTGCGGGCAAAGCGGGACAAAGCACAAGCAGAACTGGATGCGGTCAGCCGGCCCACCACGCTGTCCACCGGCGCTCCTCCGGGCACGCCGGAGCCGGAGCTTTTGGAACGACGGACGCTGCTACACCATATTGTTCAAAGCGCCGATGAGCAGATTGACGCTACGCTGCGGCTCGAACAGGCCCGCCAACACCGGGATGAGGTCGGGCGGCCTCTGCCCGACTCGAAGGATCAAGGCGAGACTCCGTCCACAATTTTTGATGCCGATCGATTGTGGGATACCGCCTTTGCCCTGCGCCTGGCCGTCGAAGGCCTGCAGTCGCAACTGGCCCTCATCGAACAACGGTCCACTCGGGCAAGGGATTCTCTCCAGGCTGCCGAAGAGCGCCTTCGCCAAGCATCCGAACATTTGGAAAGCACAACAAGTCCTTCGGGAGCCGACCGGAATCGCTGGCTACGCGACCTTGAAGCGCTACGCCAACGCGCCGCCGCAGCGTTGCTGCAAGCTACGGAACTTTCGAAAATCCGCATAGGAGACGAATTATCAGACGCCCGCGCTCGCCTGAAAACGGCGGAAAGTCGCTTGGCGACCGTGGACCAGCGGGTGGAATTTACAGAACCCGATCTCGAGAAAATCAGGACACGCCTGTCACAAGAGCGGCAGGGTTTGGCACAGGAGCTTGAAGACACGACAGCCGCACGTCACCGGCAGTTCGATGCCTTGCGGGACTTCGAGCGACAGCTGGCTTCGCGGATGTCAAAGGGTGACGCGAAAGCCGGAGGGAAACCGCCGGAGAGCCTGCGCCGGCTTCAAGCCGACACTGAAATAGGCCGCATCCAGGCCGATAATCTGGCGCTGAAGACCGATCTATGGCAGTTGCTGCTCGATGTGGTAGACAGCGAGCGGCAATTGTGGGAAAGCCGCTTCGCCATCATGCACAATCCCGAACCGGGAAAAGCCCGAGAAGCCTACGACCGCTTTACGCCCCTCTTCACGAATTTGCAGGCGTCACGGGATTATGTGCGGCAGCAACTGAGTATCGTCTCGGGTCAAATTGGCGAGCTCGAGACGCGTGTCAAAAACAGCAGGTCCGGCCAGGACCGAAACCACGTGCGGACACTGTTGGACGCACACCGGCACCGGGAAGCGATCTACAATTACGGCCTCCAACGTCTCGACCAGACATCTCGATTCCTCGAGCGTTGGAAGTCGGCATTTAAAGGACAGCAGAAAGAACTTCCCATGACAGCTCGCGTTGAGGAGTGGTGGCAGGTTGCCTGGGACCGCGCAAAGGCGGCCTGGCACTGGGAAGTGTTCAACGCAGAAGACACGATCGAAGTGGACGGCAAGAAAATCACGGGTCATCGCAGCGTCACAATCGGTAAGATCGTGACTGCGCTGATCATCCTCACGATCGGATACTGGCTCTGTTTGTACCTGGCCGCCCAGATCGGCCGGCTCGCCGTCAAACGCCTTGCCATGGCGCCGGAAGTGGCAAATATTCTGCGCCAGTGGAGCCAGGCCCTGCTCCTCACCATTCTGATCGTGACCAGTCTGGTCTGGGTCAAGATTCCATTGACCATTTTCGCCTTTTTGGGCGGCGCCTTTGCCATCGGGGTGGGATTCGGCGCTCAAAACCTATTGAAAAATGTCATCAGCGGCATCCTCCTGCTGATTGAACGACCCTTGCGGGTCGGCGACCTCATTGAAGTGGAAAACGTGCGCGGGCGAGTGACGACCATCGGTCTGCGGTCTTCCACCGTCCGGGATGCAAAAGGCGTCGTCACCTTGATTCCAAACAGCAGTTTTCTCGAGCGCCATCTCACCAACTGGACCTACTCGAGCCGCATCGGTCGCTTCTCCCTTCGGGTCGGCGCTCCCTATGACTCCTCCACTCAACTGGTGATGGATCTTCTCGCCAATCTCGCGGCAAGCCATCGTCAGGTCTTGAAAACTCCTAAACCGCAAGTGCTGCTTGATGAATTCGGCAATCAGGGCCGCATCTTTACACTCAATTATTGGCTCGAGATCAGGCTGGACGTCGATCCTAACGAAGTGGCCAGTGAGCTGCGTTTCGGCATCGAACAGAAATTTGCGGAGGCCGGCTTGAAGATTCTGCCGGCCGCCTAATCTCCCTGTCGTCGCATTGACATATTGAATGTGCGATCCTAGACTGGCGCATTCTTGGAGCAGGCCATGCTGCTTGAACGAAGATCGCGATTCGGCAGGATCATGCGCTATGGTATCGGGCTGCTGTGTCTCTGCCTGCTCATGTACGTGCTCGGCAGTACCATGACCCTCTGGGCGATGGAGTTTCCACTCGATCAGACAGACAGTCCGCTCCTCGAAGGCTTTTCACTGCCTACCACTCTTTCGGATCTCGTCCCTTTGCTCTCGGCTTCATCAGCCGGCGAGAGTTCGATTCCTATCCTCAGGCCGTTGAGCGAGCACGGCTTGCTGCGTCCCCCCATCACCAGCGCCTGATCCCCTCATCCTCCTTTCATGGCATTGCGGCAGCCACTTGGCAACGCGTATGACGTTCGCACAGTTTTTCCCGAGGAAATTGAGCACGGCAAGCCACAGGAGTCGAACATGAGTGATCTACCACTGACGTACCGTTGTCCAGCTTGTCAGCGAGTCAAGAAACAGCATTGGGATGGATCAGCAGGTCAGGATTGGTGCACGATGGCGGATTTTGTCCAACGCTGCTTCGTCCAGGAGCACGACGTCTTCCTGTCGGAGTTTTATTGTACAGATTGCACCCTGTCCTATGACCGGCTCGTCCACTATAGCCGAACCAGCCCCTCGTACTTCACGTAGCCTGCAGGAGCGAGATACCAGCCCCGTGCCTCAGCGGGGTTGGTGTCACATTAAAAAGAGGAGCCAGACATACAGCGTGCTCAGCAGCACCGACCCCACCATCACCGGAAATCCGAGC
>Ga0075419_10002641_pt1 | contig 11502 bp, 13 predicted proteins | sample SoiMetdeltSBSDD3_FD_76900 | JGI IMG/M metagenome (GOLD analysis project Ga0075419, IMG submission 76900) | Bulk soil microbial communities from a Populus tree surrounding site in Tennessee, USA - Soil MetaG P. deltoides SBSDD3 | ecosystem: Environmental > Terrestrial > Soil > Tree plantation... | reverse complement strand
GATTTCAGATCTCCTAAAAAAGATCTTACATATTGTTTTTCCCTCCTGTGCTCAACAAAATGTTCCCGCTGGTTTTCTACAAAAAAACCAAGAGTTACTGCCAGGAACAACATTAAAAATTCCCAGAAATAATGTGTCCATTTTTTTCTTTCTGTATGGCTGTGGTGGTGGACTTCCATTTGGTTATTGGTTGTGAGTTATTATACTACTTTGTAACAACATCTCCTTTCATAGAATCAAGAATACCAATTACCTCGTCTATTTCTGCTTTATTAACTCCATTTTCCTTCAAAGCCTTAGAAGTGTCATCGTTAGCAAGTGCAAAATCTTTCTCGCTTATACCAAGGTTTGCATGTGATGTGCGCATATCTCTCCCTGTATATTGATGAGGCCCTCCGATACCCATCGAGAAGAATTCAAAGACCAGTTGCTTTAACTTGTTCATATCAACATTTCGGAAATAGTGACCTATCTGTGGATTGTTGTAATTTTTGTCAAGTATATCATTTACAATTTTTCTTATACGTTGTTCGCCGCCCAATCTTTCATAAAGAGACGGCTTTTGCGGGGTTGTAGTTGAGTTGCTCATGATTAAATTTTTTTTAAGTAAAAAATATTTATGTGACGAATGCAGGAAAATATCAATACAAATCGAAAACATTTAAACCACACAAATGGTGCACTTCATGCTTTTAAGTTATGAATTATTTTTCTCTAATTTTTCAGAAGTCTTTTTCGCCATTGGTAGGCTTTTTGTATACTCTTTTAGGCAACCTATGTATAGAACATTTTCCAAATGATGATGCTCTGCATTTTTAATAGGTCAGGTATAAATGCCAATGATAAGAGCCACAGCACAAACTACTGCAAGTATTATCAGCAGCGGCATTATGAATTTGATCCATGTTTTATAACTCACGTTCACCATCGCAAGATTCGGAAGTATCAACCCTGTGGGTGCAATGAATGACATGATACACATTCCATACATATAAGAATTGACGATCTCTCTTCCGGGTATGTTTACAATTATCGCCAAAGCACCAATGATCGGCATAGTTAATACGGCCATACCAGATGTGGATTGTATGAAAAGGGAGAAGACAACGTAAAAGATCATCAATGCAAGAATAAATATCGCCGGCGACATGCCTTGCACAAGATTAGCAGTAAAAAATAAAATAGAATCACTGATGCGACCTTCATTTAAAACAATCGTCACACCTCTTGCCACACCAATAATAAAAGCTACGGAAAGTAAATTCTCGGCACCTTTGATAAATTCTTTTACAAAAGTTTTTTCATTTACCCGCCCGATAATAGCAATAAGAATTGAGGAAGCAAGAAATAATGCAGACATTTCGGTCATCCACCATTTCAGGAACACAACACAACCGATCATGGTAAGAAAAGTTGCGATGTATATGAATAACAGCAGTTTTGTTTTTAATTCAAGTTTTGTAACTGCGATTTGACTATTGATCTCAAACGGAGGGCTAACAGCACCATCGATCTTATGAACCAATGACGCAGTTGGATCTTTTTTAACTTTAGCTGCATAACGTAAAATATACCAAATCATCAGCGAGGTAAGTAAAACCCAAAGTACCAATCGTTGTGTTAAACCATCCATCCAATTAATTCCTGCGGCATTTGATGCAATGATGGTTGAAAAAGGATTGGAGAAAGCAGGTACACCACCAAGCGATGTACCGCCGAATATTATGGCCAATGGAACCAGGAGATCATATCCTGCTGCCAGGAATAAGGGAACCAGTATGGGATAAAAGATCAGTGCTTCCTCAGCCATTCCATATGATGAGGCCAAAAAAGCAAATATTGCAGTTAGAATTGCTATCAATAAAGGTTCACGGCCTTTCATTGTATGCGATAGCCAGGAAATGCCTTTTGTCATCGCACCCGTTTCATTGAACACGTACATAAAACCACCGATGATAAGGACGAATAAAATGATATCGATACTATCATAAATTCCTTTTATCGGCGCCTGCAATATTTCAATAAATCCCTGTGGGTTTCTTTTTTGTTTTTTAAATGTCCCGGGAACTGAAATCGGCTTTTTAATATCGTCATCAATGAATTTTTGTACCTGGATGTGAATAGTAAAACTGTCGAGTATCTTTTGTGTGAGTGGTAAGGAAGCAGTGCTTGAATCAGTAGTTAATAAAAATGACTGGCCATCTTTTTGCAACTTGGCATATTCTCCTGCCGGTAAAATCCAGGTGCTTAGCGCCGCCAGCACAATAACGATCATTAAGATCGTAAGAGGTGCGGGCAATGATCTTTTATTTGGCATGGTTGGTATTATATTATCGTTCAAAATTGTATTTGTCTTTAAAATACCGAAGGAGGTTAATCGCTTTATTCTTTAATTGTATCATGCTGTTTCGCTGACCATTGGTTGTTCTTAAATACATGGCTAACTCATTAAACCATTTGTTGATCAAAACCCGGTCTTCCGTAAATAACAAAGGACCATTTAACTCACCTCTTGCTGTATCACCCAGCGATGTCGCCGTAGTAATTTGATGTGGTGCCAACACTTTAAAATCGGCCATTTGATTCAATGTGTTTCTTACATTATCCTGCGACTGCTGGAAAACCGTGGTTTGAAAATCCAGGTAGCCTTTATACATATTTTCATAAGCAATGATACTGTCCGCATCGCCTTTATTTAATAAACGGTACCCTCCCGCATTGGCAAGCTGTCTTAAAGTACGATCGGTCAATACAAAGCCCCTGTTACTGCGTGAATGAACCACTAAAATTCCCATGCATGCAGTTGCTTTCAGATCTTTTAACACTGTATCATAGCAGCTATACATATTGCGCAACGCTTCAATTTTTTTATCATTATATGCAAGTAATTGGTTTATCCGGACAGTATCATTTTTAAGATCTTCATACACTGAAATGATATATTGCTTTGCCCGGTCCTTTTCTATTTTATGTTCCAACTGATACTCTGCCAAAAAACCGCAGAACACGGCAAGAAATAGCATAAGAAACTCCCAGAAATAATTCGTCCATTTTTTTCTTGACGTATGACTATGGTGATGTACTTCCATAATTTGAATTCTTAATTATTAATTATTGAATTTACCTTTTGGAAGAGTTCGCTTAAATAATCAGTAATTAATAATTAATAATGATTTTATTTCAGGCGGTATTCCTTAACTATATACTCCCTGATCTTAATGGCCTTTGCCTTTAGCTCAGCCAAACGTAATCGTGTTCCTTGATTAATTCCTTTAATATTATTTAGGATCAGCATCAATGTATTTAGTGATTCTTCATCAGCCGGCTTTAGTTTTAAAACTTCTGTTGGTTTGATGACACGATTCGCGGTATCGATCACTTTGCTGAAATCCCGTGCGTACAGGACCTTATCGAAATGCGGGCGCAGGCTTCTTTTTAATTCTATCTGTTCATCATATATCCATTTAAGAAAGTCAACGTCTTTATAATAATTGATCATGCTGTCGGAAACCCTCTTATTAGAAACCAGGCGCATACCCCCTGCATTTCTGAGCTGCACAATCGTCCTGTCATTTACTGTGAACGGCCGGCTGCGGTGAATAAACCGAAAGTAATAATAGATATCTCTTGCAAATTTTTCTTTTTCAGGATGGACAAGTAATAGAAGGAGCGAGTCGGCTGCGTTTACATTTGCGTTACACACATCTATCTGCCTGACAAGATCAGAAATATCAAAAGTAAGATCTTCTGCAAAGGATTTTATGTATTGTTTCTCTCTATCCTTTTCAATTTTGTGTTCTAATTGATACTCTGCCAAAAATCCGCAGAACACTGCCAGGAACAACATTAGAAATTCCCAGAAATAATTTGTCCATTTTTTTCGTGAAGTATGTGCGTGATGGTGTACTTCCATAATTTTTTATATAGTTATTTCAATTTGTAATTTTTTTTGAGCTCTTGCAGAAGCCTGCTATTGGCTTTTATGTAATCATTCATTTGCAGGGTTCTTGTCGACACCAGCATCTGTTTATAAAATGCGATCATATTTGTTACATCACCTTTGTCAAATGAAGCAAGGTTTAATATAGCTGCCCGGATGATGGTATCGCTTTTGCGATAGCGTTGAACCAGGTTGATGCCGGTTTCATTTTCATCCTGCTTCCGTAATTCATTCATCCAGTTAAAATCATAATGTTTTAACATAAATGGTTTTATAGGGCTGGCAAAAAATTGGTATTCCTGTTCATTCCTGTAACGAACATTATTAATGCTGACACTGATATCGCCAAACAATTTTTGAAGTGTTGTATTTTTAAAATACCTGAGTGAACCAGAACTTTTGAGCTGGCTGAGTATGCCGTCTTTTGGTTCAAACGCATAGGTGTTTGCCAGGTACATTACAGTGGTGTAGGCTGGATAAAATTCCCTTGGCAATGAGGTTAATGAACTATCCCTGATATAATTGCTCAGGTAATCCATATCCTTCTCTTTTTCCCGCCTTAGTTTTATTTTATCGGCAATGGCAACCGAGTCGGCAAGCAATTCAGCATATAGTTCTTTGGCATATTGTTTTTCCCGTTGATGCTCTATGGTATGCTCCAATTGATACTCAGCTAGAAATCCGCAGAACACAGCAAGGAACAACATGAGAAACTCCCAGAAATAATTCGTCCATTTTTTTCTGCCCCGATGACTATCGGCGTCTGCTGTATGGGAGTGATGGTGTACTTCCATTGGTTGTTTATCGTTTTTAGTTTATAGTTTTCTCGACTCTTGACTATCGACTCCCGACTCCGAACTCTTCTTGTGTATTTCCATTGTTATTTTTTTATATGGTATTCTTTCCTGATCAGTGAATCAAGCGATCTGTTTTTTTCTAAAGCCTTGATAGAATAATCCAATTTAATATGGTCGGTCAGTTGCGCATAGTATTGAACATTGCTATATTCTTTGATTGACAGATCATCATATCTCATCAATTTCAGATCTGTTGGAAATGGTATACTGTCCATTTTGCCGACGAATCTCTGAGCTGCTTCCCTTATGCGAAAAACCGCACCAATATCAAAGATCATAGCAGATTTTTGTATGGCAGGCGAAACAAAACTCCAGCTCTCAATGGAAGTTGCATAACTCAATGCTTCTCTCATCAGCACATCATAATCAAGCAATGCATTAGAAACTTCTGTTTTGCTTAATAAACGAAAACCTCCTGAATAACGAAGCTGCGATACTGTACGGTCATAATAGCTGAATGTAACGCCATCACTTATTATTGCAAGAAAATAATATATCTTTTTTTCCCTTCCTTCCAGCGGTCTTTTTCTCAATTCATCTAAAAGCGAATCACTGTATTGAACTATTCTTGGCCCTTTGCTTACATTATACTCAAGTGATCTTTTGTCCTTTCCCAAATCAACAAGCAGACTTTTCATAAATTGTTTTTCCCGGTCTTTTTCAATCTTATGTTCCAGTTGATACTCCGCTAAGAAACCACAGAACACCGCGAGGAACAACATGAGAAACTCCCAGAAATAATGCGTCCATTTTTTTCTTGAAGTATGTGCGTGGTGGTGTACTTCCATAATGTTCTTAATTTTTTATAAATAACTCAACCACTTCTTTTCCGGGTGATTCTTTTTATAATTATCATACCATTTACATACAGGATATAAAATGATGACGATCGCCAGCCAGATAAGAAAAACATATCTTAACTGAAGGCCTTCACCGGCCTTTATGAATTTAATGAATGGCGTGGCTGTATCCGCAGCATCTTCGGCAAAAGTATGACCCCGCATAAAATATGTAATAGTGCTTAACAGATGTATCAAAAAGAAGTGAGTTAAAAAATAAAAGAACGGCACACGGCCATAGACAGAAATAATTCTTGTAAATGCATTTTGAATAGTATCCCACCATGCCAGCAATAACAAAGCGGGACCAATCGTCATGGATATAAAAAATAGCGATGGCGGATACTTGCTTGTATTAATAAATGAAAGAAAACTGTAAAAGCCATTTGCCTGTGGCGACCAACGGAAAGGATCACCATATATATTTATAAAACGAAGAATGATAAATAATGTAATGGTTGATAGTCCTGTGATGACTAAAATTCTTCTTCTATACGTTGCATCGTTATTTCGTAAAACTCTTCCAAGACAATACCCAAGCATCATTAAACCTGCCCAGGGAAGAAATGGATAAAGTATCAATAGCACGTGTTTTCCCCACAGCTGATGAAAACCGACCCGGTGAATAAGATTATACGCCACACCCAAAGGAGTTGTTTGTTTTCGTTCATAAAAATCGAGAGCATTATGTCCTAATACGATCAATAATCCCAGCGCCAATATGATTTCAAATGGCAGCCAGATCACCAAGCCTAAAATCACCATGCTAATACCGATGGCCCAGATAACTTCAAGGGCAATTGCTGAAAAACTGATATCAAATGAAAATATTAGATTGACAATGGTAATCTCTGCCAAAATGAGCCATAGCCCTCTTGTAATTAAAAAAATGCTTAACTCTTTTTTTGATTTGCGTGCAGACTGCAAATAAGCAGAGGTACCAGACAGGAAAACAAATACCGGTGCACAAAAATGTGTGATCCAACGGGTCAAGAAAAGTATCGGAGTAGTCGTATTCAGGTTAAGCGGATTATCCGTAAGTGCTGTACTATGAAAAAACTCTCTTGTATGATCCAGTGCCATGATGATCATAACGGCCCCGCGAAGCAGATCCACCGAAGTGATCCTCTTTTTTTCGAGGTGTATTGATTGCATAATCATTAAAATAATTATTTCAGGTGATATTCTTTCTCAAGGGTCATGATAATTTGTCCATTTTTTTCGTGAAGTATGAGCATGATGGTGTACTTCCATAAACTATTTTTCCAATTGTTTTAATATCAGGTTTTCCATATCAACACAGGCAACCCTTGCATCGCTGTATGCATCGAGACTCCTTTTTAACCTTTCAAGACGCAAGGTAAGTGCCGCTCCCATATTATTTCGAAAGACAACGGCATCATTTCCACTTAATACATCATGATGTCCGGCGATCTTTTCCATCTTGTAAGGATCAGAATGATTACTGGTATCCAGGTTAAGCTGGCAGGTAAGGTCATACGCTTTATAAAGGGCCGGAATAAATAATTCGGTATAATATTTCTTTTCAAATTCCTGGTTACGATATTGAGCAAAGTTGGTGATGCGTTCATAATCCATCATTCTTGTCAGAAACTGGATATTACCAATGTAGCGCAGTGAACCGGATGATTTCATTTGTTCATAGGTTTCTTTACGCACCAAAAAATTCCTGACCCAAACAGCTCCCATTTTTTTTGCGAAAGCTGCACGATCAATTGTGGCGCTATCCTGAAGCAACCAATTCACCAATGAATCGTGATTATCAATAATGATATGATCTTGTGCCAGGAGAGAATCCAGGTTTTTAATGTTCGTTCTTACATCGAGCAACATGCTTTGTAAATATTTCTCCGCCCTTTCTTTTTCAATTTTGTGTTCCAGTTGATACTCGGCAAGAAAACCGCAGAACACCGCGAGGAATAACATGACAAATTCCCATAAATAATTTGTCCATTTTTTTCGTGATGTATGAGCATGATGGTGAACTTCCATAGATCTTTATTTAAGATGATATTCTTTGCGCAACTCTTTTAACAATTCAGCATTCAGATCTATATATCGCTGGAAATGTTGTTGGCGGGTGGGACGTATACCACTCATGCCAAAAAAGCCCAGCATATTGATCGTTGTCTCCCTGTCAAGATGCTCAGTATGTTTGAGTCGAAAAGGAATGATCTTATGGCTTTTTTCATATTGAGTAACCGCCTCGCCAAAAGGCAGTGTTCCCTCTTTGGTTATTCCTGCATCAAAATCATAATCGTAATGATCGACAGTAAATGGATTGATCAGTTGCACCCTGATGGTGGTTTCCAGGTCCTGGCGGTCTTTGATATAAAGAATGGCCGCTGAAAGCTCGCCAATAAGCCGTTGCAATTTCTGACTCTTGAAATAACGTAATGATCCGGAATTTTTTAATTGGTCCAGCATAGCGGTGCGTGCCTCAAATAACGAAGGAGTCCTGAAATGAATGCCATACAGGTAATGAATGGAAAAAGTTTTAGAAAGATGAGCAAGGCTACTATCCTTAAAATATTTCATCAACCACTTAAGGGAAGCTTCCTGTCGCAACCGGTTCTGCACTTTCATCGCCATGTTTACCGAATCTTCCCTCAATTCTTCGTAAAGACTGCCGGCCAGTTCTTTTGCACGATCCCTTTCTATCTTATGCTCTAATTGATATTCTGCTAAAAACCCGCAGAACACAGCCAGGAACAACATAAGAAACTCCCAGAAATAATGGGTCCATTTTTTGCGCGAGGTATGGGTGTGGGCATGTACTTCCATAATAATTATTTCAGATGGTATTCTTTTTTTATTAACTCAATAAGTTTTTGTGCCGCTATGTTTCTTTCGTTCCCAATCTTTTCTGCCAGTAAAAATGCACCGTACAAATATTGTGCGGTTGTTGCTAACTCGTTTAGTGTCGTCCTGTCTTCTGTTAGCAAATCGGATGAAACGGCAGGCTGCTCCTTTTTCTCTTTAATTATTTTCAACAGTAATGCAGCATCAAATACTTTTCCCATTTCTTTTCCAAAATCAGAACCCCAGGTAAAAGCTGCGTCGTTGTATTTTTTTAAATCTATCACCGAGTAATAGTAAAGAGAAACACTATTGGCTACCAGTTTATTTCTTATAAGCCGCAAGGTGCCAGAGCTTTTCATTTCTTCGTATGTGCGGTCCGTCGTGTAAAGGGCTTTATATTTGGGCAATATCATCCTTGCTGTAAAAGCAAGTTTAGAAATATGCTGTTTTCTTTCCTGACTTTTTATAAGTAGTATCAGCGTATCAATGGAGTTAAACAGAACTTTGTTATTTCTTGTGTATTCACTATAAATGGAAGTGTCGGCTTTTAGATCTTCGAGCAGATTTTGAACATACACTTTTTCTTTATCTCTTTCAATTTTGTGCTCTAGCTGATATTCTGCCAAAAATCCACAGAACACAGCAAGGAATAACATGAGAAATTCCCAGAAATAGTGTGTCCATTTTTTTCTTGCTGTGTGAGTGTGGGCATGTACTTCCATAGGTTAGTCTTTTATGTGGTAATTGGTTTTGATTAATTGTAAAAGCGAATCGGAAGATAACTTCTGACTGGCAACAATTTTAGTTAGATTACTTAACGTGGTTTGGTAATACAAGATATCATCGTGATATTTTGAAAAAAGCGCCGGATCGTTTTTATCAAGATATTTTCCTTCAGGTACCAGTTTTTCAAATTCAGTATAAGGTAGAAAAACCGTTTTAAAATCATTTTCAATTGCCTTAAAAGCTGTATGGGCAAGAGTCATATTAAAAAGTTCTTTATTGGTGGTTTCGAACGTATGGTAATAATGAAGTAAGAGATCATAATTGTATTTGCATGCATCCAATCCCTGATCGTATTGTAGTATGGCACTTGCCACGTTTGGTTTTTTTATTAACCGGAAGCCGCCATTGTATTTTAATTGTGAAAGGGTGATTTCTGAAAATTGCAGTGGCATATACCAGTAAGTGAACATCAACGAATAGGTAAATAGTTTACGGTGATAATTTTTGTCTGATTGCGGATTTGACAACATTCCCAGCAAAGAGTCAAGTCCCCTGATTAAAACCCAATTTCCTGCTACCATGGTGTTTATATTGGCGGTATCCTTTTTAAGGTCTTCCATCATCAGTTGCATATATTCTTTTTCGCGGTGCCGTTCAATCGTTTGTTCCAATTTATACTCGGCCAAAAAACCACAGAATACAGCAAGGAACAACATAAGAAACTCCCAGAAATAATGTGCCCATTTTTTCCTTCCCCGATGACTATCGAGGTCGGCCGAATGTGAATGATGGTGTATGTCCATAAATTTTTATTTCTGGTGATACTCCTGTTTTATCAATTCGATTAATATACCGGCTTTTTCCAGCGCTTCGGTTAAAATATATACTGCAAGAATTTTGTTGAGTTGCCCAAATGTTGCACTCATATTGTACAAGGTGATCTGTTCATTTTCGCCAATGTTTCTGAAAGGTTTCAATTTCTTTTGGGTTCGGAAAACAATGTCATTATACCGGCTATCGAAATGCTCCCGGTTAAACGGACCCAGCGTTGAGGACTCATAATCGAATAAATATTGAATCCAGTGATCTACAATGTCCAGCACATTATAATATCTTATCAGCTCACTCGTGAATTGCTTATTCTTAAAATATCTTAACGATCCTGAATGTTTCAGCTGATCTATGGTGCCACGATTTGATTCAAGTACCCTTCTGTCATTTATGACAGTGAAATATTCTACCATCTTATGCTGATCAGTTTCAAACGAACCAAATTTCAATGCATCCATCAGTGAGTCTGCATTCTTATAAATTTTTTCCCGGAATTTAATATGGAAGTTGATCGCGGCAGTATCTTTTTGAAGGTCATCGACCAGCATAAAAGCGAATTCTTTCGCCCTGTCTTTCTCAATTTTATGCTCCAGTTGGTACTCTGCCAAAAAACCACAGAACACAGCAAGGAATAACATTAAAAACTCAAATAAATAGTGTGTCCATTTTTTCCGCGGCGTATGAGTATGTGTATGTACTTCCATAAAGATTTATTTCAGGTGATATTCCTTTTTTATAAGCTGAATCAAATCAATTGCAGCTGCTTTCATTTCGGATTCAGCGTTCATTAATCCCAGTTTTGTATTCCGGATATAAGACACCATACCGGCGAGACGCAACAGCACTTTGGTATCGTATGTCAATAAAGTCGGGTTATCATCTGGCCGTGTTACGATGTTATCGGGTTTTACAATACCATTAAATATTACAGGATGAAAAACTTCGGTTGCCATTTTCCGGTATTCGTCAGATTCACCTGATTCGATGTCATTCAAATATTCAATAAAAACAGTACGGTTATAATATTCAATAATTGCTTTGGAAACTCTTTGATTCCTGATCAGTCTGAAACCTCCCGAGCCTTTCATTTGTTGTATTGTAAAATCATGCAAAGCCAGTCGTACACTACGTGAAGCCCGCCGGCCAAGATAATACAGATCAGCACCATACTCTTTTATATTGGCAGCAGTTAATAACTTAATAAGTGTATCGTTTCTTTTAAGATGTCCCTCAAACTCTTTAATAGTTTGGGCAAGTGCGATAGTATCTTCATGCAGGTCTTCCAGCAAGCTTTTAATATATTGGCGTTCCCGGTCTTTTTCTATTTTATGTTCGAGCTGATATTCCGCATAGAACCCGCAGAACACAGCAAGGAATAACATGAGAAACTCCCAGAAATAATGGGTCCATTTTTTTCGCGAACTATGTGAGTGGTGGTGTACTTCCATTTATACTATTTTATTTTATACTCCTTTTTTAAAACACT
>Ga0075419_10002639_pt1 | contig 11509 bp, 12 predicted proteins | sample SoiMetdeltSBSDD3_FD_76900 | JGI IMG/M metagenome (GOLD analysis project Ga0075419, IMG submission 76900) | Bulk soil microbial communities from a Populus tree surrounding site in Tennessee, USA - Soil MetaG P. deltoides SBSDD3 | ecosystem: Environmental > Terrestrial > Soil > Tree plantation... | reverse complement strand
TGGACTTCAATCGCGCGGGTGTGCCGCTGATGGAACTGGTGACCGAGCCCGTGCTGCGAAGCCCCGAAGAGTGCGCGCTGTTCCTGACCGCCCTGCGCCGCCTGGTGCGCTGGCTCGGACTGTCGGACGGCGACATGGAGAAAGGGCAGCTGCGCTGCGATGCGAACGTGAGCCTGCGCGCGGTGGGTGCGACCCGGCTCGGCACCAAGACCGAGATCAAGAACTTGAACAGCATCAAGGCGGTCGAACGTGGCTTGAAGGCCGAGATCGCGCGCCAGTCCGGGATGCTGGACGAGGGTGAGCGCGTCGTGCAGGCGACGCTGCTCTACGACGCCGACCAGGACCGGCTCGCCGTCATGCGCACGAAGGAGCAGGCGCACGACTATCGCTACTTCCCCGATCCCGACCTGCCCGTGCTGATCGCCGGTGAAGCCGAGCGCGAGCGCGCTCGGAGGTCGCTGCCCGAGCTGCCATGGGCGCGCGAGGCGCGATTCCGCGAGCGCCTGAACCTGCCGGCCTACGATGCCGCCGTGCTGACGGAGAGCCGCGAGCTCTCGGAGTACTTCGAGGCCTGTGCGCCCCCGGCGCACGTGAAGCTGGCCAGCAACTGGGTGATGACCGAGCTCATGCGCGTGCTCAAGGAGCGCGGCTGGAGCGTGGACGACTGGGCGGCCCGCGTGCCCGCGGAGCGCTTCGCGGACTTCCTCACGCGCGTCGGCTCACGCGAGCTGCCGGGCCCGGTCGCCAAGCAGGTGTTCGCGTGGCTGCCGGAGGAGCCGGGCACGGTGAGCGAGCTGCTGGAGCGCCACGGCGTGCAGGTGGCCTCGGGCGAGGACGAGCTGCGTCCGCTCGTGCGCGCGGTGCTGGACGAGCAGCCGGCCGCCGTCGCGCAACTGCAGGCCGGGGAGGAGAAGCCGTTCGGGTTCCTGGTCGGGCAGGCCATGAAGAAGAGCGGAGGCCAGGCCGTGCCCGACGTGCTGCGACGGCTGTTGCGCGAGGAGCTGGCCGCGCGAAGCCCGCGGCCGTGACCGACGCGGCGTTCCGTGCGCGCGTGCGAGCGGCACTGGCGGCTCCCGAGGCGGGACCGCTCGCCGCGCGCTTTCCCGCACCGCTGATCACCGCGATCGTCGCCGGTGCCGAGGTGGGGGAACTCGAGCGGCTGGAGCTGGCGCTCACCGAGCTGATCGCCGGGCTCGCTGCCGTGGGTGTGCCGCGCGGCCGACAGTTCGTGCTGCTGGGCTCGCTGCTGCCGGCGCCGGCGGGCGAGGCGGCGACACGGTTGCGGGCCGCACTGGGTGTGCCGGTGCTCGTGCACGATCCGCGGGATGCCGACTTCGTGGCCGGTGCCAGCCCCGAGGGCGCACCGTTCGAACTCGACTCGGAGCTGCGCGAGGCGGAAGCGGTGGTGGTGGTCGGGCCCGCGCGAGCGGGTCCCGACGGGCTCGCAGGCGGAGCGGGGCTCCTGTGCCCGGGCGTGGCCTCGGTGCGCACGCGCGCCGCCCGGGAGGCGGCGCGAACGGCCGGAGGCGCGCCGGCGGCGAACGCGTTCGCGCTCGCGCTCGAGCGCGCGGTCCCCGCCGACCTGGCCGTGTTGTGGCATGCCGACGGCACGGTCACGGCGGGCGAGGGCCGAGCGCTCTTTGCCGCGCTCGCGGTGCGCCCTGCGACGCTTGACCCCCTCGGAACGCGGCCCCTAGATTGAGCCTCATGCCACCCCGCATCCTCGTCCTCGGATCCGGCGGACGCGAACACGCGCTCGCCTGGCGCTTGGCACTCGATCCCGAGAAGCCCGAGGTGCTGGTCGCACCCGGGAACGAGGCGATGGCGCGCTCGTTCCGCCGGCTCGCGGTCGCAGTCGAGGATCCGAGCGCGGTGGTGGAGCTCGCGCGTCGCGAAGCGGTGTCGCTCGTCGTCGTGGGCCCCGAGGCCCCGCTCGCGGCGGGCGTGGCCGACGCGCTCGAGGCCGCGGGCATCGCCGTCTCGGGGGCGTCTCGCGAGGCGGCCCGGCTCGAGTCCAGCAAGTGGTTCGCCAAGCAGGTCATGCGCGAAGCGGGTGTGCCCACGGCCACGGCAGAGTCGCACGAGTCGCTGCACGAAGCACTCGCCGCACTCGATCGATTCGCCCCGCGCTGGGTGGTGAAGGCGGACGGCCTCGCCGCCGGCAAGGGCGTGCTCGTGACGTCTTCACGCAGCGAAGCGGAGGCGTTCGTGCGCGAATGCCTCGAGGGCGGCCGCTTCGGCGGCAGTGGCCGGCGCGTCGTCCTGGAGCAGTTCCTGGACGGTGAAGAGGCGTCCGTGATCGCGGTGTGCGACGGGACCCGGCACGTGCTGCTGCCCGCCGCGCGCGACTACAAGCGCGCGTTCGACCACGACCTGGGGCCCAACACAGGCGGCATGGGTTCGTACGCGCCCACGGAGGCGGTCACCGTTGGCATCGAGGACGAGGTGAGCGAGCGCGTGATCGCACCCGTGCTGCGCGCGCTGGCCTCGCGCGGCACGCCCTATCGGGGCGCGCTTTACGCCGGACTCATGCTGACGGCGGACGGTGTCCAGGTGGTGGAGTTCAATGCGCGCTTCGGAGATCCCGAAACACAGAGCATCCTGCCGCTCGTGGAGGGCTCGCTCGGCACCCTGCTCGCGAGTGCGGCGCGGGGTGAACTGGAGCCGCAGGCGATCCGCCGCGCGCCGCTCACCGCGGTGACGCTTGCGCTCGTGGACGAGGGCTACCCGGGAGCGCTGCGCGGCACGGGCACCCTCCGCGGGCTGGACGAACTGGAACGAAGCGGCGTGCTGGTGTTCCATGCCGGCACGAGCTGGAACGGCAGCTCCTGGGACATCCGCGGCGGGCGGGCCGCCTATATCACGGCGACCGCCGAGTCGCTGGAGCAGGCCCGCGCGAAGCTGATGCGCGCGCGGGCAGCACTTTCGGGCGAGGGCTGGCGCTGCCGCGGCGATATCGCGGTGATCCCGGCTCCCGCGATGAGGCCGTCATGAAGGAGCGCAAATCTGCAGCGCAGGTGGGCATCGTGATGGGCAGCGAGTCCGACCGCGTGGTCATGGAGGAGGCGTCGCGCGTGCTGGCCGAGTTCGGCGTCGGCTGCGAGGTCGCGGTGCGCTCGGCGCATCGCACGCCCGAAGCGGCGGCCGCGTGGGCCAAGGGTGCGCGCACGCGCGGCCTGCGCGTGATCATCGCGGCCGCCGGCGGGGCCGCGCACCTGGCGGGTGCGATGGCCGCGCACACGCGACTGCCCGTGCTCGGCGTGCCGCTCGCCTCGTCGCCGTTGGGCGGCTTCGACGCGCTGCTGTCCACGGTGCAGATGCCGCCCGGCGTGCCCGTGGGCACGCTGGGTGTGGGAGCATGGGGTGCACGCAACGCGGCCTATCTGGCGCTGCGCATCCTCGCGGTGTCCGACGCCGCGCTCACCCGGAAGCTCGAAGCGTACGCAGAGCGACTGGCGACGCCGGTCCCGTGAGGTCCGCGTGGAGATCCTGAAGGTCGATTCGGCGAAGCCCGAACGTGCCGCGCTCGATGCGGCCGCACATGCCATGCTGCGCGGCGGCGTGATCGCGTTCCCGACCGACACGCTGTACGGGCTCGGCTGCTCGCTGTTCGATGTCTCGGCCGTGGATCTGGTGAAGCGCCTCAAGCGCCGCGATCCGCGCCATGCGTTCATCTCGCTGATCCCCGACCCGTCGCAGGCGGACGGGCTGGGCCTGACGGTGAACCCGGTCGCTCGCCGGCTGATCCGCGAGTTCTGGCCGGGACCGCTGTCCCTCATCTTCATCGCGGCGGAGATCGTCCCGCGCGGCGTGCGCGGCGAAGGCGGCACCGTCGCGCTGCGCTGTCCCAAGGACGTGCTCTCGCACGCATTGCTGCAGCGCTTCGGGGGGCCGGTCGTCTCGAGCAGCGCGAACCTGACCGGGCATCCCCCGGCCGAGACCGCCGAGGAGGTGGTGGGTTACTTCGGGAACCAGCTCGACCTCGTGCTCGACGGGGGGCCTCGTCGCGGCGGCGTTCCTTCGACGCTGGTGGATGTCTCGGGAGCCCGGACGAAGCTCCTTCGCCGCGGCGCCGCGGACGTCACGGCGAGCCTCGGGGACTTCGAAGACCTCACCCGTCGCGACGGTTGACGTTCGGGAAACGCGGCTCCTATGCTCGGGCCGAATGTCGGAGACGCAGGCGCGCTTGAACGTGCTGTTCGTATGCACAGGTAATACTTGTCGCAGCCCGTTGGCGGCGCTCGCGCTGCGCTCCGAGCTGGGCAGCGATGCGAGCGCGGTGTCCATCGAGTCGGCCGGGACCTCGGCCACGGCGGGTCAGCCGGCGAGTGAAGGCTCGCGGCGGGTCGCCGAGGCCGAGGGGCTGGACCTGTCCGGGCACCGCTCGCGTGCGGTCACGCCGGAACTGCTGCGCCGGGCCGACCTGGTCCTCGTGATGAGTGCGTCACATCGCGCGGCCGTGCTGGCGATGGGCGCATCGAGCGAGCGGGTGCATGTGGTGAGTGAGTGGCCGCCGCCGGGGGAGCCCGGGCTGGCGGTGTTCGATCCATTCGGCGCCTCGTACGAGGCGTATGAGGAGTGCTGGCGGAGGCTGCAGCAGCACGCGCGGCGCATCGCGCCGCATGTGCGGTTCGCGCTCCGCGAGCGGCGACCGTGACGAGGCGTTCTCCCACCCTGCGAGGGCAGCAGCCATGGCGATGACCAAGAGCGAGAAGATCTGGATGAATGGCCAGTTCGTGGCCTGGGACGACGCCAAGGTCCACGTGCTGTCGCATGTCATGCACTACGGGTCGAGCGTGTTCGAGGGCATCCGCTGCTACCACACCAAGCAGGGCCCGGCCATCTTCCGGCTCGGCGAGCACATCGAGCGGCTGGCGTACTCCTCGAAGATCTACCGCATGAAGGTGCCGTTCTCGAGCGAGCAGATCGAGCGCGCCTGCCTCGACACCGTCGCCGTGAACGGACTTCAGGAATGCTACATCCGCCCACTCGTCTACCGCGGCTATGCGCACGTGGGCGTGAACCCGATCGGCACGCCGATCGACGTCATGGTGGCGGCCTACCCGTGGGGCAAGTACCTGGGCGACGACGCGCTCACCAAGGGCGTGTCGGTGAAGGTCGGCACCTGGGCGCGCATGGCGCCGAACACGCTGCCGGCGATGGCGAAGGCGGGCGGCAACTACCTGAACTCGCAGCTGCTCAAGCTCGAGGCGGTGGAAGACGGCTACGCCGAGGCCATCGCGCTCGACACGAGCGGCTACATCAGCGAGGGCTCGGGCGAGAACCTGTTCCTGGTCATGAAGGGGGAACTGGTCACGCCACCGATGCACAACAGCATCCTCGGCGGCATCACGCGCGACACCGTGCTGCGGCTGGCGCGTGAGCTGGGCTACTCGGTGCGCGAGATGGTGATGCCGCGCGAACTGCTCTACGTCGCCGAAGAGGCGTTCTTCAGTGGCACGGCCGTGGAGGTCACGCCCGTGACCGCCGTGGACCGGCTTCCGGTCGGCAACGGCGAGGTGGGCCCGGTCACGCGTGCGATCCAGCAGGCGTTCTTCAACATCGTCAAGGGTGACGTGCCCGATCGCCACGGCTGGCTCACGCGGGTGCCGCGCTCGGTGGCGGCCCCGGCGAAGGCCTGAGCGTGCGCGTCGCCGTCGGCAGCGACCACGCGGGTTTCGCGCTCAAGGAGAGCGTCAAGGCCGAGCTCCAGCGGCTGGGACACGAGGTGCTGGACCTGGGCACGTCCTCGGCCGAGGTCAGTGTGGACTACCCCGACTTCAGCATCGCGGTCGGGGAGCGCGTCGCGAGCGGCGCGGCGGACCGCGGCGTGGTGCTGTGCGCGACCGGCATCGGCGCGAGCATCGCGGCGAACAAGGTCGGCGGCGTGCGAGCGTCGGTGGTCACGAGCGACGAGACGGCCCGGCTGACGCGTGCCGACAACGATTCCAACGTGCTGGCGCTGGGGGCGAAGACGGCTCCGAGCGTGGAATCGGCGCTGGGCTGGCTGCGCACCTGGTTGGAGACCCCGTTCGCGGGCGGCCGGCACGAACGGCGCGTGAACAAGATCCGCGAGTACGAGGGCCGGAGCAGCCGGACCCCGACTTCCTAGACCGCCCGCTTCGGCCGGGCAGGAGTACTTCGTGTCCGCCATCCATCGACAGGATCCCCAGGTCCACGCCGCGATCGCTTCCGAGATGGAACGCCAGCGCTCCCAGCTGGAACTCATCGCGTCGGAGAACTACGTGAGCGATGCCGTGCTCGAGGCCGCGGGCACCGTGCTCACGAACAAGTACGCCGAGGGCCTGCCTGGGAAGCGCTACTACGGCGGTTGCGAGTACGTGGACGTGGTGGAGACCCTGGCGCGGGACCGGCTCAATCAACTGTTCGGCTCGGCGCACGCGAACGTGCAGCCGCACTCGGGAGCCTCGGCGAACCTGGCCGCGTACCTCGCCGTCTCGCAGCCCGGCGACACGCTGCTCGGCATGAGCCTCGCGCACGGCGGCCACCTCACGCACGGCCACCCGGTGTCGGTGAGCGGCAAGCTGTGGAAGGCGGTGCAGTACGGCGTCCGTCTCGAGGACGGCGTGCTCGACTACGACGAGGTCGAGCGTCTGGCGAAGGAGCATCGCCCGCGCCTGATCGTGGCCGGCGCGAGTGCCTACCCGCGCACGCTCGACTTCGAGCGATTCGGCCGCATCGCGCGCGAGGTGGGAGCGTCGCTGGTCGTGGACATGGCCCACATCGCCGGCCTCGTCGCCGCGGGTGTGCACCCGAGTCCGGTGCCGCATGCCGACGTGGTGACCAGCACCACGCACAAGACGCTGCGCGGCCCGCGCGGCGGCGTCATCCTGTGCCGCGCGGAGCTGGCCGAGAAGGTCGACAAGAGCGTGTTCCCGGGCCTGCAGGGCGGGCCGCTCATGCACATCATCGCCGCCAAGGCGGTGTGCTTCGGCGAGGCGCTGGGCGACGGCTTCCGCGACTACGCGCAGCGCGTCGTCGCCAATGCGCGCACGCTCGCCGGCACGCTCACCGAACGCGGCATCGGCCTGGTCTCGGGCGGCACCGACAACCACCTGCTGTTGCTCGACCTGCGTCACGGCACCGCCGGCGGCGGCTCGGGGCTCACCGGCAAGGAGGCCGAGGAGGCGCTGCACCGGGTCGGGATCACGGTCAACAAGAACGCGGTGCCCGGCGATCCGCAGAAACCGTGGGTCACCAGCGGCGTCCGCATCGGCACGCCAGCGCTCACGACGCGCGGCATGGGGGAGGCCGAGATGCGCCGCATCGGCGCGCTCATCGCCGGTGTGCTCGAGCGGCCCGCCGACGCGGCCCACGCACGCGAGGCCACGCAAGAGGTGCGCGAGCTCGCGGACGCGTTCCCGCTGTTCACGTGGCAGCCGGGGCCCCGGCCCGAGGTGCGTGCAGGCTGAACCCCGAGGACGGGTATTCCGCAATGCAGGTTCGTGCGGACAGCCTCTCACACCGCGTTTTCGTGGCGGAACCCGCGACCGGGGCTCGTGGCACCGACCGTGCAGGGAAGCGGCGGACGCCGCCTCGCTGACCCGATCTCCAGCCCTGGACTGCACCATGCTCATGCCCCTCGTCTACCAGGCCGCCTCGCGGCTTCATCCCTCGCTGGGCCACGGCCGCTGGCTGCACGCGCGCGGCCTGCAGGCTTTCTCGGATGGGGACACGGCGTCGGCCGAGCGCTGGTTCGAACTGGCCGCACTCCGCTACCGCGAGGAGCTGGCCGTGGAGGCCCTGGCGCGCGTGCGCGTGCACCAGCTCATGGCGCGCGCCCGATCCGCGCACTCGGGGGCTGCGGAGTCGGCAGCCATGATCGAGATCGTCCGGCGGCTCAACCGGCTCGACCTGCTGGAGAGGTTGCAGAGCCCCCACGAGCTGGCGGATGCCCGAGTGGTGCTGGCGGACTGGATCGAGCTGGGGTCGCCCCAGTCGCACGCTCCCGAGTCGCTCCCGGCCGCGCAAGCGGCTTGACGGCTGGCGGTTCCGCCGCGAGACTCCGGCGCGTTCTGGGTCAGGACAGGGCTGTCCCACCCCTTCCAGGAAGGAAGGCATGACCGTCGATCCCGCAGCCGCCCGGCGCATCGAGCAAGCCGGCGAGACGTTGTCCCGCGTGCGCGAAGAAGTGGCGCGCGCCGTGGTTGGCCAGAAGGCCATGGTCGACCGCCTGCTCATCGGGCTCCTGACCGGCGGCCACGTGCTGCTGGAGGGTGTGCCGGGCCTCGCCAAGACGCTTGCCGTCTCGAGCCTGGCCAAGGCGCTCTCCCTCAAGTTCCGGCGCATCCAGTTCACGCCCGACCTGCTGCCCGCCGACCTCACGGGGACGCTGATCTATAACCCCAAGGAGGGCACGTTCTCCGCCAAGCGCGGGCCGCTGTTCGCGAACATCGTCCTCGCCGACGAGGTGAACCGCGCCCCGGCCAAGGTGCAGTCCGCGCTGCTGGAGGCCATGCAGGAGCGCCAGGTCACGCTCGGCGACGACACGCACCCGCTCGAGGAGCCCTTCCTGGTACTCGCCACGCAGAACCCGGTCGAGCAGGAGGGCACCTACCCGCTGCCCGAAGCCCAAAGCGACCGCTTCATGCTCAAGGTGAAGGTGGGCTACCCGGAGCGCAACGACGAGAAGGAGATCCTGCGCCGCGCCGGGCTCGCCAGCATGTCGGAGCTCAAGTCGCAGGCCACGCACGCCCAGGTGGTCGAGGCGCGAGCGGCGCTGTCGGGCGTCTACGTGGACGACAAGATCCAGGAGTACGTGTTGGACCTGGTCTCGGCCACACGCCGGCCCAAGGACTTCGGCCTGCCGCTCGAGCACCTGGTGCAGAACGGCGCCAGCCCGCGCGCCACGCTGTTCCTGGTGCGCGGTGCCCAGGCGTTCGCCGTGCTGCGCGGCCGGCCCTACGTGCTCCCCGACGACGTCAAGGCCGTGGCCCTCGACGTGCTGCGCCACCGCATCACGGTCTCCTACGAGGCCGAGGCGGAGGGTGTGGACGGCGAGGAGGTCGCCCGCCGCATCCTGGAGCAGGTCCGCGTCCCGTAGGCGTGATGACGCATGAGCTGCCATCGCGGAGTCGCTCGAACCGTTCGCTGCAGCGTTGCGGAGCCCATCGGCGCCCCGGCGCAGGGTGCGGTCATGCCCTCACTACCGGCTCCCGATCCGGGGCCGCGTTCCCGGAGCGGCGCATGAGCGAGGTGCGCTGATGGCGACCCAGGACCTGCTCAAGAAGATCCGCCGGCTCGAGATCCGCAGCCGGCGACTGGTCCAGGACCTGTTCTCGGGCGGCACCGAGAGCGTGTTCAAGGGGCGCGGCGTCGAGTTCGAGGAGGTGCGTCCCTACGTGCCCGGGGACGAGGTGCGCGACATCGACTGGAACGTGACCGCGCGCCTGGGGCTGCCCTACGTGAAGCGCTTCGTCGAGGAGCGCGAACTCACCATCATGCTGGTCGTGGACGTGTCGCGCTCGATGCTGTTCGGTACGCGCGGCCAGGAGAAGCGCGAGCTGGCCGCCGAACTGTGTGCGCTGCTGGGTTTCGCGGCCGTGCGCCAGAACGACCGGGTCGGCATGGCGCTGGTCTCGGACGAGGTCGAGCACTTCGTGCCGCCGTCGCGCGGGCGCACGCACCTGCTGCGCATCCTGCGCGACGTGCTCGACCACGAGTCCGCGCACGGCACGCGACTGGGGCATGCGGCGCGCTTTCTCACGCGCACCCTCAAGCGGCGCTCGCTGGTGTTCTGGATCAGCGACTTCGAGGACCGCCTGGACGCGCAGGACTGGCGCGTGATGGCCGGCCGTCACGAGCTGACCGCGCTCGCCGTGCGCGACCCGGCCGACGACACGCTGCCGCGATCGGGCTGGGTCATGCTCGAGGACCTGGAGACCGGCAAGCGCCGACTCGTGGACACGGGCAGCGACTCGTTGCGCCGGCTCTACGCGAGCAGCGCGCGCGAGCGGCGACGGGCGGCCGAGACGGCGCTGTCCCAGGCACAATGCCCGGTGGTGGAGATCCGCACCGACCGGCCCTACGTGCCCGCGCTGGTGCGCCACTTCAAGTCGCGCAAGCGGCAGGGCGTGGCATGAACTCCGCGGCTCGCGCGCGCGGAACGCGCACCCGGCTCGCTCTCTCGCTGATGCTGGCGGCAGTGCTCGGCACGGCACACGCTCAAGAGGACGCGCCGGTCATCGCGCGGGACTCGATGCCGGAGCGACTGCGTTCGGGCGACCCGGCGGCGCTGGCCAGGGCGAATGGGCGCGGCGAGGCGCTCGAGGGTGTGCAGTCACGCGTGCGCCTCTCACCCGAGACGGCGCGCCTGGGGCAAGCGATCACCTATCGCGGCGCGGTGCTCGTGGAGTCGGACACGAAGGTGCGGTTCGAGCCGCCGGCGAGCGCCGGGCCGTTCACCTGGACGCACGTGCGTGCCGGCCGCGTGAAGCCGGGCTGGTTCCGAGACACCCCGCATCGGCTCGACAGCGTCTGGATCGAGGCGAGGCTCCAGATCTTCGAGGTCGGCCGTCACACCGTCGACGGCCCGCTGGTGCGGCTGGATCGCACGCCGCGGAGCAGTCGCCCGACCAGCATGCGGCTGCCGAGTGTGCGCGTCACCATCCTGCCCACGGTGACGAGTGCCGACAGCGCGAACGGCCTGCGCGCACTGCACGGTCCAGTCGCAGCGCCCTGGTGGGAGCGACTGCCGTGGACGGCGATCGTCATCGGGCTGCTGTTGGTGGCCGGCGCGATCCTGTGGTGGCGGCGGTACTCCCGGCGAAAGCCCGCCGAGGCGCCGAAGCACGTGCCTCGGCCGGTGACTGCCCGGCCGCGCATGGACCCGGCCACGGAAGCGCTGCGCGCGCTCACGGCGCTGCGCAAACGCGAACTGCCGGCCGCGGGCCACTTCAGCGAGCACGCGTTCGAGCTCACGGCGATCCTGCGCCGCTTCCTCGAGGCCACCGTGGCCACGCCACGCCCCGGCGACACCAGCGGCGAACTGCTCGACCGGCTGCGCGGCTCGCGCATGCCGGGTGACGACTACGAGCGTCTCGAGGGACTGCTGCTGTTGTGGGACCGCGTGAAGTTCGCGCGCGCCCCGCTCACCCCGCTCGAGGCCACGCGCTGCGAGGAGGCGGTGGAAGGTTACGTGCGCCGCACCGCGCAGACCCGGCTGGACGCCGCACGCGTCGCGGCCGCACCGGAGCCGCCGCCAGGCGGCGCGCCGCCGGTGGGTCCCGCGCCGCCGCGGGCGCCGGAGGCTGCATGATCCGCTTCCAGTATCCGTGGCTGCTGGCGCTGCTGGCGATGGTGCCCGTGCTCCTGCTCTGGCGCCTGCGGCGGCAGGACACGCGTCCGCCGGCGCTGCTGTGGGGCACCGCCCGTCGGACCCGCGCCCCCGTCCGCGCCGGAGGCCGCATGATCCGCTTTCAGTATCCGTGGCTGCTGGCGCTGCTGGCGATGGTGCCCGTGATCCTGGTCTGGCGCTTGCGGCGGCTCG
>Ga0075419_10002633_pt1 | contig 11519 bp, 12 predicted proteins | sample SoiMetdeltSBSDD3_FD_76900 | JGI IMG/M metagenome (GOLD analysis project Ga0075419, IMG submission 76900) | Bulk soil microbial communities from a Populus tree surrounding site in Tennessee, USA - Soil MetaG P. deltoides SBSDD3 | ecosystem: Environmental > Terrestrial > Soil > Tree plantation... | reverse complement strand
TCGAGGACGGGGAGGAGGCTGCTCCCGGGCCGCGTGCGCTCGAGCCGCGGAAGCGCGTCGCGCCAGTCCATCACGCTCGGGTCGTCGACACGCCCGAGCGGTGTGGCGTAGTCGAGACCCTCCGGGAGGTAGTGCACGAGGACCGGCACCTGCTCGGGCTGCGTGGAGAGGACGAGGTCGCCCGGTGCGAGGTGCCGTTCCATCGAGGCGGTCGTGGCGGCCACGTTGCTCTTGGCTGGTGGCGAGCCGTCGACGAGCCAGACGACGGAGACGGCCGCGCACGCGGCGAGGCCGAGAGGCCCGAGCCGTGCGAAGGTCAGTCCCGCGAGGAGGAGGAGCGGCCCCACCAGCACCGCGAGGTAGCGGGTCGCCCACCCCGGCTCGAGCTGCGCGGCCCCCCACGCGGCGGCGAGCGCGAGCCCCGCCGCCAGAGCCAGGCTGCGCAGGGCCAGCCGCTCTTCGGAGCCGTGGCCGAGGAGCGGGAGCACGGCGGCGCCGGCCCCCAGCGCGAGCGCGCCGAGGAGCGCTGAGACGGGAGGCGGGTTCGACCACGGTGCGCCGGTGTTCTCGAGCTGGAAGGCGAAGGTCGGCAGCCAGGGCAGAAAGGCGACGAGCGGGACCCCGAACCCGAGGACGCCGTCTACGAGCAGTCCCCTCCGCTCGGTGCGCGCCGCGTCGAGGACGAGCGCCGCCAGCGCCGCCAGCAGGCCGAGCGCGAAGAAGAACGCCCAGTAGTGCGTGTACAGGAGCAGGCCGAGCGCGGCCGCGAAGAGGGGCAGATAGCTCCGGCGGCGGAACGCGAAGGCGTGGAGGAAGGCGGCCGTCGCGACCACCGAGAGGAGCGCGACCAGCGCGTACATCCGCACCTCCTGCGCGTAGGCGGTGAGGAAGGGCATCACGGCGGCGAGCGCCGCGCAGAGCCAGCCAGCGCGCGCCCCGAAGAGGCTCCGGCCGGCCCAGAGCGCGGCAGGGATCGTCGCGAGCGCAAAGAGGAGCGAGGGGACGCGCAGCGCGGCCTCGCCCGTACCGGCGAGCGCGATCCAGGCGTGCAAGAGGAGGTAGTACAGGGGCGGCGAGCCGTCCTGCCGGAGCAGCCCCGGGATGTCCGCGACGGGATGCGATGCGATTCCGACGGAGATCCCCTCGTCGATCCAGAGCGAGGCGTCGAGGGCGCGTGTGCGCAGGAGCACGGAGAGGCCCACGAGCAGAGCGAGCGGGACAAGGAGCCCGAGGTGTCGACGCAGGTCTAGCTCCCGCACGAGGTCAGCACCTCCCAGGTGCCCGACCGCGCCACGAGCATGAACTCGCCCGGCGCCGCCGGCTCGGCGGGCTCGTCCTCGGTCAGCCGCGAGCGCAGGACGACGCCCGGGGCTCGAGGCTCGAGGCTGAAGTCCGAGATGTGCGCGTCCACGTGCCAGGCGATCAGCGGAAAGCGCGCCCGGCCGGCGTAGAGCGGCCCACAGTCCCGCAGGCTGCTCATGCCGCCCGCCTCGTCGACCGCCGCGGCCAGGTCGGCGCGGAGATCGGCGGCGTAGGCGAGCTCGTCGCCGAGGTCGCGGGCGGCCGGGACGGCGAGGATCGCGGCGCAGGTCACGGCCGCGGCGGCGCCCGCGGCGGCGGCGCGCGGAGCCCGTCCGGCAGCGAGGTTCAGAAGCCGCCCGGCGGCGACGCCGGCCAGTACGGAGGCGAGGGCGGCGGCGACCAGCAGGTAGCGCTCCTCGCCGGAGAAGCCGGCCTCGCTCATCAGGGCCACGAGCGCCACCCAGCCGACCATGCCCGCGACGAGCGCGAGCAGCTCCGCCTCGCGGCGCCGGACGGCAAGCACCACCGCGCCGATCGCTCCGACCGCGATCGGGAGGACGAGCATCTGCACGAACCGCCGGACGACCTCGAGCGCCGGGTAGTCGGCGAGCGTGGGCGCGCCCGGGTTCGGGATCTGCGCGCGCTCGGACGAGCGCAGGAGGTCGCCCGATCCCCACAGCTCCGGCAGGAACCAGAGCAGGGGCACGAGCGGGAGCAGCGCGGCCACCAGCCGCCGGGCCTCGGGCTCGCGCCGCCAGAGCCAGACCGCGTACACGGCGAGGAACGGCCAGACCTCGGGCCGAAGCAGCGAGGCCGCCGTCCCGAGCGCAAAGGCGTGGCCGCGATGCCCGTCCAGGTGACGAAGGAACGCAAGGAGGAGCAGCGCGATTAGCAGGCCCTCGGAGCTACCGCCCGCGACGCCGCGCAGGAAGCCGGTCGTCGAGAGGAGGCCCAGGCCGGCCACGCAGCCCGCGAACGAGCGACCTCCGCCTTCTGCGAGCCGGGAGGCGATCCTGAACGCGAGCACGACGGCGAGAACGCCGCCGGCGCGCGCGAGGAGGAGCCAGAGCCACGGCGCGGCGCCGCCGAGCGGCGCGAGCAGCGTGGTCACGAGCACGGGGAGAGGCTTCCACGCCGGCCCGGCGCTCGTGTCCAGGTCGAGCCCGGCGACTTCGCGGCCCCAGACGAGCCACGCCCACGGGTCGTAGGTCGGCGCCCACGGTGCCAGGAGCGACAGAGTGGCAACGCCCAGGCACGCGGCGCCGATCCCCCACGGGGAGCGCCGCAGCCCCATCGGCTAGCTCAGGAGGCCGACGCTGTTCAGGAGCTCGATCGTCGCCTCGAGCTCGCCCCCGAGCGCGCCGAGCTCGACGTCCGGCCCGTGCAGGTCGGTGAGCGGCGGCAGGTCGTTGTCCGACTCGATGCCGTCGACGAGCGGGTACTCGTCGGTCTCCGTCGCGAAGTACTCCTGACCCGTGTCGGCGAGCAGGTAGTCCACGAGCTGCTGCGCCATTCCTGGCTTGTCGGTCGACGCGAGGATCCCCGCGCCGGCCACGTTCACGAGCGCGCCCGAGTCGCCCGCCTCGAGGTGATGGTTCGCCACCGGGTCGTCGGGATTCTCCTGGAGGTGCCCGTAGAGGTAGTAGTGGTTGACGAAGCCGACGTCGACCTCGCCGGCCGCGGCGGCCTCGACCGTGGCGATGTTGTTCTCGTAGAGGTGCGGGTCGTTGGCCACGATCGCCTCGAGCCACTCGCGGGTCTCATCGTCTCCCCGGTCAAGCCGCATCGCGGTCACCATGGCCTGGAAAGAGGCGTTCGTGGGCGCGAAGCCGATCCGTCCCTGCCACTCGGAGTCGGCGTAGTCCCAGATCGAGTCGGGGAGGTCGTCCTCGGACAGCTCGTCCGTGTTGTAGACGACGACGCGCACGCGCCCCGACGTGCCCACCCAGCGGGACTCTGGGTCACGGAAGCGCTCGTCGACGCGCTCGAGCGTCTCCGCGGGGAGCTCCTCGAGCAGTCCCTCGCCCGAGACCGCGCCGAGCGAGCCGGCGTCCTGGGCGAAGAAGACGTCGGCGGGCGTGTTGTCGCCCTCCTCGGCGATGGTCGCGGCGAGCTCCGCGCTGTCTCCGTAGCGGACGTCGACGGTGATCCCCGTCTCCTCCTCGAACTGCTCGAAGAGGTCCTCGACCAGGTCTTCCTGTCGTCCGGAGTAGACGGTGATGTCGGCGTCCTCGCCGCCACAGCCGGCGACGAGGGGGAGGGTGAGCGCGGCGACCGCTCCTGCGAGCAGCGCGACGGTGCGTCTCGTAAGGCCCTCCTTACCCACGTACGGAGGGAGACCTTACTGAATAGTCGTGGCGCGGGCGACGGTACGCGCTAGATTCCCGTTGCCGGAAGGCAGATAATCGCGGCTCCCAGCTACCTAGGAGGTCACGCTCGGTGCTCTTCGCAGCCGACTATCCGTTCCTCGAGGTCCTCTGGACCATGCTCATCTTCTTCGCGTGGGTGATCTGGTTCTGGATTCTCATCACGATCTTCGCGGATCTCTTCCGTCGCCACGACGCCTCGGGGTGGAAGAAAGCGGCCTGGATCGTCTTCCTGATACTCACACCCTTCTTAGGCGTGCTCATCTACCTGATCGCCAACCACGAGGGCATGAACGAGCGGAACCTGGCGCGCGCAAGAGCCTCCCAGGAGCAGTTCAGTGAATACGTCCAATCGGTCTCCGGCGGTGCGGCCGCGGAGATCGAGAAGGCGAAGGGGCTTCTCGACTCGGGCGCGATCTCGCAGGCCGAGTTCGATCAGATCAAGGCAAAGGCGCTCGGCTAGCGTCCCATCAGGGGCACTTGTAGCTGTTGACCCGCCCGCCCCTCGGGGCGGGCGGGAGATCTCGACGCGGAAATCACATCGGTAGACGCCGTGCAGTCCACGTCGCGCAGAGGGTCGAGGCGTCCGCGGGCTCGTGTGTGTACTCCTCGCCTACCGCGGTCACCGTGAAGCCCGCGGCCTGCAGGGAGGCACGGACTTCCGCATCCGTGTGGAAGTACTGCCTGTGGTGCTCGCTGAATGAGTCACCCGTGCGGGGCCGTGTGAGCTCGATCGTGGTGTCGCAGGTGCGGGCGTCGGGATCCACGGAGCTGCTGATCACGAAGGCGTTCCCGGCCGATTCACCCGCGACGACGGAGTTGGAGAGGGTGAAGTTCATCATCCCGTCGGTGTGGAGGTCGAAGACGAGCCACCCGGCCGGCCGAAGCCGGAGGGCCACCCCGGCCATCGTTCGCCGTAACTCGTCCGGAGTGAGGTAGTTGAAGCCGTCGAACGTGCAAACCGCCGCGTCGTAGACATCGTCGTCTGGGAGCTCCGGGAGAGTCATGCAGCTCAGCGCCGCTTCCGGGCCGAGGCGTTCGCGAGCGCGCGCCAGCATCGCGTCGGATGCGTCGACGCCGACCACCCGGTAACCCCGAGCGATCAGCTTGCTCGCGAGAAGGCCGGTGCCGCAGCAGAGATCGAGCACCGAGCAGACGTCCTCCGGATCGGCACTCCAGAGATCGTGGAGGAACGCGGCGCAGCGGCCATGGCAGGGGTCAACGACGATCTCGTCATAGACCCCTGCGAGCCGCGAGTACGCCTCGGCGTGCCTCACCGGCCTGCGCGTTAGTCGCTCAGATTCCGAGGATCTTGGCCTTGGCTGCAGCGAACTCCTCGTCCGTCAGCACACCCTGGGTGTGAAGCTGAGCCAGGTTCTGGAGTTGTGCGGCCGAGTCGTCCTCCGGTTGCGGCGGCGGGGCCTGCGGTGCCTGCTGCTGGTACTGCTGCGCGTCTTCCTCAGCCCACCTGGCGGACTGACGACGGGCCACGCGTCCGGACACGGCGGTAGCGGTTCCCGCGACCACGGCGGTGCGGGCTGCCATACGGACAAGTCCCATGTCGCTCCTTTCGATCTCGAAAATGGACGGTCTAGCCTGCCTCGACCGCGGCCGCCACGACGTCCGCGGGGATCCGGATCGAGTCGATCAAGACGGCGTCCGCAGCCTGGAGGGCGTCGACCACCTTCGCGGCCCAGAGGTTCTCGAATGCGATCAGGAGGGCCGCGCTGTTGGATGGGAGGTCATCGCCGACCTCCTCGGCATCCTCGGGCCCCAACGCACCCGGCTGCTCGACGCTGATGGCGACGAGGCCCGCGCCCTCCTCGTCGAGGTCCGAAGCCTCGAGCGTGGTCACGGTGCCGTCTGCGTCCTTCATCACGAAGAGCAGATCGAGCACTCGGATCGTGCCGTTCTCTACGAGCTCCATGATCGCCGGGGCGATTCGCCCGGAAAACTTGTTGCCCGGAAAGCCAATGATGTATACGTCGACGGGGCCGACTGCCATAACTTCTCCTTTTTGGGACGCTCCAGCTGAAGTCGTGGTCGGACGGAACGCCGGCTGGGGGGCCCACCTTCTCGTTCCGCTGCGCCAGTATATTCCGCGCGCGTGCACCCCCACGAGCGACACTTCGGTCAGATTGAGCAAGCAGCAGGCGCGCCGGCCCACCGTCGTCGCCCGGAACCACGACGGCGGCCCAGCTCCGCGGCCTCACGTGCGAGGAGTTCGAGGCGAAGAAGAAGAAGCTGCTGGGCATCCAGGGTGCGCCTGGTCGTCGCACCGCTGGCGGCGCTGCTCGTCTTGGTTGCCGCCGGCGGTTGCGGAGGAGACGATGGGAGCAGCGCCGACGCCTCCTCGGTCGAGGGTGTTCCCTGGGTCTTGATCTCCGGCGTCGACGTGGAGGGCTGGGAGGACGCGCCGCCCAGCATCACGTTCGAGGAGGGCACGGCGTCCGGCTCGACCGGCTGCAACCAGTGGACCGGCGACTACACGTTCGACGGCGAGAGCCTGGAGCTCGGCGAGCTGGCGATGACCGCCATGGCATGCCCGCCGCCGGCCGACGAGGTCGAGCGGACCGTCGTCGACGCGTTGGAACAGGTCGCCGGCTGGCAACTGGAAGACGAGGAGCTCGTCCTGGTCGACGGCGACGACACGGAGCTCCTCCGCTTCGTGCGCGCGAGCCCCGCCGGCGCCTGGGAGGCGACGGGCGTCCTGCAAGACGACGCGCTCGCAAGCCCGCTGGAGGGCACCGCGATCACCGCGACGTTCGGCGAGGACGGCGAGCTGTCGGGCTCGGGAGGGTGCAACACCTACAACGCCCGCTACACGATTGACGGCGGCGAGATCGAGATCGGGCCCGCCGCCTCGACCAAGATGCTTTGTCCGGAGCCGGAGGGCGTGATGGAGCAGGAAACCGCGTACTTCGCCGCGCTGGAGGAGGCGGTGGCGTTCCGAGTTCAGGGAGGCGTGCTCGAGCTCCTCGGCCCCGAGGGCAGTGCGGTCGTGACCTACGTGCGCGGAGCGGACGAGCTCGCGAGCCTCGAGGCGCGAATCGCCGAGCTCGAGCAGCAGCTCGAAGATGCGCTGGCGGACTCGGGTGACGCGACCGCGGACGTCCAAGAGATGCTGGATGCCGCGCGCGAGAAGTACGAGGCCGTCTCGGGCGAGCTCGGCGCCACGAGCCGGCAGCTCGCCGACAGCCAGGCGGAGCTGGAGCGACGGGCGGCAGCTCTCACGAGCGCGGAGGCGGCGCGTTCCGAGGCGGAGCGAGCCGCCGGCGCTGCGCAGTCGCAGGCGGAGCAGGCTGCGGCCCGCGCGGATGCCGCGGCCGCCCGTGCCGACGCCGAGGCCGCGCGAGCCGACCTCGCGGAGGCGTGTCTCGCTGCCGTGGCGGATGTGCTGCGGCGCCTCTACGACTCCGACGACATCGCCGACGGGCTCGAGCAGGCAGCCGAGGAGCTCGAGCAGATCGCCGCAGACTGCTGACGCCTTGACAGCGAGCAGCGCAAGCTAGAGACTCCTGTCACTAATAGGAGGTCGGGAGATGGTGGGCTCGCGTCCTCTGCGGCTCCCGGTGAGGCTTCGGCGCCGCCTTGCCTGCGCGCTGATCGCGGTTGCAGCGGTGCTCGCCGCTCCGCAAAGCTCCTCGGCCCAGCCTGGCTGCACGCGGGAGGTCGACGGCGTCTTCTGGGGAGGCCTCCAGTGGCTCGAGCTCGCAGAGGTGCTCGCGGCGAATCCGTCGCCGTGCGCCGAGTACTCGGTTTCCCTCCCGCCGGCGGTGGCGAGCGATCAAACCATCCTTCGGCTACGACCGCGCTTCGACGAGGTGAGAGCACTGGGCGTTCATCCCGTTACGGAGATCCGCTGGACGTCGACCGGATGGCGTGCCTGGGTCGTCGGCCCTCACCCGCAGTGGATGCCCGGGCGGACGTTCTACGAGGCGGGGGTGGAGGCGCGACGGCGGATGGCCATCCGCGACCTCGACGTCGAGGCTGGGGAGACGTGGGCGTTCAACGAGCTGACGCCCGAGGTTCTCAGGGGTGAGCCGGGCGCCCGTGCCGAGGTGCTCGAGTTCCTGCGAGGGCTCTACGACGGCGCTCCCGGAATGCCCAAGGCGCGCGGGATCGTCTTCAACATCTGGGTTCCTTCCACCACCGACGAGGCCGTGGTGGAGGCGTACAAGGCCGACCTGAAGGAATGGCTGGCGGACGAGGCCTTCTGGACCGAGCTCGACGGCTACGTCGACGTCTTCGCCCACGAGGTCTACGTGAGCGCGCTCTCGTGGGGCGTCGACGGCGCTCCGCTGCACAAGCGGGCGAAGCGCATGAACGACTACTTCCAGCATCTGGCCGTGCTAGCCGACGACGCGCCGAAGGAGATCCAGGCTGCACGAAACTTCCTGCAGCGGACGTACCTCCCGCTGGCGAATGCCGCCTGGCCGCATTCCGGGATCGGCGACACCCATCTGCTGTCGGCAGACGCGATGAGCCACTTCCTCTCCACCCAGGTCTACGCCCTCCGCCAGTTCGCCGAGGCCTATCCGCGCCTCGTCCCGCAAGACCTCATCGGCTTCGGCTGGGCGCCGATCATGTCGCACCCGAGGTACAGGGAGGATCTGCGGGACGAGATCGCCGCCCGCCTCGCCGGCGCGATCCGCGACTCCCTCGTCGCCTCGCCGAAGGACGCGTGCGGCGTGCCCGAGCGCATCTGGTGCGAGGGCGAGGTCCCCCAGGCCGAGTTCGACACGGCCTGGAGGACCTTCGACAGCTGGGACTAAGGCCGCGCCCCCGGCTTCAGGACGCTTGCGGGGCGGCTCGCCGATCGTCTCTGAGGATCGGGGAAGTCACCTTGAATCCCCAGATCGCGCAGTAGATCCCGAGGAACGCTTCCCAGATGAACTCCGGGATGACCAGGAGGCTCACCAGGCCGGTCTGATCCCACCAGTCGAAGAGCACCCCGAAGTTCCCGAACAGGAGGAGCGGCCCCCCAATCATCCCGAGCCAGGCCATGCGCCGCGGGACGAGGCCGGACTTGTACATGAGGTAGCCGAGTATCAGCCCGTTTCCGAAGGGGACGACCATTCCGGGGCCGAGCAGGAACGTCCAGTCCTTGAGCGCCGCGAGCGAAACCGCGAGGTCGGCCGCGTCGGGAGAGTCCTGGCGCATGGTCACGACCCCGAGCACGAAGATGATCCCGGCCGCGATGAAGACGCTCTCGATGATCCGAGCGGCGACGTAGCCGATGGCAAGAGCCTCGTTCTGCCGCCTCACGATCGGGTAGAGCACGACGGCCGTTCCGACGTTGGCGATGACAAGGAGAAACTCCAAGAAGGCTCCCAGATAGATCTGGTTGTCCTTGCCGCCCCCGGCGATGTACGCGGCCGGGTCGTCAAGAACGGACTGGAACAGGGCCAGCGCCGCGATCGACGTCACGAACGTGAGGAGGAACAGCACGCCGAAAATGCGCGCAGCCCGTTGGTCTGTGCTCACGAAGAAACCCCTTTCCTCGGATGAACGGCGACCGCGATCTTCGCGGGTGTCGCTCGACGATTCAAGGTGGGCGGGGCTGCTGAGGTGCCCGACGCCTGCGTGCGGAAGGGGAGAGGCGCATACGGGATTCGAACCCGTGCTACCGCCGTGAGAGGGCGGCGTCCTAGGCCACTAGACGAATGCGCCGTGCCGCGACAGAGTAGCCGATCGGTGAAACGGTCGGCCTCGCAGCGAGAGAGGCCGGGCCGCCGGCCTCTCTCCAAATGCGCTGCTTCCGACGGACGCTCGGAGAGCCTTCGTGCGCACGCCGATTGTGCGGATTCGCGCATGAGATTGCAAGAGGCGGGGAAGGGGGCAGAAGGAGGCCCGGCGTCCTGCGGCCCGAACGCCGAGCCTCCCTTTCGTGCCCGAGTCCTCCCGCCGTGCTCCCCTCACGCGGCGAGTCCCGAAGGTGCCCGGGAACCGGACGCTTATCTCACACGGCGCACCCGCGCGGCAACGCGCCGGGGTAGAGGGTTTACCTGGCCCAAAGTTCGGAGTCGCGGTGGGGGCGGACGCCGCGCTTGGAGGCCCCCGCCCCCGGGTGGAAAGGTCGCGAGCTACGGCCCGACGCGACCGTCCCTGCCGGGGCCGCCTGACTGACCCCGACAGTCACAGGATCGTTCGCCTCGAGCGTTGCGGCGTGCTCCCGAAGGGGGAAGTGCGTCCGTGGGTTGACGCGCCGAGGGAGGAGCGGGAGACTTGGTGGCGACCCGCGGGGAGCGCCACCTCTACGCGGCCGACACAGAGGGCCGCCATCGTGCTCCGGCGCGGGTCCTCTTTGGTCCGACCTATTCGAGCGCGGAGATCGCGAACGCCAGCCCGAAGCCCAGCGTCGTCGCGAGCCCGGCCGGATTCCCGCCGCGCGCGAATGCCTCCGGCATCATCGTGTCGGCGAGCATCGTTAGGATCGCCCCGGCCGCAAACGAGAGCACGAAGGCGACGGCCTCCGGTGAGGCGGAGTCGAAGAGGCCGTAGCCGGCGAGCGAGGCCAGCGCGGAGACGAGCATCACGACGAGCCAGAGGCCGAGGATGTCGCGCGCCCGCCAGCCCGAGAGGCGAAGGCCGGTCGTGGCGGCGATCGCCTCCGGGAGGTTGGAGAGGAACACGGCCACGAGCATGGCCACGCTGACGGTCCCGCCCTGGAGGATGGTGAGGCCGATGACCGCTGACTCCGGGATGCCGTCGAGGACGATCCCGAGCACGATCGCGAGGGCGGTGCCTGCCTCGTGGCCGCCGGCGATGCTCTTCCGGCCCTCGCCGCCCATGCGGTCGATGATCGCGTCGCCGGCGAAGAAGACGAGCGCGCCCGCGGCCAGCCCGCCGGCTACGCCCCCACCGTTGCTCGTCGAGAAAGCCTCCTCGACGAGCTCGTAGGCGACCGCGCTGATCAGGACGCCGGCGCCGAAGGCCATGATCAGCCCGAGCAAGCGGTCGCCGACGTGCACGCGCAGGACGAGGAGCCCGCCGATCAGGAGCGACGACGCTGCGAACAGGCCCCAGCCGAAGGCGGCGCCCATTGCCGGTGGCTAGACCGGTCGTTCGTTCGGGTCGCTCGGCACCACGAGCCCGTAGACCACTGCGATCGAGAGCGAGATGGTGAGTAGGCCGAAGATCGGGAAGGCGACGAGGAACGCGATGTGCAGCATCGCGCTCAGCAGGCACAGGAGCACGCCGACGACCTTCGCCCAGGTGCGATCCTTGAGAACTGCAAAGCCGACGAGGAGCTGGACGGCGCCGAGGATCAGCAGGAACCAGCCCCAGGCGGTGTAGTCCACGAGCAGCAGCTGGTTCGCGCTGGCGAGAAAGAACTCGTCCTTGAAGATCGCCGCGAGGCCCCCGATCACGTTGAAGGCTCCGACGAGGTAGAACATGAGGCCCGCAAAGGCGCGCCATCCCCGCAGCTGGGTGCCCATCTTTCTCCTTCCTTCGGCTGGGTGGGACGCGATTCTCCCAGCTTCCGTAGGGTCGTGCACCGTGGGATAGGCTCGCGCCGCGATGCAGAGCGACGCCAAGTCCGTCGAGGCGTATCTCGCGGAGCTGCCCGAGGACCGACGCAAGGTCGTCGAAGCGGTTCGCGCCGTCATCCTCGACAACCTCCCGGCGGGCTTCGAGGAGGGGATGCAGCACGGGATGATCAGCTACTACGTCCCTCTCGAGCGCTACCCGGTGACGTATAACGGCCGGCCGCTCGGCGTCGCCGCTTTCAGCCGCACGGCTTTGACGACAAAACCCCCGCGCTAGCAGGGGTTTCGTGAGGCTGCGGGGCTAGGATTCGAACCTAGACTACCCGGTCCAGAGCCGGGCGTCCTACCGTTAGACGAC
>Ga0075419_10002630_pt1 | contig 11522 bp, 11 predicted proteins | sample SoiMetdeltSBSDD3_FD_76900 | JGI IMG/M metagenome (GOLD analysis project Ga0075419, IMG submission 76900) | Bulk soil microbial communities from a Populus tree surrounding site in Tennessee, USA - Soil MetaG P. deltoides SBSDD3 | ecosystem: Environmental > Terrestrial > Soil > Tree plantation... | reverse complement strand
GGCGTGAGGCCGACGTTCTCGAGGTCGGTGAGCCTCAGGCACTTCTGGACCGACGTCGCGCGCGAGTACGGCACGTCGCCGGTGGCCGAGTAATAGGGCTTGAACTGCACCATGCCGGCCGTCGTGAACATGAGCGTCGGGTCGCCGTGCGGGACCAGCGGCGATGACGGCACCTCGGTGTGCCCGTGGCGCACGAAGAAGTCGAGGAAGGCGCGGCGCAGTTCTGCACCGGTCTTGAGCGGGCTGGTCGGGGACATCCGGTCTCCGGGAGGGTTCGGCCCCGGGCGCGGGAAGCGGCGGGGCGGGACAGCAGAAGGCTCTGAGCCGGGGGAAGATAGCGGAAAGACCACCTGCTCGTCAGGGCAGGCGGCCGGTCGCGCGAGTGCTCGGGCCGATCTGTTCTGGGGCCCGGAACGCGCTCATGGCGCAGACCGCTAGGCGTCCCGGCCGCTCTCCAGCGCTTCGCGCACATCGAGCGCCCGGCGGATGGTGTCCGCCCCGTAGCCGTGCCGGGCGAGCAGCGCGTACAACCGCTGGCGCTGCTTCTGCGGGTCCAGCCGGGCGTAGCGCCGCCGCGCCTGCTCCACCAGCTTGGCGGCACTCGCGACTTCATCCGGAGCACCGCCTCGCTCGGCGAGCAGCGCGCGCGCCTGCTCGATGTCCTCATCGGCGATGCCTTTGCCGCGCAACTCCTGTTGCAGCCGGCGCCAGCCGGAAGGCCGCCGTCCCCATCGGCCCGCGAGCCAGGCGCGCGCGAACTCGGCGTCGTCCACGAGTTTCAACTCCACGAGCCGTGCGACCACGGGCGTGATCGCGGTACTGGCGTAGCCCTTGTCCTTCAGCCGGCGTTCGAGGTCCACCCGCGTGCGGCGCGTGCGCTCGAGCAGCTTGAGCGCGGCCTCGCGGCAGGCGTCGGCGTCGGAGGACTGCTCGCCCTCGACGCGACTCGGCCGGGGCTTTCGTTCGCGCGCGGGCCGGGTCTCGGTGGGTGGCATGGTCTCAGGACCTCGCGTCGGGGGCGTGCGTCACGTTCGGCGTGACATCAGAATGCGACCGGAGCGCGACCGGAGCGGCGGCTGCCGCCCCGGTCGCCCGGACTCACTTCCGCCGTTCGGCCATCGCCGGCACGGCCACGGCCTTCGCCGGGCTCACGCCCACGGCACTCACCGCCTTCGCGGCGTCGGCGTGTGCCGCGCCGTTGGTGGAGGGTGCGACCGCACCCGCCGCCCTGAGGCCCATGAGCGGGAACAGCTTGGCCTCGATCTTGGTGCGGATGTCGGTGTGCTCGCGCAGGAACAGCCGCGTGTTCTCGCGGCCCTGGCCCAGGCGCTCCTCGCCGAAGCTGAACCACGTGCCGGCCTTGCTGATGACACCCTTGTCCACCGCGAAGTCGATGAGCTCGCCCTCGCGCGAGATGCCCTGGTTGTAGAGGATGTCGAACTCGGCCTCGCGGAACGGTGCGGCGACCTTGTTCTTCACCACCTTCACCTTGGTGCGGTTGCCGACGGCGACATCGCCTTCCTTGAGCGTCTGGATGCGGCGGATGTCGAGGCGGACCGAGGCGTAGAACTTGAGCGCACGCCCACCCGCGGTGGTCTCGGGGTTGCCGAACATGACACCGATCTGCATGCGGATCTGGTTGATGAAGATCACGCACGTGTTGCTCTTGTTGATCGAGCCCGTGAGCTTCCGGAGCGCCTGCGACATGAGCCGCGCCTGGAGCCCGACGTGCGAGTCACCCATCTCGCCCTCGATCTCGGCGCGCGGCACCAGGGCGGCCACCGAGTCGATGACGACGATGTCCACGGCCGCCGAGCGCACCAGCGTGTCGGCGATCTCGAGGGCCTCCTCGCCGGTGTCGGGCTGTGCCACGTGCAGGTTGGCGATGTCCACGCCCAGCTTGCCGGCGTAGCCCGAGTCGAGCGCGTGCTCGGCGTCGATGAACACCGCCGAACCGCCCAGCTTCTGGGCGTTGGCGATGATGGTGAGCGCCAGCGTCGTCTTGCCGCTCGATTCGGGGCCGTAGATCTCGATGATGCGCCCGCGCGGCACTCCTCCCACTCCGAGCGCCTGGTCGAGGCCGATGGAGCCGGTGGAGATGGTCTCGATCTCGGGGGCGGCGTTGCCCTCTCCGAGCTTCATGATGGCGCCCTTACCGAACTGCTTCTCGATCTGCTGCAGGGCGAGGTCGAGCGCCTTCGACCGTTCCTTGGCGTTGGGCGGCGGGATCACGTTCATGACTGCGTCTCCTTCGCAGGGGCACTGTCTCAGCGTGCGGGGTTCCGGGGCCGCCGCGGGATGGGCCCGCCGGCGGGTGGCCGTCTCAGGGATGGGCGCATACTACACATTTGGGCAGTGGGCGGGAAGCAGAATCTTGCCTGCCGTCTTGCCATTGCGGCACAACGAGTTGTGCCAGATTTTCCGGTCCGGGGCTCCGGTCGGCGCTGAAGTTGTCCACAGCCCACCCCACGGCGGCCGGGCCGGGGCTGCGGCAGGTTGGATGTCTCCGCGGCCCGGAAGGCTCCAGGCTTGCCTAGCGCACCAGCATCCCCTCGACCAGCGGTTCGTAGTGAGCCCCGCCAGGGGCGAGCGTGCTCTTCACCAGGTGCAGCCGGTCCACCTGGAAGCGCGACTCCACCGTGGGCACGTCCAGGAGCCTCCTCGTCCAATCGCCGGGCGTGCGCACGCGGCCCACGGTGAGGTGCGGCTCGAACTCCTGTTCCGCCGGTTCGAAGCCGTGCCGCACGAGAGATTCCTCGAGCGCACTCGCCAGCAGTCGCATCGGCTCGGCCCCCTGCATCGTGCCGATCCACAGCACACGCGCCTGCTTCGCATTCGGGAACGCACCGAAGCCGCCGAGTGCCGCGCCGAAGCGGGTGCGGCTCGCGACCGCTTCGCGGATCGCGGTCGTGGCGAGTTCCACCGCACCCGGCTCGCACTCGCCCAGGAAGCGCATCGTGTAGTGCAGGTTGTCGCGCTTCACCCAGGCGACCGCATCGCGGCTCGTGCGCAGCGGATCGGCCGCGTGGTAGGCGGCCATCTGCACGCCGGGCGGCGGAAAGACGGCGATGAAAAGACGCATGGTGCAGACTAGATTACCCTGCCGCCGTGACCATGTCCCCTGCTGACTCCGCGGTCGCCGAGCGCTTGCAGCACACCGTCCGCCCCACGCCGCGCGCGGGCCGTGCCGCCCTGCTCGTGGGCAGCGTGTGGTTGCTCATCTACTCGTGGGGTGCCGCGCCGACCGTGCTGCCGGGGGACGCGGCGGAACTGGCGGCCGTGGCGTTCCGAGGCGGTATTGCTCACACCCCCGGCTACCCGACGTACGTGCTGATCGGCCAGGTCGCCGGCGCGATCCTGCCGGGCGACCCGTCGCATCGCATCGCGCTGCTGTCCTCGTTCATGGGTGCGGTCTCGGTCGGCCTGTTCGCGCTCGTGCTCGCCGAGTTCGGGCTTTTCTGGGGAGCACTGTTCGCCGGCGCGCTGGCGCTGGGCGGCACGTTCACGCTGTGGTGGTCGGCGATCCGCGTCGAGGTGTACACGACCGGGCTGGCGCTGGCGTTGTTCGCGCTGTGGCGGGTGATGGTCGCTCGCCGCACGCTGAGCACACGCGACGGGCTGTTGGCTGCGTTCGCGATCGGCCTGGCGATGACCGTGCACCTGTCCTTCGGCGTGCTGCTGGCGCTCGCAGGGCTGGCGCTTGCGGTGCGCGCGCAGCGCGCGGGTGCGCTCCCTCCCGCGCTCGTCGCCGGCTGTGCGGCCGCGCTGTTGGTCGGGCTCTCACCCTACCTGTACCTGCCGTTCGCAGACGCGCGCTACACGCTCACCAACCACCTGCGCATGGCGATCGAACCCGCAGGGGGCCAGTACGGACTCAGCCCCGGGCAGTTCGATGGCGTGTGGGAGCGCATGCGGTTCCTGCTCGCCGGCCCCGAGGCACGGCCTCGCTCGCTCGCTGCACACGTGCCCACCGCGATGCTGAACGCCCTCTACGCGGCGGCGCGCTCGGTGCTGTTCGACGTGGGTCCGCTGCTGGCGCTGCTCGCAGCCCTCGGAGCGCGCGCGATGTTCCGTCGCGACCGCGGGGCGGCGCTGGTGCTGGCCGCAGCGGCAGTACTCACCCCCCTGCTCGGATCCCTCGCCGTGGATGGTGCGCTGCTGGACGTGTTCATGCTGACCACCACGCTCGCGGTGGCCGTGTTCGCCGCAGGTGCGTTCGAGCGCGTGGCCGGGGGCGGCGGCACGCGGCTTGGCTTGGCGCTGCTCCTGGCGCTCGTGGCCATCGTGCTGCCGCACGAGTTGCGTGTGCGCGCGCAAGACCCGGCGCGCGGCTGGCCCGAGAGCCTGCGCCCGCGCGTGGAAGGCCCGCCGCCGGTGACCACGCGGATACCGTCGTTCCGGGGCGAGACCCGTGCGCGGCGCGAGGCCGAGGCCGTGCTCGCGGTGATCCCCGAGAGCAGCTTCGTGGCGGCGCGCTGGGACCGCGTGACCGTGCTCAAGTACCTCCAGAGCGCCGAGGGCGTGCGGCCCGACCTGTGGTTCGACGTCTGGTACGAGCCTTCGCACATCGTGCGGATCGCGCGCTGGCAGCGCGATCACTCGCTGTCGTCGCGACCCGTCGTCGTCGTGGATTCGATCGCCGGGCTCGTCGAGCGACTCGCCTCACCCGAGTTGCTGAGTGTGGCGAGCTCGGTCGAGCTCCGGATCGAGCGCGTCGCGGTGGACACCCTGCTGTCCCGCCCGAGGGCGAGCGAGCCCGGGGCCGGCAGCTCGCACACTCCACCAAACGGCCACAGGTGACGGTGCCGCGCCACGGCGCGGTAGCCCGCATCGCGGATCGGGCGCGGCAGCAGCCACAGCAGCGAGGCCAGTAGCGTCCACTCCCCGCCCAGCAGTCTCAGCGCGACCACGACGGCAGTCGAGTAGCGCCACGCGCGGCCCCCGTGGATCAACACCACCGAGTCCGCCTTGTGGGGCTCCAGGCCCGCGTCGAACAACAGCTCGCGGCCCTCCGTGGAATCGAGCGCCACGAAGCGAAACCGGTGCTCGTGGTCGTGATCGCGCAGCCAACGCACGCTCGAGCGGCAGAGCAGGCAGGGTGCGTCGTAGAGCACGGCGGCGACGGTTTCGGCGGTGGTCATGGCATCATTCCAGTGCGGGGTCCACGGGCAACTCCGCAAGGTGCCGCCGCAGCATGTCGAGCGCCGTCTGGGCCGCGCGTTCACGCACGGTGCCCCTTGTGCCCGTGAATCGGTGTACGCGCACAGCTTCACCCAAGGGCGAGCTGACCGCAATGAATACCGTGCCGACGGGCTTCTGTTCGCTGCCGCCCTCGGGGCCGGCGATGCCCGTCACCCCGAGCCCCACGTCCACGCCCGCGCGCTCGCGAGCGCCGCGGGCCATCTGCTCGGCCACCGGCGCGCTCACCGCCCCGTGCGCGGCGATGTCCTCGGCCGACACCCCGAGCAGCTGTGCTTTGGCATCGTTCGAATAGGTCACGTAGCCGCGTTCGAGATAGCGCGACGAGCCCGAGATGTCGGTGAGCCGCTTGCACACGAGCCCGCCCGTGCAGGATTCCGCCGGCGCGATGCGCCAGTTGCGCTCGAACAGCAGCTCGGCCACGGCTTCCTCCATGGTCTGCGTGCCCTCGGCGTAGATCACACCCGCCACGCGCTCGCCCAGCTCGTGGTAGGCGCGCTCGGCGGACTGGCGCACCATGTTCGCACTGCCCCCCGTGACCGTGACCCGCAGGTCCACGCCGAACCAACTCGGCAGGTAGGCGAGCGAGGCACCCGGCCAGCGGTCCGGCAGCTGGCCGATGCGCTCGTGCAGCTGGCTCTCGAACAGCCCGTACGTGCGCAGCGTGAAGCTCTCGACCACGAGCCCGCTGCGCTCGCGCAACCACGGGATCACGAATTCGTCGGTGAGTGCCTCGAGTTCCTGCGGCGGGCCCGGCAACAGGATGACGGGCTTCTTCCGGTAGTCGATCAGGATGCCGGGGGCCGCGCCGACCGGGTTCTGCCACACCTCGGAGCCGCGCGGCACGAGCGCCATGCTCTCGACCGTGGCGGGCAGCTTGCGCCCCATGCGACGGCCACGCTCGCGGATGTGCGCCAGCACCGACTCCTCCAGCTGGAGCGGGCGATTGAGCGTGGTGGCCACCGACTTGCGGGTGAGGTCATCGGGCGTGGGGCCGAGCCCGCCCGTCATGATCACCGCGTCGGCGCGCGTCAGGGCCAGCTTGAGCGCCTCGCCGATCGCATCCACCGTGTCCCCCACCGTGCTGTGGTAGGCCACCACGACGCTCGCCTCCTCGAGCGCGCGCGCGAGGTGGACGAAGTTCGTGTCGAACGTCCGGCCCGAGAGGACCTCGTTGCCGATGGTGACGATCTCGATGCGCATGGGGAGGCCCCGGGGGCAGGGTGCGGACTGGGGAAGGACCGTGAATCTGACGCAGCGGGCATCGGCCGTGCAAGCGCGGGGGGCGTGCGGGCCGCGAATGGCGCGGGCTGCGCCGGGGGGCTCGCCTGCTACCGCTGCGCGTGCCTCGCCACCTCGAACGTGAAGCACGCGCGGCCCCGGGCGTGGCGCCAGAACGGGTTCACGCGGCTGTCGTGGGGCCCGAGCGAATCCGCCGCGTCGAATGTGGCGCACAGCTCGTAGCGCACCGAGTCCAGCACCGAGTAAGTGTATCGGTCATGCGTGACCGGGTCCGTGAGCGGCAGCGAGCTCTGCGGCCGCCGCAGGAAGAGCGCGTCCAGGTCGCTCGGCAGCGAGCCGCGCTCGCGATGGTGGTTGTCGATGGCCTGGGACAGCTCCGCCAGTTCGCGCAGCCGCCGCTGGTCGAGCAGTTGCATGCGCACCCCGCTCGGCGCGCCCGCAAGCCACATCCCCACCAGCGTCACCACCACCACGGCCAGGCCCGCGCCGCGCGCCAGGCGAGACGGCGCGGGCGTGCGCGGCGCGTCGGCCTCGTCGCGCCGCAGCCCGCCCATGTAGTGCGTGAACAGCCAGCCGGCGATGGCCGCGACGATGCCCGCCTTGCTCAAGAACCGCGCGGTCAGCTCGCCCTTGAGGAGCCCCAACAGCACGGCGATGAAGTCGCCGATCAGCACGCACGCGGCGTTGAACAGCGTCAGGTACGTGAGCCAGCGGCGCACTCCGGAGTTGCGCTTCTCGGGATCCTGCGCCACCGCGCGGCCCGTGATCCGCGACGTGAACAGGAACACGGGGTACGCCACCAGCAACGACGCCACGCCGAAGCGCACCCACTCGCGCATGTGCTCCAGCGAGCTGTCCCCGAACGCCGCGTCGGGCCACTTGTATTCGACCAGCGCGAACAGGATGGCCCCGGTGTGATACGCCACCATGTAGAGCGCGACGAACATCAGCAGGTAGAGGAACGCCTCGCGCGCGGAGAACGCGACTCGGCGCCGCGGCACCGGGATGCCCAGCCCCGCGTCAAGCCACGCTCCCAGTGCCGATTCGATCTCGTCTTCGGCCCAGCGCGCCTCGCGAAGTGCCGCGCGGATGGCGTCACGGCTCGCGCCGCGGGCGAGTGCTTCGCGGACGAACGAGTGCAGGTCGGCGTTCATGGACCGGCAGTCTGGAGCCGTCCCCGCGCGGGCGTCCAGTCGGCGGGTCCCCGGCTCGCGGCTAGAGGATCTGCAAGCCCAGTTGCGACTGCGCCCACAGCAGGCCTTGCAGCACGCCCAGCGTGGTGAGGCCGGCGATGACGTCGTCGGCGACCACGCCCCAGCCACCGGGCAGCACCTGCACTTCGCGTGCTCCCAGCGGCTTCCAGACGTCGAAGACGCGGAACAGGAAGAACGCGGTCATGAACACGAGCGGCCGGTGCGGTGCGAACAACAGCGCGATGCTCTGGCCGATCACCTCGTCGATGACGATGGGCCCCGCGTCGTGGCCCAGGTCCTTCTCGGCCTCGGTCGCGATCCACACGGCCACGAGCGTGCCCGCTGCGAGGATCGCGAGTGCTACGGGCAGCGACGGGACGGGCAGGAACCAGCCGATGGCGACGACCACTGCACTGCCCACGCTGGCCGGTGCGAACGGGCTCCAGCCGAAGGGACCGAGGCTCGCGAGCCAGACGACCGGGCGCTTCACGAACGCGGCGGCGGACCGGGAAGCGGCGGCGCGATGGCGGGCGGGGCGGTGCGGGCGGTCTCGGTGGCCGCAGCGGCGGGCCGGACGACCGGCGACAGCATCGGCGGTGTGAGCGGAGGTGCGACGGTGGTGGCCACGCCGAGCGACGCCGCGCTGGGGGCTGCGGGCAGCGTCGCGATCGCGGGTGGCGGCACGGTCGCCGTGGCGATCGCGGGCGGCGCGGCCGTCGCGACGCCTCCCGGAGTTCCGGTGGTGCGCTGCGGCATCGAGGCGTGCGGCGGCAGGACGGGTGCGCTCGGCGAGGCGGCCGTGGGCGCGTGGCCGCTGCCCAGGCGCGCCAGCACGGCCTTGCACGCCGCGCGCAGCGTTTCCGAGACCCCTTTACCGTCGGAGGCGACGGCCTCGAACTCGGGCCAACCGTGCGGATTGAGTGCTTTGTGCAGGCGATCGATGGGCGTGGCCACGGCAGAGTCGCGCTTGTTCCATTGGAACACCCACGGGATGCGCGCCAGCGCGGCCCCGGTCACGCCAAGCGTGCGCAGGTGCTCGTTCAGGTCGGCCAGGGACTCGCGGTTGGCAGCCTCGCGTGCCGGGTGCGAGTCGGCCACGAACACCAGGCCGTCAACCCCCTGCAGCACCGCCCGGCGAGAGAGCCGGTAGTAGACCTGCCCCGGCACCGTGTAAAGATGGAATCGGGTCAGGAAGCCGTTCACGTGGCCCAGGTCGATGGGCAGGAAGTCGAAGAACAGCGTGCGCTCGTGGTCGGTGGCGATCGAGATCATCTTGCCGCGGCGTTCCGGCGGCAGGCGGTCATGCAGGGCGCGCAGATTGGTGGTCTTCCCGCACAGCCCCGGACCGTAGTAGACGATCTTGAAATGGATCTCGTGCGTCCGGTGGTTGATGAGCGCCAAGGTGCTGCCCCTCCGGAGCCGGCCAGGTCACTCCCCGAACAGTGCGTCCACTTCCTGCGAAGCCGCGGCGGCGAAGTCCGGGGCGGCCTCGAACTCCTGCTCGGGCGCCTCGGCGATACCCACCTTCTCGAAAAGCCCGCGGAATACCCCATCCAGCGTGTCGGCACCGCGCTTGGAGCGCACGCGGACCAGCCCCAGCGTGCTGCGCTTGTCGAAGACGACGGACAGGATGACGCGGTCGGCCAGCAACCTGGAGTAGACGGAACGCGCCCGGCCCTCGTTCACCACGGCGTCCACGGCCTGCTCGCCCAGGAGCTGGGCCAGCTCGGCATTGGCCGTGAAATCGGCCGCCGCCAGGCTCGCGAACGAGGTGACGTCGAAGTCATCAACCCGCCCGGCCGAGGTGATGACCTGGCCCGAACGGTCGATGAGATGCGCCGACAGCGCGTTAGTGCGCTGAAGCAGCTCGTCGAGCACGTCGTCGATGAGCTTGAAATCGCTTTCGAACAAGGTCCACTGCGGCATGGCGCTCCCTCCGCGCTCAGGCGGATGTGCGATGTCCGAGGTGAAGGAACCCTGCGGCACGTCCATGTTCCAGAGCGCAAGGGGTACCACGCGAGCCGCCGGGTCACAAGCCCAGACTGGCCCGAGCCGGGCCGGCAGCCGAGGCGTACCCGGGGCTGCAGCTCACCGTATGGCGCACGCAAGCGAGCGCTCGGGGTCTCGTCAGCTGGTCCCGGGCGACTGCTCGTCGTGCTCGTCCTCGATCTCGCCCACGATCTCCTCGAGGATGTCCTCGAGGGTCACGACGCCGAGGAATCGGCCGTCGGCTCCGCGCACCACGGCCATCTGCCGGCGTTCGCGTCGGAACACGTTGAGCGCTCGGCCCAGCGAGATGTCCGGGTCCATGTAGACGGCCGGGTACATGGCGTCTTCCAGGATGACCAGGTTCATCAGGCTGAAGATGTGAAACAGGTCCTTCGTATTGACGATGCCGACCACGTTGTCGGGGTCGCCATCCCACACCGGCATGCGCGTGTGCGCACTCATCCGGGCGGTCTCCAGGATGTCGTCCGGTTTCGCATCCCTCGAGAACGACACCACCTTCTCGCGCGGCACCATGACCTCGCGCACCTTCTTGTCGGAGAGCTCGAAGACGGCCCGCGCGTAAGTGGCCTCGTCGGGCTGGATGACTCCGGCTTCCTGACCCTCCTCGATCAGCATGTCGATCTCGTCGGGTGAGTGCACCGAGCTGTGGGCCTTGACCGGCGGCAGCTTCATCTGGCGCACCACCCAGTTTCCGGCGGCGTTCATGGCCTGGATGAATGGCCGGAACATGCGGCCGAACACGAGCAACGGGACTGCCACCACCAGCGCCACGTCGTCGGCGCGCTCGAGGGCCACGGCCTTGGGGGCCAGCTCGCCCAGCACGACGTGCAGGAACGTGATGATGAGGAACGCCAGGGCCACGGCGGCACCGTGCGTGACTGCCACGCTCCACGGGCCCGGGATCGCCTCGAACAGCGGGTGCAGCAGGTGCGCCAGCGCGGGCTCGCCCAGCCAGCCCAGCGCCAGGCTCGAGAACGTGATGCCGAGCTGGGTGGCGGCGATCGAGTCGTCCAACCGCTCGATCGCGTCGCGGACCGGGATGGCGCCGAAGCGTCCCTGCTGCACCAGCTCCTCGACGCGCGTCCAGCGCACGGTCACCAGCGAGAACTCGGCGGCGACGAAGAACCCGTTCAAGCCCACGAACCCGAACACGAGCAGTAGCTGGAGCACGTCCCCGAAGTAGGCCATGGCGGCCTGTTACTCGACGTCGCGGCGCCCTTCGAGAGCGCGCGCGAGGGTGACCTGGTCGGAGTACTCGAGGTCGCTGCCCATGGGCACGCCGCGCGCGATGCGCGTCACGCGCACGCCGAGCGGCGAGAGCAGCTTGGAGAGATACAATGCCGTGGCCTCGCCGTTCACGTTGGGATTGGTGGCGAGGATGACCTCCTTGACCTCGCCGCCGCGCAGGCGGGCCAGCAGTTCGCGGATGCGCAGTTGCTCGGGGCTCGTGCCCTCGAGCGGCGAGAGTGCGCCGCCCAGGACGTGGTAGCGCCCCGGGAACTGGCCCGTGCGCTCGAACGCCAGCACGTCCACCGGCTGCTCCACGACGCACAGGACACGCGGGTCGCGCCTGGGATCGCCGCACAATGCGCACGGGTCGGTCTCGGAGAAGTTGCCGCACGTGCTGCAGAAGCCGACGCGCTCGCGCACCGCGCGGATGGCCTCGGCGAGCCGCAGGGCGTCCTCCTTGGGCACGCGCAGCAAGTGGAGCGCCAGTCGCTGGGCACTCTTCAGCCCGATGCTCGGCAGCTTCTCGAGCTCCTCGATCAAGAGCTCCAGGTACTTGGAACTGTACATGGGGCTAGCGAGGGGTCACGCCGCGCGTCGCGGCGAACCAGGGAGCGGGCGTGGCCGGCGCGCGATGGAACGGCGCGCGGG